>WNFC01002409.1_pt1 | contig 20141 bp, 20 predicted proteins | sample 5400541 | NCBI WGS metagenome assembly WNFC01 (sample SAMN13153342, study PRJNA577476) | soil metagenome | isolation source: 120 cm saprolite under Douglas fir tree site 2 hole 2 replicate 1 | place: USA:California | collected 2015-04-18
TTTGCCCCGGCGCGCGCGATCCAGGCGGTGTCGTGCGCCGGCGCCTTATTGGTGTCGTAGCCGGCGAAATAGAGCGCGTCGACATCACCGGGGAAGGGCGATGCCGCTATCGCCCGCACCGCGACCAGGGCGCGCCCGTCATCCGGCGCCGGCAGGGCGACCCGGCGCAGCGCGTAGCGCCCGTCGGCATGACGCACGAGATACCAGCCGCCGCTCTCGACGCGTCCGTAGCCGACATCGACCACGGCGTGGCCGGGAGCGATCGGCGCGCGCGGCGGGATGAACGCATGAACGCCGATCAGTAGCAGGTCGCCGAGTTTCGTCATATCGTTATAGGCCGCGATGACGTAGCCGACCCGCTGCCCCCAGGCATCCGCGAGGAACGCCCTGAGATCGAGCTCGGTCGCCTCGGCCCCCTTGGTGGGATCGACGCGGACGATGCGCGCGGCGTCGCCCTCGACGGCGGCAAGCAGCACCTCGCCGGGACCCAAGGGGTTGGCGATGGCGGTGAGGCCGCGCAACCCTGTTTCGGAATGGCCGGGATCGGGGTTGGTGTAGACGAGGCGCCAGCGCGGCACGGCGCCGTCCTCGCGGCGATAGATCTGCTGCCCGACCGCGGCGTAGAGAACTCCGTCGCATTCAGCGAAGCTGCTGACGCGCAGCCGTCCGGCGAGGCCGCGAAATCCCGCCGTCGAGATCGCCGATATGTCGAGCTCGGGCACCGCGTCCCAGCATATGCCGCCGGGCAGGGCGGAATCATAGCTGCCGGCGAAGATGCCACGCGGGTCGTTGCCGGCGAAGACGTGGTCGACGCCGGTCGAGCGGTCGCGATGCGCGGCGAGACTGCGGATCTGCGGCAGGAAATTCGGCGCCGGCCTGTCCGCGGCGAGCGTCGTCGCGCTCCAGACGCCGGTCGCGTCATCGCGGCTGAAGATGCGTGTCGCGCCGGTGAGGTCCCAGGACGAGGCGAGCAGCAGCGAGACCGGAACCGGCAGCGGCACGCCGCCGCCGTCGGTGGCGAAGCTGACGCCGAGTAGTGCCGAGATGGCGAAATCGCGTTTGCGCCCGTTCGGCAGGGTCTCGTCGAAGACATGCTCGACGCGCCATGTTGCAGCGGGCCCGTCGAGGACGAGGATGGCGGCGCCCTGCCGCCCCTCGTCGCCTGGCCGATCCTCCCAATAGCCGATCCCGGCATAGAGCCTGCCCCGGTAGGCGACGAGGTTGCGCGCCTCGGTGCCGCCCATGAGGCGCCCCGCCGGATCGCGGGTGCCGGCGGCGTAGGCGAGCGCGAAGCCCTCACCCGACCGCTCGGCCGACGGCGCGGGCAGCGTGCCGATTGCAATTGCCGCAACGATGCCGGCGCGAAACGCCGCCTGCGAGCGAAACCTTGCCATGGCGGGACTATGCCATCGGCCGACCGCGACCCGCCAGCGGGTGCGGTCGGGAATGCCGGATTCGCGCCTGGGTCCGCGCCATCGGACAATCCCATTGCATCGGCGGGTCGCGCGTCGCAGGCTAGATGAAATAACGATCCGGGGGAGGATGACATGAAACATCTCAGACTGAGCAAGCGGCAGTTCATCGTCGGCGCTGCGGCGGCGGGAGCCGGTGTCTTTACGCCTGCGATCGTGCGCGGCGAGGCCGCCACGGTGCTGCTCTGGGGTGACGTGCAAGCGCCCAACCATCCCTCGGCGCAATCGGCCGAGTTGGCAGCCAAGGAGGTCAAGGAGAAGACCGCCGGCCGCATCGAGATCCAGAGCTTTCCGTCGGGTCAGCTCGGCGGTTCGCGCGACATGGTCGAGGCGGTCGGCTCGGGCGCGCTCACCATGGTGACGGAAGGCAGCGCGCTGATCGGCCAGTTCCTGCCGCAAATCTCGATCATCGAGGCGCCCTATATCTGGACGGACGCTGCACACATGGCGCGTGCCCTCTCCTCGCCGCTGATGGACGAGCTGAACAAGTCGCTGGTCGAGAAGCGCGGTATGCGCATCATCGCGGTGAATTACTATGGGAAACGGCACGTCACCACCGGCAGCAAGGCAGTACACAGCGTCGCCGACATGCAAGGCTTCAAGCTGCGCGTGCCGGAGGTCGACACCTTCCGGGCGATGGCGGAAGCCTGGGGCGCCAAGCCGACGCCCCTCAATTTCGGCGAGCTCTATCTGGCGCTCTCCCAGGGCGCCGTCGACGGCGAGGAAAATCCGCTGCCGACGATCCAGTCCGGCAAGCTCTTCGAGGTGCAGAAATACCTCGTCCTCACCGGCCACGTCATCACGCCGCGCCTCGTCATCGTCAACGAGGCGGCGTGGCAGAAGATCCCGGATGCCGACCGCAGCGTCGTGCAGGCGGCGATCCGCAGCGCGGCTTCATGGAACGATCGCGAGATCCTCGGCCAGGAGGCTGTTCTCGCCGAGACGTTCAAGAAGGGCGGCATGACCGTCATCGAGCCCGACGTCGAGAGCTTCCGCAAGCCGGTGCTGGCCAAGTTGCCGCCGATGTTCGAGGCAAAATGGGGGAAGGGGCTGTGGGAACGCCTGCAGTCGCTCTGAGCGTCCGGTGCTCGAGCATGCGCGGCATTTGGCCGACCGCGCCCTAGGGTTCGCCGCCGCGCTCCTGCTCTGCCTTTTGCTCCTCTGCGTCTCGCTCGGCGTGGTGACGCGGGCGATCGGCGATCCGCTGATCTGGACCGACGAGGTCGCGCGCTTCCTGATGATCTGGCTCGCCGTGCTCGGCTGGTTGCTGGCGAGCCGCAAGCGCATCCACATCCGCATTCGCTTTTTTACCGATTGCCTGCCGGCAGCTTGGCGTCCTCCGATCGAGCTGATCCTGCAATCGGCCATCGCGCTGTTCGGCGCCTTGACTGTCTGGTACGGCAGCGATCTCGTCATGCGCAATCTCGACGTCGAGGCGACGACGGTGCCGATCTCGATGTCATTCGTCTACCTGCCGATCCTGCTGGCCGGATTGGCGACCGCCGCCCAGGCGCTCGGCGAGGCCTGCGCGATCGTCCGGAGCGAGCGTGCGGCGGCGGCGCCCAGCGACGCAGGCTCGATCGAATGACCCAGCTGATGTTCGAGATCACCGGCGTCTGGCTGCTGGCGGTGCTCGCCGGGATGCCGATCTTCGCGTCGATGGGGCTTGCCGCCTTCGCCTTCGTTCATCTTGCCGGCCTCTCCGATTCGATCGTACCGCAGAAGATGGCGCAGACGATGAACTCGTTCCCGGTCATCGCGGCGCCGCTCTTCATCCTGATGGGCAATATCCTCGGCGCCGCGCGGATCACCGACCGCATCGTCGCCTTCGCCAGCGCGCTCATCGGCTGGGTGCGCGGCGGTTATGCCCATGCCAGCATCCTCTCCAGCATGATCTTTGCAGGCATGGTCGGCTCGGCGGTCGCCGACGCCGCCGGCACCGGCGCGATCGAGATCAGGGCGATGCGCCGCGCCGGCTACCGGCCGGAAACGGCGGCGGCGATCAATGCCGCGGCGGCAACCATCGGACCGATCATTCCGCCGAGCCTGCCGATGGTGATTTACGGGGTCACGGCCGATGTCTCGATCGGCCGGCTGTTTCTCGCCGGGTTCATCCCGGGCATCTTGATGGGCATCAGCCTGATGGTCATGGTCGCCGCGGTCGCCCGGCGCGAGGGCTTCCGGCGCCAGACCTTCGCCGGCTTCCGCGACATCTGGAGAAGTTTTTGCGACGGTTTCTTCGCGCTGATGGCGCCGGTCATCCTGCTCGGCGGCATGTTCGGCGGCTTCGTTACGCCGACCGAAGCCGCCGCCGTCGCGACCTTGTACGCGCTGCTGCTCGGCCTCGTCGTCTACCGCACCCTCGACATCAGGGCGCTGCCCAGGATCCTCGTCGAGAGCGCCGAGACCACGGGGCTTGTCATGGCGCTCGTCATGGTCGCCGGCGCGCTCGGCTGGTGCATGTCGATCTCGCGCCTGCCGCAGACGATCACCCCGGCGCTGCTGACGGCGATTCGCGAGCCGCTCGTCTTCCTTGTGGTCTGCAATCTCATCCTGCTCCTGGTCGGCTGCTTCATGGAGACGCTGGCGGCGCTCCTCCTGCTGATTCCGATCTTGGCGCCGGCGGCCAACGGCTTCGGCGTCGATCCGATCCAGTTCGGCCTGATCATGATCTTCAACCTGATCCTTGGCACCATCCATCCGCCGGTGGGTGTCGTGCTGTTCATCACCTCGCGCATCGCCGGAATCAGCTACGAGACGATGTCGCGCGCGATCCTGCCCTGGCTCGTCCCGCTGCTCGTCGTGCTGGCGCTGATCACGGTGTGGCCGCCGCTGACGATGTGGCTGCCGAATCTGGTCTTCCCGGCGAAGTGATCGAAGCTGCGCGCCGTCAGACGAACAGCCGCTCGCCCTTCAGCCCGTCGTACATCGATGCGACGAACTCGCCGTAGCCGTTCCAGATCAGCGTCGGGCGGCGCTCCTCGGTGCCGAGGACGCGCTCGGTCGCCTGGCTCCAGCGCGGATGCGGCACCTCGGGATTGACGTTGGCCCAGAAACCGTACTCGCTGGCCTGGAGATGCTCCCAGAAGGTGTCTGGCTTCTTGTCAGTGAAGGTGAACTTGACGATCGACTTGACCGATTTGAAGCCGTATTTCCACGGTGTCGCGAGGCGCAGCGGCGCGCCGTTCTGCTTCGGCAGCGGCTTGCCGTAGGCGCCGGTGACGATGAAGGCGAGCTCGTTCGAAGCCTCGGCGACCGTCAGGCCCTCGATGTAAGGCCACGGGTACCAGAACTGCTTCTGGCCGGGCGCCACCTTGGCATCCATGAAGGTTTCCATGCGCAGATACTTGGCCGCGCCGAGCGGTTGGGCGAGATCGACCAGCGCCTTCAGCGGGAAACCGCTCCACGGCACCGCCATCGACCATGCCTCGACGCAGCGGTGGCGGTAGAGCCGCTCCTCGATCGGCATCTTTCTGATGAGATCATCGAACGCGATGGTGACCGGCTTGTCGACCATGCCGTCGATGACGACGCTCCACGGCCGGATCTTGAGATCCTGCGCGGTGCTCCAGATCGTCTTCTGCGAGCCGAACTCGTAGAAATTGTTGTAGGTGGTGACCTCCTTCTCGGCGGTGATCGGGCGGTCGAGGACATAGCGCTCGTTGCGCTTGGCCGGGTAGAGATCGGCGGTCGGGTCGGGCTCGGCGGCGGGCGCTGCTGCAGACGGCGCACCGAAGAACGGCGCGGCAGCGGCGAGAATGCTCCCCGCGGCGGCGGCCTTGATCAGCTCGCGTCGGGCGTGAAAGACATGCTCCGGGGTCGCCTCGCTCTCGCGCAGCTCCCAGCCGCGTCTCTTCTTGATCAACATCGAATCCTCCACTCGCCCCGGTGTTACGCCCAGACATAGGGTAGCGCGAGCGGCGGTGCAAATCACGCCGTGTTGACAAAGCCGCGAGCGGCTTTACGCCGCCTGCCGATCTTCGACGAGCCGATCGCCAGGGAAGATGGCGGTGACAATGGTGCCGACGCCGACGACGCTTTCGATCTCGAGCCGGCCGCCGTGCAATTCCATCAGCCGTTTCGATAATGGGAGGCCGAGACCGGTCCCTTCGTATTTCCGGCTGAGGCTGCTGTCGACCTGGCCGAAGCGCTCGAGCGCGCGCGGAATATCCTCGGCTGCGATGCCGATCCCGGTATCCGCGATGGCAATGCCGAGCTCGCCGTCGCCGCCGATCGTTGTCACCCGTATTTCACCGTCGCGCGGGGTGAATTTGACCGCATTCGACAAAAGGTTGAGGAGAACCTGGCGAACCCGTCGCTCATCTGCGCGCAGCAGGGGCGAGCGATCGGCGAGCGACGCCTCCAGCACAACGCCGGCGCGCGATGCCTCGCTGCCGATCATCCGCAGTGCGCCGTCGATGACCCGATGCACCTCGATCGTCTCCTCGTTGAGCTCGAGCCGTCCGGCATCGAGCTTGGAAAAATCGAGAATGTCGTTGATGAGGTCGAGAAGATGGTGGCCGCTGGCGTGGATGCTCCTGGCATAGTCGGGATAGTGGGGATCGCCAAGCGGACCGAAGGTCTCCGCGGCGAGGAGTTCCGAGAAGCCGATGATCGCATTGAGCGGCGTGCGCAATTCGTGACTCATCGTGGCGAGGAACTGCGATTTCGCCTGGCTGGCGGTCGCCGCGGTTTCGAGCGCGGTCTCGAGATCGGTCGTCGTTACTTCGAGCGTCCGTTTGGTCGCTTCGAGCGCGGTGATGTGAACGCGCAGGCGCTCCGCCTCGGCGGTCGCGCGACCCGCCAGATGCTGATCGACGATCGAGCCGAGCAGGCCGAGGGCGATGATCAGCACCGTCACCGCGGCAATGGCAACGGCCAGCCATTCGGGCGCCATCAGCTCGCCGGAAACGGCGATGAGCGGATTGGGCTCCAGGGTGACGGCCGCCATGGCGGTGAAATGAAGGCCGCAGATCGCCACCGTGAGCAGCAGCGCGGCGCCGATCCGGTGCCGCAGCCGCGAGGCGCGCCACATCGTCGCGAGCGCGGCGGCGCCGACGACAACGCCGATCGCCAACGATACCGAAACGAAAACGCCCTGCCAGTGCAGATCGGCCGGCACGCTGAGCGCCTGCATGCCGATATAGTGCATGGCCCCGATGGCGATGCCGAGAATGGCGCCGCCGAGCGCCGGCGCCCGTCGGCGAAGCGCGACGGCGAAGCCGAGCCACGAGATCGCCATGGCGGCGGCGATCGACAGCAATGTCAGGCCGATGCCGTAGCCGATGGCAAAGCCGGGACGGAAGGCGAGCATGGCGACGAAATGCGTCGCCCATATCCCGGCGCCGAAGACGCAAGCCGCCGCCGACAGCCACGCCAGGCCGCGTGCCGCCTCGGCTTGGCGAGCGCGCGTCAGCAGGCTCAAGGCGGTCGAGCACGCCAGGAGACAGATCAACCCGGCGAGGACAACAAGCCGTAGATCGTGCTGTTCGACGATGCAGCCATAGACGCGAAGCATTTAAGAAGGTTGACTGGAATCGGTAAAGAAAGCCTAAAAGACTAGGCTTCCAGCCCCCAAATCGGCCTATCGGCCCCCGCAGCCTCTGTAACCAGACCGGATCGCGAAACACCAAGCCCGGACAGCGGATTACTGCGCCGCCTGCGCCCCCCGTTCGGAGAGCACCCGTTCGGCGAGCTTGCCGGTCAGCTCCTGAAGATGATCGAAACGGTCGTCGAAATTCCCGACGCCGAGGGTGATCGAACGCAACTCGACGATCAGGTCATGGATCTCCGATTGCGGCATATAGGCGGTCACCACGTCCCAATTCGGCCAATCCGGCTTGGCGTCGAAGCCAAGGATCTGGCCGCGACGCCCGGAGATCAGGCGCTGCACTTTCGAGGTGAAGGCGTTGGGCACCGAGATCTCGACGGCGTGGATGGGCTCGAGCAGCACCGGATCGCATTTCGGCATGACCTCGCTCATTGCCATGCGGCCGACCGTCTTGAACGCCATGTCGGAGCTGTCGACGGCGTGGAACTGGCCGGTCGAGAGATTGACCGTGACATCGACGACCGGGAAGCCGAGCGGACCGTGCTTGAGATACTCCATGACGCCATCGCCGACGGCCGGGATATAGTTCTTCGGGATGGCGCCGCCGACCACGCTGTCGGTAAAGGCGAGACCGCCGCCGCGCGGCAGCGGCTTGACCTGGATCTCGATATCGGCGAACTGGCCGTGGCCGCCGCTCTGCCGCTTGAAGCGGGAATGCTGCTCGCCGCGCCGCTTGATCGTCTCCTTGTAGGGGACTTGCGGTCGCCGCCCGAGCACGGCCAAATTGTATTTCGTGCGCATGCGGTCGAGCGCGATCTGCAGATGGATGTCGCCCTGGCCCCACAGCACCATCTCGCCGGTGTCGTGATTGTGCTCGAGCGCAATCGTTGGATCTTCCTCGATCAGCTTGGCGATGACGGCGGAGAGCTTGACGTCGTCGTTGCGCTTTTCGGCAGCGATAGCGAGACCGAAAACCGGCTTCGGCCGGATCGGTTTCGGCAGCGTCGGCGGTTTGCCGGACGCGGTCAGAAGATCGCCGGTCGCGATGCCCTCCATGCGGGACAGCGCGACGACCTCGCCGGACCCGGCGGTCGCAAGTTTCTCCTGGGCGGCGCCGGTCAGGCGCAGCAGCCCGGCGACGCGCACGCCGTTCAGCACCGCGCCCTCGGCGACGCTGCCGCGCCAGATGCGGACGAGCGACAGCTTGCCGCTATGCGGCGCGTGATAAGTCTTGACGACTTGCGCCACCGTCTCGGTGGCGGCGGGAATGCCAAGCCGTTCGGCGGTGAGGTCCGGCTCCGGCGTCTCGTGCCGCAACGCCTTCAAGAGCCGGCGCACGCCATGATCCTGCTGCGCCGCACCGACAAAGACCGGGACGATGAGATCGCGGCTCAGATCATTGGCCAGGTGGCGATAGATCTCCTCCTTCGAAGGCTCGACATCCTCGAGCAGCTGCTCGAGCAGCTTGTCGTCGTAATCGGCGAGCTTTTCCAAGAGTCCGGTGCGCGTCGGTCGCTCGGCATCCCAGAAACCATCCGGCAGCTTGACGAGATCGGAGGGTTGGCCGGCCTTGTAGCGGTAGGCGCGTTCGCTGACGAGATCGACATAGCCGGTGATCTCGCCCTCGCCGCCGCCGCGCAGCGGCACCTGGCGCAGCACCAGCGGCTGCCGCGAGACGCCCTGCAGCGCGGCGAGCACGTCGCGCACGCGGGCGCTCGCCGTGTCCATCTTGTTGATGAACACCATATGCGGGATCCTGTGATCGTCGAGAAACTTGAAGATCGGGCCAAGGGTCGGGGCCCGCTCCGGCTCAGGCTCGCAGACGACGACGGCGACATCGGCGGCGAGCAGCGCGTTCTGCGCCTCGAAAATGAGATCGACCGATCCCGGACAGTCGAGAAAGGTCCAGCTGTCGCCAAGATACTTGGCAGCAGCGGCGTTTATCTCGGTCGACATCTGCCGCGCCCGCGCCTCGGGAGCCGCGTCGCCGACCATATTGCCCTCCTTGACCGAGCCGCGCCGGCTGGTCACTCCACAGGCGAAAAGCAAGGCCTCGAGCAGCGTCGTCTTGCCGGAAAGATAGGGTCCGACCAACGCGGCACAGCGCGGGGCCGTCGGATGTCTGCCGCCGTTCGTCGCCGAATTTGTTTGGGGATCTGGCACGGGCGCCTCCTCGGTGCGTTGATTGACGCCGCCCGGGGGCCTAACGAGAATTGCCACCGCCGGCGCTTCCCTTTTGCCCGATGGTCGCGCTTGGCGTGGCGATGCGCAATCGGAATCTGGGCGACGCCGCCAGATCGATCCGATCGCGCCGCCTCCGGTGTCCGGCTAGGTCATGCTGCTCGACGCGATGGCCGGCGGACAAGATCTCCGCGGTAGCCCGCGACGGGCGACCATTGCGCGTCGCCTACCGGAGAAACTGCGCTATTCGAGCGCGGCGCAGGCGCGCTGGATGCGCGTGCAGGCGTCCTTGAGCACCTCGGTCGAGGTCGCGTAGGAGATGCGGAAATGCGGGCTGAGGCCAAAGGCCGCGCCCTGCACGACGGCGACGCCCGCCGCTTCGAGAAGGTATTGGGCGAAGTCGCCGTCGTTCTCGATCCGCTTGCCCTGCTGCGTCTTGCGGCCGATCGCCCCTGCACAGGACGGATAGACGTAGAAGGCTCCCTCCGGACGCGGGCAGAACAAGCCCTTGGCCTTGTTCAGCATGTCGACGACGAGGTCGCGTCGCTGCTTGAAGATGGCGTTGTGCCTGGGCACGAAATCCATCGGCCCGTTGAGCGCCGCCACGGCCGCCGCCTGGCTGATCGAGCTCGGGTTGGAGGTCGACTGCGACTGCAAGGTCGCGATCGCCTTGATCAGCTGCACCGGGCCGCCGGCGTAGCCGATCCGCCAGCCGGTCATGCAATAGGCCTTCGAGACGCCGTTCATTGTCAGCGTCCGCTCGTAGAGGCGCGGCTCGACCTGGGCGATTGTCGCGAAGCGGAAATCGTCATAGACGAGATGCTCGTACATGTCGTCGGTCAGCACCCAGACATGCTTGTGCTTGAGCAGCACCTCGGCAAGGCCGTGCAGCTCGTCCGCCGTGTAGGCGGCGCCGGTCGGGTTCGATGGCGAGTTGAGGATCAGCCACTTGGTCTTTGGCGTGATCGCCGCATCGAGGTCCTCGGGGCGCAGCTTGAAGCCGTTGTTCTGCGGGCAGTTGACGGCAACGGGCGTCGCTTCGCAGAGCGCCACGATATCGGGATAGGAGACCCAATAGGGCGCCGGAACGACGACCTCGTCGCCGGGATCTAACGTCGCCATCAGCGCGTTGTAGAGCACCTGTTTGCCGCCGGTGCCGACGGTGATCTGGCTCGGGGTATAGTCGAGCCCGTTCTCGCGCTTGAACTTGGCGCAGATCGCCTGCTTCAGCACCGGCGTGCCGTCGACGGCGGTGTAGCGCGTCTCGCCGCGCCGCATCGCCGCGATCGCCGCCTCCTGGATGTGGAGGGGCGTGTCGAAATCGGGCTCGCCGGCACCGAGACCGATGACGTCTTGCCCGGCCGCCTTGAGCTCCGCCGCCTTGGTGGTGACGGCGATGGTGGGCGACGGCTTGATGCGGGCAAGGCGTTGGGCAAGAAAGGACATGACGGTGGCCGCTTTTGGGGTTTCTGCGAAGGTCTCTGAGGCTACCGTAATTCGAGGTTCCGCCGCGCGCAACGGCGATCCCGGCGATGCGGGTCTGGCATGCACGGGACGGCGTCAGCCGAACCGATCGGCCGCGAAGGCGGCGATGTCGATGGCCGGCGGCCGGCCGGCGACGAGGTCGCCGATGAGGCGCGCCGTCATCGTTGCCGTGGTGAGGCCGATATGCTGATGGCCGAGCGCCAGATAGAGGTTGCGCTGGCGTGGCGACCGGCCGATGACCGGCAGGTAGTCAGGCAGGGTCGGCCGCAGCCCCATCCAGCGCGAGAGCTCGCGGCCGGTGAGACCGGGAAAGAGCTTTCGAGCCTGACGCGTCAGCAGCTCGGCCCGCGCCCAGGATGGCGGCGCGTCGGCGGCGGCGAGCTCGACGGTGCCGGCAAGGCGGATGCCGCCATCCATCGGCGTCAACACGAAACCGCGCTCGCCCCAGGTGATCGGCACCTCGAAGCGGGCGCCCTCGGGCTCGAGCATGACGTGATAGCCGCGCTCGGCGACGAGCGGCAGGGTAAGGCCGAGCAGCCGGCCGAGCCCGCCGGAGGCGGAGCCGGCGGCAAGCACCACGGTGTCAGCCGGGCGCGCGCCGCCCGGGGTGAGGAGCGCCCGCACCGCGCCGTCCGCCAACTCGAACCCGGTGACCCGCTCTGCGACGACGGTACCGCCCTCGCGCCGGAACGCCTCGACGAGGCCAAGGGTGAGGGTGAGCGGGTCGGCGACATGCTGCGATGCCGGATAGTAGGTCGCATGGCGGATCGCCGCGTTGAGCCCCGGCGCCATAGCGCGGGCGGCGTCGCCGTCCATCGTCTCGACCGCGATGCCGTGGCGCCGCTGCAGCGCGCGCTCGCCGGCAGCGGCGCGAAATGCCCCCTCGCTGGTATAGACGACGAGCGCGCCCTTGGCGCGGAAGAGCCCGGCGAGATTGGAGCCCCGCGCCTCCTCGGCCCAGGCGGCGGTGACCCCGCGCAGCAACGCCGCGAGCGCCGCCGTGCCGCGCTCGACCTGCGCCGGCCGTGCCGCCAGGGCGAAGCGGGCGAGCCACGGCACCAGCCTCGGCGCGTCGCGCCAGCGGATCGCGAGGGGGCCGAGCGGATCGGTGAGCATGCGCGGCACTTGCGCCAGCACGTCGAGCCGTGCCAGGGGTCGGATATGGTCGACCGCGATGTGCCCGGCATTGCCGAAGGAGCAGCCGCGCCCTGGCGGCTCGGGATCGTAGATCGTCACGTCGTGGCCGGCGCGCTGCAGCGCACGCGCGCAAGCGACGCCGACGACGCCGGCACCGATGACGGCGATCGCCTGACCGGCGCTCATGCGACTTCAAATCACCTGGAAGCCGTGGCGGAACGGGTCGCGCTCGTCGACAAAGATGGTGTTGATGCCGTGCTGCCGTGCCCAGCCGGCGATGCTCGGGCGGATGGCGGTGATGCCGCCGACTTCCGTCGCGCTCTCGACACGCCCCTCGAATAGGCTGCCGATGATGCTCTCATGGACGAACTCGTCGCCCACCTTGAGCTTGCCCTTGGCAACGAGATGCGCCATGCGCGCCGAGGTGCCGGTGCCGCAGGGGCTGCGGTCGATCGCGCGGTCGCCATAAAAGACGGCGTTGCGGCCATGCGCGCTCTTGTCGCGCGGCGCGCCGGTCCACATCACGTGGCTGACGCCGGCAATGCTGGAATCCTCGGGATGAGCAAGCTGGATCTTCTCCTGCATCAGGCGGCGCACGAGCGGGCTGAGGCGCAGGATGGTATCCGCCGACAGCGTCTCGAGCCCACCGTAGTTCTTCTGCTTCTCGACGATGGCGTAGAAATTGCCGCCATAGGCGACGTCGATAACGAGCTCGCCAAGCTCAGGGCAATCGATGCGAATCTCCGACCCGGCGAGATAGGAGGCGACGTTGAAGAGCCGCACCTTGTCGACGAAGCGGCCGTTGCGCTGATACTCGGCGACGACCCGGCCGGCCGGCGCGTCGAGCGCGACCTTGCCTTCCTCGCGCGGCGTGATGAGCCCATTCTCGAGCCCCATCGTCACCGTGCCGATGGTACCATGCCCGCACATCGGCAGGCAGCCCGATACCTCGATGAAGAGGATCGCCGTGTCGCAATCGGCGCGTAGCGGCGGATAGAGGAACGAGCCCGACATGACGTCGTGGCCACGCGGCTCGAACATCAGCGCGTGGCGGATCCAGTCGAAGCGGCCGAGGAAATCGAGCCGCCGCTCGCTCATCGTCGCGCCTTTGAGGGCTGGCGCGCCGCCGGCGACGAGGCGCACCGGATTGCCGCAAGTGTGGCCGTCGATGCAGTGGTAGGTGTAGTTCGCCATCGCGCTGGTTCCTATTTCCTGCTGGCGGCGACGACTGCGCTGACCTGGTCGATGGCGCGCCGCATCAGCGTCTGCACGGCGTCCGGCGTGCTCCAGGCGGCGTGCGCCGTGAGGGTGACATTCTCGATCTCGGCCCAGGGATGGCCCGGCCGCAGCGGCTCGTCATGGAAGACGTCGAGCGCGGCGTGTCGGATATGACCGCTTTTCAGATGAGTGATCAGCGCGTCGTCATCGATGACGGCACCGCGCGCCGTGTTGACCAGGATTACCCCCTTCTTGGTCAGCGCCAGGCGCTTGTGGTCGAGGAAGTGACGTGTTTCGTCGTTAAGCCCGAGATGCACGGAGACGACATCGGCGCGGGAAAGCAGCGCTTCCAGCCCGACCGGCGTCACGCCGGGCTCCTTGATCGGCGAGCGGTTCCAGGCGATGACCTCCATGCCGATGCCGGCGGCGATGCGCGCGACCTCGCGGCCGACACCGCCAAAACCGACAAGGCCGAGAATTTTGCCACGCAGCTGCACGCCCTCTCGGACGTGCCAGGCACCGGCGCGGATCTCGCGGTCCATGCGCGCAACCTCGCGCGCCGCCGCCAGGATGAGGGCGACGGCGTGCTCGGCAACGGCGGTATCGCCATAGCCTTTGATCGTCGAGACGCCGATGCCGAGCCGTTCGGCAGCCGCCATGTCGACATAACTCGAGGCGCCGGTGCCGAGATAGACGATATGCCTCAGTGCGGTGCAGCGCTCGAGGATGGAAGCCGGAAAATAGGAATGATCGTCGATGACGATCTCATAGCCGGCCGCCACTTCCGGCACGGCGGCGCGCTCGAACGGCGTCGTATTGACGTCGATCGGCGGATCGTTCGGCCGGTAGACGCTCTGCCACGAGGCGATGAGATGAGCGTCGCAATCGATGAACAGCGCCTTCATGAAATTCTCCCGGGCAGATGCGGCGCGCGGACGGTCTTGGCGAGGCTGCGTTTGCGCAATGCCTTCTTAACAAGTGTTTGCCGAGGGAGCAAATGCACGGCGCGCTGGCCGGGTCGGCGTTGGGCGGCTGGCGGAATCGATTTCGTCGTCGAGTGTGAACCACTTCATAGACTACTGCGAAGCGTAAGGTACATTCATTCAATGGGCGGCTTTCGGCCTCATGGCTGCATCGCCGGCGATCGTTTAGACCATCAAAAGGATGATGGGTAATGTCTTGGTACGTGCTTTACAAAGAAAGAGCGGTCAACGCGTTGCAGCGCCTCGATGATCGGGACAGCGCCATCTCGGCGGCTTTTGCCTTGTCCTACCGCGGCCATGAGCTAATCGAACTCGGGCGGATCGGCGGACGCGACGGCGAGGTGATCGGCAGCAGCGCAATCGCGCGGCTCCTCGCCGAATACGAACATGGCGGCTCACCCCCGCCGGAGACCGCGCGCTCGGCACACCGTATGCGGGCGTGAAGCAGTTCACACCGGAATAGTCAGTTCACCAGCGACAATCGAGACCGTCAGAGGGATCGCGCGTTCATCGCGCGGTCGTCAGCACGGATCGGGGAGCGCGGTGGATGGGCTGGTATGTGCTCTATAAAGAGAGTGCGGTGAACGCGTTCGAGCGCTTCGAGGATCGCGAGACTGCCCTGTCGACAGCGTTTGCCTTGGTGCACCGCGGGCATGAGGTGATCGAGCTCGGGCGGATCGGTGGCGCAGCCTCGGAAGCGATCGACACCGCGGAGATCCGAAGGTTGCTAGCCCAATATCAAAGCTGAACGCGGAACGCTCGGCGCAACGCCGCCTAGAACAGGCGACCGCCATTAGGAACCGCATGGGTGGGCTGGACCAGGACGACGTTGCCGCCGTCGTTCGGAAACCCTAGGACAAGCACCTCAGAGAGGAATTTGCCAATCTGCTTCGGCGGGAAGTTGACGACCGCCGCAACTTGTCGGCCGAGAAGGTCTTCCGCCGCATAGACGACGGTGCATTGCGCAGAAGATTTCTTGACGCCGATTTCGGGCCCGAAATCGACGGCGAGCTTGTAGGCCGGCTTGCGCGCCTCGGGGTAGGGCTGCACGTCGACGATGGTGCCGACGCGGATATCGACTTTGCTGAAATCGTCGTAGCTGATCGTCATTATTGCCCTCTCGCTCTTTCTTCGGCGTCTGGTCCCGCAGAATGCGCGGATCGGCAAGTGCCTCCGCTGACAGATCCGGGAACGAACAAGAAGAAGGCCGCCCCAACGGGCGGCCTTCTTGCCGAAATCGACCGACGGCCGAACTGTTCCGGCAAAATTACCGGGCGACGAGATTACCGGAAGATTACCGGGCGGAGACGCGCTTCTTGGCGAAGTCGCGGACTTCGTCGAGGCTCTCGGTGACCCGCTTGTTGATGACGTTGAAGGCCTCGGTGTTAGCCTTGGTCACCAGCTCGGTGAGCTCCTTGGCGTTCGACAGGCTCTTCTCGATCGCCAGCTTGGAGTACTCAGCCTGCTTGACGATGCGATCCTCGGGCGAGCCATTCGGCTGCACGAAGTCGCGGAACATCGCCGAGAAATCCTCCATCGCCTGACGGGTGATTTCGACCTGGCGCCGCATCAGCGCCTGGACGCCCTCGACCGCCAGCTGGTTGGCCTGCGTCAGCGCCTCGATATTCTTGCGCTGGCTTGCAACCGCCGCCTCGACATCGATGCCGGGAACGCGGAAGTCGCCCATGACCTTGGTCACATCAAAGAAATTGTTCTTCGTCGTCGCCGTCGTCGGATTTGCCATTTTAAACCTCCACCGCTGGAAAAAAACTTGCAGTCAGATCAAATGCTGCACTGCACAATGAGCCCTATATCGTCCCCTTGCCCCGCCGCGTCAAGGGCAATTGTTGCAGTGCAACAAAAAATCTCAAATCGATTCAACCGGGCGCCGGCGCCGGCCTTTCCGATCCGGCGCTCGCAAGACCGAGCCAGCGCTCGGCGAGACGAAGCCTGGCATCGAGCGTCGCCATGGTCGTCGTCATATCGGCGCTGTCATCGGCGAGCCAGACGCGAATCACCGAAAGATAGATACCGAGCAAAAGCTTGCTCCTTACCCGACCGACCCAGCCGGAAGCGGAAACACCCGACACCTCCAACATCCAGGCCATCGAATTGAGCAGCGTTGGAACGCTGCAAAGCGTCACTAGCGGGTCGGCAAGCGCATCGTGGGCAATTGCGGTGATTGCCTTTTTATAGGGACCGAGTGCGTCAAAACGTCGCATGATGACATCGAATAGGCGATCGCGCGGTCGCTCCTCCGCCTCGGGAGGACCGCCGGCGAGCGCCGCAGCATCGATGCGACGATGGAAGGCATCGAGAATTGCCGCCTTGGAGGGGAAAACCGAGTAGAGCCCGAGAACGTCGATACGCGCCTCGGCGGCGATCGCGGCAAGGCTGACCGTTCGCCAGCCGTCGCGCGCGGCAAGCGCCAAAGCGGCATCGACGATACGCGCGGTGGGGTCCGCTTTCTTCGCCATCACCGGACTATACGAGCGTGCGCCGGCGAGCGCGAGAGTGCCCGCGGGGAGCTTACGAAACCGTGATGACGGTTCCCCGGGTCAGCCGCGCGAGCTCGGCAAAGGTCAGACGGAAGACCGCATGCGGATGGCCGGCAGCCGCCCAAATCGCATCGTAATTTGCGAGATCGGCATCGATGAAGATCCGGACGCCGGGCGGATGGCCGACCGGTGCGACGCCGCCGATCGCATAGCCGGTGCGGTCGCGGACGAACTCGGCATCGGCCTTGCCGACCGTCTCGCCGAGCGCGGCCGCCAGCTTGCGCTCGTCGACGCGGTTGGTGCCGCTCGCGATCACCAGTACGGCGCGGCCGGCAGCGCTACGAAAGACCAGAGATTTGGCGATCTGCGCGACGCTACAGCCGATCGCCGCAGCGGCCTCGGCGGCGCTGCGGGCGGTCGTCGCCATGATCTCGACGGTGGCGCTCGAGCCGGCCTCATGCAGTAGCGCCTGGAAGCGCTGCGCCGCCGCCGGCAACCCTCCCTCTCCCATTCGACGCTATTCCGCGAGCTCGCGCGAGCGCGCTGCCGCGGCGGCGACCGCCTTCACCATCAACCGCTCGAGCCCGTCCGGCGCCATCAATATGTCGAGCGCAGCGCGTGTCGTGCCGCCCGGGCTCGTGACGTTCTGCCGCAATATCTCGGCCGACTCGCTCGAGAGCCGGGCGAGCTCGCCGGAACCGGCGACGGTCGCGCGCGCCAGCCGCACCGCCAGCTCGGCAGGCAAACCGGCGGCCATGCCGGCTTTGGCGAGGCATTCGATCAGCAGGAATACATAGGCCGGGCCACTGCCGGAAACCGCTGTCACCGCGTCGATCAAGGACTCATCGTCGATCCAGGCGACCTCGCCGGCAGCGGCGAGCAGACGGTCGCAGAGAGCGATCTGTGCGGCGTTGGCGCGAGGGTTCGGACAGGCGACGGTGATGCCCCGGCCGATCGCCGCCGGCGTGTTCGGCATGGCGCGGACGATCGCCGCCTCGGCGCCGAGCTGACGGCTGAAGAAGGTCAGCGTCTTGCCTGCCGCAATCGACAGAAAGACCGTCTCGGGTGTCGCAAAGCGTCGGTAGTGGTGAACCACATCGCCCATGACCTGCGGCTTGACGGCGAGGACGACGACGGCCGGTCGCAGATCGAGGTCGAGCGAAACCGCATCGGGGTAAAATTTCACCGCGTGCCGCATGGCGAAGGCTTCGGCGCCAGACCCCGGCTCGACGACGGAGAAGCCGGACGCGACGCCGCGCTCGAGCCAACCCGCAAGCAGAGCGCTACCCATCTTGCCGCAGCCGACGAGCAGCACCTCGCCGGCGGGTCGCGCCGTCGCTGGATCGGGAACGCTCATGCCTCGCCGACGGGATCGATCATCGCCGCGGTGATCGCATCCTCCGCCGTCTTGCCGCCCCACAGGACGAGCTGGAAGGCAGGGTAGAAGCGCTCGCATTCGCTGAGCGCGATGTCGACGAGATCCTCGATCTGCTCGACGCTGGCGCCGAGCGCGCCGCGCAGCAGGACGGCATGGCGGAAGGCCGGCGAATTGTCGTCGGAGGCAACATCGAAGTGGCCGAGCCAGAGCTTCTCGTTGACCAGCGCGAGCAATTCATAGACCGCGGCCTTGCGGCCCTTCGGCACCTTCATGTCGAAGCCGCAGGAGAAATGCATCGCGCTGATTTCGTCCTGCCAGACGAAATATAGGCGATAGTCGCACCAGCGGCCGGTGACCTCGACGACCATCTCCTCGTCGCTGGCGCGGTCATGGGCCCACTCGTTGGCGAGGACGATCTCTTCCACCAGATCGATGGGGTTGGTCGCGGGCGAAGTCGTCTCGGTGTGGACCGACGTCATGCCACCCTCCTTTCGCGCGCAGACGGAGCCGGGCTCGATGGTTCGCCACAGCTAGTAGAGATTACCGCAGCACGACACAAGGTGTAGACTGCCAAAGACCCTTCTCTGCGGCAAGCCAAGAATGCCTGCGACGGGCGCGCCTGGTTCGGCCGGCGGCTTTGCATCATAACGCCTCGTCACTCCGGCGATGGCGCGGCGCCGCGCCGCGCCGGCTTCGCCGAGAGGCCGTCGAGTCGGGCCTCCAGCGCGGCCAAGCGTTCGAGCATTTTTTCCTGCTCGCTCCGTGCCTTGGCGGCCATTGCGCGAACCGCATCGAATTCCTCGCGCGTCACCAGGTCCATGTGGGCGAGTACGCGCTCGAATTGGTCCCGCAGCCTTGCCTCGATCTCGGCGCGCATGCCGGTGAGAGCGCCCAGCGCACCGCTGGCGACCCGCGCCAAATCGTCGAGCAGGGGGTTTTCGGTCTGCATGCGCCGCGCTCCTTTTGCTGCAACAACGCTCGAAAGGGCCTCTGCGGTCCCCCGGCTAACACATGCTGCGCCGCGGCGAAATGGAAATCTTGCCGCATTGGAATGGTTGCGCCGCCGGGTCGCAAGCACGAGCCACCGCGCGCGAGGCGCCAGATTTCACTCCCTTGCCAGTAGCTGATGGGCTATGCAGTCGGCAATGATCATCGTCACCGGCGGCGCCGGTTTCATCGGCTCCAATCTACTGGCCGCTCTCGAGGAGCGCGGTCGGCACGATCTTGTCGTCTGCGACCGTCTCGGTCACGGCGAGAAATGGCGCAACCTCGCGAAGCGTGAGCTTGCCGCCATCATCGCACCCGAAGAACTCGTCACCTTCCTCGCCGACCAGCGTCGCGCCATCGCGGGGATCTTCCATCTCGGCGCGATCTCCTCGACCACCGAGCCGGATGCCGATCTGGTGGTGCAGTCGAACTTCACCCTGACGATGCGACTGTGGGACTGGTGCGCCGAGCAGAGCGTGCCGTTCATCTACGCATCCTCGGCGGCGACCTACGGCGCCGGTACGGCCGGCTTCGACGACGACGGCTCCGTCGCCGGGCTGGCGAAGCTGCGGCCGCTCAATTCCTATGGCTGGTCCAAGCACCTCGTCGACCGCCGGATCGCACGCCTGGTCGAGAGCAATGCCCCACGTCCGCCGCGCTGGGCCGGCGTCAAATTCTTCAACGTCTACGGTCCGAACGAGGCGCACAAGGGCGACATGATGAGTCTCGTCGCCAAGCTCTATCCGCGTGCCCGCGCCGGTGAGGCGGCACGGCTCTTCCGCTCGCACAACCCGGCCTATCCCGACGGTGGTCAGTTGCGCGACTTCGTCTATGTGCGTGACTGCGTCGACATGCTGCTCTGGCTCTACGATCACCCGGCGGTCGACGGGCTGTTCAATATCGGCACCGGCAAGGCGCGCAGCTTCGCCGATCTTGCCGCTGCGACCTTCCGCGCGGTCGGCGGCGAGCCGATCTACGAGTTCGTCGACACGCCGGTCGAGATCCGCGACAAATACCAATACTTCACCGAAGCGCGCATGGATCGCCTGCGCGCCGCCGGCTACGACAAGGCCTTTACCGCGCTCGAGGACGGCGTCGCCGATTACGTGACCAATTTTCTGGCTCGCCCCGATCCCTATCGCTGAGACAATCACCGCCGATGCCGCTCTTCGTCATCCCCTACCCGGCGATCGATCCCGTGCTCGTCGAGTTCGGGCCGTTCGTCATTCGCTGGTACGCCCTCGCCTACAT
>WNFC01007407.1_pt1 | contig 20140 bp, 18 predicted proteins | sample 5400541 | NCBI WGS metagenome assembly WNFC01 (sample SAMN13153342, study PRJNA577476) | soil metagenome | isolation source: 120 cm saprolite under Douglas fir tree site 2 hole 2 replicate 1 | place: USA:California | collected 2015-04-18
TGACCGCCTCCCAGGTCTCGGGGCGGATCGCGCTGATCGTCCGATGCAGCACCGATTTCTTCGGCGACCAGGCCAGCGGCAAGCGCGCAAAGGCCCGGAACGACACCGAATCCTCAAGGTGAAAGGCCAATTCCTCATACTCAACTGCCGCTGCTGCTTGAGCAGTGCGCAGCGCAGCACGGTCTCCGCCGGCAATCCCCGCCGTCCGGTTTCGTGCAGCCCGTGGCGACGCAAGTCGCCGGCCACGAGGCTGACCAGCGCGAGCTGGTGGTCGAGCCACTGCGAGATGGTCTTCAACTCGCAGCCGATCTCGTGCCGCGCGAAGACCTCGAATATAGTGGCCTGGACGGTGCGTTCCTGACGCATTGTCGGCTCCGGCGGCAAGGGTTGTGCTTTGGATTCAATGGCCCCGCCTCACACGCTTTTGTTGCAAAAACCTCGGACAACAGTAACAAAACAATTGGCCCCGGAGCGCCCTGCGGACTACAATTCTTCCGGATTTTGGGTCACCTGGGACGGTTCAGCGCATGGGCATGTTCCTGCCCGCGGACGCCACCTTCAAGCGGCTGGCCTGGAGTGATTTCAACATGCGAACGCTGCCGGCTCCGGCATCGGGCGCAACGGCAACCGGCGCGCAGACCTCCGTCAACATGAATATCCAGCCGAACTCGTTCCATTTCCGGCGTGCCCCGCATCTGAAGCCGCCGAACTTCACGATGGTCGAGGACCCGAACGTCAGGGTAACGTTGAACGCTGCCCAGATGTGGGTAGCGTCCTGGGTGTTCTCCAGCCCGGTCGCGTTCCAGAACAACCTGCTGAACCACGAGCAAGGCCACTACGAAATCACCATGCTGAACGCGGGGGATGTCTTCAACGAGCTGCAAACCATCAACGACGGCGCGTTTGCAAGCGCGCGGGCAGGTGTAACTGCGATCAGGGGCATGCAATCGCGGCTGTTCAACGCCCAGCCCATCCACAACAAATACGACCTCGACACCAATCACGGCCTGAACCAGACGCTGCAGACGTCCTGGGACAACGCGCTCCGCAACGCCCGCATCACCTTCGTGCGTCCGTCTCTGCGCACGGCGCTCGCAAACGCAGGGCTGTTCCGGTGATGCTCAAGTCGGACATCCTGGCTGGCAGCCCACGCCTAGAACGTGCCGCTTCGGGCGGCCCGCCGGTAAAGATGCCGCCGCCCGTCGACGAACCGGATGCGGTGAAACGGATCCAGAAGGGCCTCGTCGCCCTCGACTTTCGGATGCAGATCTCCTTCCCGAACGGCCCCGGCGGTGAGCCGGACGGCATCTTCGGGCACGAGACATACCAGACGGTGATCGCCTTCCAGCGGCGTGAATTCCCAAAGGAGCCGGGTCAGTGGGATGGCCGCGTGGGACGGTTCACGCTTGGTCGGATGGACGAACTGCTGGGCGGCTCGGGCGACGAGTCAGTAACCGTGCCGCGCGACGAACTGGCGACCTCGCAATGCCGAATGCGGGTCCCGGCTAACGTCGCCTGACGCGACATTCGCACAGCATCGGCGCGGCAGGTACGCACCGAGCTAATGACGCAAGACGCATCAGCGTGATCGCCTTAGAGCCGCCACCATCACCGCGCCTTCGGTGCCGTTGCGGGGGGGGTGGCGTTAAAATCGCTTCCGAGGTCGCTGCGGTTACGCCTCAAAAGCAGAAGCCGGTGTGCTTACGCGCACCGGCTCCATTTCCTTGACGGTCATCGGCTCTTCAGCCTGTACCGTGCGTGCATTCTACTACGGACAATTTCCTTATTCAAATACTCCGGTGATAAACCTGGTTATCGCGTAGAGACGGTCAGGGATTTCATTACATTTTAATGGATTATACCGGCCTGACTTTGGCGTTGACTCGGGTTGGCTTTCGTGAGGGACCCTCCTTGGCGGCGACGGGTCAGTCCCTATTCAGGTCGGTATTAGACGCGCGACGGCCCTCGCAGCGATTATTATTATTGGCCCGGCCGACCTCGATCCGAAGCGCGCCGAAGGGCTGTGATTTTTTCAAGAAAATTGCAACGGAACGAGAGTGTCGATCACCGGCTCCTCGTTTGGCATCCGACCTTCCTTTCCGGCAGACAGCCTCTCGCGTATTCTTCGCAAAAAACTGGCGGCACTTCTATCTGACGGGTGGCGCTATGGGCTCTGTCTGGGTGTTCCTCCAAAAGCCGAGCAACCGGCGACTGCTGTCATGGTTCGGCGGGGGGGCGGTCGTCATCGTCGGCGGAATTTGGGCGGTGGTTACCTATGTCTGGCCCGCACATGAATCGCCGACCGCGGTATGTGCCGAGCAGGGTATAGCGATCGGCGGCAATGTCTCAGGATCGAAGATTACGAATAAGACCTCCAGCGGTTTACCGAGCGCAGGGCCGTGTCTAGACACTGGCAAGAAGTAGCCGCCAAGTTTCCGGCGGCCCTCTTTCTTGCTGCTGCCTTGGCGGCGGCGGTATCCCACGTTGTCAAGGCTGCGAGCGACGGCCCCACTGCGATCGAGGGTGTCGCCGTCGGCGGCTCGGTCAGTAACTCTACCATCAACAACACGGTGAACAAGCAAGATCCGGCCGTATTGGCGGCGATGACGAAGATCTTCGCCGATCAAATGGCCGTCACGACCGAGGCCAGGGCGAAAGCCGAGGCGAAAGCGGCTGAGGTGGCTCAGAAGCTGGGGTTCACCTCGACCGCCGTCGCCGAGTTTTTCAAAATCCTGGGTGAGCAGAACGTGCCGGAAGAGAAAATCCCGGTGCGGCTGATCGAGATCGCAACTCATTTCGCACAGACGCGGGACGAACTGGCGACTCTTGAACCGGACGATCCGCACGCGGCCAAGCTGGCCCGCTCGGCGCGAGCAGCACTCGATGCCGGGCGGCTAACCGAGGCAGACGGCCTGCTCGATCAGGCCAAGGAGGCCGAGCTTGCGGCCTTCCGCCAAGCGCACGAACTCAAGGAGAAAGCCCAGGAAGCCGAGGATCGTCACGCCCGGAATGCGGCGAAACTGCTCGCCGGGCGGGGCAACATTGCACTGACGCTGTTGCGCTACCCCGACGCTGCAAAGCAATTCAAGCAGGCCGCGACCTTGGTTCCGCCCAGCCACCCAGACGAGACGGCAAGTTACCTTCACAACGAGGCCGATGCGCTCTATCGCCAGGGCGACGAGCGGGGCGACAACGCTGCCCTGAAACAGTCAATCGAAACCTGGCATCTGGTCTTGGAGCGACGGACGCGCGATCGGCTGCCGCTCCAATGGGCAACGACGCAGAACAACCTCGGCGTCGCGCTCCGGACGCTCGGGGAGCGGGAGAGCGGGACGGCGCGTCTGGAGGAGGCGGTGGCTGCCTACCGCGCCGCGCTGGAGGAACGGACGCGCGATCGGGTACCGCTCCAATGGGCAACGACGCAGAACAGCCTCGGCGTCGCGCTCCAGACGCTCGGGGCGGGTGCTCGCGCGATAGAATCCGGCGCTTTGATCGCCTCTACGGCCGCGAGGTTGTGCTGTCGCGCGTCGTTTGACGCTCGATCTCGGCGTTCAGCTTGCCGCCGAGAAGGATTACGATGACCGACAGCCAGATCCACAGCATGAAGCCGATCACCGCGCCGAGCGAGCCGTAGGTCTTGTTGAAGCTGCCAAAATTGGCCGCGTAGAACGAAAACAGTGCCGACACGCCGAGCCATAGGAAAGCGGCGACGACGCTGCCCCAGCTGATCCAGCGCCATCGCGCTTTCGTCTGGCTCGGGCCATAGTGATAAAGGCAGGCCAAGACCACCGTCACAATGACCGCAATCACCGGCCACCGTGCGAAATTCAACACCATGCCGATGAATCCTGGCAGGTAATTCAGCGCCACCGGTATCGCCACGACGCACGCGATTGCGACGATCAGGAACAGCATCATCGCAACCGTAAAGGCGAGACTGAGCGCGTTGAACGCGACGAAGCTCCGCTCCTCCCGCTCCTCGTAGACGGTGTTCAGCGCATCAAACAGCGCCTTGATGCCGCCATTGGCGCTCCAGAGGGCGGCAGCCAGCCCGATCAAAAAGCCGACGCCAAGCGTCTCGGCGGGACGGTTGGTAAGCCGGGTCAACTGATCGCGGATCACCTCGATGGCGCCGCCCGGCAGAATGCCGGAAATCGCATCGAGCTGCTTGGCGATGCTGGCGGGATCGGCCAACAACCCATAGATCGACACCAGCGCCGCGGTCGCCGGAAACAACGCGAGGAGTGCGAAGAAGGTCACCGCCGCCGCATTCGCCAGGATGCGGTCATCGGCGATGCCGCGATAGACCCGCAGCAAGATGTTCCAGCCGCGCGCCGAGATGTCCCTTGCCGGCGCCATTATGCGGCGTTCGCGCGCGAGCAAGTCGGCCCCGCCGCCCTCCCGGCCCCGGTCGCGAGCGTCGCTGATGCGCTGCAGATCCACCACGCTGGTTCTCTCGCTAGGCGACAGGCGCGACCGCAGGATCGTCTGTTTGCTCCGCAGCCATAATGCTGGCAAACCAGAATGGTTCGCCGCCGGTTCCGCCCGCGTCCGAACCCGAACCTTGAGTCCGACGGACTTATGACTGCGGATTCCGACGGAACCGACGCGGCACCGGAAGCGCGGCTCTTTACTGCGTTGGCAAGAAGCAGAGTCACCACCGTCGGGCCGACCCCCGGCTGGGCGGCGGTTCACCGCGAGCCGAAGCGCAAGGCTGAGGGTCTGCTGTGGGTCGACTTGACCCATCAACCCGCGGGCATCAGAACGGCCGGAATCGTCGTGCAAACCCGGCGTTCAGGACGATCGGCGCGAACTGCCGGGTGGGGTGGATTCCGGGCGTTCCCGATTTACCGGGCCCGTGATGCCCATGCTTTAGAAGCGGTCGTGACACCCGACGCTGCGCCTATTTCAACACTGTCGCTGGTAGGTCGACCGACAGCAGGCTACGTTCGTCCGACTGATCGCCCTCAACGATGAGGTGAACGATTGAACCGGCGCGATCTCCTGATCCTGGGTGCTAGCACCGCCATCGCCTGGCCCCTCATCGCCCGCGCGCAGCAGAAGGCGACGCCGGTGATCGGCTACCTCGGCACTGGGTCGCCCGGCCCGAATGCGCCGCAGTTGGCCGCGTTCCGCCAGGGACTGAGCGAAACCGGCTACGTAGAGGGACAAAATGTGGCGATCGAATACCGCTGGGCCAAGGGCTTTTTTGATCGCCTGCCCACATTGGCCGTCGACCTCGTCGAACGCAAGGTCGACGTGATCGTGGCGGGCTCACCCGCCGCGGCATTAGCGGCGAAAAGGGAGACCTCAACGATCCCGATCGTCTTCAATACCGGCGACGACCCGGTCGCGACCGGCCTGGTCGCCAGTCTCGCGCGGCCGGGCGGCAACCTCACGGGCGTGAGTATCCTCTTGACCGAACTGGTGCCCAAGCGGCTCCAGCTGCTGTTGGAGATGGTTCCCCAGGCCCGGGTGATCGCCCTGCTGGTGAACCCGAACGGTCCAGAAGCCGAGCCCACGATCCGAGACGCTGAGACGGCGGCGCGCGCGAAGGACGTGCAGCTCCTTATCGTGAAGGCCGGCACCGAGGGCGAGATCGACGCCGCTTTCGCAACCCTCGTCCAACTGCATGCTGACGCGCTTCTTGTCGGCAACGACCCGTTCTTCAACGGCCGGCGCGAGCAGCTCGTGGCGCTGGCAGCACGTCATGCTGCTCCCGCGATCTATTTTTTTCGTGAATTCGCCGCGGCCGGCGGCCTGATCAGCTACGGACCCAGCCTCCCGGCTATCTTTCGCCAGGCCGGGATTTACGTCGGAAGGATCCTCAAGGGCGCCAAGCCGGCCGATCTGCCGGTCATGCAACCAACGACATTCGAGCTGGTGATCAATCTGAAGACCGCCAAGGCGCTCGGCCTCACCGTGCCGCAAGCGCTCCTCGCGCGTGCCGACGAGGTGATCGAGTAAGGCCGGCGAACGACGGGTTTGGTGTAGGGTTTCGGATGCCGGCCGGTCGTGACCTATCCAGCGGCGCTGCGGCCGGCGTCCGAAAGCCCCCCAGGAAGGAACCCGCGGGGGCTGGTGGGCGGGTTGCCGTCTATGGGGATTTGGTTGGGTGGCGGCTTGGGTCGGGGCTGCGCCGGCCGGGGTTGTGGGCGTAGGACCGACGATGGCGGTCGCGATTTGGTCGTTGCGGCGGCGGTCGACGGGTTCAGCGCTCGATCGCCAGCTTGATCAGGGCGATGCTGACGCCGTGATCGCCCATGTCGGTGAAATCGGACAGCCCCAGCCGACCCGGCGGATGCTTCTGCCGGAAAATGACGTCCTGCTCGGCCCCGTTCAGCGCCCGCCAGCTGCGGATGCGCCGCTCCAGCGTGCGCCGGATACCAGCGCCGATCTCGGGATGGCGGCGCCGGATCTCATCGAAAATGGCGATCGGCCGCAGGCCCGGGGTGCTCTTGAGCAGCGGCACCACCTCGCTGTCCCAAACCGCGGCCAGCGGATCCTGCCGCCGGCGGCGGCGCCGCTTTCTTTTGCGACGGGAGCCGGGGGTCATCTTCGATGCGATAGGCGGTGGCGGCGCTGAACCCGGCCTTGGCCGCGGCAACGCTCGCCGTCTCGCTCTGGCGGAAACTCATGAATAGCCTCATCTGGCAATCGGTGATGTGGCGGCCTGGCAAGATGGCGGTTCCTCATCAGCGTGAAGAACCCGCTTCCTATCCGGCCGGCCGCGACCGCCAGCCAACGCGCGCCTTCCAGGGCCGCGCCGTTCGCCGGATTCGCAACGTCAGTCGGGCTACGCCCTCCCGCCGTCACGAGCAGATCCGGCCGTCGCAACCGCGCTTGCCGGATCGTCTCGATGCCGTTCATCCCAGGCATGGCATAGTCGACGATCAAGAGATCAACTTCGGCCCTGCTTTCCAGTATGCGAATTGCTGCCTCGGCGCCACCACGTCGCAGCGGTGCCCCAGCCGCGTGAATGTCGGTTTAATTGTGTATCAGTCCTGCTTATCCACAACATCTTGTTAAGCAAGCACCGTTTTCAGTTCAATTTTAGGCGAACTGCTGTTAAAGGCTCCATATCAGCACAGCCAAACGGAGCCCTATATGACGAACGGCTATCTTGAGGTGATCGCGCTGGTGGAGCGCCTTCACCGGCATTTCCTCGAAGTCGTCAAGCTCGAACTCGAAGGGCTCGGCATTCACGACATCAACAACGTGCAAGGCATGATGTTGTTCAACATCGGCGATGCCGAGATGACGGTCGGCGAGCTGACCTTGCGCGGCTGCTATCTCGGGTCGAACGTCTCCTACAACGTCAAGAAGGTGGTCGAGAACGGCTATATCGTGCAGGAGCGCTCGGTGCACGATCGCCGCTCGATCCATGTGCGGCTCACCGACAAGGGATGTGATCTGCGCGACCGGCTCAGTGTCATGCACAAACGGCACGTCGAGATGTTGGGTCAAACCGCCATCACCGACGGCGATTTGCAAGGCGTGGCTGTGACACTGCGCCAGCTCGAACGGTTCTGGATCCGGGCCAGCGATATTTCACAGCAGCCGGCGCAATTCGCCGCCTGAACAGCCTGCTATTGCCGCGACGGCCCCGTCTTCATAAGGCGGGTGCAAAGCCAATCGTTGCTTACTCTTCGATCAGCTGCCACTCGCCAGAAGCCTGGAACGCCGCGGCACTCCCGCTGAAGGTATCGAGCACGTTTCCTTGGTCATCGGTTATTACAACAATACCCCGACGACCCCGGTCATAGATTTCAATCACCTCTCCAAAGAATGGTCCAAATATAGCATCATCGTTGAACCACTTTTCGCCGACAGAAAATCGAATCATCATTCCAAAACTGTTCACGCCATCCCAGTTTGATTGAGATCACGGCAAGATTGGTTGATCACAGAGCGCAACGGCTTGACCGGTTTTCGATTTAAAAGGTTGGTCAATTATCGCCAGTGAATTCGTCTAAAGTCTCGTAAATACGAGGTTAATAATGACAAATTTAAGCTTAATGCAGGTTTAACGGCCGGCCGGCCGACGAGCAACAGCGAGGAAAGAGACCTATTGTTCGCGCGAGTCAGCCGGGAGCGACTGCTTTAGGGGATCGGCATCGTGGACTGGGCAAATCGGGAATGTCGCCTCTCCACCCGATTCGGCAGCTCGCCCCGCCCGCCGTGAACGCCGCGTTTGCGCCAGATTGCGGTCGTACGCGTGACAACGAACAAGCCGCCGGGATCGACGCTATCCCGCCGCGTGCGAATGCCGTTATTTTACCCAGCGAGCGTCATAAGCAACGGCAACGCGGCTGCCAAGCGACGCCTAAGGTTGGAGCTGGCCGGAGCGCAGAGCCCGGGCGAACTTGCGAAAGAGGTGCGCAAACGGCTCTCGTCCATTGCCCGGACGCAGTCGTTTGTGGACTGCCAGGGCATCAGGGCTCTCGCCGATGATCTCGATACTCAGCGCCATGCAATCGTCGGGACCGTAGCCAAGGCGAATCCGCACGAAGCCCTCGATCTGCTGTGGAGGTTCACGGCCTTGGCTCCGTCAATCTTCGCGCGCTGCGACGACGGCAGTGGAACGGTGATCGGCGTCTTCCACGACGCCTGCAGCGACATAGGCGATGTTGCCCTGATGGCCAAGGCCAACCCGACACCCCTCGCCGATCAGGCCTTCGAAGCTTTGATTGGGAATGATTACGGCCAATTCGATAAGCTAATCGCGGTTTTGGCCCCTGCGCTAGGGCAGACCGGTCTGGAGCACCTGAAACAGCGGATGGTCGATCTGTCAAACCGCCCGGGGAGGGAGCCGGCTGAGAAGGATCGAGTGAAAGTTGGCTGGTCCTCGGCCGGGCCGATTTACGCCGACGAGATGGCTGAACGCTCCCGGATCAGCACGGTCCATCTGGCGCTGAGGGAGATCGCCGACGCCCTCGGCGACGTCGATGCTTTCATTGAGCTATACAAGGAAGAAACCAGAAAGGTGCCAAAGATCGCCGCTGAAATCGCGCGGCGCCTGCTTGCAGCCGGTCGGGCGCAGGAGGCATGGCAGACGATCGAGGCAACCGAGCATCGGCGACGCAGCGGTAGCTGGGACTGGCCCGATTTCGAATGGGAAGATGCCCGCATCGACGTTCTCGAAGCGCTCGGACGCGCTGATGAGGCCCAAGTCACCCGTTGGGGGTGTTTTGAGCGCTCTCTCTCGTCCACCCATCTCCGGGCGTACCTGAAGCGGCTACCTGATTTTGATGACGTCGAGGGCGAGAAGAAGGCGCTCGACTATGCCCAAAGATCTCGGAACCTGCTCCAGGCTCTGTCTTTCCTCATCTCATGGCCTGCCCTAGAACGTGCGGCGAGCCTTGTGCTCCAACGCTCGGAGGAGTTGGACGGAGATCACTACGAGATCCTGGCACGGGCCGCCGATGCGCTTGCAGGCAAGTATCCCCTCGCCGCGGTGATGGTGCTGCGGGCGATGATCAACTTCTCCCTGACGAACAGCCGGTCCACCCGGTACAAGCATGCCGCGCGCCATCTCCTGGATTGCGCCGGCCTGTCATCGGTGATCGAGGATTTCGGGGGCTTCGAACCGCACGCCGCCTACGAAGCCAGGCTGCGTCGCGAGCATGGGAGGAAGAGTTCGTTTTGGATCTTAATTGATTGAAAATTCGATGGTTTCGGACAGAACATCACTGCGAGCCAATACTATTGGGAGGCGTCTGTGAGCGTGTGCGAAATGCATGAAATTTGGATTGAGCAGTGCGACGCTGCTCAGGAAACCAAGCTACGTTATGGGCTGAAAGCGGCATTCGACTACGTCGTTGCAGAGAAATTGTTGAACTTCGCCGGCGCCGCTGTCGATCATTCTGAGTTTGCGAGAGAGCTGCCTCTTTTTGTTGCCCGTGTTAGAGGTTTGTTTACGCCGCAGGAAATACGGACTCAGCTCGAACGGGTCGAGCGCGAGCAACGGGAATACGACGCCGGCATCGAGGAAGACGATGAGCTGAACGACGATGATGAGCTGATCCCCGAAAGGCCGACCGCTGCCGCTGAGCGAGCTCGGCAGTTCGCCACCATCAAGGAATTGTTGACCGCAGCGGAGCTGGGGACCGCGTGAACAGTCGGCTGAAGCCGCAGCCGGAATCATCGACCCAAGAAGTTTTGGCGGGCCTTGTCGAACGGGTCACCTTCCACAACGCGGAGAACGGCTTCTGCGTTCTCCGCATCAAGGCGCGTAGCCACCGCGAATTGATTACCGTCATCGGTCACGCTGCGGTAATCGCCGCCGGCGAATGGGTCACAGCATCAGGCGAATGGGTCAATGACCGTACCCATGGCCAGCAGTTCAAGACGCGCTTCATGCGCACCTCGGCGCCGACGACGACCGAGGGCATCGAGAAGTATCTCGGTTCCGGGATGATCCGCGGCATCGGCCCGGTCTACGCCAAGAAGATGGTCAAGGCGTTCGGCGATAAAGTGTTCGATGTGATCGAGGCGCAGCCCGATCGTCTGCGTGAGGTGACCGGCATCGGCCCCATGCGCGCCAAACGCATCACCGGCGCCTGGGCCGAGCAGAAGATCGTGCGCGAGATCATGGTCTTCCTGCACAGCCACGGGGTCGGTACCGCCCTCGCGGTCCGCATCTTCAAGACCTACGGCGCCGATGCCGTCCAGGTCATGACCGAGAACCCGTACCGTCTCGCGCGCGACATCCGCGGCATCGGCTTCAAGACCGCTGACGCGATCGCGATGAGGCTCGGCATCGAAAAGACGGCAATGATCCGGGTGCGAGCCGGCGTTTCGTATGCGCTAACCGAAGCGATGGATGAGGGCCATTGCGGCTTGCCCACCGAGGAACTGGTGCCGTTGGCCGTCGAGCTGCTCGAAATCCCCGCAGAGCTGGTCCAGACAGCGCTCGATCTCGAACTGGCGGACAGAACGGTCATCGCCGATACCGTCGGCGAGACGGCTTGCGTCTTCTTGGCAGGCCTCTACCGGGCCGAGCAGGTCATCGCCGAGCGGATCTTGCGCCTGGTCGATGGAAAACTGCCCTGGCCCTACATCGATCCGGAGAAGGCGCTGCCCTGGATCGAGCAGAAGACCGGCTTGTCATTGGCCGAAAGTCAGGTCGCCGCGATCCGGCTCGCCCTCTTGTCGAAGGTGCTCGTCATCACCGGCGGACCCGGCGTAGGCAAGACGACCATCGTCAACTCGATCCTGCGCATCCTGGCCGCCAAGGGCGTGAGCCTGTTGCTGTGCGCCCCGACGGGTCGAGCCGCCAAGCGGATGACCGAAGCCACCAGGTTCGAGGCCAAGACCATTCATCGGCTACTCGAGGTTGACCCCAAGGGCGGCGGCTTCAAACGAGGTAGCGACAACCCGCTCGACTGCGACCTGCTGGTCGTCGACGAGACCTCCATGGTCGACGTCATGCTGATGCAGGCGCTGATGAGGGCCATCCCCGACCATGCGGCGTTGCTGATCGTCGGCGACATCGATCAGCTCCCCTCCGTCGGCCCGGGGCAGGTCCTGGCCGACGTCCTCGCGTCCGGCGCTGTGCCGGTCGTGCGGTTGACCGAGGTTTTCCGGCAGGCTGCCCACAGCCGGATCATCACCAGCGCGCACCAGATCAACCGGGGCTCCATTCCGGATCTCTCCCGGCCCGAGAACGAAAGCGACTTCTATTTTGTGCAGGCGGACGATCCCGAGACCGCAGTGCCGCGGATCATCGAATTGGTCAAGACGCGCATCCCTCAGCGTTTCGGCCTCGACCCCGTCCGGGACATTCAGGTGCTGTGCCCGATGAACCGCGGTGGTGTTGGCGCCCGCTCGCTGAATATAGAACTCCAGGCGGCCTTGAACCCCGCCGGCGAGCGCAAGGTCGAGCGTTTCGGCTGGACCTTCGCCCCCGGCGACAAAATCATGCAGATCGAGAACGACTATGACAAAGACGTCTACAACGGCGACATCGGCTACATCGACGATGTCGATCCCGCCACCGGCGAACTCACCGCCAGTTTCGATGGCCGCGCCGTCACCTATGCCTTCGGCGAACTCGACACGGTGGTCCCGGCCTATGCCGCGACGATCCACAAGAGCCAGGGCTCGGAATACCCGGCCGTCGTAATCCCGGTGTTGACCCAGCACTACGCGATGCTGCAGCGGAACCTGCTCTACACCGGCGTCACCCGAGGGAAGCGGCTGGTGGTGTTGGTCGGCCAGAAAAAGGCCGTCGCCATCGCCGTGCGCAACGTGTCGGGACGGCGGAGGTGGTCGAAATTGAATGAATGGCTGGCCATACCTGCGGTGCGTCAGCTGCAAAAGTCGGTGACGGCTTGATCATGACGGTCTCGGATCTGGAGATTTTCCGCGCCGCGCACCTGCATCTCGATCGGCATGGCGACCGCGCGGTCGCGAAAGCGCGCGAAATGGTACGAACCCTGAAAGAGCGCGGTGACAATGACGGTGCCGACACTTGGCTGCGGGTCATCGTAGCGATCGAGACAATGCGTCAGGAGCCCTCCGGCCCCCATCCCGCCCCAGATCGCGGTTGACATCCACGCGGGCCGTTCACTCTGGCCGCCCTGAACGTCGGGAATGCGCAGAGTTGCAGCCGTTCACGGGGGCACTATCGAACCACTGGAGTCGACCCATTGGAGACTTTCATGACCGCGCCGCCGGTTGAGCCGAACCGCCGAAAAGCGGACGATCAGGTTCTGTGCGGCCGGGGGTAACGATGCGCGCCTGAAAGGTCGCGCGACGCTTGCGCAGCTCGCTATACTCGGGTGGGGAGGAGCCAAGGGTGCCCGTCCAGCCGGTAAAGCGCAAACTTGCCGCGATCTTCGCCGCCGACATTGCCGGCTACAGCCGGTTGATGGCGGGCGACGAGGTCGGCACGCTCGCCCGGCTGAAGGCGTGCCGCGGCATCATTGACGGGCTGATTGCGTCGCACCGGGGCCGCATCTTCAACACCGCCGGCGACAGCGTCGTCGCCGATTTCGCCAGCGCGGTCGATGCTGTTCTATGTGCGGTCGCGGTCCAAACAGTCATCTCGACCGAGGACGCGGGCGGTCCGGCCGAGGAACCGATGCAGTTCCGCATCGGCGTCCATGTTGGCGATATCATCGTCGATGGTACCAACCTGCTCGGCGACGGGGTCAATATCGCGGCCCGCCTGGAGGCGATTGCCGAGCCCGGCGCGATCTGCATCTCGGCTGCAGCGCGCGATCACATCGGCAACAAGCTGCCTCTGACCTTCGACGATCTCGGCGAGCAGCAGGTCAAGAACATCGCGCAGGCGATCCGGGTCTACCGGGTACAAGCGGAAAAGCCAGCGGCTCGGCCCGTTACTGCCCTGCCGCTCCCCGACAAGCCGTCGATCGCGGTGCTGCCGTTCCAGAACATGTCGGGCGACCCCGAGCAGGAATATTTCGCAGACGGCATGGTCGAGGAGATCATCACCACGCTCTCCCGCATCCGTTGGCTCTTTGTCATCGCGCGCAATTCAACCTCCACCTACAAGGGCCAAACCGTCGATGTGAAGCGCGTCGGTCGCGAATTGGGTGTTCGCTATGTGCTCGAAGGCTCGGTGCGCAAGGCGGGGAATCGGGTGCGCATCACCGGGCAGTTGATTGACGCCCTGACGGGCACGCATCTTTGGGCCGAACGCTTCGACGGCTCGCTCGAAGACGTGTTCGATCTGCAGGATCAGGTCGCCATCAGCGTCGCCGGGGTCATCGAGCCGGCATTACGGGCCGCGGAAACCGCGCGGTCGGCCGCGCGCCCCACCACCGATCTTGACGCCTACGACCTCTACCTGCGCGCCGTTGCGGCCTTCTATCCAATAACAAAAGAGCGGATCCTCAGGGCTTTGGGATTGCTCAAGCGAGCGATCGCGATTGATCCACATTACGGACCTGCACTTGCCTGGGCGGCGATCTGCCACCTGCGGATCTACCGCGACGGCTGGGCGGAAGAACCCGAGGCAACCCGCCGAATGGGCATCGAGCTTGCCTGGAGTGCGCTTGAGGTGGCGGAGAACGACCCGGGGACCCTCACCAATGCCGCCTACGTGCTGACTCTATCCGGTGAGAATATCGGTGCCGCGATGGGGCTAGTGGACCGCGCGCTGGCGCTCAATCCGAGCTTCGCCCGCGGCTGGTATGTGAGCGGCATTATCAGAAACTTTGCCGGCGAACACGATCTGGCAATTGAGCACGTCGAGACCTCGCTGCGTCTGAGCCCGCGCGAGCGAATGGGTACACCCTTCTACGCGATGGGCCAGGCCTATTTCTTCAAACGTCAGTTTGACGAAGCGGCGTCGAAGCTGCTCCTGTCCATTCAAGACCATCCAGGCTATCCGTATCCATACCGTACTCTCGCCGCGTGCTATGCCCATATGGGGCGGCTCGACGAAGCCGGCGAGATCGTTGCAAAGCTGCGCGCCATTACTCCTCTTGTCGTACCGAGCGATCTCCAGTACCGCAACCCCGAGGACCGCGAGCTGTTCCTGTCGGGCCTGCGCCTGGCGATGGGCGAGACGGAATGACCCAGACCCGTCGCCTTGCCGCGATCTTTGCCGCCGATGTGCGAAGGTCCCCTTCCGTGAGAGGCGTCAACAGCGACTCTGATCGGGAAAGGCGAGTCTCCATTCGCGGTAGGGACGTCCGTCTCCGGACGCCCCCCGCACAGATCCGGACGAGCGGGTTTCCCGCATCCGGCTCCTACCTCGGGTGTTTGACGGCAAGGCGAACGCTTTGCGGCTTGTCGTACGCGCCCCAGCGCCTGTGACACGCTTTCCCGGTTCTGAGCCCGGCGCGTGTTTTGCTGGCCCGCGTTCCCCTCGGTTCCCGCCCTTCGCTCCACCTGCTCCGCCGCCGGATGCCCGGCATTGTTCGCAGGCTTCATCGCTACTATGGCGGAATCAGACTTCTCGCGGCCGTACATCATCGGCTTCGGCTCCTCGCCTTCCCGATGCGGGCCAATGGCGTTGTGCCGCCTTGGTCAACCACGAGACCTCCCGGTTCCCGCACAAAGAGCGTCTGCACATGCCAGGGTCTCTGACCACGCCGGGTTGTCGGGGAGCTTGCGATAGCGCGCCCCTTCGTGTGGCCTTCCGCTCGTAGGGACGGCGTCGGCACCCGGAATATCTGCCTTTTCGTGGCTCAATGGCTGGCCTGCGCACTCCCCTGTCAACGCTTCACGTACGGCCTCACGACCGCCCGCGCATGACTCGGGGCCGATATGGATCGCTACTCCTTCATCGTGATGGACTCGCACCATCTACTCCTTGCCGGTCTCCCGGCGCACCTCCACCCGGCAGTTCGCCCTGGCTGCCCTGAGCGCCAAGTTTGCGGCCGATTCCGGCCGATAGCGGCGCCACTGTCGAGCCGCTGGGGTCGACCCAAACCGGAAGTTCCACCTAACCCCGTCTGGTGCCAGAACCGGTCATTGCCCGCTGCCTCACTCGATCACCTCGTCCGACCGTTTGGCGATCTGCATGCGCAAAACCAGCACCTTGGTCACGCCCGCTTCAACCTGCCAAGCGTTGTAGCCGCCATCGGCACAGATCGATTCGAGCCAGGGGAGGCGCCGGCGTATCTTGTCGAGGACCAACTCGGCACCGTCGCGGTCCTGGATGGCGGCCGAGTGGACACCGACCCGCATCGGCAGTCCTTCGATATCGACCAAGGCGTAGATCTTGCGGCCCTTCACTTTCTTGCCGGCGTCGTAGCCCACGGCGTCGTCTTTATCGCCCCCTTTGCCTCCGATTTCACCGATTGGCTGCTAAGAACGCAGGCCGAGGGGCAAGACTGGATCGAAGCATGGCAGGCCAAGCTCGCCCGGCTGATTGAGGGACGATCCACTTTGTGGGCGGCTGTAGATGAATGGGTTAATCGCGATGCGCTCTACCGGCGACGATGCCGATATCGATCCCGCCGGCACCGAGCTGATCGTGCCGTTCAAGCGCCTTTTCTATCTCGATGTGCTCGCCGGGTTCCGCGAGCACTGTCGGCACAATCAGAGCTGGCGCGCCAACGCGCCGCCCCTACGCCGGTGTTGAGGTTCCGCCGGTCCGATCGGCCGCGACGCCATAAGCCCCCTCCTCCGAGATGTCGCGGTTGGTGTAATCGGGCAGGAAGATCGTCGATAGGATGGTGACGATCACGCAGAAAAGGATGTAAAGCGCGATCACATAACCTGACCCGGTCGCGGCGAGCAGCGCCGTCGCGATCAGCGGCGCCGGGCCCCCCGCGGTGATCGAAGCGAGATGGAAACCGAGCGAGAAGCCGCTGTAGCGCAGCCGCGGCGTAAAGCATTCGGCGATCAATGCCCCCTGCGGCCCCCACATCATGTCGTGCGCGATCAACGACAGCGCGATCGCCAGGAATACCCAGCCGGGGATCCCGGTGTTCATCAGCTCGAAATAGACAAAGCCCCACACCCCCATCGCGACCGCGCCGATTAGGGTGATCCGCCTACGCCCGATGCGATCCGACAGATGCCCGAAGACCGGGATCGTTACCGCCGATATCGCGGTGGCGACCAGCAGCGCGGTCAGCAGCAGATCGCGCGAACTGTGCGATACGGTCGTCCCATAGGTGAAGACGAAGGCGGTAAAGATGTAGAACGGCCCTTGCTGGCCGGTCCGCACCAGCGCCGTCAGGATGATCTCTTTTGGCTGCCGTCTGATCACCTCAAGGACCGGGGCACGCGCCACCCGCTCTTCGGCGACGACGCGCTGGAAAACGGGTGTCTCGAGGATGCCGAGGCGGATGTAGAGGCCGATCCCGACCATGATGATCGAGAGCCAGAACGGCACCCGCCATCCCCAGTCGAGAAATTGATCAGCGGAAAGCGCGCTGAAAGCGAGCACTGCCAGGTTCGCCAGAAACAATCCGAACGGGCCGCCCCATTGCGGCCACGAGGCGATAAAGCCGCGATGCGCACTGGTCCGCGCCCATTCCATCGCCAGCAGCACCGCGCCGCCCCATTCCCCACCGACGCCGATGCCCTGGAGCAGGCGCAGCAAGGTCAGAATGACCGCGCCCCAGATGCCGATCGACTCATAGCCCGGCACAAAACCCACGGCGAAGGTAGACAGGCCGGTCAGCAGCAACGTCGTGATCAGCGTCGCCTTGCGGCCGATGCGGTCGCCGTAATGGCCGAAGATCGCCGCGCCGACCGGGCGGATGACGAAGCCGACCGCGTAGATGGCGAAGGCTTGCAGCGTGCCCATTAGCGGATCGGATCCCGGGAAATACAATTTCCCGAAGACGAGCCCAGCCATTAGCCCGTAGAGCAGGAAATCGTAGGCCTCGATTACCGTTCCGACCGTGCTGGCGAACACGGCGCGACGCAGTTGCACACTGTGCTCGGCGTCGGATAGGCCGGCGGGGGAAATTTCGGCTGTCGTCATCGTGTCTCCTCCCGTTCAGCGTGCTCTGTTGGCGGCGGGTACGGGCCGCAGGCACTGTTATCGCGCCGATGCTAATCAGCCGCGGCGGGAAAAGGAACAGCGAGACGGGGCAGGCTCGCGCGGCAAGTCAACGCGGCATCGGCGACGGCGCGATACTCGCGCAGCAGCCGCGCCGTACCTGCCTCCACTGCCTCCATCAGCCGGCTGTAGCCGACCATGTCGGCCGCGAGGAGCAGCGCGGCGGTCCACCCGATCCCGCCTGCATGGCGTTCTCCTGGTCGGGCTATCCTATACCGAGACGCGCCGGTGCGCACGACCGGCGACGGTCTCTTCACCACCTCGCCCGGCAGTTCGGACCGCCCGCCCTGAACGCCGGGTTTGCGCGCCGACTCCGGGCGTTCGTCCCTCTGCGCAGGCGGCAGGGCTCGACCCTGAGCTGCCGTTCATGACCTTCCAAGGATGGTCGAGCCGAAGCGGACTTTCGCACCGAACGTGCTGAAGGGGATGGCGCAATCAACATCCGACGCCCGCGGAGCGCTATTTGCCGTTGCCCAAGACACCCGAAGGAGCGATCCTGGCCAACAACCATCCGGAATCCGGCAAATGTCGGTTCAACGGAGTCCGAAGAAGGGGGGAATCATGTGCGCGCGCTTTCCGGTCAAAGTCTTTGTTTCGGTCATCGCGTTGGCATTCGCGGCCGCGCCGGCTTTCGCCGCCGATCCACAACCGATCAAGATCGGCCTCCTCTACTCACTCTCGGGTCTGGCCGCCGTGTACACGAAAGGCACGGTGATCGGCCACGAGATCGCCGCCGAGGAGATCAATGCGAGCGGCGGCCTGCTGGGCGGCCGCAAAATCGAGTACGTCACTCGCGACGACAAACTCAAGCCGGGCGTCGCGGTGGACGAGTACCGCCGCATGGTGACCCGCGATCAGGTCGACTTCGTCATGGGGGTAATCAGCTCTGGCGTGGCGCTGGCCGTCTCGGAGGTCGCGAAGGAAACGAAAGTGCTGTTCGTCGACACCATCGCCCAGACCGCGGCGCTGACCGAGGAGCAAGGCCACAACTACGTCGTCCGCCTGAACACCAACAGCGTGGTGTTGGGCCGCACGGCGGCACTGGCCGCGGCGAAGGGACCCTGGAAGTCCTACTACTTCATCGGGCCGGACTACGAATGGGGCCATCGGGTCAATGCTGACTTCTGGGACTTCCTGCAGAAAAAGAAGCCTGATGTCAGCAAGTTGGGCGACCTCTGGCCAAAGCTTGGCGAGCGGGATTTTTCCGCACACATCACCGCCATGCTGAACGCTAAACCCGACGCGGTGTTCTCCTCGGTGTGGGGCGGCGATCTGATCGCCTTCATCAAGCAGGCCAGCGCCTATGGCTTCTTCGAGAAGACGCAGTTCATCGCCACCGGCGCCGGCGACCTCGACATCCTGGAGCCGCTGGGCAGCGAAATGCCGAACGGCATTATGGCCACCTTCCTTTATGCCTTCGATATTCTGCCGACCAAGCAGGCGCGGAATGAGAAGTTCATCGCCGAGTTCAAGGAGCGGACTGGCGAATTCCCCAAGTCGGGCGACATCATCGGCTACGTATCAACCTATATCATGGCGGAAGCGATCAAGAAGGCGGGCACGACCGACAGCGCGGCGCTTGGCAAAGCGCTGCGCGGCTCGAAGTACGAAACCTTGCTGGGCGACATCACGGTGCGCGACTTCGACGGTCAGGCGACCTTCCCGTACAACGTCGGCTTCACCTCTACCGATCCCAAGTATCCGTTCAAACGGCTGAAGGACGTGACCCGGGCCCAGGGCGAGGACGTGCTCTCGACCAAGGATGAGGTTGAGAAGGCGCGCGCCGACTACAAGAAGAATAAGGGCGGCTAGGCGTCTTGCGCAACCGCGCGGCCGCGCGGTGCGATTTCCCACACCGCTGCGGCGGCACCGCACGACTCCGGTCCGCCGGAGGGCGCGTCCAAGGGAGCCCTGGGAATGGCCAACTTCGCCGCCGACGTCCTCTTCGTCCAGCTCGTGAACGGGCTGTTCATCGCCGCCGGCGTCTATCTGGTGGCTTCAGGACTTTCGCTCGTCTTCGGGGTGCTGGGAGTCCTCAATTTCGCGCATGGCTCGTTCTACATGTACGGCGCGTTCTTCGTGTTCACCTGGATCGGCTTCAAGTTCGGCGGATTCTGGCCGGCCCTGTTGATCGCGCCCCTCGCCGTGGTGATCATCGGCATCGCCACCGAGGTCGTCTTCCTGCGGCCGATCTACAAGGCCGACCCGCTTTACCAATTGTTGCTGACCTACGGCCTTGTGCTGATGTTCGGTGATCTGGTGAAGTTGATCTGGGGTGCCGACAACCAGTCGGTGGCGCGCCCCGCGGGCGTCGAAGGCACGATCCCGATCTTCGGCGCCCTGTTCCCAAGCTACCAGGCGTTCGTGCTGCTGCCGGCCGGCGTCTGCACCATGCTTGCGCTCTACCTGCTGCTCAACCACACGCGGATCGGCAATGTCGTCCGGGCCGCGACGCAGGATCGAGAGATGGTCGGGGCGCTCGGCGTGAACGTACGCCTGCTCTACACCGGTGTGTTCGCCGTCGGCGCCTTCCTCGGCGGGCTCGGCGGCGCGGTGCTGGCGCCGATGGGCGCGCTCTATCCGGGCATGGACTTCGACATCATCATCGAGGTCTTCCTGGTCATCGTGCTCGGCGGACTGGGC
>WNFC01002484.1_pt1 | contig 20139 bp, 22 predicted proteins | sample 5400541 | NCBI WGS metagenome assembly WNFC01 (sample SAMN13153342, study PRJNA577476) | soil metagenome | isolation source: 120 cm saprolite under Douglas fir tree site 2 hole 2 replicate 1 | place: USA:California | collected 2015-04-18
CCAGAACCAGATGCTGTCGACGCCGAGGTCGTCGGCGCGGCGCCACGCGTCGCGCAGCTCCTGGATCGTGCACTGCTGCGGGTGGATCGTGACGCCGACCTTGAAACGCCGCGTTGCCATGCGAATCTCCTATGTCAAGCGGAGGCGTCGATAGCGGCGACTGTCCCAAAAGGCCGGTATCGGCGCTCCGCGAATGCCGACGGAACGGACACTCATCGAGACGTACGGCGGCGCGCCCCCATGCCTGTGAGATTATCGACAGTCCATGGCTGGGGAATTGGTCCCCGCCCCGGTTGATCCAAAGACCGCGGGCCGGGATTTCTGGAAGCGATATCACGAGTTTCGCCGCGTCCGGCACAGCGAGCTGCGCCCGGATGATCCGCTCGAGCCCGACGACGTGGTCGAAGCTCAGATGAAGAACGTGGTCGAAGCTCAGATGAAGAAGCCGAACCTGTTCGACTTCAAGTTCTACTTCGAGATCGCAGAGAGCGAGGTGATGCTGAGCTTCTTCGACGGCGAGACAGTCACACCCGCGAATCCCGAGTACATCACCAACAAACACCTCTTCTGGGCGAACGCATACGTGCTACCCGCCCGCCGGCTCCGGGGAATCGGCGCGACGTGGCTGCCGGTCTTGGACCGGCTCATGGCCGCACACAGCTGCACCGTCGCGGGATTCCACGCCGACCAGGATGCCGGTCACGGTTTTCTCAAATGGCTCGGCGCGGAGCCGAAGCTGACCGAGATCGAGAGCCGGCTCAAGCTGTCCGAGGTCGACTGGGCGATGCTCGACAGGTGGGTGGACGAAGGTGGGCGCCGCTCGCCTCAAACGAAGCTCGAGATCTACGACGGCGGTCTCCCGGAGGCCATGTGGCCCGAGTTCGCCGTCCAGAGGTCGACATTGCTGAACACCATCCCGTTCGAGGGGCTCGACGTCGGCAAGATCATCGTCACGCCCGAGCGAATCAAGGAGTGGTACGCGCATGCCGCCCTTGCCAAAGAGGTCGTCCACGATGTGATGACGCGCGAACCCGATGGCGTCATCTCAGGCATGACCGACATCACGTGGGCGCCGCACCGGCGCACGCTGATCTATCAGCAGTTCACCGGCGTACTTCCTTCGGCGCGCGGCCGAGGCATCGGCAAGTGGATCAAGGCTGCGATGCTGCTGCACGTTCGTGAGCTCTATCCCGACGCGGAGTGGGTCGTCACGGACAACGCGCACTCGAACGGTCCGATGCTGAAGATCAACCGCACGATGGGATTCAAGGCATACCGCACCGGGGTCGAGTATCAGATGACCCGCGAGCAGCTGGGCGCGCGTCTCTAGGCCCGGCGGCTCCTCTGCACGCTGCGGACCAGCAGGATGACGCCGACGATGATCAGCAGCGCGGGAAGGGCGCCCTTGCCGACCGGGCCGAAGTAGTCGCGGCCGCTGATTCCCAGGATCGACTCAAACAGGACGAAGCCGATCAGAAAGATCATCGCGCCGATGGCCAGCAGGGTCCGGCCGGTGCGCAGCGCGCTCTGGTCGCGGTCGCGCAGCGCCTGCAGGTACATCCCGAGGCCGATGCCGAACGGAATCACCAGCGACCACCCGTAGGCCCACAGCGGCCAGTCGCCCGAGCTGTTCGTGTAGGCGAGCACGACGCCGAGCATCGTGACGATGCCTCCGGGGATGGTCGCGACGGCGCCGACGCTGACGAACCCGACCACCATCAGGGTGAGGCCGGGGATGATGATGAACAGCGGCCAGCCGTTCTCGGTCAGGTCGACCCCCGACATGACGACCACCAACGCGAACAGGCCGACCACCACGAGCACGATGCCGAGGGCAGCGCTCGACCCGCCGCGACGCGGTTTCGCGGCGTAAGGGACGGCGTTCACGTACGGAGGGGGTGGGGCGGCCGGCGATTCGGGTGCGAGTGCCGGTCCGGCTTCAGAGGTCGGGGTGATGTTCGCCTCGGTGGGCTCGATCTCTACGGTCGGCTCGGGAGCTGCCGGCTCCGGGGTGGCCGCGGGAGGCTCGGCCGGAGCGGCGGGCGAGGTCTCCTCGCTGGAGCTTGCTTCAACGTCTTTGTCCGCAGACCAGATGTCCGGGCCGCCTGACAGCAGGTCCGGCGTGACGTGCACCATGTCGTCTTTGGCCGCTGCGTCGTCGGTCGACTCGTCGCCGGCGGGGCCGGGGGTGGGCGAGTCGGGCGTCTTGCCGGTCGTGGCGCGCTTGCGCTTGCTCATCGGACGAAAAGCTTAACCGCCCTTCCTGAGAGCGAACGCGGGGTTTACCGGCCCGTGTCCATGGCCGACCTCGATCGAATTCGCGATCGCCTCAGTGATGAAGGATTTGGCTTCGCGCACAGCCTGGAGCGGCTCGACGCCCCGCGCCAGCCAGGCCGTGATCGCGGCCGAGAAGACGCAGCCGCTGCCGTGCGTGTTGGTGGTCGCGATGCGCTCCGCACGGAGGTCGACCGCCTGCGCGCCGTCGAAGAAGACGTCGGTCACGTCGTCGGCGTGGCCGCCCTTGACGACGGCCGCGCGCGCGCCCATCGCGACGAGCTCGCGGGCGGCCGCCCGCCGGTCGTCGAGGCTTCGGATCTGCCGGCCGAGAAGCACCTCCGCCTCCGGGATGTTGGGCGTGATGACAGCGGCCAGCGGGATCAGGTGCCGGCGCAGTGCGTCGACTGCGTCGTCGCGCAACAGCCTCGCGCCCCCTTTGGCGACCATCACCGGGTCGACGACAAGCCTGGTGAGGTGATGGCGCGTCACCGCCTCCGCGACGGTGGCGATGATCGCCGCGCTGGACAGCATGCCGGTCTTCGCCGCCTGGACTCCGATGTCCTCGACGACGACTGCGATCTGCTCCCGAATCAGGGAGCCAGGCAGCTCGAGGATCTCGGTCACGCCGATCGTGTTCTGCGCGGTGACCGCGGTGATCGCCGACGTCCCATGCACGCCAAGGGCGGCGAAAGTCTTCAGGTCGGCCTGGATGCCGGCCCCGCCGCCAGAATCGGATCCAGCGATCGTCAGGGCAACCGGGAGCTTCACGCCGGCCGCCACCGCAGTCCAGCCCAGTAGAGCGCCGCGGCGACGCCCACGCTGACCAGGCCAGAGACGTCGGCGCCGTGTAGACCCGTGATCAGACCGTTGTTGAAGAAAGACGTCGTGGCGGCGACGTTGCCGAAAAGGTTGGCGTAGTTGACGAACACCAGGCTCGTGGCGGTGCCCGCGAGCCAGGCGCCCAGCGCGAGGGCAGGTCGCGCCTTGCCCTCGAAGATGAAGAAGCTCAGCAGCACGACCGCAGCCCACGCCGGCGCCCAGAGGTAGGTGAGGATGAGGAAGTCTTCATAGGCGACGTGGAAATCGGTGACCAGGACCGCGTACGTGGCGAGCGCGGTGCCGAGGAGCCCACAGCCGAGCGCTGTCTGCCAGCGCTTCAGGTTGATCCCCATCGCAAGCGTGACCAGGCCGGCGGTGTAGACGTCGAGGTAGTTCGCCCAGATCTCGCCGACGACGATGAAAACGAAGAACGGCACGGCAACCCAGCCCGGCGCATGCGCGCTGATCACCGCGAGCACGCCTTGCGACGCGGCCAGCTTCGCGTCGATCGTCGGCAACAGAAGACCGAAAAGGCCAAGCAGGGCCATCGGCGCCGCGATCCCCACGACTGGCCACAGAGTCACCGCCCGCCTCGGAGTCGTCGCGGGCAGATAGCGCGAGTAGTCGCTCGCAAACGGGTACCAGGACGCGACCAGTGCGAAGCAGGTCATGAAGCCGAGAACCAGTGCGCCCAGGTAATCGGCGCCCGATGTCGTCGGGCCCTGCGTCCAGTGGAACTGCGGCGCGAGAATCACAAAGATCGCAGCCGACAGCAACGCAAACGTGACCGCTCCGTACGTCTCGAGCACCTTGATCGTCTGATGGCCGAAGATCGCAACGGCGACGCTGACCGCGGCGATCACGAGGACAAGGACAAAGGTCAGCCAGCGATTGCCGCCGCCGAAGAGCTGCGCACCTGCCTGGGCGGCGATCACACAATCGACTGCGAACCATCCAACCGCCAGAAACAGCGTCAGGCCCGCGCCGAGATACGACCCGCGCACGCCGAAGATGCGCCGCGTGAAGAAGATCTGCGGCAGGCCAGTCCGCGGACCAGTGTTGCTGAGCAGCCCGAGGATGAGCGCCGCGGCGATGGTGCCGAGGACGGTCGCGGCCATGCCGTCCCACACGCCGAGCCCGTAGTAGGTCGTGAGCAGGCTCGCGGTGAAAAGGCTCGCGTAGTTGACGAACGCGCCGGCCCAGAGGAAGGCGAGCTCTCGCGGAGCACCATGACGCTCGCGCTCGGGAATCGCATCGATCCCATGTGTCTCGACCTTGCCGAATGCGTCGGCCGGTCGAGCGGCGATGTCGCTCATCTGTCTCCCTCCGCTGGCATTACCCAGTTCAGGTTCATGCGGTCGGCGCCAGGGCGCCCTCTCAGCCCGTTCTTCGAGAACGAGCTCCCGTGGGATCGATGTTAGCTAGGTCTGGCGCCAGGGCGCGGGCAGCAGGTGGCCAAGGATCCGGTACACCTCCGGATTCAAAGCCAGGCCGACGTGGCTGCCATGCACCTCGATCGCGTTGATGTCGGGTCGCAGGCACGCCTTCCAGTTCACGACTCCGTCAGACCTCGAATAGATCGAAGTCGTGGGCACGCGCGGCGCGGCGCGAAGGTCACGCATGAAGCGCATCTCCACCGACGCCGGATGCCGATACCGCATGACGTTGTAGAGGTGCGCCGCGTGCACGCCGGCCATCGTCAACGGGTGCACGTCGAACGGATCGTTCAGCGGCGAGCCGAGTGTGATCACCTGCTCGACCAGGTCGGGCTTGCGATGCGAGAGAACCTTCGCGAGCACCCCGCCCCGGCTGTGTCCGACGAGCGAGACGCGCGCCCCGCTCTTGCGATGCATCGCGAGCAGCGCGTCCACAAGCGGCTTGAGCATGACCTCAGAGAACCTGACGTTGAAAGCCACGCCCGCGAGGCGAGGCTTGTAGCCGATGCGGCGCAGCCAGTCGTGCTGCGTGCGCAGGGTCCAGTCGCCGGCGAGAAAGCCCGGAATCAGCAGGACGGGCTTGTTCAAGCCCGGCCGAATGTCATCGCCGCGAAAGACGGGGTCGCGAATCAGGCGGAGGAACTCGAGATAGATGCGCCCCTCGAGCCACATCGGCGGGATCGGGTCCCAGCGTCCCATGTGGCGGAGCTGCGGAAGGATCGACGCGGATACCTTCAGCCGCCCCGGGCGCTTGCTATGTGGGGGTTCTGAGACGGTGGCCACTCTGTTTGCTCGGGCGTTGCTCCGTTGACTAGACCGCGGCGTCGCTCGCGATTCTATACGGGCTCCAGGCCTCCAGGGCCTCCATGAAGAGAGTCGGCGTTTCCATCATCGGCACGTGGCCCACGCCCTCGAGAATCTTCAGCTCCCAGTCGGGACGCCGGCGGCCCAGCTCGATCGCGGCGGACACCGGGATCAAGCGGTCGAGGCTTCCGTGAATGACGAGGGTCGGCGCGCGGACCGCGGCGACACGGGACCAGAATCGCGGGTCCGCCATTCGGAAGCCGATCGAGCGCGAAGCCTGGACGAAGGCGCGAGTGTTCTGCCGTCCGAGGTGCGCGCGTTCCTTCGTCAGCTGGACGTGGGCCTCGACCATCTCGGGATCGACGCGTGAGGGGTCGGCGGCTACGAGCGCGAGCGTGCGCTGGACCAGGCCTTCGGGCCCCAGCGCGCGCGAACGGCGATCGAGCAGCGTCTCGACAAGTCCCGGGATCGACATCGCCGCCACCACGCCTACCACGGCGGGGTCGAGGCGGCGCATGTGTGGGCCGGGTATGGCGGGATCGACGAGGACGCATGCCCTCACCGAGTCCGGGTGATTCGCCGCCTCGAGGATCGCGATGTGGCCGCCCATCGAGTTGCCGACCAGGATCGCGGGCTCACCCGCGACTTTGGCGACGAACTCGTGGACCAGCTCCGCGTTGGCGCCGACGGTGGCGGCGCGCCCGAAGAGCGGGGTCTGGCCGAAGCCCGCGAGGTCGAGGGCGAGCGCTCGATGGCTCTTCGCGATCCGCGGCCCGACCGCCATCCAGTTCAACGCGCTGCCGCCAAGGCCGTGGACCATGACCACGGGCCGTCCCGAGCCGCCGAAGTCTATGTAATGGACCGCGCCGTCGAGGTCGGCGACTTTATGCCGCACTGCGTCATGAAATGCTACGCCAGGATTCCAGCCGCCAGGCGCATCAGCACCTCGGCCACGGCTCCGGGTGAGCGCCGCCCGTCCTTGTGCAACCGGTCGAACACGGCGAACGAGGCCAGGGCGCCGATCACGTCCTCGGCCTCTTTGATCGAACAGCCCGGCCTGAGGGCGTCGGCCGCCGCCAGTCGCTCGGCAAGCTTGTGATCGAGCTCCGCCGCGCCGGCCTCCGAGGTGGGGAGGTGGCGGTAGAGCGAGGGGTCGGCGGCCCAGGCGCTGCACGCGTCGCGCAGCCGCCGGTGCAGAGCGTCGCGGGGAGGATCCGCCAGGTCCGATTCCGCCACCCTCGGGGCCTGGGGCGCCAGGGCGCGCAGCAGGCCGTCCTTGCCGCCGAAGCGGTTGTAGATCGTGAGGCGGGAGACGCCGGCCCGGCGCGCGATTGCGCCAACGCTTGGCGAGCCGGCCGGCGTGTCCGCCACGGCCTGGCGTGCGGCCTCGAGGATGGCGTGCCCCGTGCGGTCGACGGCAGCCTGGCGGCGTCCCAGGCGGTACGTGCGGTTCATTTCGATTAATTTAACAGACTATCTGTTAATTGGTCCAGGTCGGATCCGACGGGGGCGTGTACGCCGGCTGAGCAGCCGGGAGCGTTCTACCACCTACCATCGCACGCTGTGAGGTTGTGGGACCCGCTCGCGATTCGCGAGTTCTCGGCGCTGGTACGCGACCCGGTCTTTCGCGGCCGGGGTGTGCCGCCGGGCGACGCACGTCCGGTCCTCCTCATTCCGGGGTTTCTGGCCGGCGACTGGACACTTCGCGTGATGGACGGCTGGCTCAAGCGGATCGGCTACCGGACCTACCTGTCGGGGATCCTGCTCAACGTCCAACACTCGGAGCGCATGCTCTCCGGCCTTCGCCGCAAGCTGACCGAGATCCAGAAAGAGACCGGGACGCGCGTGACCCTTGTCGGGCACAGCCGCGGCGGACTGCTCGCGAAGGTCCTTGCGCAGCGCAGGCCGCAGAGCGTCGAGCAGGTCATCGCGCTGGGCGCTCCACTGGCGGACTGGACCGACCTCGCCGCGGTCACCCACCGCGCGGTTGGCGTGGTGACGACCGCCAACCAGCTCGTCTACGGCCGGCGACTCAACCCCGAAGGCCGATTCACCTATGACCTCAAGCTGCCGCCGGCGGTACCCACGACTTCGATCTACACCAAGACCGACGACGTCGTGAACTATCGGTCGTGCCTGCGCCCTGACATCCCGGCGATGCCGGTCTGGGGGTCACACAACGGCCTTGTGGTCAACCCGGAGGTGTACAGGCTCGTCGGCCGGCTGCTCGCCAGGCCGCGGCGCACATGACGTGATCGCACTCGCAGTCGGGATGGCGCTTGCGGCTGCCGCCTTCCACGGCACCTGGAACGTGTTGATCAAAGTCAGCGGCGACCCGATCGTCACGTTTCGGCGTGTCACTCTGATGACTGCGGTCGTGGCGACGGTCACTTCGCTGGCGGCATGGGTGGCCTTGGGCCGCGCTCGCCTTGATCCCGCGGCGGTCGGGTTCAGCCTGCTGTCTTCGCTGCTCGAGACCGCCTATCTGTGGCTGCTCTCCACCGCATATCGGCGCGGCGACGTCTCGGCCGTGTATCCGATCGCCCGCGGCTCGGCGCCACTGCTGAGCGTGCTCGTCGGGTTGGTGATTCTCGGCGAACGACTCACGTCACCTCAGCTCGTGGGCGTAGGGCTGTTGCTGGTGGGAATCCTTGCCGTCACGCTTTCCCAGGCCAGCGGCCGCGCCACGGTCCCCGCGCTCCTGACCGGCGTGGCGATCGCCGCTTACACGTCGATCGATCGGGTTGGCGTTCGGCTTTCCACACCGTGGCTCTACGGATGGCTCCTGTTCACGTTGATGGCGCTCGAGCTGCCGCTTTCGCTGTGGATCGCTTCGGTGAAAGGTTGGTACCGGCCGCCGCCGGACGCGCGCGATCCGACCTGGCGCCAGGCGACCCTGATCGGCGCATTCATGTGGGCGGGCTACTTCCTCGTCCTGTGGGCGCTGAGCATCGCCCCGCTGGCGGTCGTGGCGCCGGTCCGCGAGACCGCCGTGGTCGCCGTCGCGGTCTGGGGCGTATGGCGCTTGCGCGAACGGCAGCGGTCGGCCATGAAGCTTTCGGGCGCAGTGGCCACCCTCGCAGGCGTTGCGCTGCTGGCCCTTTAGGAGGGTCGTCCGGTCAGGGCGGTGGTAAGGTAAATCCGTCCCCCGGAAGGCGGGTGATGTTCGCCGCGGTCGGATCTTCTCGAAAGGACCGTGCGTTCGTGGATTGCTTTCGAGAAGAGGAGTTTGTCGATGCCGACAGGGACCATAAAAAAGCTGGTCTCGGACCGCGGGTTCGGCTTCATCGCGGCCGAGGACGGGAAGGAGTACTTCTTCCATCGGACCGGTCTTGACTCGAGCGTCAACTTCGACTCGCTCGCGGGTGGCGAACGTGTCAGCTTCGAGATCGAGGCGAGCCAGAAGGGTCCGCGAGCCAACCGGATCAAGCTCGCCTGACCAACAGCCCTTCCTGAGGCCGGTCGCATGCGCGGCCGGCCTTTTCTTTTGGCTCGTGAATATGCTGCGGGTGTGGAGAGCTTCGACCTTTCACCGGAGGGCGGCTACTCGCTTCGCGAGAGCGCCGGCTTCATCGAGGCATGGCACGAGGCGCCTTCCGAAGGCGGCAGGACCCAAGGCCACCTCCACCTGGCGTTTCTCACCGACCGCGACTGGTCCCCGGTCGGTGTGTGCCTGACGCAGGACGCGTCGGGTAGCGTCCACGGGAAGGTTTACGGCGACGCGCCGGTCGATGAGGTGCGCGATCAGACGGCGCGCATTCTGAGCCTCGACGTCGATGGGCGCGCGTGGCCCGACGTGGGAAAGCGCGACCCAGTCGTCGGCCGGCTCCAGCGGATGTTTCCCGGATTCCGGCCGGTCAACTGGTCAAACGCGTACGAGGCGGCGGCCTGGTCGCTCATCTCGACCCGCATCTCGATGCGCCAGGGTCAAGGCATCAAGGAGCGCATGTGCCGCGAGCTCGGCGCGTCGATGGACATCCACGGCCACCGCCTTTTCTGCTTCCCCGGGCCCGAGGTGTTGACCCGGCTGAAGTCGTTTCAGGGTCTGTTTGGACGCAAGGTCGAATACCTGAACACGCTCGGCCGCGCGGCGCTCGCCGGAGACCTGGACACCGAGACGCTGCGTGCGATGTCGCAGGAAGAGGCACTTGCGGCTCTGGAGCGCCTGCCCGGGATCGGCGAGTTCGGTTCGCAACTGATCAGGCTGCGCGCGTTGAGCGCCGTCGACGAGCTGCCGGCACGCGAGCCTCGATTGATGTCCGCGATCCGCGAGGCCTACGGACTTCGCGAAGAGCCGGACTCGGCGCGCCTCGAAGAAATCGGAGAGGCGTGGCGACCCTATCGAATGTGGGTCGCCGTGTGCTTCCGGCGATCGATGGCCGACGGCGCGGGGATGATGCACTCGCGGGCCGCGGGCTAGTGGACCGATTTCCCCTCGTCGTATCCAACGGCGCCTATCAAACGCCAGAATTTCGCGCCGCTTGTGCCGGCGGTGCGTGATCGGTCCTGTGGTTTCATCGGCTCCGCGGCACGAAACTGTTCATGGCTCATGACGAGCAGGCGCGCCGGCGAGACTGACTGCACAGTCGCGTCGTAGGCTCCGCGCTCGCGCATCGCGTTCCATCCGAACACGTCACCTGGACCCAGGCAGCCGGACCGGCCGTTGCGGCATGTCTCGAGCATCCCCGAAGCGACGATGACGAGCTGATGGCACAGCCGGCCCGCTTCGGCGATGACCGTGCCCGGAGGGACGCTCACTTCATCGACGAAGGGAAGGAGGCGGCGGAACTGTGCGTCAGTCCTTCCGCCCAGCTCCTTTGCCGCACGCAGCACATCCAGCCGCTCTGAATTACTCATGGTCGATCGGGAACGAACCCTCTCCGACGCCGGCTGAAAAGACGAGCCGAACGCCCGGCGCGACGCGCTGGAGCAGGCGAAGCGCCCCGTAGTTGTCGCCCTGGATGTCGACCGCGAACGCGTCGATGCCCTCGGCCACCGCGCGCTCCGCGAGCGCGGCGACCAGCCGCGTGCCGAGCCCCTGGCGCTGCCAGCCGTCAGCCACGACGATCGCCAGCTCAGCCGAGCAGGCACCCGGCGGCCGCGAGTACTGCGCCATGCCGACGACCTCGCCACCCTCCACCGCGCCGATCGCCTCGCGGTCGTGGTGGTCGACGCGGAGCACTGAGCGGGCGAGCTGGTCCGGCCTCGTGGTCGGGCTGAAGAAACGCCGGTACACCGACTCCGGCGAGAGCCGGTAGAAGAGCCGCGCGACCAGGTCGTGGTCAGAAGCGTCGAGGCTCACCAGCCCCGGCCGGCCGTCGTGTCCGGATTCGATTTCGATCATCTCCCAGCCTCCATCCCAAACAAATAGCACGAACGGTCGTACAAAGTCAAGTGTAACCGACCGTTCGTGCTAAAATCCTGGCGATGGCAGTACAGTCGACCGACCGGCGCCGTCTCAAAGGCATGCGGACGCGGCAGTCGATCCTTGGCCACGCCGCCCGGGTCGGGTCCGCCGAGGGCCTGGAGGCGGTCTCGCTGCAGCGCCTGGCGAGCGACCTCGGGATCAGCAAGAGCGGCCTCTTCGCCCATTTCGGCTCCAAGGAGGAGCTGCACATGGCGACGGTCGAGGCCGCGGCCCGGATCTTCACCGACGAGGTGATCCGCCCGGCGCTGCAGGTCCCGCGCGGGGTCGGAAGGGTCTGGGCGCTGTGCAACTCGTGGCTTTCCTACGTCGAGCGCGGCGTGTTTCCCGGCGGGTGCTTTTTCTGGGCGGTCGCCGAGGAGTTCGACAGCCGCAAGCCCGGGCCGGTGCGAGACTCGGTCCTCGAGAAGAAGGCGTACTGGAGCTACAGCCTGCAGCGGGCGGTCCGCGAGGCCCAGGCCGCGGGCGAAATCGACACGGGGGTGGACGCAGAGCAGCTCTCGTGGGAGCTCGACAGCCTGCTTGGCGGGGCAAACAGCGGGTTCAAAGGCGGCGACGGCCTGAAGGCCATCGAGCGCGGACGCCGGGCGATCCGCGATCGCCTGACCAACGCCGCGACCCCGACCGCGCCCCCCTTCACTCTCTAGGCAGGTACTGCTTTTCGGGTACTCGCGCCGAGCTGATTCAGGTGTTTCGCACCTGATGGGCAAGCCCGGCTGATTTGCACACTTGCGGTGTGAGTCAGAACACCAGGTTCTACGCCCAGAAGATGGCCGAACATCGGGCTGCCCGCAACGGCATGCATCCGCTGCGCAAGCAGCTCGACGAGATCCTCATCGTCGTGCGCCAATGCGAGATGAGGTGGGAGCTCGACCGTCGACGCTAGTGGGAGTGGCTGCGCACCATGACCAGCCCGGCCATCCAGAGCAGGCCGCCGCTGAGGAGCAGCGTCCACATGGTCCACGGGATGAGCGAGAACTCGACCAGCGCTCCGAAGATGCACATGGCGGCCGCACCCGCCAGCAGGAACGACCCGGGCAGCAGGAGCCACGCCGAGTACCAGGGCGGCTGCACCACGTCACCGCGGTCGGACATCCGGGCCACGGCGAGGACCAGCCCCGCCATGATCACCGCCGGAGCCGTCAGGCCGACCGCCCACCGCATCGGAACCTCGCCGGCGGTGGCCGCGACGACCGGCTGCACGCCCGCCATGGCCAGCCCCGCCGCGACCGCGAAACCCAGGAGGCGGAGCAGCGCGCTCGGATGCGGTATCAGCAACTCATCGACCGGGGAGAGCCACATAGGGCACAGGCGCCGGTTGGATGAACACCGGCTGCGTCACGACGGATCCGAGCTCCACGTCCTGGTAATGATCGGGCCGCGCGAGCTGGGTGAAGAACGAATCGTTGAAAGTCTTCGCGCGCTCCGCGAGTCCGGCATCAGACGTGATGCCCCCGGCGTAAGGCTGGCGCGGCAAGCCGCTTGCCAGGTCGGGGGACGTATAGAAGTCGTCGGCACCGTACACGGAGGTCGACGCGTAGGAATAGATCGCGACGCCAAGCACTCGATTTCCGGCGGTTGATGCCGCGAGGATGCGACGGATCTGCGCCATCGCATCCTCCGGATAGTTGAGAAACGCTCCTACTCCGATCACGACGCGGTTGGCGAAACCCGAATCCTTTTCGAACGTCAGCCAGTGATCGAACCAGCCCTTCTCGCGTCCACTCCAGTCGCTGTCGTAGTTCATGGGCACGCCGAAGTCGAGGTATCCCTTGACCATCCAGTCGCGCCAGTCCTGGAACACCGACGTGTAGGCGGACGTCGCGACCCAGCCGGATGCGCTCAACGGTCCGCCCCCGTAGCAGATCAGCGCACCCGATAGCTTGACCGACGGTCTTCGGAGCTGCAGGTCGTCATGCAGATCGCGCACGAAGGCAGTGACGCGAGCACGGCGCCACGCCTGCCACTGCGCATCGCCCGGGTCGGGCGGTGTGCTGGTGCCGGACTGGACCTCGTAAAGGCCGACCGACGCTGGGCTGTAGCCCCAGTCCGACCCGGGATAGCGCACGAAATCCAGGTGGATTCCGTCGATGTCGTAGTTGCGCGCGAGGTCCATGAACACGCGGTGCAGGTAGATCTGGACCTCGGGCACGCCCGGATCGAGATATCCGGCGGTCGCACCGTCGGACGCTCGGTTGCCCCACTCGTCGCCGTGCTGGACGTAGACCTGGCTCGACTGCCCTGTGAAGAAGGTGTTGACCCAGGCATGGACCTCGATGCGAGGCACCGAGCCGTGGGCGAGCTGGATCAGGAACGCAAGCGGGTCGAAGCCGCGCGGGCCGGAGATGTCGCTCGCGCGTGGCTCATCCGAGTGGTTGAAGTACGCGTCGCCCGTCTTGCGGACCTGGACGAACAGCGCGTTGAGGTTGCCTCGTCGCGCGTCGGCGACGAGCTTCCGCACCTGCTCCTGCGATTTGATCCCGTCATGGAATGCATCGACCCAGAGCGCGCGGTACTGGGGCGGATCGAACGCGACCGGCGCCGGGGATGGCGACGGCGAGGCGGCGAACGCGGCGAGCCAGCACAGGAAGGCCGCGGCCGAGCGTCGCATCATGCGACGGCGAACACGACGTGGTTGCGACCGGTCGTCTCGATCACGCCCGGGTGCTCGCGCTTCAGCGTGGCCGTGGCCTCCTCGACGAACGCCTGGCGGATTTCCGGGCCGGTCTGGTCGAGCCGCGCGGCGCAGTCCCACCAGCTGGTGCACAACGCGACGAACTGCTCCGCGGATTCCCACGTCACCTTCTCGTCGACGACTTCAACGCGCGCTGACGCAAAACCCGCCGTCAGCGTCGCTTCCGCGAGGGCCGCTGCATCCCCTACGACGGCGCGCGTGGCCTGCTGGTCGATCGCTTTCGGCCCTGGCGGCAGCAGCCGGTCGATCACGCTGTCCAGGAGATCGAAGACGGATCGCATCAACGGAGTCACCGGGACGCTGGCCGCAAACCGGGCGCCCGGGCGCACCACGCGACGCGCTTCGCCGAGGGCGCGGTCGAGGTGCGGTGCGAACTGCAGGCCGTGGCCGCACAGGGCGGCGTCGAATGTGCTGTCGGGGAACCGAAGCTCCTCGACGTCCATCACCTCGAAGGTCGCGTTGGCGATGCCTGCCGCCTGCGCCCTCTCGATCATTCCGGGGGCCAGGTCGACCCCGACCACGTCGCCGTCAGGCTCGATGAGCGAGGCGATCCGGCGGGTCAGGTTGCCCGGACCGCACGCCAGGTCGATCACCCGCATGCCTGGCCGCGCGTCCAGCAGGTCGATCACGCGCTGCCGGCCGCGCGCCTCGCCGCGGGCCATGAGCTGGTCGAGCCGCCGTTCGTACTCGGCGGCATGGCGGCTGAAGATGCCGGGGAACAGCTCCTTCGACTTCACCGCTCCGGCCGTCCCCACTCCTTCTCCAACCACGCCGCGGCGCGCAGGGTTTCGCCGTTGGTGCGCCCGACCACCTGGATGCCTACCGGCAGGCCGCTGACGGGCGCGGGCAGCACGGCGACCGGCTGGTGGGTCGTGTTGAACGGGCGGGTGAACCTGGCGAGGGGTTCGCGCACCTCCGGGCCGGCCTCCACGGGTGGGGCGACGATGGCGGTGGCTGGTAGAACCAGGGCATCGATCCCCTGCATGCCGTCCAGGGCGGCCAGCTCGAGCGCCTTGCGCTCGCGGATCGCATCCTCGTAATCGCCGGAGGGGACCTCGAATCCCCGCCGGATGAGGCTCAGGACGTCGGCGCCGTACTTGTCCGGGTGCTCGGTCGCCCAACGGCGGTGGTACTGCGCCGCCTCGTACAGCAGGATCGTCAGACCGACCTCGAACAGCCGCTTGCGGTCCATGAACTCGACATCGGGAATCCCCAGCGACGCCACCTCCCACCCGGCCGCCGTGGGCGCGTCGAGGTCGGCGACCCAGCCGGCCGGCACGCCCAGACGCGGCCGCGTGAGCCCATCCAGCGACACGTGCTCCCCCGACATCATCGAGTACGCCCTCGCGGTCGCCGCGACGTCCGGGGCGATCGGCCCCAGCGTGTCGAGCGACTTGCTGAGCGGGATCACGCCGCCGATGTCGATGCTGCCGAACACGGGTTTGAAGCCCGCCACGCCGCAAAGCGAGGACGGGATGCGGATCGATCCGCCGGTGTCAGAGCCGACCGCCCAATCGCACATCCCGGCCGCCACCGCGACGGCCGACCCGCCGGATGATCCGCCGGCGACCCGGCCGGGGTCATGGGGGTTGCGGACAGTCCCGTAGTGCGGGTTGATGCTGGTCACCCCGTAGGCGAACTCGTGCAGGTTGGCCTTGCCCACGACGACGCAACCCTCTTCGCGGATCCGCCGGATCACCGTCGCGTCAGCCGCGGCGGGGACCTCGGGCAGGATGATCCCGCCGGCCGTGGTGACCATGTCCTTCACGTCGACCAGGTCCTTGACCGCCACCACGACCCCGGCCCCGGACTCGCTCGAGACCGAGATGAAAGCGTTCAGGTCGGAGCGTTCGCGAATCCTCGCCCGCGCCGCCTCCAGGTCCATCAGGCTCATTCTCGGGTCTGAACGGGGGGCCATCGCGTTATCCTTGCCCGCTGATGTCCGGCCCATCCGGAGGTTTTGCCGCCGCCAACCTCTCGTGGAGCAAAGTTGACGTGCTGACCAACTACCAGCGGCTCACCGCCGAGATCCAGGTTCGAGGCGGGCGGCTGCGGGAGACGATCAACGACCCCGAACCGCTGTTTCACCTGCGCAACGTCAGCGCGGAGCCGCTGCTCGTGGGGGCCGTGCCGCTCAGCGGGGTTCCGGAAGGCCTGTTCAACAAGAACTACATCGGCGGCATCCGCACCATCGAGCCCGAGCCCCCGCCGCCCGACGCGGTCACCGACCTGATACGGCGTTACGTGATGTTCCAGGCAGCCGGCTTCATGGTGACGGGAGCGGCGGAGTTCCCAAGGGCGACGGAGACCTCAATGCACACCGAGATCCTGATGAAGAACCGCTTCTTTCCGATCCTCGACGCGACCGTGACGATCTTCGGCGTGGCGGGGAAGAGCTGGACCCAGCCCAACATCTGGGTCAACCGCGACCTGATGCTGGCGACCTACCTAGGCTGACTTCCGGCCGAAGAGCCGCTGGACCCTGACCACAAGAAGGTCCCACAGGATCCCGAAAGCGCTGATCTGCCTCGCTGCCTCGACGGGAGGGGCGGGCGTCGGAGCAGAGCCGGCGGCCGTCGCAGCGCCAGGGTTGCTCGGCGGGGGTGCTGCCTCGAGGTTGGCCTTGATGCAGGTCGCCATCTCGTTGACCATCCGCTTCGACACGTCCTGCATCACGCCGCGGCCGAACTGCGCCACACGCCCGGCGACGTGGTAGTCGGTCACGATGGTCACGGTCGAACCGCCGGCGGCCGCGTCCACCTTCATCTGCGCGGTCGCCTTCGCCGTCCCCTGGCCGGTGGTTTCCCGCCCCTCGGCGGAAAGTGTTGCGGTGCGGTCGGCGTCGCTTCGGTCTGAGATTCGCGCGGTGCCGTTGTAGGCCACCGTGATGGGACCGACCTTGACCTTCACCTTACCCTTGAAGGTGGTGGGATCGACCACCTCGGACAGCTCGGCGCCTGGAACACAGCCGACGACCTTGTTGATGTCGAGGAGGTAATCGAACACACGATCGGGCGGGGCGCCGACCTGAAAGGAATTCTCCAGTTGCATTTCCCGCCTAAAAGTAGCGCAATAGTGGGGTTCGTCTTCTGGCTGGTGGGTTTCAACCGAGCGGCGCGCACCCCCGCACCGCCACTTTCGGGGAGGAGGACCGGATGAAGCACAAGGTCACGACCACCGTCAACGGCCGCAGGCACGAGCGAGAGGTCGAGCCTCGACTCCTGCTCGTGCACTACCTGCGCGACGAGCTCGGGCTCACTGGAACTCATATCGGCTGCGACACGAGCCAGTGCGGCGCGTGCACGATCCTGGTCGACGGCAAAGCCGTCAAGAGCTGCACCATGTTTGCGGTCCAGGCCGAGGGCAAGAGCCTGACCACGATCGAGGGCATGGCCAAAGACGGCGAGCTGCACCCGATCCAGCAGGCGTTCTGGGACGAGCACGGCCTGCAGTGCGGCTACTGCACGCCGGGTTTCATCATGGCGGCCGCCTACCTCCTGGACCAGAACCCGAACCCGACCGAGGACGAGATCCGGAAGGGGCTCGAGGGCAACCTCTGCCGGTGTACGGGCTACGTGAACATCGTCAAGGCGGTCCAGAGCGCGGCCAAGACGATGAGCACCTCGCCGGCGAAGAAGGCGACGGTCACCGCGGGAGGGAACTGACATGGCGGTCACCCAGCTGGTCGGAGCCAGGATTCACCGCCGCGAAGACCCTCGCCTGATCACAGGGCACGGCCATTACATCGACGACTTCACCCGCCAGGGCACCGCGTACGCCGCTTTCGTGCGCAGTCCACTAGCGCACGCGCGGATCAAGAGCATCGACGTCACTGACGCGAGCAAGGCGCCGGGCGTCACTGGCGTTTACACCGCGCGGGACTTCAAAAGCTTGCTCGCGGGAACGCATCCCGCGGCGCCCGCTTTCGTGGCGGAGAAGAAATTCGTCCCCGAACGCTTCCCGATCGCGGAGAAGGAAGTCTGCTACCAGGGCGAGATCGTGGCCGCGGTGCTTGCCGAGACCAAGGCCCAGGCGGCCGACGCGGCCGGCCTGATCCAGGTCGAGTACGACGAGCTGCCGGCGGTGATGGACCTCGAAAAAGCGCTCGAGAAGAACAGCCCCAAGGCGCACGTGGATGGCCCGGACAACGTGTGCTGGGACTTCACGTACACCGGTCCTGACATCACCGAGGCGGCCTTCAAAGAAGCCGACGTGGTGGTGAAGGAGCGCATCCTGCAAAACCGGCTGGCGCCAGTCCCCATGGAGCCGCGAGGCGTGTTGGCCGAGTTCGAGGGCTTCGACAAGAAGCTGACTATCTGGATGTCGAGCCAGAGCCCGCACTTCATCCGCCTGTTCGTCTCCGGCGCGATGGGGCTCAGGGAGAGCCAGGTGCGCGTGATCTCGCCCGATGTTGGCGGTGGCTTCGGCAGCAAGATCAGCCCCTACCCTGAGGACTATCTCGTGCCGACGCTTTCTCGGCTCGCGGAGCGACCGGTGAAGTGGATCGAGACGCGCACGGAGTCGATCCAGAACGCGACTCACGGCCGCGGCCAGTTCTATGACTGCGAGGTCGCGGCCAAGAAGGACGGCACGCTGCTCGGGATGCGCGTCGTCCAGTACGTCGACGTCGGCGCCTACCACGGCACGTTCGGAGCTTTCCAACCGGTCGCCTGCCTGATGGCCGGCGGCGCATACAAATGGAAGGGGATCTCGGCGCGCACGGTCGGCGTGCTGACCAATCGCGTGCCCACCGACCCGTACCGGGGCGCTGGCCGGCCTGAGGCGACCCACCTCGTGGAGCGCATGGTCGACCTGGTCGCGCTGGAGTTGAAGATGGACCCCGTCGACATCAGGCGGAAGAACTTCATCCAGCCGGAAGACTTCCCGTTCACACAGAACTTCGGGCTCGTCGTCGACTCGGGCGACTACGACAAGGCCCTCGACAAAGCGCTCCAGCATGCGGGATATGCAGAGCTGCGCAAGAAGCAGGCCGAGCTGCGCAAGCAAGGCCGCTACATGGGAATCGGATTCTCCACGTGGATCGAGCTGTGCGGTTTCGGACCAAGCGCCGCCACGGCCCCGGCCACCGGCGGTATCGCGCTCGTCGAGTCGGCCCAGGTTCGGGTGACGCCGACCGGGTCGGTGCTCGTCTACACCGGCACGCACTCCCATGGCCAGGGACACGAGACGACGTTCCCCCAGATCGTGGCCGACCAACTTGGAGTGCCGTACGAGAGCATCGAGCTGCGGCACGGCGACACGGCTGAAGGCACCGCGTTCGGCTACGGGACCTACGGCAGCCGCAGCCTGGCGGTCGGCGGCGTCGCCATCAGCAAGGCCGTCGGCAAGGTCATCGACAAAGGCAAGAAGCTGGCCGCACACATGCTCGAAGCGGCCGAGGAGGACGTCGTGTTCGAGCACGGCGCCTTCCACGTCAAGGGCTCGCCCGACAAGTCGAAGGCGTTCGGCGAAGTTGCTTTCGCGAGCTACGGGATGAGCCTGCCGGAGGGCATGGAGCAGGGCCTCGAGGCGGTCGCCTACTTCGATCCGCCAAACCTGGTGTGGCCGTTCGGCACGCATATCGCTGTGGTCGAGATCGACGCCGAGACAGGCACCCCACTGATCACGAAGTACGTGGCCGTGGATGACTGCGGAAACATCATCAATCCGATGATCGTGGACGGTCAGATCCACGGAGGCATCGCGCAGGCGATCGGGCAGGCGCTCTACGAAGAAGTCGTCTACGACGACGACTCCGGCCAGCTGAAGACCGGGACGATGATCGACTACATGCTGCCGTCTGTAAACGAGATCCCGACGATGATCATCGACAAGACGATCACGCCAAGCCCGACCAACGATCTCGGCGTCAAAGGGATCGGCGAGGCGGGGACCATCGCGGCGAGCGCCGCTGTGATCAACGCCATCTGCGACGCGCTGAGCCCGCTGGGGATCAAGCACGTCGATATGCCCGCGAGCCCTGACAGGCTCTGGAAGATGATGAAGGAGGCACGCCAGTGATACCGGCCGCATTCGAATACGCCCGCGCCTCCTCGGTCGAGGAGGCATCCAAGCTGCTGAGCAGGTTCGGCGAGGATGCGAAGGTCCTCGCCGGAGGACACAGCCTCATTCCCCTCATGCGACTGCGCCTCGCGCAGCCCACCGCGCTGGTCGACATCAATGGGATCAAGGAGCTCGACCACGTCAAGGAGGACGGGCACAAGCTGCGGATCGGCGCGCTGACGCGACACGTGACGATCCAGAACTCGTCAGTGGTCAAAGACAAGCTGCCCCTGCTCGCCGAGGTGGCGGGCGAGGTGGGCGACAACCAGGTACGCAACATGGGCACGATGGGCGGCGTCATCGCGCACGCGGACTCGGCCGGCGACTACCCCACCCTGGCCGTGATCCTCGACGCTGAGATCGTCACCAACAAGCGCACTATCCCGGCGAAGGATTTCTTCAAGGACCTGTTCACCACGGCGCTGGGTACGGACGAGGTCGTGACCGAGGTCGTGTTCCCGGTCGCCGACGGGCCGCACAAGTACGTCAAGTTCCGCCGCAGGCTGTTCGACTGGGCGATCGTCGGCGTCGCGGCCCAGAAGGTGAACGGCGGCTGGAGGATCGGTCTCACCAACGTGGGGCCGACGCCGGTCCGCGCGACGGCGGTCGAAAAGGCGCTG
>WNFC01008460.1_pt1 | contig 20134 bp, 24 predicted proteins | sample 5400541 | NCBI WGS metagenome assembly WNFC01 (sample SAMN13153342, study PRJNA577476) | soil metagenome | isolation source: 120 cm saprolite under Douglas fir tree site 2 hole 2 replicate 1 | place: USA:California | collected 2015-04-18
GAGGCCGAGCGAGGGTTCGTCCAGCATCAACAGGCGAGGGCGGCTCATCAGCGCGCGGCCGATCGCCAGCATCTGCTGCTCGCCGCCGGACAAGGTGCCGCCGCGCTGGGTCATGCGCTCCTTGAGCCGCGGAAACAGCGTGAAGACACGTTCGAGCCCGGTCGTTCGGTCGGCCTCGCTGCATTCGGTGGCGTCGGCGCCCATCTGCAGGTTTTCCGCGACGCTCATGCGCGGGAAAATCCTGCGGCCTTCGGGCGCCTGCGCAATGCGCAGCCGGGCGATCTCGTGGGTCGGCACCTCGGTGATGTCGCGGCCGTCGAACAGGATCGATCCCGCGCGGGCGCGCGGCTTGCCGAAGATCGTCATCATCAGGGTCGACTTGCCGGCGCCATTGGCGCCGATCAAGGCGACGATCTCACCCGGGTTGATGTCGAGATCGACGCTCTTGAGCGCTTCAATCTTGCCATAGGCGGCGCGCAGGCTGCGGATCGCGAGCAGGGGTAGGCTCATGCCATCGCTCCCGTGTCCCGGGCGCATTGCGGCGCGAAGTGCCGCTGTGCAGAACCGGGACCCATATGCAGTCGGGGAGTTGGGCCCCGGACCCGCAGCGCACCACGCCGCAAGCGCGGCGCGTTGCGCAGCATCCGGGGAACGGGCAGAGACGCTGTCACAATCCCAACTCCTGCTCGACCGCGGCGACCTCATCATCCTCCACGCCGAGATAGGCTGCGATCACCTTGGGATCGTCGCGGATGTCCCGCGGCGTGCCTTCGGCGATCTTCACGCCGTAGTCCATCACCACCACGTGGTCGGAAATTTCCATCACCACCGACATGTCGTGCTCGATCAGCAGGATCGAGGTGCCGTGGTCGGTGCGGATCGAGAGCAACAGCTCGCTCAGTGCCGCACTTTCACGCGCGTTGAGCCCGGCGGCCGGCTCGTCCAGGCACAGCAATGCCGGCTCGGTGCACATCGCGCGCGCGATTTCGAGCCGGCGCTGGTCGCCATAGGGCAGGTTGCCGGCGGCATCGTCGGCGCGGTCGATCAGCCCGATGCGGTCGAGCCAGAGCCGCGCCAGGTCGATCGCGCGTTTCTCGGCCGTGCGCCAGGATGGCGCGCCGATCAGCCCGAGAAAGGTCAGGCCCGAAGCCAGCATCAGCGCATTGTGCTGCGCGACCATCAGATTTTCGAGCGCGGTCATGCCGGGGAACAGCCGGATGTTCTGGAAGGTGCGCGCCACCTTTGCCAGCTTGGAAATCCGGAAATCGTTCAGCCGCTCGAGCTGGATGGCGCGGCCGTCAAGATGCGTCATCCGCATCGCGCCCAATGTCGGTTTGTAGAAGCCGGTGATGCAGTTGAACACGGTGGTTTTGCCGGCGCCGTTAGGCCCGATCAGGGCGGTGATCTTGCTCCGCTCGGCGTCGAACGACAGATCGCTGACGGCTACGATGCCGCCGAAACGCATCGACAGACGATCGACGGTGAGAATGCTGTTCCCGCTCATCCATGCCCCTCTTTGACGAGGTCGGATGAAATCGCCTGGCTGTGCTGCAGGAACACCGTCGGAGCGCGATGGCCGATCAGCCCGCGCGGCCGCCAGATCATCAGCAGCACCATCGCCAGCCCAAACACCAGCATGCGATACTGGTCGAGACCGCGAAACAGCTCGAAGCCGCCGATCATGGTCAGCGCCGCGAGCGCGACGCCGAGCTGCGACCCCATGCCGCCGAGCACCACGATCGCCAGCACCAGCGCCGATTCCTGAAAGGTGAAGGATTCCGGGCTGATGAAGCCCTGCCGTGTCGCGAAGAAGGCGCCGGCGAAACCGCCGAACATGGCGCCGGTGGCGAATGCCGTCAGCTTGGTGGTGGTGGTGTTGATGCCGAGCGCGCGGCAGGCGACTTCATCCTCGCGCAGCGCCTCCCAGGCGCGGCCGATCGGCAGGCGGCGCAGCCGGATCGTCACCCAGTTGGTCAGCAGCGCCAGCGCCAGGATGATGTAGAACAGAAATACGATGCGATGGGTCGGCGAAAATTCGATGCCGAGTTTGGCTGCAAGGCCGTCATCGCCGGGGGTGAGCGGAATGCCAAAGAAAGACGGCCGCGGGATGCTGCTGACGCCGTTGGGGCCGCCGGTCAGGCTTTGCCAGTTGATGATGACGAGACGGATGATTTCGCCGAATGCCAGGGTGACGATGGCGAGATAGTCGCCGCGCAGCCGCAGCACCGGAAAGCCGAGCAGCACGCCCCAGAACGCGGCGAGGATGCCGGCCAGTGGCAGGCAGACCCAGAACGAGAGCCCGAAATTGGTCGCCAGTAGCGCATAGGAATAGGCGCCAACGGCATAAAACGCGACGTAGCCGAGGTCGAGCAGGCCGGCGAGGCCGACCACGACATTCAATCCCCATCCCAGCATCACATAGGTCAGCACCAGGATGCCGAGATCGAGAATGTAGCGCTGGTCGTAGAAAATCACCGGCACCAGAAACGTGAAGATCAGCAGCACCGGCGCGATAGCGCGACGCGCGACCGCAAGCGTGCTTTGCACGGACGGCGGGACCACCCTGATGGTGCCGATCGGTCCCCACCATTGCCGCAGCAATTCGACGACGATGCTGCCGCCGAATACGGCTGCAACCACAGCGGCGAGATCGCCGAACCTCGCCCAGTAGATCAACTGCCCGGCGGGTCCCGCCTCGGTGCGGATGCCGATCATCAGCGAGAACAGCACCAGCGCTACCAGGGCGCTGATCAGGGCTTTCTTGAAGATGAATGCGACATCGGGCGCGCGCGAAGCGAGCTTTGATTCGGCGGCGGGTGCTGTCACGTCGCGGGCCGTCAAACTTTTTCAACTTCGGGCCGGCCCAACAGGCCGGTGGGAAGGAAAATCAGCACGATGATCAGGATCGAGAAGGCCGCTACGTCCTTGTATTCGACGGAGAAATACGCCGACCACAGCGTCTCGATCAGGCCGATCAAAAGGCCGCCCAGCATCGCGCCGGGCAGCGAGCCGATGCCGCCGAGCACCGCGGCGGTGAACGCCTTGATGCCGGCGACGAAGCCCATGAAGAAATCGACCAGGCCGTAATACAGCAGGTACATCATGCCCGCGACGGCGGCGAGCGCGGCGCCAATGACAAACGTCATGGAGATGGTGCGGTCGACATCGACGCCGAGCAGCGCCGCCATGGTCTGGTCCTGCTCGCAGGCGCGCATGTCGCGGCCGAGCCTGGTCCGGGCCACCAGCCAGGTGAAGATCGCCAGCAGCACGATGGTGGTGACGACGACGATGATCTGCACGTTGGAGAGCTGCACCACGAAGCCGCCGCTGCCCTCATGCAGCGTGTAACCGCCGGTAATGATCGGCGGTACGGGTTTCACCCGCGCGCCCTGCGCAATCTGCGAATAATTGGTCAGCACGAACGACATGCCGATCGCCGACAGCATCGGCGCGAGCCGGAACGAATGCCGCAGCGGCCGGTAGGCGATGCGCTCCACGGACCAGCCGTAGAGTGCCGTGATCGCCATCGACACCAAAAGCACGATCAGCAGGATCACCGGAACCACCGTGAGGCCGATCGAAACCAGGATCAGGAAGGTGATCAGCGCGATAAAGCCGCCGATCATGAAGATATCGCCATGGGCGAAATTGATCATGCCGACGATGCCGTAGACCATGGTGTAGCCGATGGCGATCAGGCCATAGATCGAACCGAGTACAATGCCGTTGATGAGTTGCTGAGCGAAATAGTCCATGCGCTGCCGCTGTTGCGATGGACGCGGCGGATGGCCCGGCAGCCGGAACGACGCGTCATGTCATTTTCTAACAGCGGGAACCCGGTGCGGCAATGCGGCTTATGGGCTTGTACATCGCTAGTTTGAGGGTTGGGTTCCGGCTGCCACAGTCGCAACAAGCCCCCGCCACGCAATGATCGCGGCGGAACCTGAGTTCCGTCGAAACCAACGTTTCGTCAGCCCGTTGTCTCGCCGTTACCTTCAACAAGGGAGACCCCGATGTCCAACCAGAACCAGAACCCGGGCCAGCAGAATCAGAACCCGGGTCAGAAGCCCGGCCAGCAGCAGGGCGGCGGACAGAAGCCCGGTCAACAGCAGCAGGATCCCAGCCGTCCGGGCCAGAAGCCCAACCCGGGTCAGCAGACCGAGCGCTAGTCCGGAACTGACATCAGCGAGAGCAGGAAGGTCCCGCCGGAAGGCGGGACCTTTCTTGTTTTGGGAGGGTGTCGTGGCCGCCACGCCTTTTGCGAAGGGAACATCAGACAGGTACGTTCTGTCGTGCTTCCGCTTGATACACGTGCCGTGCAATCAAACCAGCCACCCCGCTGGCGTGGGTTGCGATCATGAAATGCGCAGCGCCGTCAATCGTGGCAAGCGTTGATCCGCGGGTACGCTCACTGACGAGCGCGCTGGCGCGTTGCATCGCCTGAGGACTTTCCCCGCCTCGAACGATGAGAAGGGGAATTTCGATGGCAGCGAGCGTTGCGGCTGGTAAGGGGAAGCCGTATCCGCTTGCCCAATCAAGGATATTTACCGGCGTCGTTGCTGCCGCGTACGCGCGAACCCGCGATGGCCAGCCGGCATAGGTGCCGGGGCCGCCGTAAAAGTCGATCATGGCCGCAATCGCTTCTGGGTTTCCGCGCTCGAAGTCGGCGAAATAAGCGTCTGTCATCTGACGGAATGTGCGGTAGTGCTGCACCTCTTCGCGCAACACCCCGACCGCCGGTGCCTCCACCATCACAAGGCTGGCCAGCGACACCCGATTGCGGAGCGCCACGGCGAGCGCCACCAGACCACCAAAAGAATGTCCGACCAGATGGACGTGGCCGCCGGCCTTGCGAATAACCGACTCGATGGCTTCGGCGTTGTGCGAAATGGACGTGTCCAGCGCCGTGCGGCGTTCGGTGGTTGCGCCATAACCGGGCAAACTCGTGGTGACGCACCGAAACCGGTTCTCCCATGCGGCGATCACGGGCCGCCACGCGGCGCCGGTGCTGCACGATCCGGGCACAAGCACAATGGTCGGGCCGCTGCCGCACTCGTCGTAATCGATGCGTCCACGTGTTTCCTCGATCACGGCGAGTATTCCTTTTCGTCTGCCGGGTTCGTCTGTCAGGCCGACTTGCGCCAGGGCATCAGCATCGACACGCGATCTTTGTAGCGGCGGTAGTCGTCGCCGAAGAGATCGATCAGATCGCGCTCTTCCAGCAGAATGCCGACGATGATGTAAGCTGTGGTCACCGCCGCAAATAGAAGATGTCCGATCGTCATCGTCGGTGCCGCCCAGAACGCGATGATGAAGCCGAGATAGATCGGATGCCGCACGAATTGGTAATAAAGCGGCGCACGAAAACGCGGCGCCGGCATTGGGCGGCCGACGAGATTGTTGGCGACCTGATGCAGCCCAAAGAGTTCAAAATGGTTGATTAGAAACGTGCTGGTAAGCACGATCAACCAGCCGACGAATGACAGGCCGGCAATCGTCATGGCGATGTGCGGATCGTTGATCTGCCACACAACGGTGGGGATCGGACGCCACTGCCAAAACAGCAGGACCAGCGCGAGACTAGCCAACAGCACATAGGTGCTGCGCTCGATCGATTTCGGCACGAGTTGCGTCCACCATTGCTTGAACTGCCTGCGCGCCATCACGCTGTGCTGCACGGCGAACAGCGACATCAGCAGGATATTTACCATGAGGGCTTCCGTCATCGGCACTGCCGGTGTCGATGGTCTTGGGTACCACCAAGCCTGAGACGAAACCGATAGCGTAGAGAAACGTGACGAAGAACACGAGATAGGCTGCGAGCCCGTAGAGAAGCGCAATGAATCTGCCGATCGGATTGCTCTTCACGTCCTCGCTGATTGCTTGGGTCATGGTTTCCTCCGGGCGGGTCCGGTCACGGAATTGCGATCGGTTTGCCGGCAGGATGTCGTACGTGCGACCGATTGACTTTGCCCGATGCTTGATTTGTCCTTGAGATGGGCTTGATTATTCCTTGAGGGCGGCGTCGAGTCTGGGGTTTGGAGCGGCCCATGAAATTTCTCTTTGATAATCATGCGCTTGACACTGACCGGCGCGAACTGCACCGCGGCTCCGAGCGCATTGCCGTCGAGCCGCAGGTATTCGATCTCCTGGTTTACCTGGTGCAGAACTGCGACCGTGTCGTCAGCAAGGACGATCTCATCGCTTCAGTCTGGCGCGGCCGGATTGTTTCGGATTCGACGCTGACCAGCCGCATCAACGCCGCGCGAAAGGCGGTCGGCGACAGCGGCGAGGACCAGAAGCTGATCCGCACCGTCGTGCGCAAGGGCCTCCGGTTCGTCGGCACCGTGCACGCCAAATCAAATGGCGCCGAACCCGCAGATGCCGCCGGACCGCTGGATGAAGTCCGCGAACAGTCGCGCGCGGGCTTGCCGTTACCCGACCGGCCAGCCATCGCCGTGCTTCCCTTCATCAACATGGGCGGTGACGCGGAGCAGGAGTATTTCTCCGACGGCATCAGCGAGGACATCATCACTGCGCTGTCCAAGCTACGCTGGTTTTTCGTCATCGCACGTAATTCGTCGTTCATCTACAAGGGCAAGGCCGTCCATTTGAAGCAGGTCGCCGATGAGCTAGGCGTCCGCTACGTGCTTGAGGGTAGCGTACGCAAAGGCGGCGATCGCGTACGCATCACCGCGCAGCTCAACGACGTCGCCACCGGCAGCCACATCTGGGCGGAGCGCTACGACCGCGAGCTCGCCGACGTGTTTGCCGTGCAGGACGAGATCACCGAGGCCATCGTTGCGGCCATCGAACCGCAACTCTATGCAGCTGAAAATTTTCGCGCCCAACGCAAGCCACCGAATAGCCTCGACGCCTGGGATCTCGTGATGCGGGCGTTATCGCATTACTGGCGAGTGACACGGCAGGACAATATGGTTGCGCAAGCCCTGCTCGAGAAGGCAACGGCTGTGGACCCGAACTACGGCCAGGCGCTCGGCGTGCTCGCCACCAGCCACATGTTCAGCGCCCATATGGGTTGGACCGATACGGCAATGGTGGCGCCGATCGCCGAGCGCGCTGCCCTGTCGGCGATCCTGATCGACAGCGAGGACCCTTGGGCGCACCTGGCACTGGGCTGCGTTTATCTGTTCGCGCGGCGCTTCGACGACTGTCTGGCCGAATTCGAGTTGGCGCTTAGGCTCAATCCGAATTTCTCGCTGGCCCAAGGTTATCACGGACTGGCGCTATGCTACTGCGGACGCTGGGAAGAAGGCGACGTGGCGGCACGTCGCGCACTGCGGCTGAGCCCGCGTGATCCGTTTTCGGCGATTTATTGCGGCATCGCCGCCTATGCGCAATTCGTCGGGGGCAATTACGACGAGGCCATTCGTCTTGCGCGCGAAGGTATCCGCCAGCGCGGTGATTTCGTCGGGGCTCACCGGGTACTGACCGCCGCCGCGGGCATGGCCGGACAGGGCGATCTCGCCAAGGTCGCGCTGCAGGAGCTTTGCCGCGCGCAGCCTAATATTTGCCTCGCCTGGATCGAGCGTCAAATGCCGATGAAGCGGGAGGCCGACCGCGAGCACTATTTGGAAGGTTTTCGCCGCGCAGGCCTGGGCTAGCTGCGGCCGGGTGCGAGAAAGAAGAGGTATGTGGGTCCGGCTCCTTCGCCATTAAGGTAAATAAAGGGTTTAAATTGCCCGTCGCAGTTTAACCGAGTTACCTCGCCGTCAAGCCGCTGCCGCCCATTCGGGGCGCTGCGGAAAGCGGGAATCGACATGTCGACAAATTGGCGGATCAGCTCATTCAACGGCGCGCTGCTGGCGGCCTATTTTATTCCAACCTGGACCATCGTCGCCTTCCGAATCATCATATCGCCGATCCACGGCCTCTATGAGCGGCCCAATATTTCGGTGGCCTTGTTCATCAGCGACCATCTGCAACTGTCGGCGATCAACACGGTGCGGTTCGCGTGGCTGCTGGCATTTGGCAAGCTCACGGTCGTCGCCTTCTTCGCGATCTTCGTGGTGTTCATCATCCGCGCCTCGATCCGCAAGGCCGGCGGCTGCGACGAGGCGCTCGCGATGGCGCTCGGCTTCGGCAGCGTGATCAGCTTCGCCAGCATGGTGCTGGCATCGCAAGTCGGCGAGATCATGGCCCTGCGGCTGCATGCGACGGAGCTGCTGATGCTGCTGGGCACTGCGATCGTGCTGCTGGTCGAGCGTCCCGCTCAGCCGGAAGTCGAGCGCGACACGGCGTCGGACGACCTATCCCTTCAGCAGTCCCAACTCCCCTATAATCGCTGACGCCTCCTTGACGGCATGGTTGGCCGCGGGCACGCCGCAATAGATCGCCTGCTGCAGGATGATCTCCTTGATGTCATCCGGCGTGAAACCGCCTTCCGTCAGCGCCGCGCGCACGTGCAGGCGAAATTCATCCCATTGGCAGAGCGCGAGCAGGGTTCCGATTACCAGGATGCGGCGGGTGCGCTCGTCGAAATGCGGCCGGGTCCAGATGTCCGCCCAGGCATGGCGCGTGATCAGGTCGATGAAGTCGGCGTTGAAGGAATTGGTGTTGGCGGCTGACTTGTCGACCCAGGCATTGCCGAGCACCTTGCGGCGCTGGGCCATGCCGTCGTCGCGGCGTTGTTGATCGTCCATTGTTCCTCCCTCCAGCCTCGACCTACGGTGTTCAATGATGACGCTCATGCCGCAGCGAAGCCGCGCTCCCGACCAATGGGAAAGGTGAGATTGTTCGCAGCGGTTGGCCGAGTGAAACATACCAAAGGCTAGACAGCCGAATGAAATTTTCGCGGGACAAAAATCTCAACGATGCAGTCGAGGTTTCTAATGGCGATTTGTGAATGCGTGTTCTTAAAGAATCCGCTTCCGGGATAAACTTCTGGTTTTTCCTCGAAGAGACCTCGGACGGAATCAAATGGCTGGACCATTGCCGGAAGATCAGTGCTCGGAGCCGATTGCTCATCATCCAGGATTTTATGTAGATGCGTGATTACGGCGCAATCCAAAAAGCGAAGCTTTTTATCGTCTCCGGACTTTGAGTCGCGGGTGCTTTTATTCTCAAGTATTTTCAGGTCGGATTTTCTTTGTTGTGCGACATAGCTGTCATAAGCCAATGCCAACAAATCCAGATTTTCCCTTACCATCAAATCGAGACAATTTCTAAGGTCGATAACGGCGCCAACAACGAACGGTTCGTTGAATTTTTTCCACCGTGCCCAATCCAAGGCGCGCAACGGATCACCCTCCCAGAAGTAGACTCCTGGGCCAAGCCAATCGTAAGCTTTTTCGCTCTGAATTAGATCTAATTTACCGGCTACCGCCAGTAGGCCGATGGCTTTGTCGCAGCCATGATATCCCAATACGAACGATGTGTTTAGCCGCGTCACGACCTTTCGTCGGCGGCTTTCTTCTCGCCACCGTATTCAGGCGCGATGGCTCCTGAACTGGTGTAAATGCCCTCTCCAATAAGAGCGGCCCGGGCGATTTCTGGAGATGCAGTATTGGCCGTGGTGTGCCGCTCAATCAAAATCTTGATCGCGGTGCGCTGGGCATCAGTCATTTGGCTAGTCCTCTCAAAAACATATAGCATTGAGTCCTAATTTTTCCAAGGCGCGACAGTCCTATCATTGGCTGCCCATAGCAAGCATACTCTGAAAGAGACGCATCAGCGTTGCATCAGGAAGCCGATCACGGCGTCGGTGAAGGCGTGCGGTTGTTCGACATTGGAAATATGCGCGGCGTCGAGAAGGGTCAGGCTGGCGCCGGGTATCTGGCTGCGGATAAACTCGCCGGCCGCGACCGGCGTCGACATGTCGTGGCGTCCCGCGATCACCAGCGTCGGGCTCTTGATCCTGGGCAAAAGCTCGCGCTGGTCGAGCGTGCTCAGCGCCTCGCAGCAGGCGAGATAGCCCTGCACCGGAGATGCGACCAGCATCGCCTTCATGTTAGCCGCTATCTGCGGCTCGCGCTCGCGAAAATCCGCCGTCAGCCAGCCCGCGATGACGGCGTCGGCCACCGACGCGATGCCGCCTTCCTTCACCGCCTTGATGCGATTGAGCCAGTTGGTCGGATCGGGATAGTGGCAAGCGGTATTGGAGAGAATAATCCGGTCAAAGCGATCGGGTGCGTTGGCGCCAAGCCACTGTCCGACCATGCCGCCCATCGACAGGCCACACCAGTGCACCTTCTTGATGTTGAGGTCATCGAGGATGGCCAGCACATCGCGGCCGAAACGTTCCATCGAATAGGGGCCGGGCGGTACGCTGGATTTGCCGTGGCCGCGCCGGTCATAGCGGACCACGCGAAAGAGCTGCGTGAGGGCCTTCATCTGCGGCTCCCACATCTGCAAGCCGCAACCCAGCGAATTCGACAGCATCAGGGTCGGCCCGCCGTCGCGGCCTTCGACGGATACGTTGAGCAGGCAACCGTCGGCATCGATCATTGGCATTTGAGTTTCTCCAGATATCCTATTTGTGATCGAGCGACGCGAGCAGCCGGTCGATCAGGGCTTGCGAGACCCCCTGATAGGCCATCGGTTCGAACAATTCTGCGATCCTTTCAACACTCAAATGTGCAGTAACCGCCGGGTCTTTTGCCAGCACGTCGCGCAGGTTCTTCTTGTCCGCGACGGCCTTTTTGCTGGCGGCGTCCACCAGGTGATGGGCCTCGCTCTTGCCGATCTTTTCCGCCAGCGCCATCGTCACCGCTTCGGCCATGATCAGTCCGTGGGTGGCATCGAGATTGACGCGCATGCGCGCCACGTCGACTTCCAGCCCTTCGGCAATATCGACGGTCGCCGCAAGCGCGCCCGACGTGACGAGCTGCAGCATCGGCAAGGTCGGCCATTCCGCGTGCCATGGCCCGGCGCTGCGCTCGTGATCCTGAACCAGGCTCGCGAAAATCGTCGCGGCGAGACCGGGCGCCATGGTGGCCGCGGCGAGCGCGGTCGCGGCAGCGACGGGATTGCGCTTGTGCGGCATGGTCGAAGAGCCGCCACGGCCTTCGCCGGCCGGCTCGAACGCCTCGGCGACGTCGGTCTGCATCATCAGCTGGATATCGCGGGCGATCTTGCCGCATGTTCCCGCCAGAATCGCGAACACCGAGGCGGCCTCCGCGATGCGGTCGCGATGGGTGTGCCAGGGTGCCGCCGGCAGCGGCAGCTTGAGCTCCTGTGCTAATCGCTCCGCCACGCGCAATCCCTTGTCGCCGAGGGCCGCCAGGGTCCCCGCGGCGCCGCCGAACTGCAGCGCCAGCGCCTCGCTGCGCAATCGCAGCAATCGTGCGCGCGAGCGATGCAGCGCCGCGGCATATTCCGCAAGAAGCCCGCGACGGCGCGATCGATGTCGGAAAGCAGCGCGTCGATGGCGGCGCGCAGGCCCAGCATGCTGGCGGTATCGATCACGTCCTGGCTGGTGGCGCCCCAGTGCACATAGCGCGCCGCATCGGCGTCGGCCCTGGCGACATCGGCGGTGAGCGCCTTGACGAGGGGGATCGCGAGATTGCCGGAGCGCGTCGCCGCCTCGGCCAGGGCGGCAAGGTCAAACGATTCGGCCCGGCAGGACTTCGCGATTGTATCGGCAGCACTTGCGGGGATGACGCCGGTTGCCGCCTCGGCGCGCGCAAGGGCGGCTTCAAAATCAAGCATGTGCTGGAGATAGGTCAGGTCGTCGCAGACCGTGCGCATGGCGGCGCTCGACAGCATGGGGGCGAGCAGGGGCGACAGGGAAGTGCTCATGATGCGCGCGACCTAACCATTCCCCCTTGCCTGTGCCAATCCCAAACCGTTGGCGCAAGTCTGTTGCGCTGCGAATATGCATCGCTCATCGCCTCATGATCCCCTTCCTTTTGGCTCGGACGTGCTTTACTTGGGGGGGCCAGACGGCGAGTAATCCGGGAGGCAGCACGATGGCCATGACCATGAACGGCGAAGTCCAGCTTGCGGCGCCGCGCGAGGCCGTGTGGTCCAAATTGAACGATCCGGAAGTGCTCAAGGCCTGTATCCCCGGCTGCGAGGAACTGGAGAGGACCGAGGACAACGGTTTCCGCGCGGTGGCCAAAATGAAGGTCGGGCCGGTGTCGGCCCGCTTCAAGGGCCGGGTCATGCTCAGCGATCTCGATCCGCCCAATGGCTACAAGATATCGGGTGAGGGCGAGGGCGGCGTCGCCGGGTTCGCCAAGGGGGGCGCAACGGTAGGACTGGCCGACAAGGATGGCGGTACGCTGCTGACCTATAATGTCGAGGCGCAGATCGGCGGCAAGCTCGCCCAGCTCGGGCAGCGGCTAATCAACGGAGCGGCCAAGAAACTGGCCGATGAGTTTTTTGCGAATTTCGCCAAGGCGGTGCAAGGCTAGCCTCGGCCGCGTTCCTGGCCAAGTCGCAGGCCAAGTCGCAGGCCAAGTCCCCCGGCCAAGTCCCGCTGAGCCGTATCGGGCCATGCCCAGGGTGAGGTTGCTCATTGCCGGGATGGCCCATATTATGGCTTTGGAATGATTTTAATGACTGTGCTGCTGTGCAATGCAGCAGCGCAGATGAAGAGAGTGCTGAATGGCCAAGATTTCCCTGATCGTGAACGGCAATCCCGTCAACGCCAATGTCGACCCCCGCACCCTGCTGGTGCAGTTTCTGCGCGAAAATCTTCGGCTGACCGGCACCCATGTCGGCTGTGACACCTCGCAGTGCGGCGCCTGCGTCGTGCATCTCGACGGCAAGGCGGTCAAGTCCTGCACCACGCTCTTGGTGATGGCTGACGGGCACGAGGTCAAGACCATCGAGGGCCTCGCCGCCGACGGCGCGCCGCTGCATCCGATGCAGGAGGCGTTCCGTGAGCATCACGGCCTGCAATGCGGCTTCTGCACCCCCGGCATGATCATGACCGCGGTCGACATCGTCCACCGCAAGGGCCACGACCTCAGCGACCACACCATCCGCGAGGAGCTCGAAGGCAATCTCTGCCGCTGCACCGGCTACCAGAACATCGTCCAATCGATCGCGGCGGGCGCCAAGGCGATGGCGAACTCCGACCTCGCGTAACGTCATCGCACGGCGATCAAGGATCATTCATGTACGAATTCAAATATCATCGTCCGGCGACCGTGCGGCAGGCCGCCAATCTCCTGATCAAGAATGAAGACGCCAAGGTCATCGCCGGCGGCCATACCCTGTTGCCGGTCATGAAGCAGCGGCTCGCCAGCCCGCCGCATCTGGTCGACCTGTCCCACATCGAAGGGCTCGACGGCATCGAGATGAAGGGCCGCTCGCTGGTCATCGGCGCCACCGCCAAACACGCCGACGTCGCCAGTTCGGCCATCGTCGGCGAGGCGATTCCGGCGCTGGCCGAACTCGCCGGATTGATCGGCGATCCCGCCGTGCGCCACAAGGGCACCATCGGCGGCTCGCTCGCCAACAACGATCCCACCGCCGATTATCCGGCGGCATGCGTTGCCCTTGGCGCGACCATCGTCACCAACAAGCGTCGCCTGAAGCCCGAAGAGTTCTTCCAGGGGCTGTTCACCACTTCGCTTGAGAGCGACGAGATCATCACCAGGGTGATGTTCCCGGTGCCGAAGAAGGCAGCCTACGTCAAATTCCGCAACCAGGCCTCGCGCTACGCGCTGGTCGGGGTGTTCGTCGCCAAGCGTCCGTCCGACGTGCGCGTCGCCGTTACCGGTGCCGGCTCCGAGGGCGTGTTCCGTGTCGCCGCGTTCGAAGAAGCATTGAAGAAGCGCTTCTCACCCAAGGCGCTCGATGGTCTGTCGGTACCGGCCGAGGGCCTGAACAGCGACCTGCACGGCAGTGCCGAATACCGGGCGCATCTGATCACGGTGCTGGCGCGCCGCGCCGTTGAAGCTGCGACCGGCAAAGCCTGACATTGCCGATTTCTGGCCCATCAAGACTGGCTTTCTCATGAGTGCATCGGCGCTGCCTACCTCCGTCGATGCGATGCTCGAACTCCTGACCTCGCGCGGCTACCTTGCGGAACGCTCGCTGGCCACGGTGACGTATCTGTCGCTGCGCATGGGCCGGCCGCTGTTCCTGGAAGGCGAGGCCGGCGTCGGCAAGACCGAGATCGCCAAGGTGTTGTCGGCGGCGCTGGGGCGGAAGCTGATCAGGCTGCAGTGCTACGAAGGGCTGGACGTCGCCTCCGCGGTCTATGAGTGGAACAGTGCCGCGCAAATGATCGCGATCCGGCTTGCCGAAGCGGCCGGCGATACCGATCGCGACCAGCTTTCCAGCGATATTTTCGCCGAACGCTATCTGATCAAGCGGCCGCTGCTGCAGGCGCTGGAGCCGGATGTGGCCGGCGCGCCGGTGTTGCTGATCGACGAACTCGACCGCGCCGACGAGGCGTTCGAGGCCTATCTGCTCGAGATCCTCAGCGACTTCCAGGTGACGATCCCCGAACTCGGCACCGTCAAGGCGCCGCATCCGCCGATCGTCATCGTCACCTCGAACCGCACCCGTGAAATTCACGACGCGCTGAAACGCCGCTGTCTCTATCACTGGGTGGATTATCCCAGCGCCGAGCGCGAACTGGCGATCGTGAAATCGCGCGTGCCTGGAATCTCCGCAAAATTATCGCAGCAGGTGGTCGGCTTCGTGCAGGCGCTGCGCGAGCAGGATTTCTATAAATCGCCCGGCGTTGCCGAAACCATCGACTGGGCCACCGCGCTGACCGAACTCGACGCCCGCTCGCTGACCCCGCAGGTGGTGGGCGATACGCTCGGCGCGCTCTTGAAATACCAGGACGACATCGCGCGGATGCAGGGCGACACGCTGCAGAAGGTTTTGAAAGAGGCGACAAGCGGGAATTAGCAACACCCGTCATTCCGGGGCGTCGCGCAGCGACGAACCCGGAATCTCGCGCTACAATCTCTGGATTCCGGGTTCGCGCTGCGCGCGCCCCGGAATGACGACGGTAGGTCCGATGGCCATCGATCATCTCTCGCCCCCAACCGGTCAAATGGCCGGCAACGTCGTCGGCTTTGCCCGCGCGCTGCGCGCCGCCGGGATTCCGGTCGGGCCAGGTGCTGTCATCGACGCGTTGAACGCGCTGCAGGTGATCGAGATCGGCAACCGCGCCGACGTGTTCACCACGCTCGAGGCCATCTTCGTCAAGCGTCACGAGCACGCGCTGGTGTTCGCGCAGGCGTTCGACCTGTTCTTCCGCGCCGCCGAGGACTGGAAGCACATGCTGGATTCGGTGCCGCTGCCGGACCACGCCAGGAAAAAGCCGCCGCCGGCCTCGCGCCGTGTCCAGGAGGCGTTGTCGCAGCCGCACATGAGCGAGACTCCGCAGGCCCAGGAGCAGGAGCTGAGGCTTTCGGTCTCCGACAAGGAAGTGCTGCAGAAGAAGGATTTCGCGCAGATGAGTGCTGCCGAGATCGCGCAGGTCACCCGCGCTATCGCCAATATGAAATTGCCGCAGGCCGAATTGCACACCCGCCGCTATCAGCCCGATGCGCGGGGCTTGCGGCTCGACATGCGCCGCACCCTGCGCGGATCCTTGCGCACCGGCGGCGACATCATCGACATCCATCGGCTGGGGCGGATCGACAAGCCGGCGCCGATCGTGGCGCTGCTCGATATCTCGGGCTCGATGAGCGAGTATACGCGGCTGTTCCTGCATTTCCTGCATGCCATTACCGATGCCCGCAAGCGCGTTTCGGTGTTTCTGTTCGGCACCCGGCTTACCAATGTGACGCGGGCGCTGCGGGCGCGGGATCCCGACGAGGCGCTGGCAAGCTGTTCGAAGACGGTGCAGGACTGGGCCGGCGGCACCCGCATCGCCACCTCGCTGCACTCGTTCAACAAATTGTGGGGCCGGCGCGTGCTCGGGCAGGGCGCGATCGTGCTTCTGATCTCCGACGGGCTGGAGCGTGAGGCCGACACCAGGCTGGCATTCGAGATGGACCGGCTGCACCGGTCCTGCCGCCGCCTGATCTGGCTCAATCCGCTGCTGCGCTTTGGCGGCTTCGAGGCCAAGGCGCACGGCATCAAAATGATGCTGCCGCACGTTGACGAATTCCGCCCGGTACATAATTTGAGTTCAATCGAGGGGCTGATCGCGGCACTCTCGTCGGCAACCCCGCCGCACCACCGCAGCCTGATCCGCCCTGCAGCTTGAAAGAGGCTCCCATGCTCAATCGCGACGACGACATTCTCAAAGCGGCTGAGGACTGGCAGAAGGCCGGCCATGGCGTGGCGCTGGCGACCGTGGTCGAAACCTGGGGCTCGGCGCCGCGGCCGGCGGGCTCCAGCCTCGTGATCAACGATGACGGCACGTTTCTGGGCTCGGTCTCCGGCGGCTGCGTCGAGGGCGCTGTGGTCACCGAGGCGCTCGATGTGATCGCCAGCGGCCAGCCGAAAATGCTCGAGTTTGGCGTCGCCGACGAGACCGCGTGGAATGTCGGGCTGTCCTGCGGCGGCACCATCCGGGTGTTCGTCGAGAAAGTCGGGTAGTCGTGAAGCTTCAGACGCTGACGGGAGTAAATACTGAGCGCGCCGCGCGGCGGCCGGTGATCGTGGTCACCGATATCGCCGATGGCGGGCAGCGGCTGGTCAAGGCCGCCGACATCGCCGCCGATCCCCTGCGCGCCGATCTCGCAAAGCAGTTGCGGATGGGCAAGAGCGGCATGATCGAGGCCGACGGCAGGAAGCTGTTTCTCAATGTCTATGCGCCGACCGCCAAGCTCGTGATCGTCGGCGCGGTTCATATCAGCCAGGCGCTGGCGCCGCTGGCGCGTTCGCTGGACTATGACGTGACGGTGGTCGATCCGCGCACGGCGTTTGCGAGCCCCGAGCGGTTTCCGGATGTGCCGCTGATCGCGGAATGGCCCGACGTCGCGCTGCCGCCGCTTAACGTCGATCCCTACACCGCGTTCGTGGCGCTGACGCATGATCCCAAGATCGACGATCCGGCGCTGCTGCACGCGTTCGAGCGCGACTGTTTCTATATCGGCGCGCTGGGCTCGCGGAAGACCCACGCCAAGCGCGGCGAACGGCTGAAGGCGCAAGGCGCCAAGGAATCCGATATCTCGCGCATTCACGCCCCGATCGGCCTGCCGATCGGCGCGGTCTCGCCGTCGGAGATCGCGGTGGCGATCATGGCCGAGATCACCGCGCAGTTGCGGTTGCCCCCGAAAGAAAAAGAAGCCGCGGCATGAAATTCGGTCCCGCCAGTCCGGCGGACGCGATCGGCGGCGTCACCGTTCACACCCTGCGTCAGGGATCGCTGGTGCTCAAGAAGGGCACCACCATCGGTCCGGCCGAGGTCGAGGCGCTGACCCGTGCCGGGGTCAAGGAAATCGTTGTGGTCCGGCTCGAAGCGGGAGACGTCTCCGAAGACGTCGCGGCCGCCAGCATCGCGAACGCCGTCGCCGGCGAGGGTGTCAATGTCGAGCGCGCCTTTACCGGCCGCGCCAATCTGTTCGCGGCCAAGGCCGGCGTGCTGGTGGTGGACCGCGCGGCGGTCGATCGCATCAACGGCGTCGATGAGGCCATCACATTCGCAACCCTTGCCGCTTACAAGCCGGTGGTCGAGGGCGAGATGGTCGCGACCGTCAAGCTCATTCCGTTCGGGGTCGAGGCGAAGTTGCGCGACGCGGCGGTCAAGGCGGCGAGCGGCGGCGCGTTGCGGATCGCGCCTTACACCATCGAGCGCGTCGCCATCGTCTCGACCTTGCTGCCGGGGCTGGCGCCGAAGGTGGTGGAAAAGACCCTGCGGGTCACCGCGGAGCGGCTGGCGCCCGCCGGTGCAACGATTATCGCCGAGCGCCGCGTGCCGCATGACGAGGCGGCGCTGGCGGCCGCGATCAAGGAAATGCTCGGCCTCGGGGCGGAACTGGTGATCGTATTCGGCGCTTCCGCGATTGCCGACCGGCGCGACGTGATTCCGGCGGCCATTACCGATATCGGCGGCGCGATCGAACATTTCGGCATGCCGGTTGATCCCGGCAACCTGCTCCTGATCGGCAGCGCCGGCGGCGTGCCGGTGCTGGGCGCGCCCGGCTGCGCCCGCTCGCCGGTCGAGAACGGCTTTGACTGGGTGCTGATGCGTCTGTTGGCGGGCCTCAAGGTCACGCGAACCGAGCTCACCGGCATGGGCGTTGGCGGGCTATTGATGGAAATCGTAACGCGGCCGCAGCCGCGCGAGAAACCCGGCACCGACGGCAACCGCAATGTCGCCGCGATCATTCTCGCCGCCGGGCGCTCGACCCGAATGGGCGGCCCCAACAAGCTGTTGGCCGAACTCGGCGGCAAGACGCTGGTGCGGATTGTGACCGAGCAGGCGCTGGCCTCGAAAGCCCAGGGTGTGATTGTCGTCACCGGCCATCAGGCGGAGCAGGTCGAGAAAGCCTTGCAGGGACTGAAAGTGAAGTTCGTGCGCAATCCGGATTTCGCGGAAGGACTAGCCAGCTCGGTCAAGGCCGGCGTCGCGGCGGTGCCTGAAAATGCCGACGGCGCGGTGATCTGTCTTGGCGATATGCCGCTGATCTCCGCGCATTTGATCGATCGGCTGATCGAAGCCTTTGCGCCAGACCGCGGCAACCTGATCGCGGTACCCGTCAGCGACGGAAGGCGCGGCAATCCGGTATTGTGGTCGCGACGCTTCTTCAACGAGTTGATGACGCTTGACGGCGATATCGGCGCCCGCCACCTGATCGCCAAGCACAGCGAGGCGGTAGCGGAAGTCGCGGTCGAGGGCCATGGCGCCTTCCTCGATATCGATACGCCGCAGGCGCTCGCGGCGGCGCAACGCGGCTGAGCCATTTTCAATCTCTCATTCACCAAGTCGAAATAACCCTCAAGTAGATTAGCCGCCGGCTGACCTCGGGGGAGGGGATCTTGACGTCTTTTGCAAGAGCGCAACGTTGCGCGATGTTTGTTTTTGTCCTGACTTTGGCATTGGCCGGATCACGTTTCGCAACACAGGCACTGGCGGCCGGAGCATTCGCGATCGGCAAGTGCGGCGCCTACGGCAAGGCCTACGACTATGCGGGCGAGAAGGTGGCGCGGGCCGCGGCCCGCAAGCAGTGCAAGGGCGATTGCACCACGCTGACCATCAAACGAGCCTGTGCCGCGCTGGCGGTCGACATGGCCAATCCCTGCGGTGCCCACGGCTACGCGGTCAAGCCCCGGATTTCGAGTTCGCTCAACGAGGCGACACGCAAATGCCATGAATTCGGCGGCAAGGAATGCGTGATCCGCGCATGGGCCTGCGACGCCAAGGGGTAGATCGCACCATCGTCATTCCGGGGCACCGCGTAGCGGTGAACCCGGAATCCCGATCTAATTACTGCGAGATTCCGGGTCTGGTCCTTCGGACCATCCCGGAATGACGGCGTTGGAGCATCTCATGCAATTCGACACCAAGATCGCGGTTGTGATCCGGACCGACCTCGAAGCGTGGCAGAAGCTGAACGTCGCGTCGTTCCTCGCCGGGGGTATTGCCGCCGCGTTTCCGGAATGCATCGGCGAGCCCTATGAAGACGGCTCCGGCACAAAGTATCTGTCGCTGATCGGCCAGCCGATCCTGATCTATGGCGCCGACAGGGCCGCGCTGACCCGCGCGCTCGAGCGGGCGCTGGCGCGAAACGTAAAGCCTGCGCTTTATACCGAGGACATGTTCAGGACGACCCACGATGCCGCCAATCGGGAAGTGGTGAACGCCGTGATCCGCGCCGAGCTCAATCTGGTGGGGCTTGCGATGCGCGCCGAACGCAAGGCGATCGACAAGATCATCGACGGTTTGAAGTTTCACAGCTAGCGCTTGGTAGTGTTTGGTGGACCAGGCAATGACGTTGGCGAACATCGTAGCCCGGATGGAGCGCAGCGAAATCCGGGATTCACGCGACACCGGTCCCGGATTTCGCTGCGCTCCATCCGGGCTACAGCCCAGTGATTTGCCCGTCGGGCGGCAAGGCTGTCGAGTCTTTTATTTCGGATTTTCCGAAAAATATTTGTTGCCACCTGACCCAAATCAGATCTAGAACTCTCGCCATCCCACCCCACCAGAGGGGCGTATCATGATCGTCACGGACGCGGGGAGGGGTGCGGTGGACGCGGCAGTGTTGGGCGTGCGATGCGAGCGCAGGGCGGATTGCTCTCC
>WNFC01002413.1_pt1 | contig 20132 bp, 15 predicted proteins | sample 5400541 | NCBI WGS metagenome assembly WNFC01 (sample SAMN13153342, study PRJNA577476) | soil metagenome | isolation source: 120 cm saprolite under Douglas fir tree site 2 hole 2 replicate 1 | place: USA:California | collected 2015-04-18
TGGTCGACAGCGGGATCGGAGCCAAGTGGGACGAGAAGCACCGCGAGATCTACGGCATCGATCAGTCGGTTTACAGCCTCGATCGCGACCTGGTCCGGGCCGGCTGCACCCGGGAGGAGATCACCGACGTGGTTCTCACCCACCTTCATTTCGACCATACCGGAGGCACGACGCGGATCGAGGGAGGAGAGCGCGTCCTTTCGTTCCCGCGGGCGACCTACCATCTGCAGCGACGGAACTGGAAGTGGGCGCACCATCCGTCGGACAAGGACGCGGGGAGCTTTCGCGCCGAGAATTTCGACCTGCTCGCGACCAGTGGCCGGCTCCATCTGCTCGAGGGCCAGGTCGAGCTGTTGCCGGGAATCGAGCTGTTCGTTTCCGAAGGGCATACGGTGGGGCTGCAGCTGGTTCGGGTCAGCGACGGCGACCAGACCCTCGTCTTCTGCGGCGATCTCATCCCCACCGTTTCTCATCTGCGCTCCTCCTGGGTGATGGCCTATGACCTTTATCCGCTCACCGTGATCGAGGAGAAGAGGATGATCCTCGCGCAGGCGGCGGAAGAGAAATGGACGCTCTTCTTCGAGCACGACCCGCTGGTCGCCGCCTGCACCGTCAAGGAGCAGGACGGCCAGGTGGTGGTCGATCAGGTGATTCCGTTTTGAAGGGACCGAGCCGCGAGGCCCCTCAAGTCATCTTGCAGCGCCGCGGTGTGGAACGCTGGCTGAGCGGTCATCCCTGGATCTACCAGAGCGACGTTCAGAGCGCTCCCCGGCTGGAGGGCGGCGAGGTGGTCAAAGTGCTCGACCAGCGCAAATGGTTCCTCGGCCAGGCCTTCTACTCCAAAGAGTCGAAGATCTCGCTGCGCTGGCTGACTTATGACGACGTTGCGGTGGATGCGGACTTCTTTCGCGCCCGGATCGGTCAGGCGCGAGCGTTGCGCGAGGTGATCGCCGCCGGCGACCAAACCTATCGAGCAATTCACAGCGAAGCAGATCTCCTACCGGGCCTGATCGTCGACAAGTATGGCGACTATTTGAGCGCGCAGTTTCTGGTGAAGGGCACCGAGCTGCGCAAGGAGCTGTTGGCGGATCTGCTGATCGAGATTTTCAGGGCCAAGGGCCTGATGAATCGGTCCGATGTGAGCGTGCGCGCGCTGGAGGGTTTGCCCCTCGTCAAAGAGGTGATGCGCGGCGAGATCCCGCCGGTGGTGGAATACCGGGAGGGCGCCTTGAGGCTGCAGGCCAATCTGCACAGCGGCCAAAAGACCGGGACGTTCCTCGATCAAAGGGAGAATCACCTCCTCAGCGCGACCTATGCCCGGGGACAAGCGCTGGACTGTTTCGCCTACGTCGGAGGATTCGCCCTTCAGCTCGCAACCCGGGCGGAGAAGGTCATCGCGGTCGAGACCTCCGAGACCGCGGTGGCGGAGCTGAAGGCGAACGTCGAGCTCAATCAGCTGCGCAACGTGGAAGTCGCCACCGCGAACGCCTTCGACTTCCTGCGCGACGCGGTGGACGACGGGCGCCAGTTCGACACCGTGGTTCTCGATCCACCCTCATTTGCCCGAAACAAGGCGGCGATCCCGGGAGCCATCCGCGGGTACAAGGAGATCAATCTCCGCGCGATGCGGCTGCTTCGCCCCGGCGGATTCCTGATTACGAACAGCTGCTCGCATCACGTCTCCGAAGCTCTTTTCGAGGAGATGTTGGAATCGGCCGCCGCGGACGCGAAGCGCCGGTTCCAGATCATCGAGCGGCGCGGGGCGAGCAGAGACCACCCGGTCCTGCTCCACCTTCCGGAGACCCGCTATCTCAAATGCTTCATCCTTCGAGCCGCGCAGTGACCGCGCCGGCAGCGAAGGCGCTCCCTTCCGGAGCGCTCACTTCTGAGCGAGGTAGGGAGCGATGGCTTCTTCGACCTCTTTTCGATTCTTGAATACCAGCCCCACGCCGCGCCGACCCTGCTGTGCACCATCCTGAAAGACGTGCACCACGGTGGTATCGAACTCGAAGGTCTTGCCCGCAAAATCCAGGCGCATCGCAAAAATGGCTTCACCGCCCCGATCGATCTCGCGGTCGGTGGCGACGAAAACGCCGCCGTGCCGGATTTCCGCGTCGAACGCCGTCTTCAGATCCGCGGCAGTGGCGTAGTGGAGCTCGAGGTGGTCTCCGGACTCGACCAGGACGTCAGCGAGCACTTCGTCCGGAAGGAGAAACCGAACTCCGAAGCCCCCTTTTTCGAGCGACCTCAGCTCGGGGGGAATGATCTTGTGGCGTCGCACCGACGCTTCGAAGTAGACCGAGGTCTCGTTGTCCAAATAGACCTGCACGTGGAGATGCGCATCGAGCGGCGGTCGGTAGGGAGATACGATGAACGCCCCTCCGCGCGAAACGTCCTGGGTGAACCCGGTGTGCGACAACTCGCGCTCGCCGTAGCGCACCATGAATCGCCGCCTGAACCGCTTTTGCCCTCGGCGCTCTTTCATCGCGTTATCGGCTTCGTCCCCCCGTCCGAACTAAACGTACACCCAGTTCAGTTCCGGCACCAATCTGTGACAATAGACCTTGGGCGGTGAGGTGCTCTTTTGTCGCCTACCGTAAATACAACTCCGTTGCAGTTCGGGCTGCTGTCCAACAGGCATCACACACATGCCCTGGCGACCAACGTCTTCCTCCGGCTTCTCGGCGGAATATTTCTGGTCGCCTTCCTTTCGCTCTGGGCGCAGCTCGATGGGCTCATCGGCAGCCGCGGAATCGCTCCGGTTTCGGAGCTACTTCCCTGGGTCTACGGCCAGCTGGGCTCGAGCGCCTACCTCAAGCTTCCGACGGTTTGCTGGATCAGCTCCACCGACGGATTCCTCAACGGCGTTTGCATCGCCGGCGCTGCTCTGGCGATGCTGCTGATGGTGGGCGTCGCGCCGAGATGGGTGGTCGCCCTTCTCTGGCTGCTCTACCTCTCGCTCGTCTCGGTGGGAGGCCCGTTCCTCCAATTCCAGTGGGACAATCTCCTTCTGGAGACGGCCTTTTTCGCGATCTTTCTGGCCTCGCCGCGACTTTGGCCCACGCGCCTTGAAAGCCCCCATCCCCTTTCCCTCTGGCTACTTCGCTGGCTCCTCTTCCGCCTGATGTTTCTTTCCGGGTTGGTGAAGCTCACCAGCGGCGATCTCGCCTGGCGCAACCTCACCGCGCTTCGCTTCCACTACTGGACCCAACCCCTTCCGACCCCGATCGCCTATTACGTGAATCTCCTCCCCCCGTGGTTTCAGACCGCGTCGGCCGTGGTGATGTTCGCCATCGAGCTCGTCGCACCCTTCTTGATCTTCGGACCCCGGCCGGCGCGGCTGGTCGCGGCGGCGGCGATCGCCTTCCTCCAGCTGGCGATTGCCGCCACCGGAAACTACGGTTTTTTCAACCTCTTATCGCTCGCGCTGTGCCTGCTCCTGCTCGATGACGGCGCCCTTGCGAAAGCTCTGCCTCGCCGCCATCGGGCCAGGGTCGAATCCCCCGCCGAGCCAAGGGCGACGCCGCGGGGCCTTCGAGTCGGGTTTGCGATCGCCGCGGCGTTTTTGGTGCTGGTGAGCGTGGCCGAAATGAGGTTCTGGCGCAGGGATCTCCCATCGCCGATCGAGGATATCCTCGCCGTGTTACAGCCCTTCCGCAGCATCAGCAGCTACGGTCTATTCGCGGTGATGACCCTCGATCGCCCGGAGATCCTCGTCGAAGGCAGCAGCGACGGCCGCATCTGGCGCGGTTACGAATTCAAATGGAAGCCGGGAGACCCAACGAAGCTCCCCCGGTTCGTCGCGCCCCACCAGCCGCGCCTGGACTGGCAAATGTGGTTTGCGGCGCTCGGAAGCTGCGCCCGAAACCCGTGGTTCGTCCGCTTCCAGGCGCGCCTGCTCGAGGGAACGCCCGAGGTTCTCCGGCTGCTCGCGAGCACCCCATTCCCGGCATCGCCCCCGCGTTACATACGGTCGATGACCTACCAGTACCGCTTCAGCGATTGGGCGGAACACCGAAATTCCAACGTCTTCTGGAACCGGGAGCTTGTCGGCCCGTATTGTCCGGTGCTCTCTCTCAAGGACGGGAGATTGATCGCGGTGAGCGCCAAGAGCCTGGAGGAACAATGAACAGTTCGACGAGCTACCAGGGTTTGAAGAAATTGATCCGCGAGGTCCCCGATTTCCCGAGGAAGGGAATTCTCTTCTACGACATCACCACCCTCCTTAAAGAGCCGCGCGCGTTCGCGACGCTGATCGACGCCCTTGCCGAGCACTATCTGCCCCAGAAAATAGATCTCGTTCTCGGGATCGAGGCCCGCGGCTTCATCTTCGGACCCGCGCTCGCCTATCGCTTGAACGCCGGGTTCGTCCCCGTTCGCAAGCCGAAGAAGCTCCCCGCCGCGACCGCCAGCTACACCTACCAGCTCGAGTACGGCACCGACACGCTGGAGATCCACCGCGACGCGATCGAAAAAAACCAGCGGGTGGTCATCGTCGACGACCTGCTCGCCACCGGCGGCACCTCGCGCGCCTGCACCCAACTGGCGGAGCTTCTCTCGGCACAGGTGGTGGGTCTGGGTTTCGTGATCGAGCTCACCTCGCTGGGGGGACGCGGCAAGCTCGGAGCGTACGACGTGTTTTCGCTGCTTCAGTACTGAGAGCGGCGGCCCCACCTCGGCTCCATCGGATCCGGATCAAATGAAATCCCGCGCCGGGAAGAGCAGCACTTCATCGATCGCCGCGGCTCCGACGAGGAGCATCAACACCCGGTCGAGCCCCAGCGCGACCCCTCCGGCATCGGGCATCTTCGCCAGCGACGAGAGGAAGTCCTCGTCCAGGGGATAGGCGGGGTTGCCCGCGGCGATGCGAGCCTGCCTTTCTTGTAATAGCCGGCGCCGCTGCTCGGCCGGATCGCTGAGCTCGGAGAATCCATTCGCCAACTCCACGCCGCGGGCATAGAGCTCGAAGCGCTCGGCGATGCGCTCGTCACCCGGCTTCAGCCGCGCCAACGCCGCCATCGAGGCGGGATAGTCGAAGATGAAAACCGGCCGTTCCCGGCCGAGCCTCGGCTCGACCGCCTCGACAAAAAGGCGGAAGAACAGATCGTCGAAGGCGTCCGCCTCCTCCGCGCGAAAACCGGCGCGCTTCGCCGCGGCGCGCAGCGAGGGGGCATCGGGACAAGCGAGCAGGTCGATGCCGGTCTCGCGCAAGAGCGCATCGCGAACGGTGACCCGCTCGTAGGGGAGGCGGCGAAAGAAGTCGCTTCCCGGGAATCGCGCCTCCACCGCGGCGAGCGCCCGCTCGAGATCGGACATGATTTTGAGGTAGTCGGCCCGCGGGCGGTAGAGCTCGAGCAGGCTGAATTCGGGGTTGTGGGTGGCGGAAACCTCCCCGTTCCGGAACGCCTTGCAAATCTGGAAGATCGGGCCCGAGCCATCCGCGAGGAGGCGCTTCATCGCGTACTCCGGGCTGGTGATGAGGTAGAGCGAGCGGGATTTGCCGACCGCCATCTGCGGAGTGAAGGGCACCGCAAAGGCATCGATGTGAGGCTCCATCCCAGGCACCGCCACGAGCGAAGGCGTCTCGACCTCCTGGTAGCCTTCCGATGTGAGGAACACTCGAAGCGCCTCGTACATCGACTGCCGGGCTTTCGACGAAGCGTGCTGTCGGGAATTGGGCATCGCGGTCTGGGAGGGTACATTGCGAGTACCGATGAGCCCAAGGTTCCTCTTCGTCTTGGCCGCCCTGCCGCTGCTCGCTGCTTGCCCCAGGGCGGCTCCGCGTCAGTTGGCCAGCCCACCGGGCCAGGACGCGCAAGCGCTCTGGCCGGCGGTGGAGAAGCTCGCCAGCGATGCGGAGGCCCTTCTCGCCGGACAAGAAGAGGCGATCTGGAAGAATTGGACCGACGGAGCGCCGGCGAACATCGGCAAGACCTACGAAGGAAAGGACAAGCTGTTCTCCCTGGAGTCGATCCAGACGATCGACCGGCTCCGCAAATCGCTGATCGCCGCCTATGGATGCACCGCGGCGCCCGGCGAGCCGCCGCTGTGCGGCAAGAACGCGGCGGGCGCGCTGGAGGTGCGGGCGCTGACCTACCTCCACGTCTACTTCGTCGGCGAGTACCTCGCGAGAATGCTCGCCGACCAGACCGACGCGATCGCCAACCTCCAAGCCTCCCTGTCCTTCACTTCCGGAGGCGTGGAGCATCACTACCGGGATCTCGATTGGCTCTTGGCGACGGAAAATGACCCGGAAAAAAGGCGGGCGCTGTACCTCGGCGCAACCCGGGCGATCGAGCGGCTGTCGCTTCTGGTTCGGCGCCGGGACGAACGGACCGGGGCACTGGTGACCGAGCTTGGCTATCCCTCCTACCAGTCCCTGGGCGAGTCGATCCGCTATGGGAACATGGACCAGCTCGCGCAGCTTGCCGAGCAGGTCCTCGACCTGACCCAGACTGCCTACGCCAAGGCGATGGAGAAGATGGCCCAGCGCGAGCTGCGCATGCCTTTCGACAAGCTTCGCCGCGCGGACATGCCCCGGCTCTTCAGACCGCAGAATCTGCAGTTCTTCTTTCCGAAAGATTCCCTGGTGTCGCGGGCGACGTCCACGTTGAGCGGGCTGGGGATCGATCTGGGGGCGATGAAGAACATCACCCTCGATGTGAAAGACCTGGCTTACAAGAATCCGCGGCCGCTCACCGTTCTGGCCGCCATCCCGAGCGACGTTCGCGTCTCGCTCAAACTGAGCGGCGGGGCCCGCGATCAAGCGGCGCTGCTCCATGAGCTGGGATTCGCGCTCCGCTTTGCGTCGCTGAAAAACCCCGACCCGGTCAACCCACCGGGAAAGAGCGGGCACAAACCGTCGCTGCGATTCGAATTGACCCGCCTGGGCAGCCCGGTGGTAGGTCAAGCATCGGCGCTGCTCTTCGAGCAGCTGGTCGAAGATCCGGAATGGCTTCAGCAGTATGCGGGCCTCTCCGGCGAGAAGCTCGACAGTCAGCTGATCGCGGCGAACGCGCATCGCCTCTTTCAGCTGCGACGCCGCGCGGGGAAGCTCCTCTACGACATCGCGGTGCACCGCGGCGAGGAGCAGGACACGCGCGCGATCTACCGGCGGATCATGTCCCGGGCTTACGCCGTCGCCCTCACCGCGGAGGACGAGGCACGCAACGTCGTCGATCTCGACGAGCTCTACCAGCCCGCCGACGACATCCGGGCCTGGCTGCTCGCCCGCCAGCTCCACGAAATCCTCAGCCGGCGATTTGGCGCGGCGTGGTGGAAAACCCCTCTCGCCGGGGACCTGTTGCGCGAGGTCTGGGCAAAAAACAGCGCCCCCTATCCACAGGAAGTGGCCAATGCGGTGGGCGAGGCGATTGCCCCAGACGAGCTTTTGCGCAACTTCGCCGCGCGCTTCAGCTCGGCGGTTGAATCTTCCCGGGAAGCTCGGAGCCGGAGATAGCCGGCGAAGCCGACGCGCCTGGAGCACCGAACAGCTAAACCATCGGAGCGATCGGATTCCGCGTCGGTAAGCCGATGATGCAACCAGGGCTTGGGGGGGACGGCGACTGCGCAGGGGGCTTGGGCGGGCGAGATTCCTGCGGCTTCCTATGGACTTCTCCCAAGAGGCTGAATTGAGCTCGCCGATCGTCGAGCGGGATAAAAGGTCGGGCGCACTGCATGCGCGCGCTGCCCGGGTGCCCCGCATCTACGCCTCAGCGCGTCCACGCCCATGCGAGGGGCTGGCCCCGATCGAAATCCACGGCCGCGCATTTCGCCCTCGGCCCGAGGCCAAGCGCCGTTCAGCCACGCGAGAGGCAAATTCAAGACGCTATTCGTCCTTAAACTGCCGCTCAGTATCAGATCGACGCGTTGAGAAGACGCCGTCGGAGGGGATAGGGGATGGGGGCGGGAGATACGGCCTGTGCAAAAATCGCCGAGAAGCAGTCCGGCCTCATCTCGCGAGACCAGGCAATCCGAACGGGAATGTCCGAGCGCGCGATCGGCCGAAGGCTGGGCGCGGGCCGATGGCATCAAGTACTGCCGGGGGTCTATCGTCTGGCGGGAGCACTGGCGAGCTGGGAGCAGTCCTTGAAGGGCCGCAGACCCCCTGCGCCGTCGCCGTCTCCTCTCAAGCCCTGCTTCGATCGCTCGCAAGACTACCTTCGGCTAATCACACGGGAGCAGATCGCGTCGATGGCTTGATGTTCGGAGCTCTAAAATCCCGCGAGCTCGAGCAACGAGAGCGAAGCGGGGCCTCCGCGCCTAATCGGTCTGCCGTAGTTGTAGGGCGTGTCGAATCCCTTGACCGAGTGCCAGATCGCGCGGTTCAGCATGTCGGCCGGCGCCGAGTCCGGCTCCGAGCTGTCGATCGTCAGCGAGAACTCGGCCAGCTCGCGCTGCAAGCCCTTGAGCCCCGCCAGCCCGGGATTCATTTCGTTCAGCGGGATCTGATTCGGCCGCGCGGTGTACGGCGTGAGGTCCGGTTCGCCCGTGAACGAGGTGAACATCGGTTCCGCCGCGAGGTCGAACTGGTTGAGCGGTGCCAGCCCCAGGATCTGCTCGATCGTCCGGTACATGTTGATGATCGTGTGGAAGTGGCTGTCGACGACACCATGCCTCGCGTAGGGGCTGATCACGAACCCCACCGTCCGGTGCCCGTCGATGTGATCGAGGCCGTCCTGCGAATCGTCCTCGGTCACGAAGATGGCCGACTCGCTCCAGTACCGGCTCTTGGAGATCGCTTCGACGATCCGGCCGAGCGCCAGGTCGTTGTCCGCGACCATTGCCCGCGGCGTGGGGAAGCCGGGGCTGGTGCCCTCCGTGTGATCGTCGTACAGCAGCAGGAGCAGCAGGCTTGGAAGGTTCCCATTCTTCTCGAATTGGGCAAACTCCTGCAGGAAGATGTCGGCGCGAAGCTGATCGGGAACGCGGCTCTCCGCCGCCGGATAGCTCGGATTGTAGATGTCGCGGAGCCCCACGATCACCGCTTGCGGCGAGATGCTGACGTTGTGCGTTCCGTTCTTCCAATCGTTGAAGATGTCCGTCCAGGTCGCGGTCGACGGCGTGATCGTGTTCAGTCCACGCTCGCCATACGCGCGCACGGTGAGCCCGCTCGCTTTTGCGTTGTCGTAGATGGCGTCGGTTGGACCGAGCAGCATCGGGCTCTGGTTGTTGCGCGAGTTCCCATATTTGTGCACCCAGGTGCTGGGATACGCCTGCAAGACCCAGCGGTGGCCGAGCGCGGATTGATCTCCCGGCCCGTAGTAGTTGTCGAGCAGTACGAACTGCTCCGCAAGCGCGTGGTGGTTCGGCGACACGTCGCGCCCGAAATGCACGAGCGACGGATCGCCGTGCCCCTGCGTCATGTCTCCGAGCACCTGGTCATAGGTGCGGTTCTCCTTGATGATGTAGAAGACGTGCCTGATCGGGGAGGCCTGCCCGAGGTGCATCGGGATCGGGCTCGCGCCTCGCGGGTCGCCGTCGCCCTGGTGGTCGGAGCCGAGCGCGGGCAACCTCCGGTTGTTCCTGTGTACGAGACGGGTGAATTGCTCCAGCTCGCGGCGGCCGGGCACTTCCAGGATCGACACGACTCCCTTCCGGTCCTGGTAACTCCGCCCCGCGCCCGGCGGGTCGGTTGGAGCGATCGATCCGAATCCATAGCCGCTCGCGATGAAGAGCTGCCGCCCGCCCGCGACCAGCGCCACGGCGGTCGGGTACCATCCGGTGGGAATCAGGCCGCGGACAGCAGAGGCCTCGTCGCCTTCCTCATCGCGGTCGCCGTCCTCGCCGCGCTCCGCCGCCTTCGCATCGGCGTCGACGACGGCGACGGCGTTCTGTGCCGCGTTGGCGACGAACAACGTCCTTCCGTCCGAGCTGACGGCCACGGCGTTCGGCGCGCTGCCCAGCACGGGTACGCGCCCGGCCCCAGTCCGACCGACGTGAAGAGTATTCGTCAGGGTGTCCGTCGCGGTATCGATGACCGAGACCGTGTCGCTGTTCGCATTGGTGACGTACACGCGATTGCCGCTGGGGCTGAGGGCCATTCCGGTCGGATGGAGTCCCACGTCGATCGTCGCCACGACGCCGTTCCGGCTCGTATCGATCACCGAGATCGTCCCGCTGGCCGGAATCCCGGTTCGCCTGTCGACCACGACCGGGAACATTCCGTCGGTGAAATCGTCAGGGCCCGGCCTCTTGCCACCCCAGTTGCTGACGTACACCTTCGAGCCGTCGGCCGACGCCAGGACCGTGTAGGGGAAGGTTCCGACGGGAATCCGGCTGACGATCCCGCGCGTCGCAGTGTCGATCACCGCCACTTCATGGAGGAGGTTGAGCGCGACGTACAGCCGCTCGCCTCCGGCCGTGAGCGCGAGCCCGCTGGGCGCCGCACCCAGGATCGGAATCGAGCCGTCGGCCGCGAACAGGCCGTTCGGCGTCGCGGAGAAGATCTTGACGTCGTCGCTCGCCCCGCCGCCCACGTAGATCCTGTCTCCCGCCGGGCTGAACGCTATCCCCACGAAGCTGTTGGCGATCGGGATCGTCTGCAGCAGTGCCTTCGCGTTCACGTCGATGATGTGCAGCGCTCGCGGGTTGAAGTTGCTGCCCGTTACGACGGCGAGAAGGTTGCCGGCAGGGTTCGGCACCATCCCGAGGGGCCGATCGTTCACCTCGATGTGCGCGCCGGCTGGCGTCAGCGCTTGCCCGGTCGGTATCAGGATCACTCCGTTGGGCTGCACCCCCACGACGATGAAGTGCCGGACGGCGAAACCCGCGGCCGTCGCCGATGCCAAGAGCGAGAGCCACAGCACCATTCGTGTAGAGAATCTGGGGCGCATTTGTTCCTCCGTAAATCGCAAACTCCAGCCCAGCGCGGGCCGCGGTTCAGAAGCCGCAGGCGATCGCCGGAGCCTCCCTTGTGCCGTCCAGCGCTTCCTGGCCGGTAAAGCCGGGCACAACCTATCCCCCGGCGCGATGGAGTGATGCAACGATGTCGTAAGGAGTTGGTCACGGGTTGCGAACGCGCAACGCGCTCGCTCGCCACGCTACCGAATACGGCGGCGGCTGACGCCGGGCGTGGCGGCCGTCGATGCGCTTCGCCGCGGTTCAGCTTGGTGGTTGAACCTTCCCGGGAAGCTCGGAGCCGGAGATAGCCGGCGAGGGCGGCCGCCGGACGATTTGGCCCAACGGCAGCGTCGATTCGTCGCTCGCCGGCGCGCATTCCGACCGACGCCGAGCGCGGTGGTAGATGTAGATCGCCAGACCCACGACGACGAAGGCTCCCACGGCCCAGAGCTCGATCCGGTGAACGTGCCGGCGCGCCTGATCGAGATTGTCGGCGAAGAAGTAGCCCAGGTAGGTGACCGCGGGGACGGTGAGGATGGAGCTAAACGCGTCGGCGAGCAGGAATTTCCAGGTGGGCATGTCGCTCGTGCCCGCGACGAGGAACGTCGGCGCGCGAAGACCGGCGCAATGACGGGCGATCACCACCGTCAAAATTCCCCGCTTGCGAAAGTGGTTCTCGATCCACTGGCGGCGCTTCGGGGTGAGCAGCTTTCCCAGGCGTGGATGGGTGTAGATGCCCTCCTTGAGTCGGCGCCCCACACGGAAGATGAGCAGGTCCCCAATCACCACGCCCACGTAACCGACCACCAGGGTGGGCCACAGCGAGGTGATTCCCTTGCGGGCGAGATAGCCCGCGGTGAGCAGGGTGAGGTCTTCGGGAAAAGGGAGGCCCAGGCCGGCGGCGATCAAGAGCCCGAACATTCCGAGGTAGGTGAAGCGGTAGAGGAGACTGAGAACCATCGTTCCCAGGGAACCTAGCACCGCCCCACCAACTCGGCATTGCCCCCGGGAGGTGCCTGCAGACCCGCTCGATCAGAGAACAGCGGGCTTTCCGCAGCCGGGACAGAACTTGGCGCCCGAGGAAAGCTCTCCTCCGCAGCTGGGGCATTTGCCGGGCGCTGGAGTAAGGGCCTGCCCACAATTGAAGCAGAACTTGCCGCTCGCCTGCGATCCGCACTTGGGGCAGCTCACCATCGGCCCCTGGCTCGAACCGCCGCCCTGGGCACGCTGATTGGCGAGATTGGTCGCCATGTTGAAGCCGACGCCCAGACCGAGGCCCTGAAGCGCCGCGCCGCCGCCGTCGCCCCCCTTGGCCATTCCCTCGGCGGCACCGAGCATCGCCTGACCCTGGGCGTAATTCTGGAATCCTCCGGCGAGCCTCGTGTACGCCACATCCTTCGAGAGCTTCTTCAGCGTGATCTCGTCCTCTTCCTTGATGCTGATGTTGAAGTTGCCCATCCGCACCACTTGCACGCCGTAGGAATCGACGTGGACTTTGACGCCCCCGAGCACCTCGGTCTCGATCTCTTCGGTGTAGGCGCCGGAGGTGACGTCGAGCAGCGGCCACTTTTTCTTCACCAGAAGCTCGGCGATCCGGTCGCGAATCACCTTGAGCACCTGGTTTCTGAACCAGCCGAGGAATTCCTCGTTGCCGGCGCTTCGCATTCCGACCAGGCCGATCACCAGCCGCTCGGGATCGGTCACCTTGATCGAGAAGTCGCCGTAGACCATCGTGCCTATGCCCAGTCCGGTTTCCGGATCGCGCACGTCCCCGATCGGTCCGCCGAACTTGATCCCGGCAAACTCGCGAACGCTGACGAAGAAGACCTCGGCGACGAAGAGATTGCCGCCGGTGAATTTCTCGAGAAGCCGCGAGACGAACGGCACGTTGTTGGCGTCGAGGTTGTGCCGGCCGGGCCCGAGCTTCCCTTCCACCTTACCGTCCTTGACGAAGAGGGCGATCTCGTCAGAGGCCACCGTCAGTTGGGTCATCATCCGGATGTTTCGCTCCGGGTACTTGTAGACGATGTCGTCCTTCGCTTCGTCGGCGCGAGCGATGAAGTTGCGCTTCGATTCGTCCTTGATCGTCTGGAAGAGGCTCATGTGTGGCTACGCTCCTCGGCATCGCCGGACCGCTCAGATTGGTTCCGCACGCTACGACCCCAGAAACTTCGTCATTGCCACAGCGTATTTTCGGACCCCTGGGTCACCCTCGAGGATGCCATTTTCATTGTGCCTTTTCCAGGTAGGCCCAGGTCGCTCATCCGGCATCGGCGGACTCGAAAAAGGCGAACGATCCATAACCGACCACCTCGGAACGAGGCCCCGCGGTGTCCCCGGAATTCTGGAGGTCGAGCAAAGCGGGTCGAAGCCCCTTCCTCGAGGCCACCTTCAGAAGGCCGTTGATCGGCGTGGCTCCACACGCATCCTCGTTCGGATCGAGCACCGATTCAAGATTGAGCACGTGCTCGGCCGTCTGCCGGTCGGTCTTCAAGGCGAGGTCATAGGGCAGGTAATGGGAAAGATCCGAGGACACGAGGATCACCGTCTCTTTGCCTCCCCAGAGCTCTTCGATCACCCTGGCTACGACCTCCGCTTCAACCTCCCCGACGGTCAGGGGCACGACGGTGAACTCGTTGAGCGAGCGCTGAAGAAAGGGCAGCTGCACCTCGAGCGAATGCTCGCGCGAGTGCGCTTCATCCCGCGGGATGACCTGGGCCAGCCCGGTGGCGCGCTTTACCCATTCCAGGTCGATGGCGATCTCCCCCAGCGGAGTTTGCATCGCGTCGAACAGCGGAACGGCCAGGCCCCGGATGCGGGCAAAATGGGAAGGCCCGAGCATGACCACCCGGCGAACACGACCGTTCGCCGCGCGAAGGAGAGCGTAGACGGCCGCGGCGATGGCGCCGGAGTAGACGTAGCCGGCGTGCGGAACGATCGCCGCCTTGAACGACCCGGATTCGGGGTGGACCCGCGCCCTCGACAGCAGGCCATCCACTTCCTCGGCCAGCCGAGCTGAATTCGACGGGTAGAAGGCTCCGGCGACCGCGGCCCGGCGCACGCTTCGCATCGGAAGGGATGCTGCTCGCCTGGGAGCTTCATTGCAACTCGCCGGGGGACTAGACCCAACGGCTGATCAACCGCTCCCGGTCGAAGAGGCGAACCGCGGCCACGACGAGCACCAGATCGAGCAGCAAAACCACGCCGCCCTCGATGGCGTAGTAGACCGTCCCCGCCTTGAGCAGACCCGCGAGCTGGCCTCCCACCAGACCGATGAGTGGAAGCGTCACCAGCCCCGAGAGCTGTTGCGCCATCCTCGCCTCGGCGACGCGGGCCGATACCAGCACCGCGACTCCGTTTCCAAAAAAGGCGAACAAGGGTGCGATCACCAGGACGCCAAACAGCCACATCCCATTGGGCAGCAGCAGCTCGTGGGTGTAGGGCCAGGCGACCAGGTCCACCAGAACGCAGAGCACGAGGAAAGCGACCACGCTCAAGGCAACCGCGGGAACGAGCGAGGCGAGGCTTTTCCCCGCCAGGATCTCCGCGGCGGTCACCGGCGAGGCCAGCAGCGGCTCGAGCGTCCGGCGCTCTTTCTCCCCGGCCACGCTCTGCGAGGAGATGAAGATGGGAACGAATATCGGCATGATCAAATACAGGCCGAACCAATCGGTGAGCGTCTTGTCGATCAGGAAGCGCGCCGCGCTGGCGTTTGTCTGGATGCTCGAATCGTAGAACAGCGCCATCGTGCGCAAGGACGGATCGCCCGGATCATGGGCGTAGCCGTAGACGATTCCCGCCGGTATCAAAACGAGCATCGCCGGCAGCACCGCCATCGTCCAGACCAACCCCTTGTTTTTGCGCAGGTCGAGAGAGTCCTTCCAGAAGACCGCCAATGCCCTGCGCGGGTGAAAGGCCATCAGCCCACCCCGTCGCGCCGCATCAGATCCAGGTAGGCCTGCTCGAGCGGCATCCTCGCCGGCATCGCCGAATAGATGCGGGCGCCCGCGAGGGCCAGGTGCGAGATGACATCCGCCGCCTGCTCCTCCCGCTGCAGATGCACCCGCATCGTGCCGCCGCGAACCGACACCGACGACGCAAAGGGCAGGGACGCCACCGCGGGCGTGAAGAGCGCCGGGTCTCCGGCGAGACGGATCTCCAGAACCGGATCCGACTTCCGCAGCGAGTCGACGGTGGCAAGCGCGAGCAAAGAGGTCTTGATCACCGCCACCCGCTGGCAGAGCTGCTCCACCTCCACCAGGTTGTGCGAGCAGAGCACGATCGTGCTGCCCTCGGAGGCCAGCTCGGCGATCGCATCGCGCACGGTTCGGGCTGCCTCCGGATCCAACCCGGACGTCGGCTCGTCGAGGAAAAGGATCTTCGGCTGATGGACGATCGCCCGCACGATCGCGAGCTTCTGGCGCATCCCCTTCGAATAGCTGCCGCAGGGATCATCCTCGCGCCCGGCGAGCCCGAATTCCTTCAGATAATGCTCCGCGCGCGCCCAGGCGTCCTTTGGCTCCAGCTCGTTCAGCTTGATGAAGAAGAGGAGATTTTCCCGCGCGGTCAGGCGGTCGTAGAGGCCGGGGTTCTCGGTGAGCAGGCCGACCGCCCGCCGCAGCGATTCACCGCCGCTGGCGATCGAAAATCCGCACACCGTGGCTTCGCCTTCGCTCGGGGAAAGCAGTCCGGTGAGGAGCCGCACGGTGGTCGTCTTGCCGGAGCCGTTCGGACCCAAAAGACCGAACACCTCGCCCGGGTCGACCTGGAAGGTGAGGTTGTCCACCGCCAGTCTCGGACCAAATCGCTTGGTGAGACCAACGACTTCGATCGCGCTCACTCGATCGTGACCAGCACGAACTTATTGTTGAGGTCCCGGTCAACGGTGTTCACGACCTTCTCCGGTCCAACCGCATTCTTGAGCACTTGAAGTCGGTTGTGCTCCACCAGCGCCCACTTGCGGCCGGGAAGCGCCGCGTACCGCGCCAGCTTTGTGTCGGCGTCTCTGATCTGCTTGACGGTGTTCTTGGAGTAGAGCGTCTCGCCGCGCCAATTCATCATCACCGCCGCGATCGGCTCGTCCGGCTTGCGCTGGGCGTAGTAGCGCCAGAAGAGGTCTCGCTGGGTCCAGTGGTGAGAGAGGTTGACCCAGTGCGACCAATTGAGCCAAAGCGCGAACGCGAAGGCGAGCGCCCAGAAGCTTCCGAACAGCATCGCCCGTGCCCGCAGCACCGCGGCCACCACGCAGAAAGTTCCCGCCACCGCGAAGGCGAAGCCCAACCCCGACTTCACGTTGACCCCCTGGAGCAGATTGGGAAGGAGAGGATCGAGCCTCGCCGAGCCGCGAAGGCCCTGGGCAACGAAAACCAGCGCGGCCAGCGCGACCAGTCCGCTGGAAACGAGGATCCGGCCCTTCTCCGTTTTTTCTGATCTGCCCGCTTCCCAAGCCAGGTAGAGCGCCACCAGCGCGAGCCCCAGACCAATGAAGAGCATCGCCGAAAGCTGTCCGCGGGTCCCGGTGGCGATCAGGATCGCGACGCCGACCAGACCGAGCAACAGCCCCACCGCGCGCGGATAGACGCTCCGCTTCTTCCCGGAGAGGGTTTCCATGAAGACGTAGCTGCCGATGGCAATCAGCACCAACGCGAAGAGATCTCCGGTCAGCAGAAACCGCGATCCGAACAGAGCGATCGGCTTTTGCACCAGATCGTAGGGATAGGGACGGTCGTAGTTGTAGACGAAGAGATCGGTGAAGTTCTTCGGATTGTTCGAGAGATCCTTGCCCACCAGAATGAACAGCACCAGGCCGAAAACCAGGCTCACGGCGTGGGCCGCGATGCCCTCTTCCCACAACCGGTCCATGAACAGCGCGATCAGGATCCCCAGTCCGGGCAGGATCGGAAACAGGTAGTGGTGAAACCTGGTCGCGGAAATACTGAAGAGAAGGAAAAGGACCGCGATCCAGATCGAAGCGAGCACCCCGACGCGATCGGTGGCGCTCGGCGAGCGGATCCGGAAGCGAGCCGCCACCGCCAGGGCGCCGGGAAGCAGCGCCACCCAGGGGAAGATCGCGAACCCCCCTTGCTCGATGTAGTAGGCGAACGTTCCGCCCGGGGTGGTGGTGTGCACCCCCAGCGCGAGGCGGTTGAAGTTGTCGTGGATGAGCCTCCCGAGGAAGGTCTTCGACTCATCGTCCACGCCCCTCGCGGTGAGCAGCATCGCGAGGTACCACGGCAAACCCACCGCGGCGAACACCAGCAGTCCGGTGCCCAGGCGCATCTTGAAAAATTGATCCCAGAGAACGGGCATCGGCCGCGTTCCGGCGCGAACTTCGTCGCGGTAGCTCGAGGAGGTGAGCCAAGATAGGTGCTCCTCCCAGCTCTGGATGTCGTACGGGGCGACGGTCAGCGCGAGGTAGATCGCAAAGACGACGAGGACCACCACGCCCAGCGACTCCTTCGCCAGGGTCGCGAGCCCGCAGAAGAAATAGAACGCGTACCACCAGGCCGCCCGGTGCTTCGTTCCCGCGTCGAGCTGACCCACCAGGCCGCAGGCCAGCGCGCAGGTCATCGCGCAGACGAGCGGGGTGTCGGTAACCGCTTGACGGGTGACCAGAAAGTACATCGGCATCGTCGCCAGGGCGAAGCCCGTCGCCAGGGCGACTCGCCGGTTCACCAGACGGGACAGCGCGTAGGAGAGCAGCGCAAGGCCGAGGATCGACCAGAGCGCGAAGGGAAGCCGCATCCCCCACTCGGTGTACAGCGCCAGCGCTCCATTGGTGCGATTGGTGCCGACGATCTGCATCCCGAGGGCCATGAGCCACATCGTCAACGGTGGTTTGGAAAAGAACGGGGTGCCTTCCCAATACGTGTAGAGGTAGTCGTTTCGCTGGATCATCGAGCGGGCCACTTCGCCGTAGTGGGTCTCCCAGCAGTCCCACAGGCCCACCGCCCCGAGGTAGGGGATGAACAAAAGCCCAGCCAACGCGGCGACCGCGGCGGCGATCCGTACCTCCGGGCGAAGCCGAAGGAAGGATTCGACGAGGCGGCCGAGCGCCTTCAATCCCCGGTTTTGAGATCCGCGAAGCTTTGCGGCGCCGGCTTCAAGAAACGCCACCCCGAAGATCGCGTCGGTGAGAGATCCATTCCGGGTCGCTGGTACCTGCTCGACTTCGATCGCCACGACGGTGACTGCCTCCTCTTAAGACAAAATGGATGCCCAACCATACACTGATTTTCTCGATCCCTTCGAGACGGGGCGGGCAAAAAAATGAACCGCGTTGTCCGGTGAAGTGCGCATTCGGGCGGATGAATTCCGTCTCGACATCTCTATCGGTGCGGCATCTCGATCTCTCGTCGAACCGCCTCCTCCGCTTGCCGGAGCCGCTCGTCGGCCGGGGCCAGCCCCCGAGCCGAGCGCAGGCGCTCCAACGCCGCGCCGGAATTGCCTCGGGCCAGCTCGCATCGCGCATCTGCTTCCCGCGCGCGGGGATCGGCCGGCGCCTCCCGCACCGCCTTCGCTGAAATCGCGCAGCCCTCCTCCAGTTGACCCATCTGCAGCAGCGTCAAGGCAAGCTGCGCTTGAAAAAGCGCGGACGTCGGTTGCGCGCGAACGGCAGACCGGAGGGCCTCGGCCGCGGCCGACGGATCGCCGAGCCGCCGAAGAGCCGTGCCCAGGCTCGCCGAAGCCCAGGGTGCTCCCGGGAAGAGGAGCGCCCGGGCTCGCGCTTCCCGGAGCTCGCGCGATTCGACAAACCTCAGCCGTTCGACCATCTGCTCGATCACCGCTCCGTACCGCGCAAACCCCGCCGGATGGGTGAAGACGAGCTGATAGACGAGCTCCCCCCGGCGAACGAAGTAGGCGACCAGGCGCATCATCCCGGAAGGCTCCTCGAAGCTTGCCTCGATGCGAAGGGCGGGGCGATCGGCGATTCGCGTCGGCGCCGGCGGCGAAACGTCCATCCGCGAGCCGGGCGACCGCGGGCCCAGGTCCCGCAGGACGAAGGTCTGCGCCCGGGCGGCAAGATCCAGGAATCCATCGCCGGCGATCGCGTCCGCGGAGAAAGTGGCGCGACCCAGCGCCGGCAACCCATTGTCGAACGCGAATTGCGCCGGACCGCCGGGGTCTTTGCGCCAGTCCCGGGGAAGCTCGATCGAGATCCCCAGATTGTCGTCCCGCTCGGTGCGAAAAGGCGGCATCCAGTGCAGCCACCGGCCGGCGGCGATCGGCGCCGCGGCCAGACTGGCGACGGCCAGAGCGCGAAGCAGATCCCGACCGCGCGAAGCGGGACCATCGAGCAACAGCCTCGGACGCAGAACCAGTCCGCTCGCCATCCCCAGGAGCAAGCCTCCCAGATGAGCGGAGCTGTCCACTCCGGAGGACGTCCAGCCGATCCAGAGGAACATCAAGACTGTGGGGATCGCGGCTTCTCCCAGGACTCGCCGGTAGCGCGGCGGGAGCAGAGATCGGTACTTGAATCCGAACACCACGGCGCCGCCCAGACAGCCGTAAACCATTCCCGAGGCCCCGACGCTGATCCCATCCGAGAGGAGCAGCGAAACGGTCATCGTCGCCAGGCCGGACAAAAGAAGCAGCGCCAGGAAATCGAGACGGCGATAGGCGTTCTCCAGAACGCCCCCCACGATGGCCAGCACGAGCATGTTGACGGACAGGTGGAGCGCGTCCCGGTGGAGGAAGTTCGCGGTCAAAAGGCGCCAGAACTGTCCCGCGTCGACGATCAGCGGACCTACCTTGCCGCCAAACCGCACCATCGCATCGATATCGAGCGGGCCTTGTCGCGCGGTATAGGTGTAGACGGCGACGTTGACGAGAATGACCGCCGCGGTCAGCCACGGAATCCGATCCAGGCGAAACGATCGCATTTAAGAGAGAATATCCGCTTGTTCACCCCTGTGGGGTCCTGCGGTAGACTTCCTGCGAGGTGCAGCATTGTTGAAGCTCATCATCGTGGATGACGAAGGCCGGCGCACGGTCGTCCCGTTTGTCCGACAGGAAATCACCATCGGTCGCCAGGAAGGCAACACCATCCGGCTGACCGAGCGGAACGTGTCGCGCCATCACGCGCGGTTCCTGCGCCAGAACGGCGCGGTCCTGTTGGAGGATCTCGGAAGCTTCAACGGCGTTCGGATCAACGGCGCCCGCATCGAAGGCACGGCCGCGGTCAACGCCGGGGATCGCGTCCAGATCGGCGACTACGAGCTGGCGATCGACGACGATTCGGTTCACGTCAGCGAGCGCTCACGCTCACCCACCCGGGAGCTGGAGAGAAG
>WNFC01004322.1_pt1 | contig 20131 bp, 15 predicted proteins | sample 5400541 | NCBI WGS metagenome assembly WNFC01 (sample SAMN13153342, study PRJNA577476) | soil metagenome | isolation source: 120 cm saprolite under Douglas fir tree site 2 hole 2 replicate 1 | place: USA:California | collected 2015-04-18
CTGCCCGCGGCAAATCGAATGCTGTCTTCGCCCGCGTCATCAGGCTGACATTCTTCAGAGCGCCCACCCGCACCAGTTGCAGAGCATACCCCGCAGCCGGCACCAGGCGATTCTCGATCCCGCGCACCGTCCCGATGAACAGCACCTCGGCCCCATAATTTTTCTTGAGTTCGTTCGCAATGGCCAGCGCCGGTATGACGTGTCCACCCGTCCCGCCTCCCGCCAGAATGGCCCGCATGTGGTGACTATAAACCAGCGAAAGGATTGATCATTTCTGATTTGCCGTTTTCGATTGGCAGCCGGACCGCAGGCACAATCACGACTCCGAAACCATTGGGCACGACAAAACCTTCAACTCCTCCGTGCCTCCGTGTCTCCGTGGTGGATTTTTCCGGCGTCACTCCGCCTGCTTCGTAATATTCAGCAGCACTCCCACACACGCCAGCGTCACAAATAACGACGACCCGCCGTACGACACAAGCGGCAACGGAATCCCCTTGGTCGGCATCATTCCCAGCACCACACTGATGTTGATGAACGCCTGCAATACGACCATGCTTGTGATCCCCACGGCCAGATACCGCCCAAAGACATTTTCCGTCCGCCACGAAGCGCGCATCCCGCGCCACAGAAAAATAGCAAACAGCGTCACCACAAACATCGCCCCCACCAAACCCAACTCTTCCGCGGTCACGGCAAAAATAAAATCAGTGTGCGGCTCCGGCAGATAAAATAATTTCTGTTTACCCTCCATCAGCCCCGTGCCAGTAATACCGCCCGTGCCCACCGCGATCAGCGACTGAATAATGTGAAACCCGGTCTTCTGTCTATCCGCATAAGGATTAAGAAACGCTAAAATGCGATCGCGCCGCCAGCTCACATGAAAAATCAAAAAGTACAGGGGCAGCAAAGAGGCGCCAAATGCGTAGCCAAAATACCGCAGCCGCATGCCCGCCACATACAAGATGCAAGCCGCAATCCCAGCGCAGGCGATAGCGGTTCCCAAGTCCGGCTGCAACACAATCAACGCCAGCAATAACAACAAAGGCGCTGCCGCCGGCATGAGCGTGCTCCGCCAGTCATCCATTGTCTTCGCGCGGCTTTCCAGAAAATACGCGAGAAACAGGATCATCGCCGGCTTCGCCAACTCGGAAGGCTGAAATGAAAATCCACCCGCGTGTATCCAGCGATGCGTGTTGTGCGTACGATCCAGAAAAAAAACGGAGATCAGCAGCAGCACCGTTATCCCCAGCAGCGAACACACCAGCGCAGGATGCCTGTAGCGCCGGTAATCCACCCGCATCGCCACCACCATCGCCACCAGGCCCGCCGACGCCCAGATCAACTGCTTCGACAAAAACGCGTACGGCGACCCAAACCGTTCCCGCGCCATCACCGCCGACGCAGAAAACACCATCACCAGCCCCACAAACACCAGCAGCATGGTGACGGTAAACAGCCAGCGATCCACACTCACCCGCTTTGCCATGGGAATTCATTTCACCACGGAGTCACGGAATCACGCAGGAATCTTGTTGTGGAATTCACATTTGTCAGGTGACTATCGTGGTTCCCGAAACCATTTCAGTTCTTGCCCTGCCGGAGCGGAATGGCAGGCTGGGTGGGCACTGCAAAGGTTTGCATATTGACATTCCTTCCAACCGCGAGTTATAACCCAAGCGTTCAGAAACTATCAGTGCCGACCGGATTTCACCCAACGCGGCCCGCTGATATCCGCGTCCCGGCTCAACTCCCCCTGCGTTAGTTGAAGGCCCTGATCGCTGCAATTGGCCAAAAAATCTTTACTGAGGTATACCCATGAGAACTCGCTGTTTGCTGACATTGCTCTGCTGCGCGATCTGTTTCTCAACCACTGCATCCCTCTGGGCCCAGTCAAGAGGAAAACTTAATGCCTACACAACCGTGAAACCGGCGCACGACGCGGCAGGTAACGTTATCCGGCCCGCCGACTCAGTCAGTTCGCTGGCCACGTTCACCTACAATGTCACCTCCAGCCGCGACGGGAATAATTACACGGGATCCATGGTGGGGCAGGACCCCTTCTCCTCCGGCCTCACAACCACTTCTGTAACCACGCCTGTCATCCCTCTGGTCATCACCTTCAACTCGGTTGCAACGGGACTGAACCGGCATGGGATTTTGACCAGGGCCAAGGGAAAGACGACCTTCAACCCGACTGCCCCCGATGACGCCTGCCTGAGCGCGCCCAACGACGTTCCGCTTACCTTGGCGGAGCAATCGCCAATATTTCAGGCAGCCAACTTCCAGTTCGGGCCCACCGCGGTTGGCGACACGCAATATATCGACGCGTTCCAGAGAGCCAACTTCTGGCAATTCGTCGGAGGCACCGACTACCACACCCTGATCAATCCTGTCGTGTTCCCGCCGGTTGCGCTCAACATCAGTTCGAACGACGGCGTTGCCATTCCTGCAAGTTTGTTTGGCAGTTGCGGTCCCTTGGGAATTGTGGCCATCAAGACGCTGGACGCAATCCTGACCGGAACCCTGCTTCCGCAGATGGCTGGCGTCGACAGCTCTCAATTCCCGGTCTTTCTTCTTTACAACACGGTGATGTCGGTTGGTTTGCCCGAAGACCTAAACAAGTGTTGCGTGCTCGGCTTCCACGGCGCCACCGGTTCACCCATTCAGACCTACTCGCCTATCGATTTCGATACCAGCGGCTTGTTCGGTCCAAGCATCCACGACACATCGATCATGGCGCACGAGGTCGGCGAATGGATGGATGATCCCTTCGGCAACAACCCCACTCCGTCATGGGGTCACACGGGGCAGGTCGCCGGATGTCAGAACAACCTGGAGAATGGCGATCCGCTGACTGGCACCAATATCCCGCCTGTAGTGGGCGCGAACGGTTTCACCTACAACCTCCAGGAGTTGGTTTTCTTCTCCTGGTTCTACGGAGCACCGTCAATCGCAGCCAATGGCTGGTTCTCTGACAACAACACTTTCACCACCGATGCCGGGCCCGTGTGCCAGTGATCGGCGTAATACGATCACTTTAGGACGATGTTGCGAAGTGCCTTGACCGAAACCCAGCGCGTTCGCGCGCTGGGTTTTGTACAACTGCGGAATAGACCGCGTTGAGCCTCCAAGATTAGGTCTGCCCGGATAGTTATTGGTTGAGAAGCGTTTTCAGGTCACGGCGACCGTGAAACACGTGAAGAATGATCACGTCGCGCTCCTCAATGCGGTGAATGATGACATAACCTGCGACAAGCAGACTTCGCAGGCCGGGGCGCAGATCGTAATCGCGGCGGCGGCCCAGATACGGATGTCTGGAGAGCATAAAGCAGCGGTCGGCATCGAATTGATCAGGCGGTCGGCTACGTCCGCGTCGCCGCTTTCAGTAGCAACGTAGGACCACATCCCGTCAAGCTCCGCTTCGACCTCCGGAGCAACGCGGAGCGCCATCAGCGTCGCGGAGCTCGCTGCGTTCCGAGGCGCGCTCGTCCACGCCGTTTCACCTCGCTGGCAAGCTCACGGACAACCTGCTGGGTCGCAATCACGCGACCTTCGCCGCACGCCAGAGACGCTTCCGCCAAATCAACTGCAGCCAGGATTTCTGCCCGGGGTGCGCTCCCGCTCTTCCCACAGCGACAAAGCTTCCTCCACCGCATCCTCGGCACGGGGCAGCCGTCCAGACTCGATGGCCTGCCGCACAAACGCTTCCTGATCGGGCGTCAACCGTACTTCCATGTCCTCAAGCGTAAGAGGAGGGAATCGAGGTGTCAAGCTCACTCTCAAGCACGGCATTATTTGAAATCGAATAGCGATTCCTAGTACCACATTGCGACTCAGAACTAGAAACGGCTTCACTTCTCTCTGTGTGCCTGGCACGAACTGCCCTACCCCATTCCTCGGACAATCTCCTTAAACACCTGTCCGCGGTGCTCATAGCTCTTAAATTGATCGAAGCTCGCGCACGCCGGAGCCAGCAACACAATGTCACCCGCCTTTGCCACGGCATTCGCCTTGCGCAAAGCATTCTCCAGAGTCTCCGCACGCACCACTTCGACGTTCTTAATCTGCGACTCGATCTTCTCCGCCGCCGCGCCGATCGTATACACACGCTTCACCCTCTGCCGCAGCAGGTCGTTGAGCACGGTGTAGTCGCTGCCCTTGTCCTTGCCCCCAAGAATGAGGTGAATGTTCGCCGGAAACGACTCCAGCGCCTTGATGGTCGCATCCACATTGGTGGCCTTCGAATCGTTGTAATAATCCACACCGCGGATCGTCGCCACAAACTCCAGTCGGTGCTCCACCGCTTTAAAATCCCGCACCGCTTGCCGAATCTTCTCGGGCGCGCATCCCATCAGCGCGCCCGCGCACACCGCCGCCAGCACATTCTCCAGATTGTGCGCGCCCTTCAGCGGAATCTCGGAAACAAGCATGATCTCGCGCGGGGACGCCTTCGTTTCATCCCCGCTGTCGCGAAACAGAATATTCCCGTCGCTCACCCACGCGCCCTGCTTCACTTCCTTTTGCCGGCTGAACCAGAACACCTGTGCGCGGGTTCGCGCCGCCATTGCGACACAAGTCGGATCATCCGCATTGAGCACCGCAAAGTCTTCGCTCCGCTGATTCTCAAACATGCGCGCCTTCGCATCGACGTAAGCTTCAAACGTCCGGTGCCGGTCCAGATGATCCGGCGTCACATTCAGAACCACCGCAATCTTGGGACGAAACTTCTGAATCGTTTCCAGTTGAAAGCTTGACACTTCCAGCACAATCACCGTGTCCGGCTTCGCCCGCTCCGCCAGCGAAATCGCCGGAGTGCCAATGTTCCCGCCCACCAGCGTCGGAAATCCGCCCGCGGCCAGAATCTCTCCCGTCAGCGTGGTAGTTGTAGTCTTCCCATTGGAACCCGTGATGGCGACAATCGGCCCGCGTAGAAACTGCGCCGCCAGTTCGATCTCCCCAATCACCACCCCGCCCAGGGACCGCGCCTGCTCCAGCAGCGCCGCATCCACTGGAACGCCGGGACTCACCACAATCAGATCCTGTTCGCGAAACGTGCGCTCCCCGTGCCCGCCGGTCTCAACCGTGATCCCATGATCGAGCAGCGCTGGAATTTCATTGCGCAGTTCGTCTCCGCTCTTGGTGTCGGAAACCGTAACCCGCGCCCCGCGCGCCTTCAAAAACAGCGCCGACGCCACCCCCGACTTGCCCAGTCCCACCACCAGCACGCGCTTGTCTTTGAGTTCCATCAAATTCATTTCACCACGGAGGCACGGAGGAAAACGAAGGAAGAAAACCCTCCCGCGCGCCGGCGGCAAAGAACACTCACGGCCTTTATCAAAAACAAAAACATAGTATTGGTTTCTCCGTGTCTCCGTGCCTCCGTGGTGGATTCTCTCTCATCTCAGCTTCAAAGTTGTCAGCGCGAACAATGCGAACACCAGCGAAGCAATCCAAAACCGCACAATAATCTTCGACTCCGACCATCCCATCAACTCAAAATGATGATGGATCGGCGCCATCTTGAAAATCCTCTTCTTGCGCAACTTGTACGATCCCACCTGCAGGATCACCGACACCGCCTCGATCACGAACACTCCGCCGATAAACGGCAGCAGCAGTTCCTGCTTGATGATCACCGCGACTGTGCCAATCGCCCCCCCCAGCGCCAGCGATCCCACATCGCCCATGAACACTTCCGCCGGATGCGCGTTGTACCACAGGAATCCGATTGACGATCCCACCATCGCCCCGCAGAAAATCGTCAGCTCGCCGACCTGTGGCATGCGCGGGATCTCCAGATAAGTCGCAAACGTCGCGTGACCGCTCACATAAGTCAGCACGGTCAATGCCCCAGCCGCAATCACGGTGCAGCCAATCGCCAGCCCGTCCAATCCATCCGTAAGATTCACCGCATTGCTCGAACCCACAATCACCAACGCCACGAACCCTATAAAAGGTAGAAACGCCAGCGGCCAAAGATGCGGAAAACGCTCCAGAGTCTGCACCACCAGATCGGGATGAAACTGCTTCAGGAAAGGCACAATCAGCTTGGTGGAGTACATCCCATACGTTTGCATGGCGATCAGCATCACGGCGATCACGATGCTAGTTGCGATCTGCAGCCCAAGCTTTGCTCGTCCCGTCAGGCCAAGATTCCGATGATGCACTACTTTGGTGTAGTCGTCGGTGAATCCAATCGCGGCAAACGCGCACGTGGCAAACACCGCGACCCATACGAATCGGTTGCTCAGGTCCGCCCACAACAACGTTGGAACAACGATAGCAATCGCGATCAGCAACCCGCCCATGGTCGGCGTCCCGGCTTTTTTCTGATGCGCCTTCGGCCCTTCTTCGCGAATGTATTGTCCAATCTGGAAGTCTCGCAGACGGTTGATCACCAGCGGCCCCACGATGAGTGCGGTAAATAGCGCAGTAAGGCTGGCGAACGCGGTGCGGAACGTGAGGTAGCGGAAGATGCGGAACGGCGGAAAATAATGTTGCAGCTTCACAAACAACAGCCAGTAGAGCAATCAGCCTCCGTCCCGCGATCGTCTCAGTTCCTGCCGTCGCGACGAATCTTCCAGGTCTCCAGCGCCTTCTCCAGCTTCACCCCGCGTGAAGCCTTCAATAACACCACGTCCCCATCCTGCGCCTCGCGAGCCAGCCACTCCCCAGCTTCCTCGGACGCAACCACGAACTCCGCCCGCATTCCCGCCTGCTTCGCCGCACTCACCATCGCCTCAGCCAGCCCGCGCACTCCCAGTAGGACATCAATCTTCTTCTCCGCGATGTGCTGCCCGGCTTGCCGGTGCATCGTTTCGCCCGCCGCTCCTAACTCCAGCATCTCGCCCGCCACTGCGATGCGCCGCTTGCCCGCCATTGCAGCCAGCGCATCCACCATAGCCTCCAGCGCCTTCGGATTCGAATTGTAGCAATCGTTGATCACCGTGATGTTACCCACTTGTAGAACCTGCCCGCGCTTCTCCGCCGGGACCAAAGTCGCCAGCGCCCCCACCGCCTCGGAAGGCTTCATTCCACGCTCCAACCCCACGGCCACCGCGGCCAGCGCATTCAACACGTTATGCTCACCCACGAGCGGCAAACTCGCATGCTCACGTACGCCGTCAATTACCACATCGAACTCAACTCCCTCCCGCCCCTTCGACTGTATTTTCTCCGCGCGCACGTCCGCCGTCGCCCGCGTGCCATACATCACCACTTTGCCCTTGAAGCCTCGGCCAAACTGCGACACGTAGTCGTCATCCGCATTCAACACCGCTACGCCGCTCGCCGGCAGCGACTCGATCAATTCATATTTGGCGCCAGCAATCCCAGCCAGCGAATCAAAAAACTCCAAATGCACCGGCGCAACATTGGTCACCACGCCAATCTCCGGTTGCGCAATCCTGGCTAGTGCCCGGACTTCCCCCGCGTGCGACATTCCCATCTCGATCACTGCCACGTCATACTCTGGCTCCAGCTTCAAGAGCATCAACGGCAATCCAAAATGATTATTGAAATTCCCTTCGGACTTCAGCACGCGAAACCGCCCACTCAACACGTGCGCGATCGCTTCCTTCGTCGTCGTCTTCCCTGCCGATCCAGTTACCGCGATTAGCGGCTTCCCCCACAGTTTTCGCACCGCCGTGGCCAAAGTCTGCAGTGCAACCAGCGTGTCGTCCACTGCCAGCAGCCACGCCTTTTTCGGATAGCGGCCCAACTGATTTCTACTCACTACCGCCGCTACCGCGCCTTTTTCCAGCGCCTGTTCCACAAAGTCGTGTCCGTCCAACCGCTCGCCTTTCACCGCAAAGAAAAGCTGGCCCGGGCCTACGGTCCGCGAATCGATCGAGTACCCTTGCACGACGTCTTCGGACGGCGCCCTGCTCGTCGCGGAAACAAACGCTGCGATTTTGGAAAGTGTGAGGTTCATCTTTCAAGGAATCTTGACTAGATCCGCAATCCCTAACTCTTGTCGTCCTGAGCGAAGGTTGTGCTTCGCGAACGCGAAGCACAACCGCAGTCGAACGATCCCTTGGAGGCCGGTGCCGCCATTAACTCCGCAAGGCATTTCTATTACTGCTTTTGGGCCTCTCGCTTTCGCGTGCAGTTGCAGGCGAGCTTCATCCGTTCGCTCCCGCCTTCGCCGCCTCGCACTCAAATCCCGCACCACGCAGCGCTTCCCGCGCCACTTCCAGGTCGTCAAATGGAGCCGATCCTTCCCTCGTAACTTGAACCTTCTCGTGCCCCTTCCCCGCCAGCAGCACGATGTCTCCCGGCCGCGCTTCTCCAACCGCCAAGTCAATCGCCTTGCGCCGGTCCGGTTCCACGCTGTACTTCACCCCCGTCTTCTGCAGCCCGACGACCGCATCGTTAATAATCGCCAGCGGATCTTCGCTGCGCGGATTGTCCGACGTCAGCACCGCAAAATCACTGCCTCGCCCCGCAGCTTCGCCCATCAGCGGACGCTTCTTCCGGTCCCGATCGCCGCCGCATCCGAACACCGTCAACACTCGCCCCTTCGCTCCCGCGCCAGAAACCAACTCCCGCGCCAGCGCGGTCAAATTGCGCAGAGCATCGTCTGTGTGCGCATAATCCACCACTACGGTGAAGGGCTGGCCGCAATCGACGCGTTCAAACCTTCCCGGAACGCACGCCAGCTTGTCGATGCCCGCAGCCAAGGCCTGCGCCGAACATCCCCGCGCATAGCACGCCCCCGCCGCCGCCAGAATGTTGTAAACATTTACGCGCCCGATCAGCGCCGAGAATACCGGAATCTTTCCCCCTGGCGTGATCAGATCAAACCGCGTCCCACGCGTCGTGATTTCCACTTTCTCCGCATGCAGGTCGCCGCGCTGCCATCCATATTTCAGCACTACCGAACTGCGCTTCCGGCTGAACTCCGCCACCTTCGCTCCCGACTCGTCATCCGCATTCGTTACTACCGCTCGCGGCACATCCGTGCCGCAGCCTTCAAACAGAACCCGCTTCACCGCGAAGTACTCTTCCATCGTTTTGTGATAATCGAGATGGTCGCGCGTCAGATTGGTAAACACGGCCACATCGAACGGCACACCATACACGCGCTCCTGCGCCAGTGCATGCGACGAGACTTCCATCACCGCCTCGGTCGCTCCGTTTCCCAGTGCGTCATTGAAAATACGGTTCAAATCAAGCGCTTCGGGCGTGGTATGCGGCGCGGGCAAGACTTTACCCGCGACGTGATACTCAATCGTCCCGATCAGCGCGCTCTTCCGCCCCGCCGCCTCAAGAATCGATTCCAGCAGAAACGCCGTCGTGCTCTTCCCATTGGTACCGGTAATTCCCGTGATCGCAATTCGTTCCGCCGGCTTTTTATAGAAGTTCGCGCTCACCCGCGCCAGCGCCCGCCGCCCATGCGGCACCACCGCCCACGCCACTCCCGGACGCGGCTTCTCCGTCGCCGAATCCGTCACCACCGCCACCGCTCCCGCCTGAATCGCCTGATCGATAAACCGGTTGCCGTCGCTGGATTCCCCGCGCATCGCCACGAATACGCACCCCGGCTTTACCCGCCGCGAGTCGTATTCCACACTACTTACTCCCGGATCCCCGCTGCGCGCTAGGACTTCCGCTCCATCCAGCACCTGTTGGAAGGTCATTGCTCAGAATTATAGGGTACGCGCCCCGGCCGGGAAGGAATTGCTGATTGCTGACTTGCGATTGTTGATTAAGAATCCGGACTCATTGCCGGAGGGTTTTTATTCAACAATCAGCAATCAAGAATCTGACGTTACCAACGGCACGTTCCCCATCCCACCGCTCGGCGCTACATTACTGCTATGTCCGCCGGAACCAGCCAAGCCAAATACCGTTGCGCCCAGTGCGAAATGCCCGAAGCCCAGTGCGAGTGCGATAAGTATTGCTGCCTCTGCCAGACCGTACTCGAAGTCCGCATCTGCCAGGACGGCCTCATGTATTGCGAACCCTGCCGCACTGCCTGCGACTATAAGGCCTCGGACTAAGGGACTAGCTTACTTTCTCTTCAACACCACCGTCGTACCGTTGTCGCTGAGCGCGGCTTCCACGACCTTCCCGGCTACGTCCCGCTTGAACTCCAGACTCACCCCGCTCTGATCTTTCAGGTCAAAGCTTGTGCCGCGCTTTGGAATCAGCTCAACCTCCGGCGATCCGGGAGTGCCGAAAATTAAAGTATGTTCGCCACGCAGCGAAACGGTGAACGGCGTAGGACTGCCAGGAAGTTCATATTGTCCCGTGAACGCTTCAATGAAACCTCTCGCCGTGAGCTGCTTATCGGGCAGGCGCGTAAACACTATGTCCTTTACGTTGGTTTCCAGCGGCATCGATAGGCTCGAAATGTCGCCATTGGCATCCGACAAGAACATGACCCTCAGCTTGGCGAACTGGTCAAACGGATTGTCTGGCACTTGAAACACGTCATAGTGAAGATGCTCCAGCGGTTTCGTCACCCGGTTCAGCGTCATCTTGAAGTGATCGCCATCCTCGGCGATTGAAACCACTCCGTATCCCGAATTGCCATATTCGCCGGCATACTCTTTCACGTCGTGCGACGGATGCGTGCCACTCTTATGCGGCGTGTACTTTTTGTCCTTCGCTTCTTGCTCTGACTCCTTCGCTTTCATCTCCTGATCCAGATAACGCCGGCTCCACGGCACCTGATCCATGCCCAGCAAGCGGTCCAGAACGTTATTTGCCACCACGTACGGCACGACGGTTCCGTCGAGATTCGTCAGCACAACCACGCCGATCCCATCGCCCGGCAAAAAAATCATCTCCGCGCTGAAGCCGTCAATGTTGCCGCCGTGCTCCACTTGCTTGTGCCCGCGATACGACGAGATGAAGAATCCCATTCCGTAGCTGTTTTCGCTCAGCTCCTTGAAGTCGGGCGCGCCCGCGATCACCATTTGCGGCGTCTGCATCTGGGTCGCATTGTTTTCCGAAAGCAGCGCCTTGCCTTCCAGCTTTCCTTTGTTGAGATGAAGCAGCACATACCGGCTCATGTCCGCCACACTGCTGTTGATCTCGCCCGCCGGCCCCAGGGCGCACGTGTCCGGACACTGCTCATCAAATGGCATCCGCTTCACGTCCGACTTCACGTCGTTGCCCTTCTGGTAAGGCTGGGCGAAATCGGGCGCGTTCTGCGACTCTTTCTCCGAAAATGTTGTCCCGTTCATGCCCAACGGCACCAGGATCCTCTCCCGCACGCTGTCTTCCCAACTCTTGCCATTCAGCTTGCCGGCAATATAACCAGCCGTCATGAACATAAGGTTGTTGTACTGGAACCGGCTGCGCAACGGCTTGTTCGGCTCCAGGAACTGCAAGCGGCGCAGCAAATCTTCGCGCGTGAAGTCGGAGCTGTACCACACCATGTCGTGCCGCGGCAGTCCCGAGCGGTGCGTGATCAGGTCCCGCATCAGCATCTGCTCGGTGAGCACCGGGTCGTACATGCGGAAGTCCGGCAGATAATTGCGGACGGGCTTGTCCCAATCGACTTTGCCCTCGTCCATCTCCATCCCCAGCAAGGTCACGGTAAAGGATTTTGTGATGGAGCCGACCGCGAACAATGTGTTGGGCGTGACCGGTAATTGTTTTTCCAGGTCACGATAGCCGTAGCCCTTGAGCAGAATCATCTTGCCGCTCTGCACCACTCCCACCGCCACTCCCGGCACTTTCCAATCCTTCAGCACCTGCATCATGAAGTCGTCGAAGCCATCGAGAGCCGGCTTTGTGGCGGCAGTTGACGTTTTCTTCTGGGCTGACTTCGGTCCCGCACCAGAATCGTTGCGCGCATAAGAAGGAAGACTGAAGAAAGAGCAGACCAGGAGAATCGCAATCCACAAACGTGTCGGGACGTGCCGCATGGGACGCTCCTTATTGCGATTTCGCAGTAGGACAAACTGAACTGCACGAAGCACGGAATTGTAGCAGGATGCCGACGTCCCACGGTCCAGAGCCGTCCTGCAGAGGAGGAAAGTCGACGCCAACGAGTGTCGACCCAAGTGGTCGCCAGCGCACACTCAACCCTAGCCGTCTGCCAGGACAGTCCTCAAAATCTATGCCGTCTGGGACGCTATTGCTTCGGAGACAAACTCCTGGGCAGTCGCTTCCGGCGAACCCTTGATCAAGTATCTCCGGCCACGAAGCGAGATCGGCAGGGCTGAAAGATCGACGTCCTTGGAAACTACCGGGATTAAAGGCTTGCCCATCCCCATGGCGGCCCCGATCTCGAAGAAGAGACTAGGGCGCTTGAGGGTATCAGAGGTAACCAGCAAAACGATAATGCTGCTGTCCCTCAATCCCCTTTCAACCGCTTCTGTCAAAGATTGTCCAGGGTGAATAGCATTGGAATCGAACCAAACGCTAAGACCGTGTCGCTGCAGTGAATTTGCGAATTTCCGCGTCCAAGCCTCATCTGAAGAGGAATGCGAAATGAAAACCCGTCCCTTGTCCATAACCACCCTGCTTTCAATTCTACGCCTTTGTCACTCGGCCACGTAGCTCTTTCAAGTAACCATCGATGTCGTTGAGATTGATTAGGTTGCGCTTCTTGATCAATACCGGAATGCCCTGTCGGGACTGCAGTTCTTGTGGGCTGATCCCGTGCAGTATCGCAACGATCGGAATGCGCCGGCCCCAAGCCGCCCCAATCTCGGCCCAGATGTAGGGCCGATCCAACGCCCACGGTGTAAGCAGTACCACTAGTTCGTGCGCCTTCGAGAGGACCGCAAGGATTGCGTCCTCGAATTCCGCCCCGGTTTCAATATCTGCTTCATCGAGAAAAGGCACCGCACCGCAAGCGGTCATCTCACGGGCAATTTGCTTAGCGACCCACGTGTCACGATTGCTGTGGCTTATGAAAACCAGTCTCTTTTTTCGTTTGAGCCGGCCTCTAGTCACCTTCCGTCTCAAATCACCACCGCTTCCTTGTATTCCCCGAAAACTCTTCGCATCGCATCCGAAATCTCTCCCACGGTCGCGTAAGCCTCAACTGCAGCCAGAATCCTCGGCATAATGTTCTCTCCGGATCGGGCTGCGTCTTCTACTTTGTTCAACGCGTTCTTGCACGGTCCCGCATCGCGCCGCGCCCGCAGCGCCCGCACCCGCTCGATCTGCTTAGGTTCCAGTGCCGGATCAATCTTCTGAGTCGGAATCTGCTTCTCTTCCTCCACCGCAAACCGGTTCACGCCGACCACGATCGCTTCCTCACGATCCACGGCCTGCTGATACTCATACGCCGCGTTCTGAATCTCCTGCTGCACGAATCCGCGCTCAATAGCCTTCAGCATTCCGCCCATCACTTCGATCTTCCCCAGATATTCCGCCGCGCGCTTCTCAATCTCATTGGTCAGCGCCTCGATGTAATACGAACCCGCCAGCGGATCAATCGTCTGCGCCGCGCCCGACTCATAGGCAATCACCTGCTGCGTGCGCAGCGCGATCCGCGCCGCTTGCTCGGTCGGTAGCGCCAGGGCTTCGTCGTATGAATTCGTGTGCAAAGACTGCGTTCCGCCCAACACCGCCGCCAGCGCCTGGATCGCGGTGCGCACAATATTGTTTTCCGGTTGCTGCGCCGTCAGCGTCGACCCGGCTGTCTGTGTGTGAAAACGCAGCATCCATGAACGCGGATTCTTCGCCTTGAAATGTTCCCGCATGATCCGCGCCCACATCCTTCGCGCGGCGCGAAACTTCGCCACCTCCTCCAGAAAATTGCTGTGCGCATTAAAGAAGAAGGAGAGCCGTGGTGCGAACTTGTCCACGTCCAGCCCAGCCTTGATCGCCGCCTCCACGTAAGCCATCCCGTTGCCCAGCGTAAACGCCACTTCCTGCACGGCGGTCGATCCCGCCTCCCGCATGTGATATCCCGATATCGAAATCGTGTTCCACTCCGGCAGGTTTTCCTTTGCCCAGGAAAACATGTCGGTGATCACGCGCATGGCCTCGCGCGGAGGATAAATGTACGTCCCGCGCGCAATGTATTCCTTCAGCACGTCGTTCTGCACCGTGCCGGAAAGTTCGCTGATATCCGCACCTTGCCGTCTCGCAACGGCAACGTACAGCGCCAGCAGGATCGAACCGGTTGCATTGATGGTCATCGATGTAGAGATCTTCGTCAGCTCGATGCCGTCAAACAACCGTTCCATATCCTCAATCGAATCGATCGCCACTCCCACCTTGCCCACTTCGCCCGCCGCCAGCGCATGATCCGAATCCATTCCGATCTGCGTCGGCAAATCGAACGCCACCGAAAGCCCCGTAGTGCCATGCGCCAGCAAATACTTGTAGCGCTTGTTCGATTCCTCAGCATCCCCCATGCCCGCATATTGCCGCATGGTCCACAACCGCCCGCGATACATCGTAGCCTGCACGCCGCGCGTGAACGGATATTCGCCGGGATATCCGATTTCGCCTTCGTAGTCCGAACCCTTCAGGTCCGCGGGCGTATACAACGGCTTCACCGGAATGTGTGAGGAGGTCTCGAGATCAGGCGAGACGGCGGCAGGCAAGACGGACGTACGAGTTTTCGAGTCTGATCCGGCCATAATTTCCACCCGCCCTGAATTTCCTTCGTGTACCTTACCGCCCTTTGTGATCAACGGTTTTGCTCTTCTGCCGCACCTTCCAGAACGAACTCACCCCAAACCACGCAAACGTTACTGTGAAACAAATTGCAACCACCACCCGACCGAAGCCAGCATGCCCGGCCTGATATTTCGTGTACTCGTGCGCCACTTCAGCCCCGCCGCTGGCCGCCATCACTAAGAAAACAAGGCCTGTGACCTCCAGCCACAACTCATGCAGCACTTTCCCGAAAGCCCGGGCCGTAGTCGAGACGGCGCCGGTCATTGCCCGCATCGTCCGGCTGCGTCTGGCCTGTTGCGTGGCCACACGCGCCACCACCCCTAGCTTTTGTACAGTTGAGACTTTGCTCACTGCTCGATTTTAACAGTCTGTGGGTCTACAATGACGCAAACTGCGCTGTGATCAAAACCGTTCGGCGGGCGCAGGCATCTAAGCTGCTGGTGGAGCAGCACCGCAAGGCGGGGGGACCCAGTGGATCAGCGACTGAAAGAACTCATGAAGGAACTTGGCGAAGCTATCAACGAATCTCTCTCCGATTCCGAGCAGATCGCCGAAGTCGTCTCCCGCATCAAGGAGGGCGGCTATGACATTTTCCTGGTCCTCGAAGCCACCATCGGAGTGAGCAAGCAGGGAGAAAAGCCCTCCGACAAAACCGCGCTGGTGACTACTCTTTCCACGAATCCGGAATTCAAAGTCAACGATCAGGATCTCAAGTTCCTGAAATCTCTCCGCATCAAGATCGAAGAAAAATAGTTAGAAGAAGCTGAGTCTGCGAACCGGCCAGCGGAACTCCCTAAATCAAACGTTCGTACCGAAATAGCCGCCGCTCTTCGCCGCCGCTCTTCCGTGCGCCAATGTGACGCCGCCTACATACCCGGCAACGTTCCGTCCTGTGCTACCATCTACTGTTTTCTGTGCAACTGAGGGCTTGACGCTCTCTCCTCGAAAGTCAGAGGCAGTTCGATGAAAGACACTCTCGGAGTCCTTCTTGCCGGCGGCGCCGGAGAGCGCCTCTATCCCCTCACTCGCGACCGCGCCAAGCCCGCCGTCACCTTCGGCGGAATGTATCGCATCATCGATATCACTCTCTCCAACTGCCTCAACTCCGATCTGCGCCGCGTCTACATCCTCACCCAATACAAAGCGCTGTCACTGAACCGCCACATCCGCGAAGGCTGGAACATCCTGGGCCGCGAAGTGGGAGAGTTCGTCGAGGTCCTGCCGCCGATGAAGCGCGTCAGCGACCAGTGGTATCAGGGCACCGCCGACGCGGTCTATCAGAACATTTATTCCATTGGCTCCGAGCAGCCTAAACACGTCCTTATTCTTTCTGGCGATCACATTTACAAAATGAACTACGGCAAGATGATGAAGCAGCACCTCGATTCCGCTGCCGACATCACCCTGGCCACCATCCAGATTGATCTCGAAGAGACCTCGCGCTTCGGCGTGGTCGACGTAGACAAGGACGGGCGCATCAACGGCTTCGAGGAGAAACCGAAGGAAACCAAATTGCGTTCGCCCTGGAACCCCGAGAAGGTCGCGGGATCGATGGGCGTCTATCTGTTCAACGCCGACGTTCTCATTCCTGTGCTGCTCAAAGACGCGGAAGACCAGAGCTCCAGCCACGATTTTGGCAAAGACATTCTGCCGAAGATGGTGGACGACTATCGCGTCTTCGCCTATGACTTCATTGACGAGAATAAAAAAGAGGCGCTCTACTGGCGCGATGTAGGCACGCTCGAGGCCTACTACGAAGCCAACATGGACATCGTCGCCGTCTCGCCGATCTTCAACCTCTACGATCACGAGTGGCCCATCCGCACCCACCAGCGCCAGTATCCGCCGGCGAAATTTGTCTTCGCGGAAAAAGATCGTATGGGTACCGCGCTCGATTCTATTGTGTCGAACGGCTGCATCGTGTCTGGCGGCACGGTCAAGAATTCGGTTCTCTCGCCTGACGTGCGCGTGAACTCTTATTCCGACGTCGACTCTTCCATCCTGTTCTCGCATGTCGCGGTGGGACGGCACTGCCGCGTGCGGCGCTGCATCATCGACCGCAACGTGCATCTGCCCGAAGGCACCACTATTGGCTACGACACTGAGGCCGACCGCTCGCGCTACTTCGTCACCGACAGCGGCATCACCGTAGTCACCCGCGACTACTCGCTTTTTGAGAATCCTGTGACGGTGGATTACTTCACCAGCGAGTAGCGTTTCCGCTCGAATATTGTTCCTAATGTTCCCATGGGAACATTTCAAAATGCAGAAAATTTGCGGCGTAAGTCGTTGATTGCTCGTACGGGCTTTTGCGCGGATCAATGGATGCAAGGGGCTAGGCTGTGGAAGAAGTGTCTACTTTCGAGGACGTCAAATGACTACGATAGTAGACTTGACACTCGCGGGATGTACTTTACGCGGTACGCGCGCGGCCGCGCTGAACGCTGAGAGGCTGCGGTAAAAACTTGGAAAGAAGTGTAACCTCGGCGGCCAATTTCAAATCGGGATTCGCCCAAGATCTTTTACCACAGAGGTCACAGGTGGATCACAGGGTAAAGCATGAACAAAGCGCGACACCGGGCCGGTGGTGTCGCAAAGAGTGGCCTTAGAGGAGCCGACATGCTCATCTCGTACCCTGTCGTCAGTCAGAGATCCCAGCCCTCGCAGTAAAGTGGCGGAAGCTAACGTTGCAAGATCCATACCGCCGGGAATCGTGGCTCTGCTCTATAATGGCGGCACCTTAACGGAGCCCAAAAAACATGCGCCTTTCTTCTCTAAGCCACTGCTCTGTCTTATTCACCCTTCTCTTAACCGCAGGACTGCTGCTTTTCTCAACCCACACGTATGCGCAGTCAGCCGCAGCTACGGGACGGCTGGAAGGAACGGTGACCGACCCTTCTGGAGCGACGGTTGGGGACGCTGAGGTCACCGTACGAAATCAGAACACCGGAGTTTCCACCACTGTGCGGTCCACCGCTGAAGGCGAGTTCACACTCCTCTACCTCGATCCCGGCACTTACGAAGTCTCGATCGAGAAAGGCGGATTCGGCAAAATCGTGCTCAAAAACATCACCATCACTGTGGGAACAAGAGCAATCATCCATCCGCAGCTCACGGTCGGCAAGATCGACACCACGGTCATTGTGAGCGCCGAGACCCCACTGATTGATACCGCTGCGTCGTCTCTTGGCACGGTCGTGGACCAGAGCAGCATACAGTCGCTTCCCACGAACGGACGAAACTTCACCGATTTCGCCTTGCTGACCGCGGGAGCGACGACCGATGGCGACTTCGGGATGATCAGTTTCAATGGTGTTTCCGGGAACTTCAACAACTACACGGTGGATGGCGGAAACAACAACAATGCTTTCTTCTCGCAGCAAATTGGACGCACCAGCATTCCCTACCAATTCAGCGAGGACGTGATCCGCGAGTTCCAGGTCACCAGCACCGGGTTCGAGGCCGAGTTTGGACAGGCCGGCGGCGGAGTCGTGAACACCGTGACCAAGAGCGGCACCAACCAGGTTCACGGCGACGGCTATTACTACATTCTGGATTCCGCGACCAACGCTAATGATGAGATCAACCAGCAAGCGGGGATCGCGAAACCGCATGACCGGAGACAACAGTTTGGAGGAACCGTGGGCGGGCCAATTGTCCACGATCGGCTGTTTTACCTGGCAAATTATGAAGGGCAGGTGCGTAACGAACCACTGACGGTAAATGATGGCCCTGCCGTGAACGGCGTGGACCCCGCGTTCTTTGCCGCAAATCCCACCCTTGCGGCGCAGGTTGCCGCGGCCGCCGGCTCTTTCCCGCGAAGCTTCAACCAGAATGCGGCTTTCGGCAAGATCACTGGCGTGCTGAACGACAAGAACAGCTTCAATGTCACTTACAATTTTCAGCGCTTCCGCAGCCCGCACGGCTATTTCAATACGCCTACCTCAACCGGGGACGGCCTGTCTTTAACCGACGGAGCCACCAGCCAGTTCTTCCAGGCTTCGCTGCAGACCGCTTTCAACGCCACCAGCATCAACGAACTTCGCTTCCACTTCGGCAGCGATTATCACTTCGATCTTCCCGCCACGCCGCCCACGTCCCCGGCAGTCACCATTCAGAATCCGGACACGGGTTTCGTTTTTGGCGGAAACCGCTTCCAGCTTGCCAACACCGACCGGCGCTACGAATTCACCGACAGCTTTACCAAGATTCTTGGCAAGCACACCCTGAAGGCGGGCGTGGATATCAACATCAGTCGCAATTCGGATTCATTTACCTACGGACCGAAAGGAGAATATCGGTTCGCTAACCTGACCGATGTGGCGACCGGCAAATACGAACTGTATCTCCAGTCCTTCGGCCAATCGACGATTAATCAGACGTCGCCGACGTACTCTTTTTTTGGTCAGGACGAGTTCCGGGTAACGCCGCGCTTAACACTCAACTACGGCTTGCGCTATGACCTGCAGGTGCTTCCGCAACCCAAGCAATGCAATCCCGCGTTCGCCCTCACCTGCCACATCCCCTACAGCAAGAACAACGTTGCCCCGAGGGTGGGGTTTGCTTATTCGCTCGACCGCAAAGGGGGCACAGTGGTGCGCGGCTCCTTCGGCTTGTTCTACATCCAGGAAGATTTGCTGGATGTGTCGGAAGCCTTCGCGTCGAATGGCGTAACCCGGCCATTTCTGGTCGTGGTTGGGCCCGGGTTTTGTTCCTCCTGCACCTCTTTCCCGGTCACCTACCCAGACAGCCTGACGTCATTTCCAGGCGGTACTCCATCAATCGTCGTCTTCTCTCCGACGTTCCGGAGTCCTTACGTTGAGCAGGGCAGTTTGGCGGTGGAACACCAGTTCGGCGCACAGACTGCTCTTAGTGTGGGATACGCCTACAGCCACGGGCTTCGGTTGCTGGGAAATTCCAATGGCGTCACCCGGCAAGCCAATGGGAATTTCGGATTCGATTTGAACCTGGTGCCTCCCGACCAACAGCCGGTCTTCTCGCAAGGAACAGCATTTGCCACAGCCACGGTTACGTTGCCCAACGGAAAAACGTACACCACGCCGGACTTCAGCGCGATCGATGGCTTTTTAGACCCGAACTTTGGAACGATCAATGCCATCGACAATTCCGGACTGTCGATTTACAACGGCCTCCTGGTGTCGCTGCGCCACCACTCGCGGCAGTTTTTTTCATCGGTTGCCTATACGCTCTCCCACGCCACCGACCAGGGCACGGGATACTTCAATCAGTTCGACCAAGCTTCGCAACGCGGGGATTTCAGCGTTGCCCGAATTTTCCACTTAGGGGAGCGCTACCAGTTGAGCATCCGGGCCGAGGCCTTTGACTTGTTGAATCATCCCACTTACCAGCAGAACGTAGTCAACAACGTGCAGTATAAGGTCCATGATGGTAGCCCTATCACAGACCCAAACAACAGCACGAACGGACTCTGGACCGTCGATCCAAATCCTTTCTTCGGTCAGCCGGGTGCGATCGTGCCGAAATTCGGGGCCCGGAGTTTTCAGTT
>WNFC01004563.1_pt1 | contig 20130 bp, 17 predicted proteins | sample 5400541 | NCBI WGS metagenome assembly WNFC01 (sample SAMN13153342, study PRJNA577476) | soil metagenome | isolation source: 120 cm saprolite under Douglas fir tree site 2 hole 2 replicate 1 | place: USA:California | collected 2015-04-18
GGGAGCCTCGATGTATGCATCCATCTGCTGGCCGACATAGACAGGCAGTGCCGCGCGATCGAAACTGTAAATGACCTGCAACACCCGCGTGTCGGTCCGTTCGGTGCTTTGCCCGGTTAACGACGCTTTCGGGATCACGAATGGCTCAACGCGCTCAAACCTCAAAGGCGTTTCCAGCGTTGGATTGCTACGCACGAATGCTGTCGCGTTCGCGCTTGACTGAACTCGCCATGCGTCGTTCTCGTCAATGTCAACGCGCAGGTGCAACCGAGAATCGTCGCCCAGCAACATCAGTGGCGTGGTGAGAGCGCCGCTCTGTGCAAACTCGCCCAACCGTGTCTTGATCTGGAGGATACGACCTGTCACCGGAGCTCGGATCGTGCGGCGTTCGATTTCAATCTTGATCTGTTCGACTTGCGCAGTCGCCGATGCGAGGCCCGCCTCTTTTATTTCCACATCGAAGCGACGGTTCTCCTTGTCTAGTGCGCTGATCGAGCTCCCGACGCTCAAACCTTCGCCTAACTTGAGCAGGTAATTTGCTTTCGCGAGATTTGCTTCAGCCTCCTTGACTTTGGCGGTCGCGAGCAAGAGCTGACCTTGCATGTCCCGGTCGTCAATCTTGAACAGAGGGTCGCCGGCGTTTACTCCATCGTTCCATTTGACGTAAATCGCCGTAACCAAGAGCGGGAGCGCGTACTTGTTCATCATTGTACATGCTCTCTTCTCTCGCCACTCGTGAATTCAACGATCTTTCCATCATCCATCCACGCGATACGATCGGCGAACTCGAAAATCCGTGAGTCGTGAGTGACAACGATCACGGCGCGGCCAGGACTCTTCGCAATGGCGCGCATAGTCGCCATCATCTCGTGGCCAGTTTCGTGATCAAGGCTGCTCGTCGGCTCGTCGCAGACTATCAGCTTCGGGTCATGCACCAGCGCACGAGCGATCGCCACCCGTTGTTGCTGGCCTCCGCTGAGTTGTGCAGGAAACGAGCTTAGGCGCATACCAAGCCCAACCAACTGGAGAGCTTCTCTCGCTCGCGATTCTGCTTGTTTCCAGGATACGCCGCTAATCAGCAGCGGCACGGCAACATTCTCAGTCGCGGTGAGAGCCGGCAGCAGGTTGAAAACCTGGAATACGAAGCCAATTGATGAACTGCGCAAGCGCGCACGCTCACCCTGATCCATACTCTGTAAGTCGTGGCCGATCACCTCGCATTTGCCAGAGTCCTGGTCAAGGATCGCGCCGATGATCGAGATTAGGGTCGTCTTCCCGCATCCCGACGGGCCGACAATCATGAGCAGCTCGCCGCGCCGGACGTCGATATCGATGCCGCGCAATGCCTTCACCGTTGCGTCACCTGTCCCATAAGACTTGGTAACGCCTCGACAATGAACCGCAAGGTCATGGGTCGATTCCAAAATATCAGGTGGGGTGCCCGTCATGATCCTTGACGTCCGTCAATGCGGCTCTCCCGAGGGGATAAGTGCTATCAGCACGCTTGCATTGTTACGGCCGTTACATTACGTCTGTATCAATGGCCGTCAAGTCTTGGCTCCTGCTGACCTATAAGGTCCCGCCCGAGCCCGCCAAGAAGCGCATTGCGCTCTGGCGGAAGATCAAAGTATTGGGCGCGGTTTATCTGCAGAACGGCATCTGCCTGTTGCCAAAATCTGACGATCACGTGCGCCAGTTGAAGATGCTGGAGAACGACATCAACGAGATGAACGGTGAAGCGGTGATCCTGGAGACGGTCGCACTGGACCGAGGACAGGAGGAGAAGGTGGTTGCCCGCTTCAAGGAGGACCGAGACGAGCAATATCGCGAGTTTATCGGTCGATGCGCCGATTTCGAAGTTGAGATTGCCAAAGAGATCGCGATCAAGAAATTTACCTATGCCGAGCTCGAAGAAGAAGACACTGACCTGAAGAAGCTCCAGGGCTGGCTGGAAAAGATCAGAAAGCTCGATTTTTACGGCGCAACGCTGGCTGACGAAGCGGCGGAACGGCTACGTGGTTGCGAGACGTTGCTCGACGCCTACGCCCAGCAGGTCTTCGATGCACAGGACGAGAACCGTCCATCTCCACGGACTGCCAAGCTGTCGTGATGGATTCACGTACCGAACAACAACGCGCCATCATGTCGAGGACATCGGCGAATAAACGAGCGCCATGTCCGAGTTTGGCAGATAGCGTTGCAAAAGTCCCAAAATGCCGTGCGACTAAATTTCCGCAAAAAGACGAAACAAGCGGCAAGCGGCGGCCGATGTCGCTTCAAGCCCGTCACCGAAGTCGCCTGTGAGTTAGTTACAGGATGACGTAGTCCCCGCACCAATATTCGATCGCCGCGCCTACAGCCCGGAAAATCTGTGACCGGTGAGACAAAAAGACTTTCGCAACATCGGCCCTTTCGGACCTGGCGCGATGTCCGACTTGAGTCCGTAATGCGCTCAAAAGTGGACCTTGGCCAGCCGTTGCCGACTAGCCTCGATTTGCAAGTCTTCGATGGGACAACCGGCCCGTTCGTACCTCGCCGAATATCACGCTCGATCACCCAGATTGCGGAATCAGCTGTGACCAGACGTGCAAGCGGGGTATCGAGTGGGATCTTTGTGCACCAGGATTATCGTGTTGTTTGGCATCGGAAGGAACTCTCCGCTTCAGATGACCGAGAACTGACATGATCATCTTAGCCGTTGCGCCGCCGCCCTCCGAAAGCTCCCATGCTCTGCGGCTGCAACGGCGTAACGGAGGTGCTGCAGGGCCTCAGGCTGCCAACCTTGGAATCGCTCGTTCGACCAATCGCAAGAATCGGGTGTTGCGAGTCCCCGATGTGAACCTGCGAAATCTGAGCCGAACTGAATCCAACGTTAGCCTGGCGCTTCACGATACGAACCACATAGGTGGGAGACGGAGGAGAGTTGGTCTGGCGACGGCGATTGCGATCCGCGGTACGAGGGCGGCGCCGAAAACGCGCCCTCTTTCGAGTCTCCGCTATATCGGTCGCTTTCGCCCGACCTGAGGTTCGTGGACTTTCGAGCTGAGCTCGCTCAGGGCTCACGAAATGCCTCACGCGAAAGATTTGGATGAGGTATCGCGGGTTCGGCTGCCCGAGAGCGCCAATCCAACTGTTTATGGAATCGATCGTTGCTCTTGGGCCAGCGACCTTTCGACCGACATCGTCAGTTGCCAAGCTTTCTGCACGCGGCGACGATTTTCCTCCAGATTGCTTACTCGCTGGAATCAGGCAGAGCCCGAACTCAAGTCCGCGCGCACATACCGCGCTGGAAGATAAGAAAAAACTGGCGCACCCGACACGATTCGAACGTGTGACCTTTGCTTTCGGAGGGAGGAGGAGGGTCGGTACATGACGACCGCTCGACGCCTTGTCCGACATCTCAAATCTTCGTCGATTGTTGTGAACTACCTTACATTGTGCCTGCTCGTATTGTGCTACTGAATTAATACCGTTTGTCAGAGGAGCTTGCTTCCCTCGCCGGTGCAATCGCTCAAGACGAACCCAGCTCGTTTCCGGCGAGTCGATCGCTGCAATAACGCGCTCCTCAGAGGAGGAGACCAGAGATGGCGACCGTAGAGTTCTGGATTCAGATCGAAAGCAATCCGTGGGATGTCGCGCCGCGCAATATCGATCGGCTGACCGGGCAGACCATGCAGCAGATCACCGGGCAGGCGCCGGTCCTGAAGACCTTGATTTCACCGGTGACGGGAGTTGTCCAAACCCGCACCATGTTCAGGCCCTTGAGCCAGGACGCACTCATCTTGCGTCGTTATACCCCGAATTGGGCTGCCCCGGACGATCGAAAGGTGAATCCGTGGGACCTCAACGAACCAGACCCCACCGACAACGGCACAATGGGGACGATCCCCGGCGCGGTCATCGAGTGCAATGTCGGGGACGAGGTGATCGTCCATTTCCGCAACCAAGACACCCGATCGGGAAAAGCGCTGAAGGCCCGCACCCACAGCCTGCATCCGCATGGCTTCGTCTTCGCGCCGACGTCTGACGGCGCCTTCCCGCTCTCGCCGCCGGACCCAAGCCAACCAGTCGGCGCTGAGGCAGCCGAATGGACCTCCGTCGGCGTATCCGGATTAAAGAAGGGGGACCGCGTACCGCCGGGTGGAACCTTCACTTACATCTGGCAAACCTTCGGATGGCCGACGACCGCTGGCGTGTGGCTGTACCACGACCACTCGATTTGCGATATGGAGAACGTCCAACAGGGCGCGATTGGTCTCGTGGTGATCCGAAATCCGGCGGATCCGGAGGACGACACAGATCTTGACCTTCCCGGTGGATCGTTCAACGGGCTGCCCACGTTCGTTAGATGCTTCCCGTTTCCATTTCCGGTGCCGATCCTGCCGCATGATCTCGACACACTAGGACAGCACGGGAACGTCCCTCACTCACACGGCGGGACTCCCGTGCCGACGTCGGCTCAAGCTAATCCAAAAAGGGATAAGCCGACCCCTTCTGCGGCCGCGCATCCGGAGCAGAACGCGTTCGACCCCGTCCCTGCGCGTGTTGCCAAACACGGCGATCTCCTTGTCGAATTTGATCCGGAGTTCACTCAGGCCGCCAGGTTGTGCTTGTCATTTTATCGACCACCCCCCGCGAAGGCGAGATATCTGCAACTGTTTCACAATCTCGGCGATGCCGGGATGAGCATCAACGGCCGGAAGTACCTGGGCAACACCCCGACTCTCATCGCTGGGTTGAACACGAGGATGCGCTTCGGCCTAGTCGGAATGGGTAACGTCGACGGTTTCCACACCTTTCATCTCCACGGACATCGTTGGATCATTCCTGGCCCCGACGGCAATACGTTGCCAGCCATCCAAGCCAGCGCTCAAGTTAAGGCCGTCTCCCAATTTGAGGACACGAGAACATTCGGTCCGGCCAATTCCTTTACTTTCAAAATCAATCAGGGCTCGTTCATGGGCTCTTTCTTCACGCCGGATCCAACGCGGGCGCCGGGAGTTGGCGAATGGCACATGCACTGCCACGTGCTGACACACATGATGGACGGTATGATGGGCTCGCTCTTGGTGATCAAGGGCGGGGAGCTTTTCACTGGCCTGCCGGTCGGCGAGCCCTGTCCCGCTGATACAGGCGGTGGCGGCTTGACCGTAACCATCAAGGACTTCGAGTTCTTCCCCAAGACCTTGATGGTTTCAGCCGGGCAAACTGTCACCTGGAATTGGACGGGTAACAATCACTCGACCACCTCCGACACTGGCGTATGGGACTCCGGAGTGCAGAACCAACCTCATACTTTCATCCATACGTTTACCGCAGCGGACTCCGGAAAAGCGTTCCCCTACTTCTGCCAGGTTCACGGCGGACCGGGCGGTGTCGGAATGTCTGGCAGCATCATGGTGATGTGAGAGGGGACTGCCGAAGCGCAGGCGATAAAGTGCGTTTGTCTGAGAGGAAGGGGTCGCCGTGGCCGATCGACACGTCTGTCTTAATATCGAGCAGTCGCTTTCGGCTTATCAGATCCCGAGGCCGAACAAGATAGTGCGCCGACGCCGACGAGAGCTCTACGGGGTGCCATTGATTCTTAACTTGCTCACCAAGAGTTTCTGGATATACCTGAGGAACTCAGTGGAGTTTTCCAACCGATCGTCGAAACGGACCGCCGTCATCGGGCAACTTTGGGTCGGTTTCAGCATTGCCTGATGCTTTTTTGGAGGCCGCTTGTTAAGCGCGAGCAGCCGCGAGTGGCTTAGTTTCGACAATCGGACATTTCGTTCAAAATTTTGAGCGGCTCGAGAAAGATTGGAGAAGAACGATGGCCCAAAAGCGCAATATCGATACGCACAAGGCAAAGACATTCACACATCGGGGCCTTAGCGTCAAATATACCGAGGCAACAGATGCCATGGGGCCGATGCTTTCGATTGAAGGCGTAGACGTCATGGTGATCCGCGAAGAAAACGGCCAATTCTCGGCGCCAATGCTCAATATGTTCGCGACTTATCCGACAATAGAGGCGATGGCGAAAGAGTTGATTGAAATATCGCCCGTGTTTTTGGCTAAGCGCAATAAGTCGAAATAGCATAGGTAATTATAAACAGAAAAATTCAGCAAAATAATACAGCGATTAAAGAAAGCAGACGCAAATTTCATAAGCAAATTTCATAAGGAGTGCTGACATGCTCCGTTTACGCAAGAATTTAAATAGTCTTATCGCTGCAGAGAAATCTGATCTCATCAAGGCAATCAAAATCCTGAAGGCGAGCGGCAAATACGACCAATACGTTAAAGAGCATAACGACGCCATGAACCAGGCGACGCTCATGCCGGGCGAGAATCCGCCCCCGCCGCAATCGTTCTTCCGCAACGTCGCGCATCGCGGCCCTGCTTTCGGTCCCTGGCATCGCGAGATGCTGAACCGGTTTGAACTGGATCTGCAGGCGGCGGTTCCGGGCGTTACCCTTCCCTATTGGGATTGGGCTGCGGATTCTCAACTCGCCGATCCGAAGACCGCAGCAGTTTGGGGCGCGGACCTCATGGGCGGCGACGGCGACCCCGGCAATAGCGGTTTCGTCAGCACCGGCCCGTTCCGTTATGACGCCGCCGATCCAAACACGTGGACAATCGTGGCGGACCCGGGCGATCCGGGTCCCGGGCTCACGCGGACGCTTGGGCAGGCCGGCGGGCTGCCGACACCGCAGGAAGTTGGCCCGGTGCTGGCAGTCACGCCCTATGACTCGCCGCCCTGGCGCATGATCAGCGATCCGAGCTTCCGCAACCAGCTCGAAGGCTGGAAAGGACCGAACATCCACAATAAGGTCCATGTCTGGGTCGGCGGGTCCATGTTGCCCGGCACCTCGCCCAATGATCCGGTTTTCTTCCTCCATCATTGCAACGTCGATCGGTTGTGGTGGCAGTGGCAGTTGCAGCATACGGATCAAGGATATGTGCCGACCAGCAACGGCCCTCCGGGACACGATCTCAACGACGACATGACGCCGTTCGGCGTCGGCGCGACGCCGGCAAGCACGCTGAACATTCATGATCTTGGCTATTACTACGACACTGATCCGCCAATGGGGGCGGTGATCGTCCTTAACCGAAATCCGATCGGGCAGGACGAAATTCTGGCGCGGCGCAAAAAGCCCGCGAATACGCCCGGCGGGCTGCCGATCCCCGACGCCATTCGCGTCGTCGTCGATGGATTTTCAGCGGCGGAGCTGGGATTGACCGGGCCGAATTCGACCTTGGCCGCGCCGCCGGTCTTCAATCCGCCGATCGCCGGAATGACGATCATTCCGGCGGGAAATTCGGCCGACAAACAAAATTACGGGCCAGGAATTCAACGCTTCACCTTTTTCTACAACCTCGATTTTCCTGACACGTCCGATCCTGAATTCAATAGCAGCTCGGCGACGGTGACCGTTACTGTCAAAGATTTTTCGCCTTCCGCCGTGTTGGATCTCATCAAGCAGCCAGATCCCTTCCTTCTGCATGGAGATCCGGCCTGGCTCAGCGTCGATTTACGCGTCTTCGTCGTGCGGCCGGGTGAGACATGGTTCGGCGTCGCGATGGGGGCGGATGCTTCAGCAGCGGCGACATTCATCCAGCAAGTCACGAAGGCGCTCACCAAGGGTCAAGGCACGGCTGGGGGCCAGTCGTTCGACGACCCCAACGTTCTCTCTGCCGACGAGGACAAATCGAAACTCTTCCTTCAGCCGACAGACGGCACCAATGTTCCGGTCTTCAATTTCGCCTTGGCCAAGGTGCATTATATCGGGCTTGTCGGCGCGACGGACGTGCGGGTGTTTTTCCGTTTGCGTCAAACGCAAATCACTTACGCGCCCTACGATTATCCCCCGGGCGGCCAGTATCGGCGCGCGACGAACAATCCCGACGGACAGCCGATTGCGCTCGCCGGGATCGAGAACGGCGAATATGTCACGGTTCCGTGTTTTGCCCTGCCGCGGGTCGACACGACCGCCGTCGGCATGGATCAACAGATAGATTCCAAGATCGACGCTGACGGCTTCGTCGTCGGCAATATCCGAACCCTAACGGCCAACCCCGACGGCTCGGAAGTCGATGCTTTCTTTGGTTGCTGGATCGACATCAACCAACCTGGCGCCGTGATGCCGATGGCCGTGCCGCCAAAACAAGACGGGCCGTTTGATCCGGCTGATCCAAACCTGCTCTTCCGACCCGTGCCGCTCAAGCAGGCGCTCGCGCGCAATCTCCATCTGTGCCTTATCGCCGAGATCGCCTTCGATCCTTATGTTATTCCGCTGGGCAAAGACCCGTCGAACTGGGACAAGCTGGCGCAGCGCAACATCGCGTGGAGCGGGGTCGGCTCGGCGCAAGCCGTGACGACTTTCGACATACGCCCGACACGCGCCGGTCTGCCGAAGGACCAAACGCCCGACGAGCTGATGATCGATTGGGGGAATACACCGCCTGGCCTCGCTGCGCTGATCTATGTTCCTTCTCTGAACGCTGGCGATATTCTGTCGCTTGCACACCGCATGTATGCCTCGCATCGGCTGACTCGGGTCGACGACCATACTTTGCGATGCGAGACAGGGGGCGTCAGCTACGTGCCGATTCCGCCTACCGGCGGCGTCAATTGCGCGGGGCTGTTATCCGTCGACATGCCGACCGGATTGCCGCGAGGCCGCTCATATGACGTCGCCGTGCGGCAATTGACCGATGCTTTCGCCGAAGCGCCACCGCGCATCCAATCGCAGCTGAGAGAAAGGCCTGCCCTGGCGGCATTCCCGGCCGTTTTCAGTTGGCGCCGCGTCATTGGAGCGTTCCAGCTCACGATCCCAGTGCGTTCGAAGCCCGAACTCCTGCCGCAGGAGGAGCGCGACCTCTCCGTGCTGCGATGGATCGGCGCTGCGATACCGCCGTCGAGCCGATGGTATTTGGTCTTCCGTCGCTATCTCGATCAGATCGCCGGGCGTGTTTCCACATTCGGCGGGGATCCCACGCAAATATTGCCTTCGCCTACTGGAAATGGCGCACCCGAGGCGCCCTGCCCCGCGGAAAGGGACGAGGAGCGCTTTGCGCGCACGGGCAAAATTGCGGGACTGATCTTCGACCGCTTCGGCGATTTCGAAGGTTTTCTGCTCGATGCGGAGGATGGAGAGGCAAGCTTCCGCAGCCGCGAGCGGGACATGGAAGCGCTCGTCGAGCGGGCTTGGCGCGAACGCTTGCGCGTCACTGTTTGGGCCGAGCGTTGCGAACCGCGTCGTCCGCTCTCAATCGTAGTGCGCGAGCCGCCGACACAATTTAGGGAGTGAGATTGAGCCGATCATTAGTTCAGCCGCGGAAAGCTACATCGGGATTCTTCATTCGTACAGGTTTATCAGTCTTCAACAACCAGTGTCGGGCGCGACGTTGAAGCCCAAGCCCCGCGTTCCTGCTTACTCGCGATCTTGCCGATGTTGACGTGCGGGTCTCGGGTAATGCACCTGGCGCAGAGTTGCGGAGCAATCAGAATAGACAGGCAAGCTCGAATCGCGAGTGCATGAAGTAGCGCGAAGTGTAATTCATTTCATAGTTAGATGCCTTTTAATCAATATAAGCTTCAACTTGAAGTCGCGTGCGTTCGAGCGCACCTTACTTCCGCTGAAAGGATAAGTAGGCCTTCCACCAGTAAGGAGGCTTCAATGAAGATTGGCAAGATTCAAGTTCACCTGAAAGCCTGGTCTCATGCACGTCTTAATCATGTCTCGGCTTTACTGCCGTTAGCGATAATCTCTCTGACACCCCATCGCGCACTCGCGGACTGCGGCCATGTTCGTCAAGGAATCATGGTTGACCCGTCCAATCAATTGGGAGGCGCCAACGGTCCCTTTGCTGTCAAACCGAAGACCAGAGGAGTCATCCGAATGGTAAGGTTCCTTGCCCAATTTCAGAATGGGGCCAAACTCGGGGGCCCTAAAAGGCCGCCATCAGGCTGGACGTATTGCATGTTGCGCATAGTTTGCTTTTGCTCGTTTTTCATCGTGACCTTGGCGACCGGTCAAACGGCGTGGGCGCAGCAAGGGTCGCAGGAAAACACCGGCCCTTTGCCGCCGCCACCTCCAAGCGCTGCGCCATTCGTGGAAAGCGCGCCCGTCGTCGCATTCAAGCGCATCGAAGATCAAAATGGCTCCGTCCGCATCGCTTTTAAGGACATCGGCCCTGGCGGAGCGAAAATCGAAGTGCGTGACGTCATTGTAGCCCCAGATGTGTCAATCCGGTTTGACCCAATCAAAGGGCAGGTTGTCATCGACACGCGGTCGGGTGAGGGGCTGGCCAAGACGGGCGACCGTTCGACGACACTCGACACGACCAAAGTGGCTTCCATTGCCGTCAATGGGAAAATTGAGGTGCAAAACCAAGGTGACGTGCCGCTCGTCATGATGATGTATGTGGTGGAGGGTCGCTAGATGTTCAGATTTCGAATGATGAGTTTCTTGCGCGCCGCCGTCATTTGTAGCGCGATGACGCCTGCCTTGGCCGATGCGAACGACTGGCCGAACTACCGACACGACACACATCGCTCAGGCGCTCAGCGCGAGGCCGGCGCGCTCTCGGATCCCGCTAGAGTGCCTAGTCTCACTGTTCGCTGGCAATGGCCTCCTGGCGCCGCTGGCGAGGGCGGGTCTTTTTATGCATCGCCAATCGTCATAGAGGACCGCGTCTTCATCGGCAGCAATAGTGGGCGGTTTTACGCGCTCGACGCCAAAACGGGCGCGCTGTTATGGCAATTTCCACCGCCCGCACAACCGCCGCTGATTGGATCCTGCGGTGCGGTGGGCGACGTACAGTCATTTGGCGCCTATGGCGTCCTGTCGAGCGCAAGCCAGCACGGCGAACGGGTGATTTTCGGAGCGCCTGACCCCGACCCAACCGTGGATGGAGGCCGTGGTAGTGGTCGCCTGTATGCGTTGGATCAGGCGACCGGTAAACTGGTGTGGAAGAGTGACGTACTCGCGCGAGTCAACGGCTGCACGGGGGGCACCTTCGAACAGCATGAACGCCTCGCTTATTCCTCACCGCTCGTTCATGACGGCAAAATATACGTGGGCGTGCACGACGCCGCAGATGATCCGATTCAAAACGGGAAATTGCTCGCCGTAAACGCCGACACCGGCGTGCTCCTCCCAAAATTCTACTTTCTCGCGACGAGCAATCGCGGCGGCGGTATCTGGAATTCGCCCGCGGCTGATGGCGATGGCGTGTTGTTTACAACGGGCAACACTGCAGACGGCGTAGTGACTGAACCGGTGCCGAACCGTGGCCTCAGTATGTTGCGCATCGACGACGAGTCGGCTTCGATCCGTTGGCAGTTTCAGCCAGTGCCCTTTGCCTTGGACGACGATCCGGATTGGGCTGCCGGCGTCACGCTTATGTCCACGAGTTGCGGAAAGATCAGCGCCTCCGTGATGAAAGATGGATGGACCTACGCGTTAGAGCCGCGTGACGGCGAGTGCAGATGGCAATTCCCAGCAAGTTTGCCTCATTCCGCGCATTGCAAATTTCCACCCTCGGGCGCGCATGTGCATGGCGATACGCATTACAAGCGCCCCGGCGCCGCATGGGGCGACGTGTTGGCGATAACGACGGGAGGCGAAGCGCTCGTGACAAGCGCGGGAGTAAGCGCAGGTTACGGTCGACTTCACGCGCTCAACGTTTGCGTATCTTCGCCATCGAAGCGTGTGCGCTGGATCGCCGATGTGCCACATAGCAGCGGTGGGGGCTATTCCCTGGGTTCTCCAACAGTGACGCGAGGGATATTCTATATTGGCACGGATCAAGGTCATGTTGTGGCTTTTGCCGATCCCTCCGTGGCGCCGCCGGCTTTTGCGAGATGTTCGCAGGTTTTGGTTCCTCTCGCGAACTGCGTGGCGAGCGGCTACTCAATAGTCTGGGCACCGGCGGTGCTGGCGGATGTCGCACTGCCGGATCATTCGAACGCCGCCGGCTTGCGCAACGAAGTTGCGATTTCTGACGGCCGTCTGTTCGTCGCGACCACGGGCGGCCATGTTTACATGCTGGCTCCGTGAGAAATGAGGAGCTTCGTGATGAAGCATAGATCATTGTTGGTATCGCTGGTGCTTTGCCTGTTGCCATATTCATCGCTGGCGCAGTCGCCGAGTGGGTCCGTCGAAAATAGAACCAGCGCGGGCAAAACTGTATCTTCTCGCTTTGCTGCCACGGTCACAACGCCCACCGAAAATGGAGCTGCGCAATCTTTCGATGTGTCGCTTGGATCTCTGTCTTTGCGAGGCGGACGGCAGATAGAAGCGCCGTCGATAGGCTATTATGTCGCGACTTTGGTTGCCGGCGAAGTTATAACCAGCATCGCGGGCAAGGAGACACAACGCCAGCCTGGCGACACATGGGCCGTCAACGCCGGAGAGGCGATGACCGTGCAACTGCAAGGAAAATCCAAAGAGGCGTTGCTTCAGATCTTTACGGTGAAGGAGGCGTCTCCACCCAAATGAAAGTGAGAAAGGAGCGACTCCCGCCTAGCTGCGTCAGAACTTAGCGAGGCCCGCAAATGGCCACAAACCATTCTCGCCGCTCAGATCGGCTTGAGGAAATTCATACCCCCAAGTGGCCGCCCCGCGCGTCGGCACCGTGTGATCAGTGACACCGAAGCTGAGCTTGATGAGCGAACGCAAGAGCTGATCGCTTCTGGACAGGCATCTCCACGGGGGCCAGTATTGCGGGTCCTGCGCAACCAAGATCACCTTGCTGGAACAGGTTCGCAAGCGCGGTTAGACTGATCGGAAAGGCGACGGGCTGTGAACTCGTCCGGACCGGTTCGACTCCTGCGCGCGCAGCGCCGCGGAGCGGTTCCTCTTACGGCGCTCCATCCGGGTCGGGAGAAAGTCAATTGGGCCGCCAAAACCCGCGCTCTGGAATTGACGGAATCCATTCTGAGTAGTCAGCTAAGTAATTGAAATATTTAGGGGCAAATTTCCTCCTAAATTCAGAATGCGCGTTGAATGCGTTCGGGTAACCACCTGATTTTGATTCCACCATACGGTGAGTTAGACTTTCACGCCCAAAGGCGCGAGCCGCCGAATTTCGAAATCTCCCGACAGCACCTAACCCGCATTTCTCACAGAGGTTAAGCGCATCGGGGCTCCGAATCAGCGAAAGTTGTTTTGCGAGAACGACTTCTTGATGATTCGAGGAGAGCCCCGATGCAGACAGAGTGTATCCCGGATATTTTTGGATTTGAAGCCGTCGAAGGCCGCGAGGTGATCGCGGCGTTTGATGGTGGTGCGATCACATCGGATGCGGGGGCGCTGCTGCTGGGCGCGACGGATCGGGCGATCCGGATGGTGGATCGGCTGGCATCGTGCTTTGTCGATCGTCGATCGCAGGCGCAGGTCGAGCATTCTGTCGCGACGCTGGTCGGACAGCGGATATTCGCCATCGCGCTCGGCTACGAGGACCTCAACGACCATGAGACGCTGCGCCACGATCCATTGATGGCGGTGCTGGCGGGGAAGCTTGAGGCGCGGCGCGCGGACTGCGCCGCAGTGGCCGGCAAATCGACGTTGAACCGGCTGGAATTGTCGAAGCCGGAGCCGTCGCGCTACCACAAGATCGGCTACGATGCGGAGGCGGTGGACCGACTATTCGTCGATCTGTTTCTCGAGGCGCATCGGACAGCGCCGAGCCAGATCACCCTCGATCTCGATGCCACCGATGATCCGTTGCATGGCCAGCAGGAAGGGCTGTCCCTGTCGGAAACCTCATCAGGCTGGCGGCTGACCGAGAATCGGGCAATGCTATTGTTCAATGAGGGATCTTTTCAGGCTCATTGGTTGGACGGTTGTCGATCTATTTCGGTCGCGGGCAGCGCTCGAGGCAGAGATTTGGACATTACGGCAGCAAATTAACGTTCTGCGGCGGACTGCTCCTAAGAGACTCTCGTTCAGCGTCTTCGACCACTTGGTATTCGTTGGTCTCTATCGGTTGTTTCCAAAGATTTGCGATGCGCTAGCGATCGTGAAGCCTAACACTATCGTTCGTTGGCATCGCGCGGGTTTTCGGTTGTATTGGTGCTGGAGGTCGAGACGCCGTGGTGGCCGGCCCACGGTGCCGCTCGAAATACGAAAGCTGATCCGCGAGATGAGCATCGCCAATTCGCTCTGGGGAGCTCCACGGATCCATGGAGAGTTGCTCAAGCTCGGTATCGAAATCGGGCAGACCAGCGTGGCCAAGTATATGGTTAGGCGCATAGGGCCGCCGTCCCAAGGTTGGAAAACATTTCTTAACAATCATGCCGACGGCATCGCGGCGATGGATCTGTTCGTCGTCCCAACGATTTCGTTTCGTTTGCTGTATGGCCTGCTGATCATGGGGCATGGCCGGCGGCAGATTCTATGGTTTGGCGTCATATCGCACCGCAGAATGGATCGCAAATCAGCTCACGGAAGCATGCGGCTGGGAGCATGCTCCCCGCTATCTCATTCGTGACCGGGACGGGGCCTATGGTGAGGTCTTTATCCGTAGACTTCGATCGATGGGCATTCGCGACCGACCGACATCGCCTCGTTCCCCGTGGCAAAACGCATATGCTGAAAGACTGATCGGTTCGATCCGACGGGAATGTGTCAATCATATCATCGTGTTAGGCGAACGACATCTTCGTCACGTCCTGCAGTCGTACATGCAATACTACAATGAGGTACGTACGCATCTATCGTTGAACAAGGATGCGCCGGCACCGCGCCTCGCTCAGCGCGCTGGATACATTCTTTGCCGTCCGATCTTGGGTGGATTGCACCACCAGTATGTCCGGATTTGATTTACGACAAGCACAGGCACTGGACAACGCAAATGACCGCGAACGTCCTGTCCAGAATTTTCACAATAGAAATCGGTGACACACCGACGCTGACGTTCGAAGCTCAGAATCTTCGCGAGGCGCAAGAGCTATGCCACGAGCAATGGCTGAAGGACGACCTGGCAGAGGCCAAGTCCGATGGTGCCCCGTTGTGGGATGGGAAGGCCAAGCTACGAGCGCGGATGGCGCTGCCCGACGAGAGCGCCCTGTTTACCGAGGCGAATAACAATGCGAAGAGCCTCCCGTCGATCCGGGGGCCTTTCCGCCGGCCCGAACCTGATTTGCTTTTTTCAATGAACAATTCCCCTTTCGGGGCGCTTTCGCGCGTCCGTAGGTTGCAGTAGTGTTCGGCCCGACCGCCTCAGGGGCCTAGAGCTATGCCGGCACCCGAAATCGAAGAGACCGCGAAAGCAACGCAGGAAGTTGCAAAGACTGCTGGAAAAGCAATTGATGCAAGCCGCGAGCTGGGTGGTTTCTTCAGTCGCATTTTTGGCGGATCGCTAGAGCAACTCGTAGGCATCGGCGAGGACCATCTGACGGTTTATCGTCGAACTCGGCAACTGCGGCTCGCGAAGAGATATGAGGAAATAAGAAAAGAGCTGGGCTTTGATAGCGAGATCAAGCCAGTCGAACTTAAGTTCGGGCTTCCTCTGATCGCGGCCGCTAGCGTTGAAAATGACGACGAGCTTCAAGATCTTTATGCTCGGCTGCTCGCCACGGCCACCAATCCTGACAACAAAATTGAAGCCAAGCGCGCTTTCGTTTCGATCCTCCAAGAACTTGGACCGCTCGAGATTCTGCTGATCGACAAGATTTATTCCGCGCCAAATACGCCAGGAACCGCCGTTCCAACGGGAAGATTTCCAGAGCGCTATTCTATAAATTTGGACGATGAGAGTGCACGACCTTCCGCCGAGGTAGAATTGGCTCTTTGGAATCTGGTTCGTGTTGGCTGTATCGAACCCAGCGGCACCTACGGAGGGGGATCATCTGTTGGCGCGGTTACCTTGACCTCGTTCGGACGAGCTTTTGTCGAGGCAGCCATTAAAGTCCCAGTACGCTGATGCCATCCGCCGCCTGGTCGGGCTGAAGGCGAAGGGGAAATAGCCCGAGTACGATTTGTCTCGCTATCGCCGGCCAACAAGCGCAGCCTTTTGGCGGGGGCATCTCGATAGGAACTTCGGTCGTGGACGGCAATATATTCAACAGCAAAGGCGTCCATGTCGGCGTGGTCAGGGGCGACGCAATCTTCGGCCTCAGAGGTCAAAAGCTTTACGATCTTAAGGATTCGAACATTTATAAGTTGAATGGCGACCTAGTTGGTCATTTGTCGGATGCGCGCGGCAAGGGGAAGCGTTTGGACAAAGCGACCGATAAGCTGTTTCCGCCAACCTGATTTGCCCTAATCCCTCGACTTCGGAAGGCCGCCTTCTGGCGGTCTTTTTGTTTGGCGGTTCCCGAATTAACCCGCAGCGCGGACATCAAGCCTAACGAGCGAGTTTTGTTGCAGCACCTATTCGAAATTCTATCGTCCACATAGTCGCGCGGTTTGGCCGACGCCGCACCTACCGGCCATGCGTACCGCGTGATCAGGGGTCGCTGCTGCGTGATTGGAGGCAGCGGCCCCGCCCATTCCCCACGTCAATCCACTAGGCCTTCGTCTAATTGGAGAGAAACATGGCCAGAAAAACAATTTCGAGCACCGAACTGATTTGGATTTTTCACCAAAAGCTGGAAGCATTCGACGATTGCCCACCGGAAGTGGCTATCGCTATCGTGCCGGCTCCCGATGTCGGCTGGATGGCTGTTATGAATGCGAAAAGCCGAACCCAGAACCCTATTTGCGCGAGGCGCGTTGAGGCTATTCAGAAGGAGCTTCGAGAGATTTATGTTTTGGCGAAGGACTAACTCGCCGCTCCGTCTCTCGACAAAAGACGGGAGGCGCACCACTTTTACCGAATGGCCTTTGGGAACTATAAAATCAAGGCTGACTTCGGCGGTGAGCGTATTACCGATCGAAACTCTGCGACGGCCTTTATGCTCACCCTGACCGCGATTTATCGTAAGAAGCCGCATTGGAAGTTGGCTGACCAAGCTCTGCGACAAGCTTCCAAATCTGCAGCCGCGGAATCTCGTGCGAGCGCTGCGTTCAAGGCCGCCATTGAAGCCGAAGGTTGGCTGGAAAATTGACCTCCGTTTTTTCTAGCGCTGGCCTGTTTCGGAGGAACCGGCATTGCATCTGAGCGTTTTAATAGATGCCTCGGTTCCATGTTGACATCATAGAGGCTGATAACGTCCTTCGAGATGAGCAGGGCGAAGTATTCCCCGACCACAAGGCGGCAGAAGTTGAGGCGATCAAGGCGGCCGCCGAGATGGTCAAACACGAAATCGGAAGGCAGCACGCCTTCGACCGAGCAATTGAGGTCCGCGACGAGTCGGACCAACCTCTTTTTCGTGTTCGCATGGCCGCGAAATTAGAGCTTCAACGCATCAAGTAAGATCGCCTCAGTTAGCGAAAACTGCTGCCCATCAGTGGTAAGCGCCCTGCCAAAGCTGAGACAAAGAAAGACAAGCCTGCGGCGTCGAGAGCCCGAAAACAAGTATGACCCGGAGAAACTGATGGGAAAAAACTAAACAACGCGAAGGCCTGGACCTCAGACGAGGATGAGCGACTTCGGGAGCTTGTCATCTCCAACGCCTCGGTCTTCGACATCGCCGCGGATCTCGGGCGAACCGTGGTGGCAGTGAGGGCGCGCGCCCACGCCCTACGGATCTCGCTCGGCCGCTCGCGGTTTCGGGTAAACGCAAAGGCAAAATGACCGCATCTTGTCCGCGGGCGGCCAATGACGTTGGCGAGGGAACGGATTTCAGACTAGTGAGTTTGAGAATCGTGCCGGGCCACACCGGCACAAGACTCCCCAGCCTTTCACGGCCTCAGCTCTCCCCCGCGATGGGGCCGTTTCTTTTGGGCGGATGATGCCAAGCCCTCACGGGCGCGTTGCTGGCCGAACTATGCCACTCGCAGATTCAAAACAGGCTAAACGACGCCGCCAAGCTGAATGAATGCTTGGCGACGACGCACTAGAAGGGAGAAGTGATCCCGTGCGAGTGCCCTGGGGATATCATTGAACGACGATAAAAGCCCGCTGATAGGTCTCTTGAACTGCATTGTATGCAAAGAGACAATGAAGCTTGAGAAAAGCGCCCCCGACGCTGAAGGTAAAGACATCATTCAGTATCGTTGCAAGCGGTGCGACAGAATTGAGCGGGTGCGACTCTTCCGCCGAAGTCGCGATGCGGCGGACTGAAGGCGAAACGAGCTGTGCCACGAGCAATGGCTTAAGGACGACCTGGCAGAGGCCAAGTCCGGCGGTGTTCCATTGTGGGATGGGAAGGCCAAGCTACGGGCGCGGATCGCGCTGCCAGACGAGAGCGCCCTGTTTGCCGAGGCCAACAACAATGGTCAGCCGTCTGACGGGCTGATGCTGGTCTATCTTGTCGAACCGGACGGCGAAGAGCCTCCCGTCGATCCGGGCGCCTTGCTGCCCGCAAGCCCGCATGGCTATGTCGGTCAGGGGCTCGGACAGGCCGTGTCGGCCGGTGCAGTGGGTCTCATTGCGCCCAACCGTTACGTTGAGAAGGACATCGAAGAATTCGAAGTCGACGGCGTCAGGATGATCTTTCAGAACACGCCGAATACTGAAGCGCCTCGGGAGATGAACACGTACATTCCTGACATGAAGGCGCTTTGGATGGCTGAAAACGTCACCTCAACACTACACAATATCTACACGTTACGCGGTGCGCCGGTGCGCGATCCGCTGAATTGGTCCAAGTACATCGGCGAGGCGCTGTTTCGCTTCGGCCTGGAGGCCCAGGTGATGTTCGCTTCCCATCATTGGCCGCGCTGGGGCAACGACAGGATTCAGGAAGTACTTCGCGGACAGCGCGATCTGTACGCGCACATGAACAACCAGGTGCTGCATTTCGCCAATCAGGGTGTGACCATCAACGAGATTCACAACGTCTATGAGGTTCCGAAGGGATTGCAGAACAAGTGGTTCTGCCGCGGCTATCACGGCTCTCCCGAACACAACAGCCGTGGCGTCATCCAGCGCTATCTTGGCTTTTGGGATTGCAACCCGACAACCCTCATACCGCTTTCGCCGGGTGACTCAGCGCCTCTCTACGTCGAGATGATGGGCGGTGCTTCGAAAATCACGGCCCGAGGCCGGCAATTGCACGACGAAGGGCGCTATCTCCACGCGCAGGAAATCGTCAACAAGCTGGTACTGGCCGAACCGCAGAATCAAGACGCCAAGGATCTGTTGGCGGACATTTTCGAGCAGCTCGGATACCAGCAGGAAAACCCGGGTCTTAGGAACAGCTACCTCGCAGCGGCGTACGAGTTACGAACAGGAATCCCGCAAGGCGAAACCGCCAATTCAAGTAGCCCAGACGTGGTTCGCGCGATGTCGACCGAGTTATTTCTCAACTTCCTGGGCATCCGCATGGACAGCCGCAAAGCTGAGGGCCTGCGGTTCACGATGAACCTCGTCACACCGGACAATGGTGAGAAATTCATCGTCGAGCTAGAGAATGCCACGCTCACGAACATCAAGGGTTTCCAGGCCGACAAACCCAACTTGACCCTTACGATCAACCACACCGACCTGGAGCAGACAATGATGGGCGCGAAAACGCTTGAAGCCCAGCTTGCAGACGGAACCGCAAAGGTGCAGGGCGACGTAACCATCCTGAAGCAGCTCGCATCGACATTGGTCGATTTCGACCCCCGCTTTGAAATCATGCCCGGCACAAAGGCGAAGGGTGCAATGGTGGCAAAAGCTGGCGACTACGAAGCCGAACCGGGGAAGCCGATTGCGGAATAGCCATTTTCGCGTGGCCTTCTAGGCAAAAAAATGGTCCGCCGACAGCGAGACTGGATGGGATAATGTTGATGTCTGCTCCGGGTCAAACGCGTCATTTTGATCGCGCGCCGACTAGTTCCGGTCTACCCCGATAAACAGACATGCTCGGAGTCGGTCGGCATGTCTCAAAGGTGCCACAAGGGGACATAACGTCGCTATTAAATCAGCTCGTCCGCGCGAGCAAGGACGCTCGCCGGCAGCTCAAGGCCGAGCGCCTTGGCGGTCTTGAGGTTGATGACCATCTCGAATTTCGTATCGAAGTCGTCCGGTCCTCGCACCTCCAAGGATCGAACCTCTATCCCCAATGTCCGACCCCCGGCCTGCGTCTCTTTGAAGACG
>WNFC01002414.1_pt1 | contig 20127 bp, 20 predicted proteins | sample 5400541 | NCBI WGS metagenome assembly WNFC01 (sample SAMN13153342, study PRJNA577476) | soil metagenome | isolation source: 120 cm saprolite under Douglas fir tree site 2 hole 2 replicate 1 | place: USA:California | collected 2015-04-18
TGTTGGAGGACGAGCCGGTCGAGGCGGAAATACCCTCTCCCCGACGGGGAGAGGGAGGGTCCCGCGAAGCGGGAGGGTGAGGGGGTGGCGCTGATGCCGCGATGGATGTCGTCCGAGGCGCGGCGCGACCCCCTCACCTTCCCGTTGCTCCGCAACGGGTCCCCTCCTCTCCCCGTCGGGGAGAGGAGCATTCGAGGATGGATGCGATGACGGGCTGGCTGGCGACGGTGTTGACGATCTTCCCGGAGATGTTTCCGGGATCGCTCGGCCTGTCGCTCGCCGGCAAGGCCTTGCGCGATGGCGTTTGGGGCTTGGAAATTGTGGACATACGGGACTTTGCGCGCGATAAACACCGGTCTGTGGACGACGCCCCGTTCGGCGGCGGACCGGGCATGGTGATGCGGCCGGACGTGGTCGACGCCGCGATTGCCGGCGCCGGAGGATGCGGTCCGCTGGTCTATCTTTCGCCGCGCGGTCGCCTGCTCGATCAGGCGCGGGTCCGTGCGCTGGCGGCGGGGCCGGGGGTGCGGCTGCTGTGCGGCCGTTTCGAGGGCGTCGACGAGCGCGTGCTCGAGGCGCGCGAGATCGAGGAGATCAGCCTCGGCGATTTCGTCCTCTCGGGCGGCGAGCCGGCGGCGATTGCCCTCATCGACGCCTGCGTGCGCGTGCTGCCCGGCGTGGTCGGTGCGGCGGCGAGCCTGACGGAGGAGAGTTTCGAGCGGGGATTGCTGGAATATCCCCATTACACGCGGCCGCAGGATTGGCAGGGCCGCACGGTGCCCGAGATACTGCTGACGGGGCATCACGAGAAGATCGACGCGTGGCGCCAAGCCCGCGCGGCGGAAACGACGCGGCAGCGGCGTCCGGATCTATGGCAGCGTCACGCGGCGGCGAAGGGTCGCCCCCGCTGATGCGGAAGCCACGCGACGGCATTGAGTAAGCGGCATTGAGTAGGAGAGTTACGATGAATGTTCTTCAGACGCTCGAGCAAGAGCAGGTCAAGAAACTGGTTGCGGGCCGCGCGGTTCCCGATTTCCGCGCCGGTGATACGGTGCGCGTCGGCATCAAGGTCGTCGAGGGCGAGCGCGAGCGCGTCCAGACCTTCGAGGGCGTCTGCATCGGGCGCAAGAATTCGGGAATCAACTCGAATTTCACTTTGCGCAAGATCTCCTATGGCGAGGGTGTCGAGCGCGTCTTCCCGCTCTACTCGCCGCGCCTCACGGCGATCGAGGTCGTGCGCCGCGGCAAGGTGCGGCGCGCCAAGCTCTATTACCTGCGCGGCCTGACCGGCAAGGCCGCGCGGATCACCGAGCGCGCCCGCGATGCGTCGCCGGAGGCGGCACCGGAAGCGGCGGCCCCCGGGGGTGCCGCAAGCAAGTAAGATCGCGATTGTCGATGCCCGCGAGACTCCCCGGAAGGATGGGAAACTCATGAGCAAGCCACGCACCCTCTTCGACAAGATCTGGGACAGCCACGTCGTCGACAAGCAGGATGAGGAGACTTTCCTCATCTATATCGACCGCCACCTCGTCCACGAGGTGACCAGCCCGCAGGCCTTCGAGGGTCTGCGGCTCAGCGGTCGCCGCGTGCGGCGGCCGGAGGCGGCGCTCGCCGTCGCCGACCACAACATCCCGACGACCGATCGCAGCCATGGCATCGCCGATCCGGAATCGCGCCAGCAGGTCGAGACTCTGGAGCGCAACGTCGCCGAGTTTGGCATCCCCTATTTTCCTGTCGACGATATCCGCCAGGGGATCGTCCACATCATCGGTCCCGAGCAGGGCATGACCCAGCCCGGCATGACCATCGTCTGCGGCGACAGCCATACCGCGACGCACGGCGCCTTCGGCGCGCTCGCCTTCGGCATCGGCACCTCGGAGGTCGAGCACGTGCTGGCGACCCAGACACTGATCCAGCGGGCGGCCAAGAACATGCTGATCCGCGCCGACGGCGAGTTGCCTCTTGGCTGCACCGCCAAGGACCTCGTCCTCGCCATCATCGGCAAGATCGGCACCGCCGGCGGCACCGGCCACGTCGTCGAATATGCCGGCAGCGCCATTCGCGGCCTCTCGATGGAAGGCCGCATGACGGTCTGCAACATGACCATCGAGGCGGGTGCCCGCGCCGGCCTCATCGCCCCCGACGCTACGACCTTCGAATACCTCAAGGGACGGCCGATGGCGCCCAAGGGCGCCGCCTGGGAGCAGGCGCTCGCCTATTGGCAGACGCTGCCCGCCGATCCCGGCGCGCATTACGACACGGAGATCGTCGTCGATGTCGCCGCGATCGTGCCGCAAGTCACCTGGGGCACCAGCCCCGAGGACGTGCTGCCGATTACCGGTCGCGTGCCCGATCCCGCCGCGCTCGCCGACGAGCAGCGCCGCGCCTCGATGGCCCGCTCGCTCGCCTATATGGGGCTCGAGGCCGGCACCCGGCTGACCGACATCAAGGTGCAGCGCGTCTTCATCGGCTCCTGTACCAACGGGCGCATCGAGGACATGCGCGAGGCGGCACGCATCGCCAAGGGCCGCAAGGTGGCGCCGGGCGTCGCCGCGATGGTCGTGCCGGGCTCCGGGCTGGTCAAGCACCAGGCCGAGGAGGAGGGTCTCGACCGCATCTTCCTCGAGGCCGGTTTCGAATGGCGCGAGGCGGGCTGCTCGATGTGCCTCGCCATGAACGCCGACAAGCTCGAGTCCGGCGAGCGCTGCGCCTCGACCTCGAACCGCAACTTCGAGGGCCGCCAGGGCAAGGGCGGGCGCACCCACCTGATGAGCCCGGCGATGGCGGCGGCCGCCGCGGTGACCGGTCACTTGGCGGATGTCAGAGACCTCGCCTGATCGGATAACACCTCTCCCCTTGCGGGTGCTTGCGGGAGAGAGGGTTTCTTGGGAGCGGATGAGATGCAGAAATTCACCACCCTGACCGGCGTCGCGGCGCCGCTGCCGATGATCAATGTCGACACCGACAAGATCATCCCCAAGCAGCATCTGAAGACGATCGCGCGCACCGGACTCGGCAAGGCGCTGTTCGACGAGATGCGCTATCGCAATGACGGCTCCGAGAACCCCGATTTCATCCTCAACAAGCCGGCCTATCGCAAGGCCAAGATCATCGTCGCCGGCGAGAATTTCGGCTGCGGCTCGAGCCGCGAGCACGCGCCGTGGGCGCTTTTGGATTTCGGCATCACCTGCGTCATCGCCCCGAGCTTCGCCGACATCTTCTACAACAACTGCTTCAAGAACGGCATTCTGCCGATCAAGCTGAAGCAGGAAGATGTCGATAAATTGATGGACGATGCCGAGCGCGGCGCCAACGCCATCATCACCATCGACCTCGACAAGCAGGAAATCACCGGCCCCGACGGCGGCTGCCTCAAGTTCGACATCGATCCCTTCCGCAAGCACTGCCTCCTCAATGGGCTCGACGATGTCGGGCTGACCTTGCAGAAGGAAAAGGCGATCGACAGTTTCGAGGCCAAGCGCAAGGCGGCGACGCCCTGGTTATGAGCGGGCGGCCGAGCCGCGATGCCTAGCGAACCGCATGCACGAGGATCCGGATACTAGGATGGCGAGCCTTCGATGGCTGCGCGGACGAAGACTAGGGCGCCGTGCGGCGCCGTGATCGAGTCATGCTCGCCGCCCTTGCGCGCCAGGTGGTAGTCACCGGCGGCAAGCCGCAACTCACCGATCACCAGCTCGCCCTCGAGCACCAGACATTCCTCGTCGGTGCCATGATAGTGGGGCGGCAGTCGGCTGCCGGGGGACAGCCTGAGCAGGAAGGATTGCATCCCCGCCGCGTCGTCGACGGAGAGTAGTTTCATGGCGACGCCTTGCGCGGCGTTTTGCCACTCGCCGGCTGCAGCGCGCACGGTCAGCGAGGGATTCGGCCGCTCGTCGATGATCGCCAGACCGGCGGCGATCGCCGGCCACAACCCTGGGGGCACAGCCTCGGGCGGCGCCGCCTCGGCCAGTGGTGTAAGACGGCGCTGCCAGTCGGCGACGCGACGGCGCAGCCCGGCATCATGGGCGAGATCATGGGCGATCCGGCGCCGTTCCTCCGCATCGAGCGTGCCAAGCACGTATTCGGCAGCACGCAGTTCAGCTTCTTCGTCAGTCATGTTTCGAGACAGACCTTGAGGGCGATAAGACCGCGGCGAATCCAGCTCTTCACCGTGCCGAGCGGGGTGGCCAAACGGGCGGCAAGCTCCTCATGCGTGAAGCCGCCCCAATAAGCCGTGCGGATAGCATGCCGCTGCTTGTCGTCGAGCCGTTCGAGACAGTGGCGCAGGCGGCGTGCCGCCGCAGCGTCGAGCGCATGGTCGAGGGGGCTGGGGTCCGCTGCCGGCCAGTGCTCCACCCCAGGCGCGTCCTCGATGGGCAGGAGGTTGCGGTCGCCCCGCACCCGATCGAGCGCGCGGTTGCGCACGATCGTCACCATCCAAGCGAGCGGCGAGCCCTTTTCGGAATCATAGTCGTCGACATGCCGCCAAATGCTGAGAAACGCCTCCTGAACGACCTCTTCGGCCAGCGACCGACGCCTTAGGATACGGAGGGCGATCCCGTACAGCCTTGCCCCGACGATGTCGTAGAGGCGAGCGAAGGCGGCCCGATCGCCACGCGACGACGCCGCTAACAGATACGTCATCTCCGACGCTTCGGGGAGTTGTGATGAGCTGTCCATGCCAGAAGCATGGTGCAAGAACTGGGCCGATGTCGTGATGACGAAAGACATCCGGAGGCGACGGTTGGTCGCTATTCTCGGTAGTCACGCCTCTAGACGCCCGCATACCACTCGTAGCCGCGATCTTCCCAATACCCACCATGGCCGCGGCCGAAGTTAGCGAAGCTTCGGACCAGCTCGATTCGCATGATATATTTCGCCATCTTGTAGCCGAGCTGCCGCTCGTCGCGCAGGCGGAGCGGGGCGCCGTGGGCGATCGGCAGGACCTGATCATTCATCTCGTAGGCGAGGATCGTCTGCGGGTGATAGGCGCCCGCGATGTCGATGCTCTCGTAGTACCTGTTCGTCGCGCCGTCCAGGGTCCGCTCCATCGGGTCGGCGCAGAAGAACATGACATATCGCGCCTCCGGTCGCGGTCCCGCGCGGTCCAATAAGGCGCCGAGGCGCGCGCCCTTCCATTTGCCGATGCAGCTCCACCCCTCGACACAATCGTGCCGCGTGATCTGCGTGCGCGACGGCAGCGCGCGCAGATCTGCGAGCGACAGGCGGAGAGGGCGCTCGACCAGACCGCTCACCTCGAGCCGCCAGTCAGCGAAATTGGTTCTTGCCAGCGCCTGGTATTGCTCGTCGTCAGGTTCGGATGTCCCATTGCTCTTGAATTGCGGCGACAGGTCGGCTTCGGTGAACTCGCGAGCCATCGCGTGGGTGCCGGTGATCGCGCTTTGCACGGTTTCGGTCAGCGGCTCGGCACGTTCGAGGAGGCGAGCCCACCATTGACTCTCCGACAGCCGGTCGCAGCCGCTGAGCAGCAGCGTGCCCATGCCGCTTGCCGCGCGCGCGAGGAGGCGGCGGCGATCGAGATTTCTAGTCTTTGCCATGTCCTTCCCCGCCATCCTCGATGACATATCGTCCGGTGACCATGGAACGCAGGTTGTTCCAGACGCCCGAAACCACGACCATGAACAGGTGGAGCAGTACGAAGGCGAGGAACGAGAAGGCGCAGATGAAATGGAGCGTGCGTGCCGACTGCCTGCCGCCAAAGATGTCGAGAAGCACGGGAAAGCCCGCGTCGATCCGTGGCGACATCGTGAGCCCGGTGAGGATGATGAGCGGGCCCAATCCGAAAGCGACTATCAGATACGCTATCTTTTGCAGGACGTTGTAGCGTTCCGTTTCCGGGAAGCGGAACCGCAGGTGGTCAGAGATCGAACGGCCGATATGCGCGAGATCTCGCCGCGTCGGCATCAAATCCCGCCAAAGGTGACCGCTGAGCAGCGCGAAAAGTGCGTAGACGACGCCATTGATGACGAACACCCAGGCGAAAAAGAAATGCCAGCGACGCCCCATGGCCAACCATTCCGGGCCAGGCACTGTGGCCCAAGCCGGGAAGCCGCGCGCTTCGGTGTTACCGTCGCCGTCGGTCGACAGGCCGAGCATTCCAGTTGTCTCGAAAGCATGACCGAATAGCGTAGTCACGCCGATCATGGCGCCCGACGCGGCGCGCTTCGCATCGATCGCGAAGAGCGGATCGTCGAAGGTCGACCGCTGGCCCCAATAGAGCGCGGGATGGGCATTGAAGATCTGCAGCCCGCTCATCAGCAGCACCGTCATGCATAGGACGTTGATCCAGTGGCCGATGCGGACCAATCCGCTGTGGCGGTATATCGCGGGCCGATGACGCGGCCCAGCGTGGCGACTCGTCGGCGTCTGGTTATGCGCTAGCATCGACGACATGCCGGCCTCCCGCGGTCGCGACTGACCTCGCAGCCCGTCGCGCCGTTGAATTCGGGGGAAGACGGTCCGCTGCTGTCGGACCGTCCCCCGGGATCGAGCGATTCGACCTAGTTCGGCAGCAGGACCTTGTCGACGACGAGGATCACGCCGTTCTTCTGGTAGACGTCGGCAATCGTCACCTTGGCGGTACCGCCTTTTTCGTCCGTCACTGTGATGGACTTGCCGGTGCCCATCACGGTCAGCATCTCACCCTCGACCGTCTTGAGCATCGCCTTGCCGCCGCCGGCCTTGATTTGCTGGTCGAGGGCCTTGCTGTCGAGCTTGCCGGGAACGACGTGATAGGTCAGGAGCTTGGTGAGCTGCGCCTTGTTCTCCGGCTTGAGCAGTGTGTCGACGGTGCCTTTCGGCAGGGCGTCGAAAGCGGCATTGGTCGGTGCGAAGACGGTGAAGGGGCCCGGGCTCTTCAGCGTGTCGACGAGGCCGGCAGCCTTCAGCGCGGCGACGAGCGTGGTGTGATCCTTCGAGTTGACTGCGTTGTCAACGATGTCCTTGGTGTCGTACATCGCCGCGCCGCCCACCATCGGGTCGGTCGCAGCGATGACGCTTCCCGCGAGCGCCAAGGCGATGATCGCGGTGGCCCCGAGCAATTGGATCTTCATGATTGATGTTCCTTTCATGACTTCTCGGGAGCGCGGACGGCCGAACCACCGGCTGCCGCTGTACTCCGATGAATCCCAGTACGAGGCAGCGGTCGGGTTGGATGCACGAGGAGCACGAAATTGATTGGAATCGAGGGACTGGGGACGACGGAGAGCGCGATCCTCTGTTCGGGATGGCGCGGTTCCTGATAAACCGGGACGACACGCCGGAGCACCGGGTCCGGCCGGTTTCTCGAAGGCGATTGGTCAGCGAGGGGACACGTGATGACGATCGTCCATTTTCTCGTCCTGCCGCATCTCACCCTGCTGGATCTGGCCGGCCCCGCCGAGATCTTCCAGACTGCAAAGCGTTTCGGCGTCGACATCGAGTTGCGCTATGTCGGACCCGCCGGCGCTGTCGGCAGCTCGGTCGGCATCGCTCTGGCCGAGATCGCCCCTTTGCCGGAAAGATTGCCGGACGGCGCCATCCTGATGATTCCCGGCGCGACCGATTCGCTCAATGACTACCAGTGCCCCGAAGCGCTGGCGGCGACTGCCTGGCTCGCGCGCGTCGTGACGACGCAACAGACGCTCTGCGCCGTGTGCTCCGCGGCGTTTCTGGCATCTCGCGCGGGTCTCCTCGACGGTCGCGAATGCACGACGCACTTCTCGCTGCAGCAGCGTCTGGCGAGCGAGAATCCGTCGCTGAAGGTGCTGCCGAAACGCCTCTTCGTCAGTGACGGCAACGTCATCACCAGCGCCGGCGCCGCATCCGGCATCGACATTGCTCTCTTCCTGTTGTCCCGCCTGCATGGCCCGGCGCTCGCCGCCAAGGTGGCCGAGCTGCTCGTCATCTATTTTCATCGCGCCGCCGACGATCCGCAGCTTTCGCCGTGGATTGCCCATCGCGCCCATGAAGATCCGCGTATCCGGGCCGCGCAGGAGCTGGTCTCGCGAAACCTGCAGCGCGCCTGGACCGTCTCCGGCCTTGCCCGCGAGCTGCATGTCGGCGAGCGTCATCTGGCGCGGCTGTTCAGGATGCATGCAAGCGTTTCGCCGAGCACCTACATCCGCTCGATCAGGGTTGCCGCCTCCAGCCAGATGGTTCGCCACACCCGTCTTTCGATGGAGCAGATTGCGACGGCTTGCGGTTTCCAGTCTTCCGAGCAGATGCGGCGGGCGTGGAAGCGGCTCGGTCAGCCGGTCCCCTCGGCCCTACGCCGCTCGGCCGTAGGCGGCTAAGCAAGCTGGATTGCATTTGCGCCCCGGCGCTTCAACTCCTCTCCCCTTGGGGAGAGGTCAGGGTGAGGGGGAGCGGCAACTTGCGGGCCGCCGCCGGTTAGAGCGTGGCCCGAGGACCCCCTCACCTTGATCCTCTCCCCGAGGGGAGAGGAAAATTACCCGGAATTGCAGATTTGTGGTCGAGCCTGAGACACTTTGCTTGGAAAAGTCCGGTTTTGCCTGCGATCGGTCGCAAACCGCGGTGGTGCCGTCTGGCCCGATGTGAACAATAGGGGGCAGCAAACTGCTGGAAAGCGGCGAGAGGCGTTGCGTGTCGAGATTTGTCGGATGGATCGTCCCCGCCACGGTCGCGCTCTTGCTCGCCGGCGCCGCGGGCGCCGCGACGGGTGTCGGCGATCTCTATGAGGCGCAGACCATCGTCACCGGCGAGCGCGAGGAGACCCGAATTCCCGGCTTCGCCGAATGCCTGGGATATGTGCTGGTCAAGGTCTCCGGCGATCCGCGGCTGATCGGCGATCCGCGCGTCGCCGCGCTGGAAGGACAGGCCGGCGCGCTGGTTCGCGAATTCCGCTATCACGACCGCATGGCGGGCATTCCGCATCATGACGAGCAGGGCACGCGCGATCGGCCCTACGACCTCACGGTCAGCTTCGAGCGGACGAAAATCGATGCCGCGCTACGCTCGCTCGGGCGCGAGCCATGGATTGCGTCGCGGCCACGACTCGTCGTCTTTCTCGGCATGCGCAACCTGACGACCGCCTTCATGGTCGCCGGCGACGGCGATCGCGGGCTCGAGCGGGAGGCGCTCGCGGCAGCTGCCGCGCGGCTTGGGATCCCGATGATGTTGCCGAACCAGGCGGCGTTGGTCGAGGCGGGCATTAGCTTCGACACGCTGCCCACCGCCGATCCGTCTCGTCTCGCGGCGCTCGCCGAGGCGAGCGGCGGTGAGCTGGCGTTGGCCGGTCGTATGGCGTGGAGCGACGAGGCGCTCGGTTGGATCGCCGACTGGCGCCTCTCCGCGGCGGGCAAGACCTACCAATTTCGGGCACGCAGCGTCACCTACGATGACGGGTTTCGCAAGGCGATGGGCGGCGCGGCGCAGATCCTGTCCGGCAACGGCCTGCCGGATTAGCGCGGTGCGGCGCGCAGGCGATCCACAGGTGTCGTTGCCGGTCTCGCTGTGGGTCCTGCTTGCCATCGCCGCCGCGCCGGCCAGCCGGGCGGAGGAGGCGAGCGAGCTTTACCAGGCGGTCCCCATCGTCACCGGCACGGATATGCGCAGCCGCCCGACCGGCTTCGCGCAAGCCTTGCGCGAGGTCCTCGTCAAGCTGTCCGGCGAGCCGCGGCTCAATAAGGATCCGCGCGTCGCCGAATTGATGGCGCATGCCGACACGCTGGTCCTGTCATTCGACTATGTCGATCAGTTGTCCGGCCAACCGCGTCACGACGAGCAGGGTACCTACGACCGGCCGCAGAACCTCACCGTGCGTTTCGATCCGGCCCGGATCGACAAGGCGCTGGCGGAACTCGGCGAGCGGCCCTGGCGCGGCACAAGGCCGGTGATCGTGCCGGTGCTCGCGGTGCGCGGTTTCACCGGGAATTATCTGCTGAGCGCCGAGATCCCCGCCGGCGCCGACCAGCGCGCCGCTTTCGCCAACGTCGCCAACGAATACGCCATGTATTTTCGCATCCCGACGGAGGCCGAGCTCGTCGCCTGGGACGTCGCTCCAGGCCGGTTCCCGGCCCCCCGAGTTTCGCCCTCCCCGGACCAGGCGCTCGTCGCCGGCACGCTCGATTTCGACGAGAAGCTACCCGGCTGGGTCGGCTCTTGGCGCATGCGCTGGCGCGACATCGACTATGCCTGGCAGATCAGCGGCGTCAATTTCGACGAGGCGTTCCGCGACCTCGTGCGCGGCGTCGCCCGGGTCGCCTCCGGCCACGGCAGCCCGGATTGACCCAATCGGCTGGGTCTTCTATCCGACTGTCGTGGGGGCCACCGCCAGAGGCTTCACCGAAATAGCTTGGCTGTGAGGCACTGCTCGAGAGTCTCGACGAAGGCGGTGAGCAAAGGTGGGTCGACGGTCCGTGCCTGCCTCACCTGGACGAAGGAGAAGTCGATCGCAGGCTCGAACGGCCGCACTGTGCCGCCGCGCGCCGCAAAATCCTCGGCCGTAAAGGGCTCGATGATGGAAAGGCCGAGCCCGCGCTCGACCAGGCTGCAGATCGTCGCCGACCAGTAAGCCTCGATCTCCAGGCGGCGCGCAACGTTGGCCGCCTCGAACGCGGCATCGATCTTGAGCCGCGTCATCGTCCCCCCCGCCAGTGACACGAAGGGCTCGCCCTGCAGATCCTCGAGCGTAATGACGTCGCGGTCCGCAAGGCGGTGACCCGGCGGAAGAATGCAGACGCAGCGCTCGCGGCGCACCGGGCCGACGGCGACGCCGGCGCCGTCGGCGGGCGTCATGAGATAGCCGATGTCGAATTGCCGGGTGCGAAGCTGGTCGATCGCGGTGTCGGTGTCGAAGGTGTGGAGGGCGACGGCGACGCCGGCGTGATCGCGCAAGAACTCCTCGACGACGCGCGGCAGGAACGAATGCATCAGTGCCGGCGATCCGCAGATGCGCAGATTGCCGCCGCGACGCTCGCGGATGCGCGTCGCCGCTCTCGCGATCTTGTCGACCCCGACGAAGGACCGTTCGACTTCGGCGTAGAGGGCAAGGGCCTCCTCGGTTGGCTGCAGCCCGCCCTTGCGCCGGCGAAACAGGGTCAAGCCGAGATTCAATTCCATGTCCCGCATCAGCCGGCTCACCGCAGGCTGCGAGATGTTCAGGGTCTCGGCCGCCCGTGTCATGCTGTGCAGGACGATCACGGCCCGAAACGCCTCGATTTGGCGGAAGCTCAGCATTGGATAAATAACACTGTGTTATTTCTGCTGAAGTAAATGCGATTTGACATTATTAGTCAACTTTGACTGGAATTGTGCGGTCATAAGTTGCGGCGCTGGGGGCGCTGCCAAAGCAAGGGGGACCAGATGGTGGGATCGAGCCTCGGCAAGTCGTTATCGACCGCCCTTTTCCTGACGGCGGCCCTGCTCTCCGGACTCGCCGCTTCGGCGGCCGATCTGCCGCCTGCACCGGAAATCCTGAAGAAGGCCGGCGTCCTCAAAGTCGGGGTCAAGTGCGACTATCCACCCTATGGGTTTCTCGACAGCCAGGGGAAATCGCAAGGCATCGAGGTCGATCTTGCCCGACAGATCGCCGCCTACGCGTTTGGCGATGCCGCGAAGGTGGAGTTGACCTGCGTCACCGCCGCCAACCGCATTCCGACGCTCGTCGGCGGCAAGACGGATATGCTGATCGCCACGCTCGGTATCACCGAGGAGCGGGCGAAGGTGATCGACTTCTCGGATCCCTATTCCTGGGGCGGCAGCGACGTCCTCGTGCTGAAAGGCAGCCCGCTTAAGAAGCTTGCGGATCTCAAGGGCAAGACCGTGGTCGCCATGAAGGGCGCCTGGCAGATCGACTGGTTCGAGAAGAACATGCCCGACGTCAATCTGCTCAAGCTGGACAACATCTCGGATGGCTTGCAGGCGCTTCTCCTGAAGCGCGCCGACGGCTTTGCGCACGACTACGCCGTTCTCGTCGGCATCGCCAAGAAGAATGCGAATACCGACCTCGTCGGCGAACTCTACCAGATCGGCTATACCGGCATCGGTCTGCGCAAGGGCGAGACGGCGCTGCGTGATTACGTCAACGCGGTGATGAAGAAGGTCTATGCCGATGGGCTCGTGGCCCAATGGGTCAAGAAGCACGTCGACCCCGACCTGCAGCAAGCGACGATCGACACCTGGGACCTCGCCAAAGTCCCGAAGTCGTGACGATGTGAGGCGCCGGCCACCGATCCCGATCCCGCCCGCGATCGACGGCCGACCGCGTTCCGACGATCGGTGATGAGCTACCAATTCGACTTCGGCTACATCTGGGCGAACGGGCCGGCACTGCTCGGCGGCCTTGTCACGACGATCCATGTGAGCGTCGTCAGCATCCTCATAGCCGCTGCCATCGGCATCGTCGGTGCCACATTGCGCGTGCTCGAGGTCCCGGTGCTATCGCAGACCGTCGTCTTTTACGTCAGCTTCGTGCGCAACACGCCGCTGCTCGTCCAGCTTTTCTTCATTTTCTTCGGGCTGCCGGCCATCGGCCTTGGCTTGTCGATCTACGGCTCCGGCATCCTCGCCCTCGCGCTCTGGGGCGGCGCCTACAATGTCGAGAACGTGCGCGGCGGTTTCCTCGCCGTCCCCAAGGGTCTGCGCGAGGCAGCCCGCGCCCTCGGCCTGGGGCCTTTCCATTACGTCCTCCTGATCGCGGTCCCGGTCGGTCTGCGCGTCAGCATTCCGGCGATGATGAACACGGCCGTCTCGGTGCTGAAGAATTCTGCCTACCTTCAGGCGATCGGGCTCGGCGAGCTCACTTTCGTTGCCATGGAGAAGGTGGCGAAGGAGTTCCGCACGCTGGAGATGTTCGCCGCCATCGGCGTGCTCTATCTCGGACTGGTATTGACGCTGTCATGGTTCGTCCGGCAGCTCGAGTACCGCCTGCAGCGCCCGTTTCGCGGGCGGTAAGGCGATGCAGCTCCTCCTCGACAACCTCGGCTTGTTTCTCTCCGGTCTCGGCTGGACGTTTCGCCTCGCGGTGGCGACGCTGCTCATCGCCACCGTCATCTCGGCGATCGTCGGCACGTTGAGCGTCACGCGATCGCGCGTGGTGCGGCTCATCGCGATCGTCTATGTCGAAGTCTTCCGCGACATCCCGCTGCTGGTGAATACGCTCTTCGTCTATTTCGGCGCGCCGCTGCTCGGCATCCCGCTCGATCCGTTCTCGGCGGCCACCGTGAGCTTCTCGCTGTGGGGCGGCGCCAACGGCGCGGAGATCGTGCGCGGCGGATTCAATGCGGTGCCGCATCACCAGCGGGTGAGCGCCGTCGCCCTCGGCCTCAAGCCGTGGGAGATCTATTGGTACGTCCTGGCGCCGCAGGCGCTGCTGCCGATGTTGCCGCCCTTTGCCGGCCTGTTCACGCTGCTGGTGCAGGCGACATCGCTCGCCTCGCTGGTCGGCGTCACCGAATTCTTCCAGGTCGGTCAGATCGTCATCGAGCGGACGACGATCACCACGGGTCAGAGCCCGGCCTTCTTCGTCTATGGCGGCCTCCTCGTCACCTATTACGCGATCTGCTCGGTGCTGACGACGGGAACGCGCTGGCTGGAGCGCCACATCGCCGACCGGACGGCGCGGCTCCCGAAGCCCGCGCGGCAGCTCATCGTGCCCGGCGATGTCAGGCCGCAGGAGAGCGTCTGAGTGAGCTTTCGAAGAACAATCGACAAGGGGCGCCTGGCATGAATTCGCAAGTGAGCGGCCTGCTGAAGGAGGCGATCGCGCCGGAGTTGCAGGAGGCGTTGTTCCGCCCCGCTATCGAACGCGACTTCCCGGAAATCCTCCCCTACATGACCGACATCAATAAGGCCCATGTCCTGATGCTGTGTGAGAGAGGCATCGTCTCGCGCGATGTCGGGCGGGCGCTCGCTCGCGCCATTCTCGAGCTCGAGCGCGCCGGACCCGCTGCCTTCACCCTCGATCCGGCGCTCGAGGACCCATATTTCAACTACGAGGCCCAGGTCATCGAGATGACCGGCGCCGAGATCGGCGGCCGCATGCATATCGCGCGCAGCCGCAACGATCTGAAGGCGACGCAGGATCGTCTCAGGGCGCGTGACAACACGCTTGACGTCATCGCCGGCGAGATCGCGGTTCGCCAGGCCCTCCTCGAAGGCGCCGAGCGCCACGCCGGCGTGATCATGCCCGGCTACACCCATCTCCAGCCGGCTCAGCCGATCACGTTCGGCTACTACCTCCTCGGGCTCGGTCATGCCTTCGAGCGCGATCACGACAGGCTCGACGGCTGCTATCGCCGCATCAACGTCAATCCGCTCGGCACCGGCGCCCTCGCCGGCACGTCGTTTCCCATCGACCGGCAAATGACGACCGCGCTCCTCGGCTTCGCGCGCGTCGATCCGCACGCGCAAGACGCCGTCGCCTCGCGCGACTATCTCATCGAGTTGCTCGGTCACTGCTCGCTGATGGCGACGACCTGGGGACGCCTCGCCCAGGACTTCTACGTCATGACGAGCTACGAGTTCGCGACCTTGGCCTTTCCGGACCGGGTCGCCGGCACGTCGAGCATGATGCCGCAGAAGAAGAACATGACTGTCCTCGAGAGCCTGAAAGCGCGCGGCGCGACGGTGCTGGGTGCCTATCTCAGCGGCATCGTCGGTGTCAAAGGCACGCAATTCACGCTGACGGTCGACGGCTCGCGTGACGGCTTCCGCTGGGCTTGGCCGGCGCTCGACGACACCATCAAGGCGCTGACGGTCTTGCGCATCGTCGTCTCCGAGGCCGAGCCACGTCCGGCGCGGATGCGCGAGCTCGTGCGCGCCAACTACTCGACGGCGACCGACCTCGCCGACGCGCTGGTCAGCGAGGGGATGCTGTCGTTCCGCGAAGCCCACCATGTCGTCGGCGGCGCGGTGCGCATGGCGATCGACCGCTTAGTGCCGGCCGATCGGATCGACGCCGCGCTGATTGCCGAGGCCGCCCTGCAGGTGATCGGCCGCGAGGTTACGATCAGCGCCGCGGTCGTGGCTGATGCCGTCGATCCAGCACGCGCCGCCGAGCGGCGGGCCGGCACGGGGGGACCCGCCCAGGCCGATATGGCGGCGATGCGCGCAACCCTCCGCGATCGCCTCGACGATGATGCACGATGGCTCGCCGGCGAGCGCGCCCGGATCGGCGCCGCGAAAGCGCGGCTGGGCCGCGAGTTCGTCGCGCTCGCCGAGATCCCGCTTCCCGCCCGGTGACGATTTCCGCCGCCATGGCGCAGCGCGGCGCGCCGCTGATCGAAGTGCGTGGTCTGGTGAAGACCTACGGCGAGATCCGCGCGGTCGATCGCGTCGATCTCACCGTCCATCGCGGCGAGGTGGTGGTGATCATCGGGCCGAGCGGATCGGGGAAGAGCACGTTGATCCGCTGCCTCAACGGTCTCGAGGAGGCCGACGATGGCGAGATCCGCATCGACGGTCTCTCGGTGAATGCGCACTCGCAACGCATGTGGCGCGACGTCCGTCAGCGCATCGGCATGGTGTTTCAGGACTATTCGCTGTTCCCCCACATGACGGTCATGCGCAATATCATGCTGGCGCCGGTACGCAGCGGCCGGCGAACGTCCGAGGCGGCGCAGCGCGAGGCGGTTCAGTTGCTCGCCCGCGTCGGATTGCAGGACAAATCCGCCGCGTTTCCGGGCCAGCTCTCCGGCGGCCAACAGCAACGCGTCGCCATCATTCGCGCGCTGGCGATGGCGCCCGAAGCGATCCTCTTCGACGAGCCGACCTCGGCCCTCGATCCTGAGATGATTCGGGAAGTCCTCGACGTCATTCGCGACCTCTCGCGCGACGGCATGACCATGGTGGTCGTCAGCCACGAGATGGGCTTCGCCCGCGAGGCGGCGCACCGCGTCATCTTCATGGATGCCGGCAAGGTCGTCGAGGCCGGGACTCCGGACCGCCTATTCGGCGCGCCGCAGCAGGAGCGGACGCGCCGCTTTCTCGCTCAGATCCTGTAAGGCTTGAGGAGCAGTCGATGGCAACGGACGCGATCTTCACGGACGACTTCCAGGCGAAGCCCTATTGGTGGGATGCGGCGCCGCCGGAGGATGCCTCGGCCGAGCCCGTGCCCGATTCGGTCGACGTCGCGATCGTCGGCAGCGGTTATTGCGGATTGACCGCCGCCATCGAGCTGGCGCGCGCGGGGATGCGGACGGCGGTGCTCGATGCAGGTCCTCTCGGCTTCGGCGCCAGCACGCGCAGCGGCGGCATGGTGAGCAGCGGCCAGAAGCTCGTCATCACCGGAAGCTACAAGGTTTTCGGCGACGGCAATGCCGAGCGCGTCTTCGCGGAATCGCGGGCATCGTTCGACTTCATCACCAGCTTCATCGAGCGCGAGGGGCTCGACGCCGACTATCAGCATTGCGGCCGCTTCTTCAGCGCCTACACCGCGGGCGATTTCGCGACGCTGCAGCGCCACGCCGAGCTTCTGCGCGAGCGGACGGGGGTGACGACGCGCATGGTGCCGCCGGCACGACAGCGCGAGGAGATCGGCTCCGACTTCTATCACGGCGGCATGGTCGTCGAGGACTATGGCGGCCTCCATTCAGCGAAATACAATCAGGCCCTGCGCCGCCTGGCGCGGCAGGTCGGCGTCAGCCTCCACTCGCATGCAAGGGTGCTCGCCACGCTTCCGGCCGAGGGCGGGCGCATCGTCGTCAGCGAGCGCGGCCGCATCAAGGCGCGGGAAGTCATCGTCGCGACCAACGGCTATACCGACCGCGCCGTCCCCTTCCTCCGCCGGCGGGTGGTTCCGGTCGCCAGCTACATCGCCGCGACTGAGAAATTGCCGCAAGCGCTGATGGACGACATTCTGCCGCGCCGACGGATGATGTCGGATACGCGCCGTCAGCTCTGCTATTTCCGTCCCTCGCCCGACGGCAGCCGCCTCCTCTTCGGCTGCCGGCCGGCCGTGTTCGACACCGACGAGCGGCGCGCGGCGCGCGGCCTCCATGAGCGGATATGCCAGATCTTTCCGCAGCTCCGCGGCCGTCGCATCAGCCATGCCTGGAAGGGCTTCGTGGCGATGACGTTCGACAAGGTGCCGCATATGGGCAGGCATGAGGGCGTGCATTACGCCATGGGCTGCAACGGCAATGGCGTTGCGATGGCGACGTATCTCGGGCACCAGACGGCGCTCAAGATCCTCGGTCGGCAGAACCGCCCATGCATCTTCGATGATCGACCCTTCCCGTCGAACCCGCTCTATGCCGCGATGCCATGGATGGTGCCGTTGATGAGCAGCTACTACGATCTGCGCGACGTGCTCGCCCGGCCGGCGACGCTGCTTCCCTCTCGCTAGCAGCAGGCGACCGCACCCAAGGGCTGCTTGCCGCCGAGGCAGGGTGGCATTTTTCCGGGCACCGGCGGCCGGGTGACCGACCTCCGCGACCCTTCCCCCGCTGGGTGCCGGTGGCACGCAAATTGCTGGACAAACGGGTGGAATAGCAGGGTAGGGTAGCGGCGCGCCGTCGCCGGACCGGCATCCCCGAAACACCACGACGCGATGCTCGAGGCTGGCGCAACAGGGCGGCCTCCGGCAGAGCCTTTCGCCGTAACCGTCAAGGATCAGGAAGATGACGATTTTCAACCACCGCCAGCCGTCGCGGCGCGAGGTTCTCGCCGGTCTCGCCGCCGCCGGGCTGGCGCCCAATCTCTTGACCTTGGCGGAGGCCGCGGCCCAGGGCATCGCGCCGAAGCGCGGCGGCACGCTCACCACCATCCTGTCGCCGGAGCCGCCGATCCTCGTCCTCGGGGTCAACAACCAGGGCCCGACCTTGGTCTGCGCCAGCAAGATCTATCAGAGCCTCTTGAAATTCTCCCCCAAGCTCGAGCCGCTGCCGCAGCTCGCCAAGAGCTGGACGCTGTCCGAGGACAAGCGCAGCTATACCTTCCACCTGCAGGACAACGTCAAATGGCATGACGGCAAGCCCTTCACCGCCGATGACGTGATCTTCTCGGTGATGAAGTTCCACATGGAGCTGGCGCCGCGCGCCCGCGGCATCTTCGCCAAGATCAAGGAGGCGAGCGCGCCCGACCCGCTGACCGTGGTCTTCACGCTCGACGCGCCGTTCGAGCCGTTCCTCCTGATGTTCGAGGTGACCGCGGCGGCGATGATGCCGAAGCACATCTATGACGGCACCGATTTCCGCAACAACCCGGCCAACCAGAAGCCGATCGGCACCGGCCCGTTCCAGTTCGTCGAGTGGCAGCGCGGCAACTTCATCCGCCTGGCGCGCTTCGAGGGCTATTGGAAACCCGGCCAGCCCTATCTCGACGAGATCATCTACCGCATCGTGCCGGACAGCCAGAGCCGCGCCTTGGCCTTGCAGACCGGGCAGGTGCTGCTGACCCAGGCGAGCGACATCGAGCCGTTCGACGTGCCGCGCTTCCGCGAGCAGGCCAATCTGACGGTCGAGACCAAGGGCTGGGAGTATTTCTCGCCGCTCTCCTGGATCGAGACCAACCACCGCGTCAAGCCGCTCGATGACAAGCGCGTGCGCCAGGCGATCAGCCACGCGATCGACCGCGATTTCATCGTCCAGCGCCTGTGGTTCGGCGTCGGCAAGCCGGCAACCAGCCCGATCGCCTCGACGACGCGGTTCTACGATCCCGCCTCGAAATTGCAGGCGCACGACCCGCGCGCCGCGACGCAGCTGCTCGACGCCGCCGGGCTGAAGCCGAATGCGCAGGGCGTCCGCTTCACCGTGAAGCATCTCGTCCTGCCCTATGGCGAGGTGTGGTCGCGCCTCTCGGAATATCTCCGCACCTCGCTGCGCCAGGTCGGCATCGAGCTGGTGCTCGAATCGACCGACGCGGGTGCCTGGGCCCGTCGCGTCGGCGACTGGGACTACGAGACGACGATCAATTTCGTCTATCAGTACGGCGACCCGACGCTCGGGGTCGAGCGCACCTATGTCTCGACCAATATCCAGAAGGTGACCTTCACCAATACCGGTGGCTACGCCAATCCCGAGATCGACAAGCTCTTCACCGCGGCGCGCACCGCCGCCGACCCGACCGCCCGCCAGGCGGCGTTCAGCGCGGCGCAGAAGCTGCTGATCGAGGACATCCCGCAGATCTGGCTGTTGGAGCTCGCCTTCCCGACCATCTACGACAAGCGCCTGCAGCATGTCATCGAGCTCGGGACCGGAATCCACGCCTGCTTCGACGACGTCTTCCTCGCCTGATCGCCGAAGGGGCTGCCTTTCGTGGGCGGGCGTAAGCTCGCGCGGTTCCTCGCGCAGCGCATCGTCAAGATGGTGCTGGTGGTGCTCGCCATCATCGTCGTCAATTTCCTCCTCATCCACGCCGCGCCCGGCGATCCGGCGAGCGTCATCGCCGGGCAGTCGGGCGCCGCCGATGCGAAATTCATCGCCCAGCTGCGCCAGCAATTCGGCCTCGACCGTCCGCTCTACGAGCAGCTCTGGATCTATGTCAGCGGCGTCGTCACCGGCGATCTCGGCATCTCGCACCGCCAGCAGCGCACCGTCGCCAGCCTCATCCTCGAGCGGCTGCCGGCGACGCTCCTCCTGACCGGCGCCGCCTTCGCCTTCGCGATCGCCGCCGGCGTCACCCTCGGCGCCATGGCGGCGCGCCGCGTCGGCACTCTCACCGACAGCCTCATCACCGTCTTGGCGCTCGGCTTCTATGCGACGCCGATCTTCTGGGTCGGGCTGATGCTCGTCCTCGTCTTCAGCGTCTGGCTCAACTGGCTGCCGAGCTTCGGCATGGCCACCATCGGGGTCGAGCTGCACGGCATGGCGGCGCTCGTCGACGGCGCCCGCTACCTGATCCTCCCGGCGCTGACGCTCGGTCTCTTCTACACCGCCGTCTACGCGCGCCTCACCCGCGCCTCGATGCTCGAGGTCGCGATGCTCGATTTCGTCAAGACGGCGCGCGCCAAGGGCGCGCCCGAGGGCCGCATCCTGCGTCGCCACATCCTGCGCAACGCCCTTCTCTCCGTCGTCACCTTCGCCGGCATCCAGGCCGGCCAGCTGATCGGCGGCTCGATCCTGGTCGAGACGGTGTTCGCCTGGCCCGGCATCGGTCGTCTCGCCTTCGACGCGCTCCTCGCGCGCGACTATCAGCTGCTGCTCGGCGTCTTCCTCTGCACCTCCG
>WNFC01002416.1_pt1 | contig 20126 bp, 20 predicted proteins | sample 5400541 | NCBI WGS metagenome assembly WNFC01 (sample SAMN13153342, study PRJNA577476) | soil metagenome | isolation source: 120 cm saprolite under Douglas fir tree site 2 hole 2 replicate 1 | place: USA:California | collected 2015-04-18
CCTCCACCGCTGGATGGCAAACCTGGACCACCGCTGCCGCTCCCGCCAGTTCCGCGACAGGCGTTCATGATCTCTACGTAGTCTTCAAAGCCCCGCCCAGCGGCACTTCCAGCCTGGGCAATTTCAACTGGTTCCAGTTCAACTGATTGTTAGGTCCATGAAATAATCGCCCATGAGTTCCCCAACCGTCGCACCGTCCTTGGCCGGGAATATTCTCGGCTCCGCCGCCGGCAATTTCGTGATCGCCGAATGGCAGGACGCCGGCGGCGTCTCCGCCCAGCCCCGATTCATTGCCCCCTTACATCTCCATCACAGCGATGACGAAGCCTGGTATGTGCTGGAGGGGGTTCTTCGCGTGAAAGTCGGCAACGATGACGTGGAAGTGCGCGCCGGTTCCGGCGTGCTCGTTCCCTGTGGAACGCCGCACACCTACTGGAATCCCGGCCCCGATCGTGTCCGCTACCTGCTCATCATGACCGCGAATATTTACCAGTTGATTCAGGACATCCACGCCATGAAGGAACGAACTCCAGCCACGATGCGATCCCTATTCGAGAAACATGACTCCGAACTTCTCGGGTCGTAAAAGTCGCGGGTGCCCCGTCCTTCTCGCGTTCTTTGCGAGAAGTGGGGCTTTTCTCTGGCCGCCATCCAAGCTTTTGCCCTGACCTCGAATCGCGGAGTAGGATTATGAGTTCACCAACCGCAACATGAAAAAGAAAAGCAAGCCCGCGAAATCGGCGAAGCCGACGCACTCGAAGAACGGTTCCCGACGCCCCGCTTTGCCCCAGCAGCGCACCTACTCCATCCCCGACTACCGCCTGGAGAGGCCCAACTTCACCGTCCGCCAAATCCGCAAAGGAAAAGACGAAGAGTGTTGCTACGAAATCTCCGGCGACTTAAGCGCGCCCGTCCCGCCCGTCCGCGACTCGAAATACCTAAGCCAAAAGCAGTGCATCGAGATCTACCGCTGGATGGTCCTCAACCGCAAGATGGAAACCGCCCTCGAAAATCTCTACAAACAAGGAAAGGTGGTCGGCGGTGTTTATTTCGGACTGGGCCAGGAAGCCTGCTCCTGTGCTTCGGCTTATGCACTTCAAAAAGACGACTGGCTCGCACCCATGATCCGCAATCAAGGCTCGTTACTGGTCCGCGGCTTCGAACCCCGCGACATGATGATGCAATACATGGCGAAGGCCGATTCGCCCACTAAGGGCCGCGACGGCACTTCGCATTTTGGCGACATCTACAAACGCAATGTCGTCTCGCCTATCTCCATGCTCGGTGATCTTATCCCGGTGCTCGCCGGAGTGGCTCTGGGCGCGAGACTGCAAGGAAAGAACGTCGCGGTTATGACGTACATTGGCGACGGCGGACAGTCCACTGGCGTGACTTATGAGGGCATCAACTTCGCCGCCGTGCAGGATCTCGGCCTGGTCCTTTTTGTCGAGAGCAATCTCTGGGCGTATTCGACTCCGTCAGAAATGCAGTATCGCGTGCAAGACCTCGCCGAGCGCGCCATCGCCTACGGCATTCCCGGCGTCATTGTGGACGCAACCGATGCTTGCCAGGTCTATGACGCCGCACGCGAAGCGACGGAGCGCGCCCATCGCGGCGAAGGCCCCACGCTGATCGAAGCCAAAATGATGCGCATGAAAGGTCACGCTATCCACGATGCGGCAGACTATGTCCCCAAGCCGATGTTCGAGTACTGGCGCAAACGCGATCCCATCACTCGCTTTGAGAATTATCTGGTGAACGTAAAAAAATGGCTCTCGCCGCAGGAGCACCAGAAGCTCATCTCCGAAGTTGAGTCTTACCTTGAGAACGAAAGGGAAGTGGCTGTGAACTCTCCCATGCCCGCCCCCGAAACCGCTGAAGGCGGCGTGTACTGCGAAGACGGATGCCACGAGGTCAAGCCGAAGTACGGGATGCCGAAGGTACGGGTTTCAAAATCAGTTGCTACTCGCAAAAAACAAGAGGCGGCGATCCATTTCAAGTAGGCAGGGCGGACTACCGGTACAGACTCAGAGCCTGAAACCATAGCCCAGAGACTGGCGCCGGTTCCTCACGCCGCCGCAATCCTGCGAATCAAATCTTCTTGCTCGTTCCGATTTTCTGCCCCGATGGTAAACGCATCCAGCACGCCCAGCGACAACGCATAGCGCAGCGAATCATCCTGACGGTTTCGCAAATCTCCCGCGCCCAGAATCTTCATCCCTACCACAGCCTTGCCCGAAGTCTTCATTTGCTTGAGCACGCCCAGCACAGTCGCCGGATCGGCATCCATGTTCGATTGAATCGGATTCATCCGCGCCAGATCGACTTCCACCCATGGAGAAGCCGCTGCCGCTCGCAGCGCCTCAATCGAGTGGCACGAGCAGCCATGCGCCCGGATGATCCCCTTCTGTTTCGCCTCCGAGAGTACATCCATCACGCCTCGGTAACGCTCCGTCCAGTCGGCTTCGGTCAGGCAGTGCATTAAGAAAACGTCAATGTAGTCGGTGCCGAGTTCTTTACGGAAGCGGTCGAGATCAGCCCGCATTCCGGCGGGTTCACGCGCCCACGATTTTGTCAGCACCGTGACTTTATCTCGTTGAACATGCTTGAGCGCTTCGGCCACGTGAGGATGACTTCCATACGAATCGGCAGCGTCGAAGAATCGCAAGCCATGGTCGTAACCATTCAATAGCATTTCCGAGAGACCTTTTACTCCCAGTGCAGTCTGATGTGAATGATGTCCCACGCCCACCGTCCCCGTGCCCATCGCCAGGCGGCTCGTATGAATGCTGGTGCTTCCCAGCACGATGGTATCGGCAGCGCTGAACTTCTTCGAGAGTTCGGGCAAGGCCCACAAAGGCCTGGCAATTTGTGAGCCGAGCCAAGCAGCGCCGACTCCGTACCCTGTAGTGGTCAGAAATTCTCTTCGCCGCATGCGGGACCTCCTAACCTCTTAGACGGGTCGAAAATCCGTTAGGATAGCCGGCCTAACGAAAAAAGTATATGCCTGGCGGCTGTTGATCGTCGGTACTGGGCTGTTTTGAGACTTAATCGAAGAAATCCTTCCCCTGCTTAAAGAAGTACATAAGCGTGCCGCCAATGGCAGCGACACCAAATATGTGGCCGACGCTCTCTTTGGGTCTTCCTATCAGATTCCAGATAAAAGACGCAGCCAGCATTGCAAAGAAAAAACCGATCGCGTCTTTCCATGCGGAGTTCTTGATATTCATGCTGCCGGCTCAATCTTGTTCGCGTCCAATAATCCCACCAATTCCTCCAAAGTCCAAGCGATCAAAACAGCCCACTCCCTGAACGTCTCCCGGGTTGAACGTCTCACTGATAAACTTTCTACTCTGATGACCACACCCACGCTCCAACTCAACCCGACCGAAGTCCGAGCCCTCGGCTCCTTGATCGAAAAGGACATCACTACTCCTGACTACTACCCGTTGTCTCTGAACGCGTTGGTCAACGCCTGCAACCAGAAGAACAATCGCGACCCGATCATGAGTCTGGACGAAGATTCCGTCCGCCAGGCGCTCGGCTCGCTTCAGGAGAAGCGTCTCGCAGGTCCTGCCGGCGGGGCCGACAGCCGGGTGACGAAATATGAACATCGCTTGCAGGAAGTCTTCAACTTCGACCGTCGTGAAATAGCCGTTGTTTGCGTGCTTCTGCTGCGCGGCCCGCAAACTCCGGGAGAACTTCGCGGCCGCAGCGAGCGCATGTACCGCTTCGAGACTCTCGATGACGCGCAGTCAACCATCCAGCGACTGCACGATCGCCAGCCGTCGTTGGTCAGAGTGCTTCCGCGCCAACCGGGGACCAAAGAATCACGCTATGTGCACTTATTTTCCGAGGACACTTGGCCGACAGAAACGAACCCGGCGTACTTGGCCCCGGAACCCCGAGCGGCGAGCGACTCTCCGCGCCTCGCCGCTCTGGAAGCAGAAGTCTCAGCGCTAAAGAAAGAAATCGTCGAACTCAAACAACAGCTCTCCGATTTCCGGGACCAGTTCAAGTAGCCCGTCTAGTGCGAAGGCGTCGTCACTGACGCCTGATTACTCGGCTGCGAGCTACCCGACGCATTTACCGCCACGGTGCGGAAGTAGTAAACCGTCCTCGCGTTCAATCCATTCGCAGTGAAACTGGTCCCGGCGACTCCGGCGCCGATCTGGTTCGATACCGAGGGCAGAAATCCGTTGGTCGTGCTTTGGTAAACGTTATAGGTCACACCAGGAGTCACGCTCGCCGTCCAGTTCAAATTGATCTGGCTCTTGGTAATCGCTTGACCGCTCAACCCCGACGGGTTCGCGGGTACTCCTTGATACACGCGCACGTAATCCACAATCATGTTAGAGGGATTCGGTGTGCTGGCGTTCGGTGGTCCCGGCCAGCTGCCGCCCACCGCCAGATTCAGCAGCATAAAGAAAGGATGGCCGTCGAATGCCCAAGTCCCACGACGCGGCATGTTGGCCGGAGTGAACGAAGCAAACGGGTGCGTGTAATCGTCCACGTAGTACTGCACCAGGTCAGGCCCCCAAATCACTCCGTAGATGTGATAATCGGTATCAATTCGTTGTCCAGCGGGAAAATTGTACTGCGCATGGATCGAACCGCCTCCGTTATAGCCCGGCCCATTCAGACTTGACTGAACCACCGTCGGCCCCAGCGAGGGCACGTTCTCCATCATGTCTTCCTCGCCGCAATTCGGCCAGTTTGTGCCCGAAAAAATGTTGTCGCCCAGCATCCAGTAAGCTGGCCACAATCCCGCCGCGGATGGCAATTTGATCCGCGCCTCGGCCCGCCCGTAAGTAAAAGTGAAGTGCCCGTGGGTAAAGATTCTGGCCGAAGTCCATTGCCCGTCCGGCATGAGCACGGCGGCGATCACCAGATTCCCCACGCCATCCACGTACCCGTTCTTCAGCCAATTCGAACAGTCGCCGGTTTGTCCTGCCCCGGCTTGTCCGCAGTAGATTTCCAATTCGTTGTTGCTCGAGCCCGCCGTCGGGCTGTCGTACGACCAGTTATTCGGATCGGGCGCGGTGTTCGCCGCTCCGTTAAATTCGTCACTCCAAACCAGCGACCATTGGGTCTGCGCCTGTGCCGGCAACCCAGGAAGCGCTATGAAAACGACCGCCGCCAGATGGAAGAATTTTGGCCTCTGCATGGTGGGACCTCCGCGCAGGAGATGGTATATCGGACGACCAAACCAGAGCAACCACCCTGGCAGACCGTCCCCACTTCGCGGCAGTTCGAATAGGTGTCACAAACCCTCAACACCAGACCACTCTCCCTATGAGTCAAACGCGCTTAACTCCCTGTTCTACAGGTGGTTACGAAAGTCCAAATAACCAGTCGCCTTCCGGAACCATCCAATGTGAGCCGGGTTAGATAACATGTGGCCTACATGCGTCTGCAGCTCAAAATCGCAGGTTTTTTCTGTCTGGCAGCGTTGGCGTTCTGCGCTCCCAAATCGCTCCGGGCTCAAGCCACATTGCTGCTTGAAGAGCCTTACAGCTACGACGGCACTTTCGCCGGCACCGGACACTCCGCGGTGTATCTCTCGCGTGTCTGCGCGGAGTCTCCGACTGCGCTGCGTCGCTGCCAACCGGGAGAAACCGGCGTGGTCATCAGCCGCTATCACGGGATCGCCGGCCGTGACTGGATTGCGGTTCCGTTCATTCCTTATCTTTACGCGGTCAACCACCCAGAAAACGTTCCGCTGGTTGCCGACGAAAAAATGGTCAAATTTCTTCGCCAAAATTATGCGGAAAGCATCGGGATCAACCAAGGCCCTTGGTATCAGCTCTCTGGCTCCGCGTATGACCGCACCACTTACGGCTTTCGCGTCGCCACCCGCCCCCAGCAGGATGACGAACTGATTCGCATCCTGAACTCAGGCCCAAACAGCGAATCCTACAAGCTGCTCAACCGGAACTGCGCCGACTTCGCCAAGCAGATCATCAATTTCTACTATCCCAAGTCAATTCACCGCAGCATCATCGCCGATCTCGGCGTCATGACCCCCAAGCAGGCGGCGAAATCGCTGGTACACTCCGGCAAGCGCCATCCCGAAATGCAGTTGACCACATTCATCATTCCGCAAGTCCCGGGATTGAAGCGCAGCAAGCCGGTGCATGGCGTGATCGAGTCTGTGGTGCTGGCGAAGAAGTACGTGACCCCCGTTCTTCTCTTTCATCCCTTCGTCGTGGGCACAGTGGAAGCCGCCTACTGGGCAGGGTGGCGATTCAACCCGGCAAAGCGCGCGCTCATTTTCGATCCCAACCATTGGGACGTGAGCGACCCGCGCGATGCGCTTGAAGTGCCCCTCACCAGCGCCGAACGCCGTTCCCTTGAGAAGTCGCTTTCCGACGTAAAGCGCGCCAGCGTTGAAGCCGAGTTGCCGGAGTGGCGAAGTCTTCAGGCCGACGCCGAGCCCCGCTTGGACGCTTCCGGCCAGCCGTTTTTGAAGGCGCAGGTGGAGGGACACACGATACTGATCGGCCTCAGTCGCGGCAACGCCCTGCGCCTGACCGCACCACCCGAGTTTACCCAGGGGCTTCTGCTTACCCGGCTGGAGCACGAATTGAAGTCCGGTAAGCCGCCACGGGCTTCGCAGCGAGGGGTCGAAAGCGACTGGAAACTTCTGGAGCGGGCGGTCGAAGCCCGGCAGGCCGAGCTTGAGGCGGGTCGCTAGACGAAAAATCGAGCGGGGATTACTCTAAACCTCTCCCGCTTGCCAACCAAGCCCACGCTCGAAAGCGAAGCTCACCTTCAATCACGCGCCGGCGCGCTGCGTAGAGAACTCGGGCTCCGCGATCTGGTGCTCGCCCAAATCCTCTACATGATAATTCCGGAGTTCTTTGGAACGGCAGCCAGGGCCGGGGCCTATCACGTGGCGCTGTGGGCGCTCGCCATCGTTCTGTTTTTCCTTCCTCTCGCCTTCGTTGTGGCCTATCTGAACCGCCTGATGCCGCTCGAAGGCGGACTCTACGAATGGGCCCGGCTTGCTTTCGGCGATCAGATCGGCTTTCTCGTCGCCTGGAATCTCTGGCTCTACGCTGTGATTTACATGGCGCTGGTTGGCCTGGTGACAACCAGTTTCGTCGCCTACGCTCTGGGTCCCGGCGCGGCATGGATCGCGGCCAGCAAGTGGATCGTCCTGGCCACGTCGTTCGCGCTGATTGCCGCGCTCATCCTTCTCGCGCGGGTTGGATTCCACATCGGCAAGTGGGTCACAAATGTGGGAAGTGTGTTCACCCTTCTCGTACTCGGCGTGCTTGTAGTCATGCCGCTGGTCGGCTCCTTGCGAGCAGATCCTGGAAACTATCATCCCCTGCAACTGGTTCTTCCGCCATTCACCCTCTTCACTCTCAGCGTATTCAGCAAGATGACTTTTGGAGCCCTCTGCGGTTTTGAGTATGTGGCGATTTTTGCGGGCGAGTGCCGGAATCCCGAGCGCAATCTGGCCCGCTCAATCCTGCTCACCGCTCCCCTGATTGCTCTTTTTTATATCCTCGGAACCAGTGCCGTCCTCGCCTTCGTTCCCGCCGATGCGGTTGACGTCACCGCGGCAATACCGCAAGCGCTGAGCCGCAGCTTCCATTCCTTCGGCATTTCCGCAATTATCCTGCCTGCGTCCGTGCTCCTGCTTTTCACGAATTACTTTTCCACCTTCAATATCAATTTCAACGGATGTGCGCGCCTCCCCATGGTCGCCGGCTGGGACCATCTTCTACCCGCCTGGTTCACGCGGCTGCATCCGAAATACAAGACGCCAGTGAACTCAATCTTCTTTGCCGGCGCGGTCGCGATGGCGGTAAGCATCGTAGCGCTGGTCGGGGTCGGCGAACAGGAAGCCTTCGAACTACTGCTGGTGCTGGCGTTTGCCTTTTATGCCACCGCGTATCTGGCTTTGTTCGCGATCCCGTTACTCTCGAGACAGGACCTGGGAGTCCGCCCCGCCCTGTGGCTGCGCATCGGCGCCGTTTCTGGCCTTCTCATCACTCTTCTCTACATTCTGCTTTCCGTCTTCCCCATCATTGATGTCCAAAGCAGGTGGGGATATTTCGCCAAGACGGTGAGCGTAATTCTCGGCGCCAATGCTATGGGGATCGGGCTTTATCGCTGGGGGGGAAAAAAGGCCGCTCCCGTTAGGGATTCCGGCGCCGATCTGTTGGCGTGAAAGGAATCCAAAAGCTCCAACCGCGAAGCGGTGGCATGTGATAGCCGGCACGGCAGTTCCGGAATGGTTTAGGCGAGGTGAATCGAGTCCCTTCAGGAACGCCAATTCACGACGCTTCAGGCGTCTGAAAGATCAGGCTCATGCAAGTCAGCCCCGCTTCCGCTTTCAAGAACTCCGAAATATCAACCGTTCGCACCTCGATACCTCGTTGCTCCAGTGTGCCGATAGTTTTCCGGAATCCACTGTGCATGCAAACCGTTCCATTGACCAGCAAGGCATTCGCCGCCATCCATTCCTCTGCCGGCACTTGGACGACTTCATATTGTGAAAACGGCGAAAGATCCACACGCGTTGCATCGGCAAGAATTGTCTGCTCATCCACCGCGGTGCAAACGCTCTTCAAATGCAGCGCCCCCGGCACGATCACCGGATGAACCCCGTACCCAAACAGCTCCACGTGTTTTCGCAGCACCTCGATCCCCTCACGACTCGTCCGGGTTGTAACTCCCACGAACAAGTCCCGCCCAATGCGCAGCACATCGCCGCCTTCAAGGGTTGCCGGCGCTTCTATCTGCAAGACGTCCCGATGTTTTCGGATGGCATTCACGACCCCGGCAACTTCCCGGCGCCTAGCCTCGCTGCCGGGCCGGGTTAAGATCGCCACCTCATCGAGCACCAGAGCCGTGTCCTCAAGAAAGCAGCTATCAGGACATTGCTCATCGGCCGGAATCTGCAGCACGCCGACCCCGAGGCTTCGTAACATTTCCTGGTACTGCCGATGCTGCTGGACCGCCCGTCCGAAGTCAATTGCCAGGCGATCAATGAATGTAAGTTCGCATTCCGCAATGTGCGGGGACACTCCGCGAGTGAAAGCAGTCAGCATAGGTCGGAGATCTGGGTCCCAGATGCCTCGCAGGAAATTATATCTGCCAAGCGCGTGTGGGTGAGACCCTCTTGTCTGACGCTTTTGATGGAGTGTGCGGACCGCAACCGCCCGCCCGAAGCCGTCGCAAGCCTTCCGCTATTGCTGCGAGCTGGTCGCCGCGGCCGCCTGCGCCGCGTTTCCAATCGCATCGCCGGACAGCACCAGCTCCACCCGCCGGTTCTGCTGCCGGCCTTCCGGCGTATCGTTGGAGGCGATCGGCTGCGTCTTCCCGAATCCTCGGGCTTCAATCGAATCCGCCGTAATCCCTTGCTGGACAAGGTAATCGCGAACCGCGCCCGCACGCCTCTCTGAAAGACTCTGGTTATATTCGTCCCCGCCCACGCTGTCGGTATGACCTTCGATTTGAAGATGCAAACTCGGATAAGCCAGCACGATCCCTGAAACTTTCGCCAGACGCTCGCGCGCTCCCGGCAGCAGCTCAAAGCTACCGGTCTTAAACAACACATCCGACATGTTGGCGATCAGCCCGCGGGCTGTGTCGCGCGTGGAAAGAATCGTATTCAGTTGCTGCAGCAACCGCGCCCGAAGCTCCTGCTTTTCCTTCTCCGCCTGTTGCCGCATTTGGTCGGCCTGCTGACGCAACTGCTCCGACTGCGCCGCCGCCTGCTGCGCCTTCGCTGTTTCCGCCGCCAGCGCCTGTTGCTGCGCCACAGCTTCAGCTTTCGCTTTCTCCGCCGCTTCTGTCTGCCGCGCTGCTTCCGCTGCCGCTTGCTCGGCTTCAGCTTTCATCTTCTCGGCCTCGGCCTTTGCAGCTTCGGCTTGCCTCTGCGCTTCTTCCGCTTCCACGCGCCGCTTGGATTGGGCTTCCGCATCCGCCCGCGCTTTGGCTTCCCGATCCTCCGCCGCTTTCTTGTCCGCCGACGCCTGCGCTTGCGCTTCGTCCTCGGCCCGCTGCTTCACCGCCATCACCCGCGCTTCTTCCGCGGTCTGGGTAGTTTCTCGCGCCGCCGATTCCACCGCCGCCTTGCCCGACTTCTGCCGGTACGTAGTTTCCGCTTGCGTCAGTTGCTGGTCCGCCTTGGCCAGAATCGACGTCGCATACTTGTCCCCCGCCGCAATGTGCGCGATCCGCAGCGCATTCCGCGCTTCAAATAGCTCCATCGGCGTGGTGCGATCGATCCCGAAAATTGCGTTTTGAATCCGCTCGTTGCTGGCAGAATACGTTCCCCGCCCCAGCAACTCGTACTTGGCGGTGATCTCTTCCCCTTGCGCCACGTTCTCCGGCACCACGCTTTCCAGCACCACCACGTTCCCCGGCTGATTGACCGCAAAATACGGCTCCGCCGTCACGATCAGCCCAAACGTTTGCATGTCGGTCGAGGCTTTCCGGTGCGCATTGCTCTTGTCGAGCGTCAGCTCTCCCAAGTTCACCGCCCGCCCCTCCGGAGAAACCGCCCACAGCACATACGTCAGATATTCCAGTCCAAACTTGGTGGCCTCTTCCATGCCCTGAAACTTAGCGTCAATGGCGACATTGGTTTTCTTGCTCTCAACCTTCGCCTCCCCCGACGCGCCCGTCATCAACTCCGTCGCCTGGAACGCGGTCTTCACCTGCCCGCCCTGGCGATAGTGGACCGCCTTGGTAGTGCGGGAAATGATGTTGGCCTTAGCGGAATTAGTTGCCGGATTTGGCGCTGCAAGCTGGCTCTGCCCAGCGAGCAACGACGTAGCCAGGATCGCCACAACGAAGTGCACAAGTTTCCGCATGAAATAGCCCCGTTTCACAAAGGAAGTAGTTTTGAATTGTTTTCGTCTCTATCATCCTCTCTATCTCCTAGAAAGAAAAGGACTAGAGGTGTCGTCGAGGGTTGATACTTTGGTACTCGCGGTGGAGGAAGCGGGTCGAAATTGCGCTCACTTGGCCCCCGCCGCCATGGGCTTAATCCGCTCAAACGCGTCCTCCGCCCGCCGCAACGCCTCTTCCACATTGGCGCAGATATTCTCCCGGCCAACCACTTCCGCAAATTCCGCCTGATGTATCAATTGCGCCGGCTGTTCGCGCGCGCCGCACAGGATCAAAGTCCGCCCAGAGGCCTGCAAATGTTTCGCCGTCTCTTCCAGCGCGAACAGGCCAGTGGCGTCGATCGCAGTCATGTTGCGCAGCCGAATGATGACCACCGGAGGCAGCGTCTTGATGTTCTCGGTTATCGCGGAAATCTTGTCCGTAGCGCCGAAGAGAAACGGTCCATGAATGCGAAAAATCGTAGCGTAGTAAGGGATGTCCTTGTCCTGCAGAATGTGAATACGGCCGTCTTCAATGTAGTCGTCGGTCACTTGCGAGACGGTTGTAGTATTGGCCACGCGCGTAATAAAGAGCAGCGCCGCCAGAATCATTCCCGCCTCAACCGCCACCGTAAGATCAGCGAACACGGTCAGCGCAAACGTGACCAGCCACACACTGACGTCCGTCTTGGTCAGCTTGAGCAGTTGGGGAATTTCGCGCCATTCGCCCATGTTGTACGCGACGATCATGAGGATCCCTGCCAGTGCTGCCATCGGAATGTAGCTGGCCAGGGGCGCCGCAAACAGCAGCACACACAACAGTGTGAGCGCATGAATCATTCCGGCGATAGGCGATTGCGCCCCGGCACGAATGTTAGTTGCGGTGCGTGCGATGGCGCCGGTTGCAGGCAAGCCCCCGAACATGGGGGAGACGATGTTGGCTACTCCCTGACCGATCAGCTCCACATTGGGATTGTGATGATCATTGCTCATGCGGTCTGAAACCACCGCCGACATGAGCGACTCAATCGCTCCCAGCATCGCCACCGTGAACGCTGGCCCGAGCAGTCCATGTACCAGGCTGGCATGCCAGGTAGGAATCACGAAGTGCGGCAATCCGCTGGGAATCCCGCCAAACCGCGTGCCGATCGTTTCTACCGGAAACTTGAAGAGAAAAACCGCAACCGTCGCGCCCAGCATGGCAACTATCGGCCCCGGGATGCGACTGGAAACAGCGCGGCACAGTAGTAAGACTGCCACTGTGCAACCGGCCACCAGCGCGGCCCGCGGAGACCACGTCGGAGCCGCGGCGGCTAGTGACTTCATTCTTAGCCAGAACTCGCCGGGAACTTTGTCGAGATGCAATCCAAAGAAGTCTTTGAGCTGGGTGCTGGCGATCAGCACCGCAATCCCATTGGTAAATCCAATCACCACCGGACGCGGAATAAACTTCACCGCCGATCCCATCCCCGTCGCGCCCAGCACCACAAGTAGGATCCCAGCCATCACCGTGCACATGAACAACCCGTCTATCCCGTGCACCGCGACGATCCCGGAAATGACCACGACAAACGCGCCCGTCGGCCCGCCGATCTGGGTCTTCGATCCGCCCAGCGCGGAGATCAAAAATCCCGTCACCACCGCGCAGTAAATTCCTGCCTGCGGACTCAGTCCGGACGCAATGCTGAACGCCATTGCCAGCGGAAGCGCAACCAGTCCCACCGTGATTCCGGCAATTACGTCGCGAATAAATTTGTTCAGGCTGTAATCGCGCAGGCACAGCACGGACTTCGGCAGCCATCGATCGTCCATTGCAAAAGAAAGGACGCGAGAGACGCGAGAAGACATATTGCATTTTATTATCTCAGTTGTCGCCAGCTTACTGGCGCTTTGCAGCAAACCAAAGGGCTTGCACTCCAGTGGCGCAAGCCCAGAGGGTGCGGCAAGAATCTCGCCTTCCCATAGCTTTCATAGATTTTTTCAATTGGACTTCCCCAAGCCGTTCTGTCAGATTCTCAGAGTGAACTGCTGCCCAGTAGCAGCAGCGGGATGCGCCTTTCGTCACTCTTCCCCGTCGCACGCGTTTTCCCGACCTCGTTGTCCTGAAGCAAACGCAGCCAGTTAGTGAGCAAATTAATGCGCGAAGGACGCGGCTATTGAACTCTCTAAACTTCGCAACTGTGAAATTTGCGTTTGAGTTCATTTCACGGCTGCAATTTTCAAAGTTCTTGCAATGGTTCCGCAGCGCCGGTCTGAGCGCCTCGGAACCCGGGAGAAATTCGCATGGAAGACAAGAAAAGCAGTAAGAAGGCCAGAGTGACCCTGAAAATCGTGGCCGACCACGTCGGGCTTACTCCGGGAACAATCTCAGCCGTGTTGAACGACACCTACGCGGCGCGGCGGATTCCACAACCAACCAAAGATCGCATCCTGGCTGCGGTGCGCGAATTCAATTACCAGCCCAACCCTCTGGCGCGGGCGTTGCGCACCGGGCAAAGCATTATGCCGGGGGGCGAAGTCCGAGACAGTGCGAACCCCCACGGCGCGCTCGTGATTGTCGGCGAGCGCCAGTTCCTTCGTGCCATCAGCGCCATCCAGCAAGCCGGGCTGCGCGTGCCGGATGACTTTTCCGTGGTCGGCTTCGAGGATCTCGCTGCCGCCACTCTGAACTATTCCGCCCTCAATGCCGCGCCCAAGCCGCCCTGACTAGGCTGGAGAATTTCCCGACCGCTGCTTGACTAAGTCAACCAACGATTCATCGAGGGGACCCAGGCCACGCTCACTCCGAGTGTGGCCTTTTTTCGAGTAATATTGTCGCTAACCTTTTTCCAATTCCCCCGTCCGTTTCTGCTTGGAGGAAACATGAAGCCAGCGGCCGCATTTCTTCTTCTAACCCTTGTCTCTACTCCAGCCCTCAGTCAGACCGCAACCACTGCCCAGTCCATTCGCGAACAGTTCGCGGACATCAATCGCAAGATTCTCGACATGGCGAAAGATTTTCCCGAGGACAAATACGATTTCAAGCTCAAGCCCGAAATGCGCACCTTCAGCGCGGTGATCGTCCACATCGCCGGGGGCAACGTCTATGCCGCTAAGGCCGGAAAAGGCGAGAAGGCGACCTGGGACGAACTCGAGCCCAAAGACTACAAGACCAAAGCCCAGGTTGTGGCCCTTATGGAAAAGGTCGTCGCCGACTCCGAAGCCACACTCAACAGTCTGCCCGATGCTTCCTTCGCCAAGACCATCGAGCCCTGGATCAGCGTAACCGAACACTCGGCCGAGCATTACGGGCTGCTGGTCGCTTACTACCGCGCCAATGGCCTGGTTCCTCCGGAGTCCCGCCCAAAGCAGAAGCAATAGATTGCCTGTGTGCCGGGGATGTCTTTTCGGGGCAGGGACATTGCCTGCCCCAATTCCGACTCGCTGGCTGAGTCTTTCGAGGACACCGCAGAATCTAACCTACCCATGCCGGTGACGTATATCCTTGATGCGAAGCAGAAACTCATTCGCACCAAGTGCATCGGGAATGTGACCCTCGAAGAAGTGTTGGGCCATTTCCGCGAGCTCGAGCGTGACTCGAACTCAGCCGACCGCCTCGACGTTTTCCTGGACCTGAGCGAAACCAGCTCCTTGCCGGTCACCGTTCAGATTGCCGCCGTCGCGGATGAAATAGAGAGGATCCAGGCGAAAGTCCGCTTCAACGCTTGTGCCGTTTTGGCCCAAAGAGACGCACTTTTCGGCATGTTGAGAATGCTTGAGGTAAAAGCCGAGCCGTTCTTTGGCGCCTTCCGCGTGTTTCGGGTCGCCACTGAAGCAGAGACCTGGCTCGCGTCGCAGAGATTGCCGATGAGTCTCCCCATTGAAATCAGCGCAGTGGGAAACCCGGGCGAACAGTCTGGAGACAATAATCCAGGGCAATGAACTGGTTCAATAATCTGGGCGAGGAATCGAAGCCTACGGCTCCTGCCGCAGGTCGCTCACCGAAGCGCTGGCCCGGGCATAGGTCAGCGCGTCATGCGTAATGTGGACCATGTCATCAGGAGATAGAATCTCTCTCGCCGCCAGAATCACCACCGCCTGAGCGAAAGCCGCCGGGTCCCAGTTCTTCAGCCGCACTTCTGACACCCTGCCATCCCGCACCGTCTCATTATTCAGTGCTCCCAGCACCAGCACAAAACGGGGACGCAAACGCGGCGGATCGACCGGCCGGATGGTTCGCGCTACCCGGTCGCAAGCAGAGAAATAAATCCTGATAGCTTCATCCACCGGCCACTTCTTGTTCTTCGGGTTAGACACCCCGAACGGCGTCGAATTCTGCGCCACGCCGGCTTGCGCGAACCCCTTCGCGCCCGCTCCCGCAATCAGCAACAGCAAGCCCGCGCCCAGCAGCGTCCGCTTCAAGTTCCGCGTCGTACCCAGATTTGTCAGAGATTCCACGCCCGATTTGAACGTTCGCATGACCAGGCTTCCGGTCACAGGATGAGAAGTATTTTGCTGTTTCACCGGGGACGGTCCTTCAACCCGTTCCTCGCAGCGTGATCTCGTCCCAAAAATTGCACAAGATGTCTTAAGTAATAGGCTGCCCAGAAGCCCACGCCGCAGAGTTCCAAAACCAGAGAGTTCTAAAAGAGGACGCAAGGTGGTCAGCTAGTCTCTTGCGATCGCGACCAACTCTGGCGAGAATGAGAACCACATGCAGACATCCCCGCCGATTAGCCCCGCGAGTGCCATCGTCATCGTCCCACTGTTCTTCGTAACCATCTGGTGCACAGTTTGTTTCGTGCTCAGTCGCGTGAGCGGTTGGTCCCTGCTTGCCAACCGGTTCCGAACGGATTCCCGCTTTTCGGGGCGGATTTGGGGCTGGCAGAGCGCGAGAATGAGATGGGGCTGCAATTACAACAATTGCCTCACATTCGGTTCCGATCCTTCCGGTCTGTACCTGTCCATCATGTTTCTGTTCAGACTCGGCTCGCCGTCGTTGCTGATCCCGTGGCCAGAGGTAACAGTTTGGAGTCGTCGGAAGTTCCTATTCTTTCGATTCGTCGAGCTTAGGCTTGGCCGCGAAGAGCAAGTACCGCTCATGATGCGGGAAAAGTTGGCGGACGCCCTTCGATCCGCCGCCGGATCGGGCTGGCCTATCGAACCTGTTTCTTAAAGGGAACTACAACGATCCCGAATACCTGAAACGCATCTCGGAAAACGCGGGCGCTACGTATGCCGCCAGGACTGGAGCCCACAATCCCTCCGCAGTTCATGACCATTCCTTGACAAGAACGCCCTGCGACCGACCATATACTTTTTGATAGGACGATCACAGTGCATGAAGGACACCCATGACTAAACCGATATGCCTCGCATTGCTTCTGCTCGCACTCAGCCTCGCCCCGGCACGCGCTGCAGACCTCGACCTCGCCGCCTCCAAAATCACCGTCCACGTGGAAAAATCCGGCCTGTTCTCGGCCTTCGCCCACAACCACACCATCGCCGCCCCGCTGGCGTCCGGAAACCTCGACGTAGGAAAACGCACCATCGAACTCAAATTCCGCTCTCAGGAAATGAAAGTCCTCGATCCGGGCACCAGCGACTCCGAGCGCGCCAACATCGAGCACACCATGAAAAGCGACCAGGTCTTAGACCCTGCACGTTTCCCGGAAATCTCGTTCGTCTCAACCTCCGTCGAGACCCCTGCCGCCGAAAGCAACGCCCCCGCGCACTACCTGGTCCACGGCAATCTCACTTTGCACGGCGTCACTCGGCCAGTCGAGCTATCGGTCTCTTTTTCGGAAGGACGCTACACCGGGAAAGTCACCCTAAAGCAAACCGACTTCAGCATCACCCCCGTAAGAATCGCCGGCGGCGCAGTCCGCGTGAAGGACCCGATCGAGATCGTGTTCGAGATCGTGGCGAAGTAGTTCGCCTAAGATGCCCGTGTGGGTCGGACACTCTGGTTCGACGCCTTTGACTTGGATTGCCGGTGCCTTATTTCTTCGTCCTTGGCGAGAGGTGGGGCGGGTTCCCCTCCCGACAAACTAGTCGAAATTTGCAAATCGAAACCTCGCGCCGGGTGGAAGCGCGGATGGCGTTTGAAGTAGAATAGGGGCCGTTTTGCGGCCGGGGAAGATACGATCGGAACCAAGCCGCAAAGGAAGAGACGGAGGTATATGCCATGACGAAGCGCTCAATGCTTCTTCTTATGCTCGTAATGTTCGTGGGAACCGTAGCGGGGAAAAGCATCCTGCCAAAACCCACGAAGCTCTGCATCCCGTGCACGAACTACTGCAAGACCCATCCCAATTCGCCCCGGTGCTTGTGACCGAACCGCTAGATAACAAAGGGCACGACATATCTCGTGCCCTTCTTTAGGATTCTAAGTGGGACGGGTCCCACCAGATCTCCGCGCCATTGGAGAAAAAGAGCGGCGCTGTACTCTCGGATCGCGCCAGGTTTTTTCAAGCGGAATACCACGAGCTACCCCCAAGCCAACCCACAACGGTCGAACCACAACGGAAAGGCCACGCCGCTTTCGCAACGTGGCCCTTGTTCACCGCCGCTTGAAACACCCTAGAACTGGTTCCACAAATACTGGTTATAGACTTCGTGGTGGTACTGCACCTCGGGAGCCTTCACAAAAGTTCCGAGCAGGCGCGGACAGCGGTCCGCCGACGCTTGCTTCAGATCGGCATAGCGGCCCTTTACGTCGTCTCCCAGAATCTTGGATATCCATTCTGAGCCCCGGAAATCTTCGAGTGCGGTGTAGATGTTGTCCGGCAGATAGCGTTCCGCTTGGCGCAGGTTCTTGATCTTCGCCGTCGAGCCGTCCAGCCCGCTCTTGAAGATTGAGTACAGCGCCATGTAGGGATTCGCGTCCGGGCTGACCGAGCGCACCTCGACTCGCATGCTCTTGTCGTTGCCGATCGGAATACGCACCATCGATCCGCGATCCACGGCCGAAGCCTTGATCTGATTCGGGGCCTCGAAGTGTGGGTCCAATCTCCGATAAGCGTTGACGCTCGCGTTGAGCAGTAGGCAAATGTCGTTGCCATGGGTGAGGATCTTATCCACGAACGACCATCCCATCTTGCTGAGCTTCTCTTCGCCCTTCGCGTCCCAGAAAAGGTTCTTGCCATCCTTGGTGATCGAAACGTTCGTGTGCATGCCGCTGCCGTTCACCCCAACTACGGGCTTGGGCAGGAACGACGCCGTCATCCCCAGCTTGGTCGCCACCTCTCGGCAGATGAGTTTATAAAGCTGAATCTGATCGGCGGCCGCAACGACTTCGCCGTATCCATAGTTAATTTCAAACTGCGACGGCGCCACTTCCGGATGGTCTTTCTCATTCTGGAATCCCATGGCGCGCTGCACTTCCGCCGACAGATCAATGAAGTTGCGCAGCGGATCGCCGGGCAGCGAGTGATAATACCCGCCCGTGTTTACATACTCGAACTTTTCAGTGTCGTGGTAGTTCTTCTCAGCGTCGGTGCCTTTGAAGATAAAGCCCTCAATCTCATTGGCCGCATTCAGGGTGTAGCCTTCGTCCTCGTGCAACTTCCCGGCATATCCCTTCAGCACGCCGCGAATGTCGGCCGCATACGGCCCGCCTACCTTCTCAATCACTTCGCCAAACACCAGAACTTTGCCGGGCCCAAAGAAGTCCGCCGGCGCCCAATAGAACGCCGCCCAATCGATGCCCAGGCGCAAGTCGCTTTCCTTCTGCGCGGTAAAGCCGCGAATCGACGACCCGTCAAACGTAAGGTTGTCCCAGCTCTTGATGAGGAATTTCTTGTCGTAGTCGAGCATGTGCAACCGGCCTTCCAGGTCGCTGAACAGCACGGTGACGGCCTTAATCCGCTTCTCATCAGTCAGGTATTTGAGCCGCTGCTCCCTGATCTTGTCGGGCGCGACACGCTTCTTGCGCTGTTCTTTCGCCTCCAGGTTCAACTCTTCCAGTTCGTCATACGACAACGCAAGGAAGTTCCGCAGTTCGTTGGACAATGTATCTCCTTTTTTTGTGGATAGCCGTTGCAGGCGGCCAGATTTACGCGACCAATCAGACTACCCGCCCCGCCGTGCTCAGCGCCAATCAAAAGTCGTGATGGAGAAGATCAAGCATTCTTATGGGGAAAGGCTGGTGTGGGTCGGACATTCCTGTCCGACGCCTTTGATTCTTGCCTTGCGGGGTTCAGCTCTTACTCGGCGCCTCACTAAGTGACCGTCAAAGCGGAGCGGTTTTGGCTGAGAAAATCGGCAACAATCCACGCCGCACCGGTTATCGCCAGATTCTGCGCGTTGCCGGCCCAATTGATCAGCTTATGCGGATCGGCAAACGGCGCCGGCAGCCATACCAGCAACCCGAAGCCGATCAGCATGGCGGTAAGTAATCGAGACGCTAACAGGGCTGAACGCCCGGAAAGTATCGCGATGGCCGCGAGCGCAAGCGCAATCGTAGTCGTGATCGCCCAGAACATTTGTCCCGGAGGAATCCACTCTGGAACGAACGACGCCGTTCCAGAAAGGTAAACCAGTTGTTCGAGTGTGAATGAAACAACACAGATTCCGAAAAATATGTACCCGATCCGAGCCAGCTTTGCTGCTCGCTCCGAATCACTTCGGCTAACCGACGCGTAAACGATCAGCGCCCCCGAGACCAGAGAAAATTGCTCGAAAAAGTTGCCCCACCCATCATAAATCCGCGGTGTGGCAACGATGTGCGGCACCCAGAGCAACGCAAAAATAAGATAGATGGCGCCGAGTGCGAAAGAGCCGGCTCGCGCCGTTCTAGACCACTGAATGGCTATGCCTCCAAAGAGCTCGATCGCAGCGGCGATATATACGAGAATCTCGCGGTGAGCAACGTTCCCCAGCGCCCCGATCTGTTGCCAACCGTTAAAGTCATGCCAGACCAAAGTGATGACGCCGAAAGCGACAGCAGCCAACCCGTACACGCGACGTCCCAGATAGATTCTTGTCATCTCATCCTAGGTGCGCGGGCATTTCGGCGCATTGAGGAATGTGGTCTTAGATCAAAGAAGACTAAAGCGCGGTAGTGATAGTTTGCAATAGCCATTTTCCGGTGAAAGCCACTCACGTTGAAGCGAATGTCATAACTGATTGCCGGGTGTCCCATCTTTCGCGTGCTTTGAAGCTGTGAAAAAACCGTTTTCCGGAAGCTGCGAAGAGACGCGAGGGTTGATCTTGCAGTAGAGGAAGGGGTCTAGGTTGACGGAGAAGTAGTTTTAGGTTCCGCCGAGCGGTTGCGGGTTTAGCCGGGGAGTA
>WNFC01011897.1_pt1 | contig 20120 bp, 18 predicted proteins | sample 5400541 | NCBI WGS metagenome assembly WNFC01 (sample SAMN13153342, study PRJNA577476) | soil metagenome | isolation source: 120 cm saprolite under Douglas fir tree site 2 hole 2 replicate 1 | place: USA:California | collected 2015-04-18
CGCCGCCGCACTTGCGCCAGGACGGCCGATCGACTGATAGACCGCTATCGGAGGACCCGTCAAGAATCGGGATTGAGCGGACCCGTGCGAGCAGCTAACCTAAGCTCCCCACCTGAGCAGAAGAATGGGGAGCACTCCAGAGGGATGACACGAACGTTGCCCTGCCGCCAGTACTCTGCTAAGCCTGGGCCAGCGCGAGACATCGCATGAAGTGGCCCGTGCCGATGTGGGCGCTGGCGTCGGCGCGGATCAGCAACTCTTTCACGTCAATCGTTGGAAACCAGTGTGCGCGACTGGTCCTTTCAGGAGAGTCGTTATCGTATTGCGTTCCAGGGCCGGTGCCATCACCGCAAAGACTTCGTTCAAGGCTTCAAAGTAACTGTCGAGGTGATGATCTTGGTGAGCGTAGGTTACGTAGAATGCGCCGGACGCCAGAAACCCGCGCTCGAGCATCAGTTGCGTAAACACCGTTCTCGCCGCCTCGTGTTGTTCGGTGACGAAGTGGAAGTGACTGAGCGGCGCGAAGCCTCCAATCTCCAATCTCAACCCGCTTCGGGCGGCCGCCGCGTGCCAACCAGCCTGCATGAGCATTCCTATTCGCTTCAGATGCTCCGGCACCTGACGGTGCTGATGCTTGTGAATGGTGGCCAGCGCCGCCACCGGTCCGATGCGCTCGGTCCAATTGGTACTGCTGATGAACGTGGCTTGAGCGGCTTGCATGACATCACCGCGGCCGATGATCGCGGCCATCGGATAACCGTTGCTCATCGCTTTCGCGAACACGGCAACATCCGGCTGGACATTGTAGAGGAGGTGTGCGCCACCCGTGTTGAAGCGGAAACCGGACGTGATCTCATCGAATATCAGCACGGCCCCGATCCGGCTAGAGAGCTCTCGGATCGCTTCCAAGAAGTCCGGCTTGGGCTCATGATTCCGGATTGGCTCCATGACAATTGCCGCCAGCTCGTCCCCGTATTTCGCGACAATTGTCTCCAGCTCCTCGAATTGGTTGTAGTGAAAGGGAAGAGCGGTGCTGGCTAGGCCGCGCGGCACCCCCGCCGGCTGAAGACCTGGTAGAAGGTGCCCGTCCAGCGCGCGGTCCTCCGCGAGGTTTGCGGCGAGGTACCAGTCGTGCCAACCATGGTAGCCGCAGAAGGCCACACGGTCGCGCCTTGTATGAGCGCGCGCAATGCGTACGGCAACCGCCATGGCTTCGCCGCCGCTCCGCGTGTACCGCACCATGTGAGCCCAAGGATGCAATTGACAGAGCAAGTCGGCCAACTCGACCTCTTCCGGTGCGTTGAGGGTACACGCCGACCCTGCGTCAATGGTCTTCTTGACGGCCTCATCCACATCGGGATCAGCCGCCCCTAGAATGCAGGCTCCGATGCCGTTATAGCCCATGTCAACATATCTGTGGCCGTCCAGGTCCCACACTTCCACTCCCCGGGCGCGACTGTAGTAGCTAGGCCATTGATCCGGCAGGAACATTTCCGGACGCTTCGAGAGCAGTTGCGTTCCGCCAGGGATTTTAGCTTTGGCTCTTAGATATAGCTTGTGGCCTGTGGTACTCATTTAGGTGTTGTCTCCTTGCACTGATGTCTGATAGCCTTCGTTGCGCTTGAATCTCGAATTCACACGACCCAATTCTGGATGTTCCGTTAGAAAGGCGAGTATCTCGGCAACTCCGAACGGAAGTTCAGGATTGAAATGCTCATAAATGCGGCGCACGAACTGCAGATCTTCAGGCTCGTCCACTGTCCACCGCAATCCGGCCAGGTCACAGTCGTATCTCACATTCGCCAGACGAAACACCTCGGGGTGGTTCCAGATGTAAGGCGTAACATGCTCCCGTTCGGACGCCAAGCTCGCCTCACGCCAGGCTCGCTCCGGTGCGTCCCGCCGAAAGACTTCAGTATCCAGCCCGTCCGGATAGCTCGGGTCTAGTGTATTGGACACATAGTCATAGTTCCCTTTGTGAAAAAAACGCACGACTTTGTCGATCACGACGGGATCGAGCAACGGGCAGTCCGCCGTCAGCCGAACCACCACGTCCGCGTCCAGTTGTAAGGCAGCGCGATAGTAGCGATCAAGCACGTTTGCCTCGCTGCCACGAAAGCAGGAGACGCTCCTGTCTCTGCAGAATTGGGCTACCGCGTCGTCAGCCGGTCCCTCGGAGGTCGCAACGGACACGAGGTCAAGGAGGCGCCCATCGAGCTCGCCTGACTACGTGATCCAGCATGGGCCTGCCGGCGACGTCAGCAAGGACCTTGCCGGGTAGCCGCGAAGAGGCCATTCGTGCTTGAACAATGGCCACTGTCTTCATGGCTGACGACAGCCTGGATGTCCTCCTCATCGATGGACTGATGGCCGTAGGGGAGAAGAGTGTTCCGGACCGGCCGGCCGCCCTGAATGGCCAGGTCGCTCATCGGTTACGACACTTTCAAGATCCGCCGTAGCTCCTCGATCGAGAGCCAGTGCTCGTTCGCATCGCTCGTGAAGGTGAAGCCGTCAGGAAGACTCTTTCCCTCCACCCGCTTGCTTTCGCCCCCCCAGGCCATCTCCGGATAGATCGAGAACATATCCTCGAGGGCAATCGTGTGGCGGGCCTCATCCTGCGAAATCAGAACTTCGTGGAGCTTCTCACCCGGCCGGATCCCGCTGTAGCCGATCTCGCAGCCCGGGGCAACGGCCTCGACGAGGTCCATGATCTTCATGCTGGGGATCTTGGGGATGAAGATCTCACCGCCTTGCATCAAATCGGCGCACCGAATGACGAACTCGACCCCCTGCTCCAGCGTCAGCCAGAAGCGAGTCATGCGCGGGTCGGTGACCGTGATCTTGCCGGTCTCGCGCTGCTCCATGAACACAGGGACCACGCTGCCTCGACTGCCCAGGACATTTCCGTAGCGGACGCAGCTGAAGCGCGTCGCGCGCGCGCCCGCGTACGCATTGCCCTGGACGAAGAGCTTCTCGGCGCACAGCTTGCTGGCCCCGTAGAGGTTGATCGGATTGACGGCCTTGTCGGTGCTGAGCGCGATCACCTTGGGCACCCCTCGATCGATGGCGGCATCGATGACGTTCTGCGCCCCCAGCACATTGGTCTTGATGGCCTCGTAGGGATTGTACTCACACGCGGGGACCTGCTTGAGGGCGGCTGCATGCACCACCAAGTCCACGGAGGCCTCGAAGGCCCGGTGCAAGCGATTGACGTCGCGCACGTCGCCCAGAAAGAAGCGGAGGCACGGGTCCGGGAACTGTATGCTCATCTCGTGCTGCTTCAGCTCGTCGCGACTGAACACGATGAGGCGGCGCGGCTTGTGGCGACTGAGGGCGATCTGCACGAACTTCCGGCCGAAGGATCCGGTACCGCCGGTGACGAGGATAGTCTTGTCGTCAAGAGTCATGAGAGCATTTTAGCCCAAGTCGAGAGCATTAGTCCAATTGCGGAGAACCTTCTTGCCTCCCAGAAGAAATTACGGCACGATCACGCTTGAACAAATGGGCAAGCACCCGCGCGTCAGCGTAGTCGTCACGACGTACAATCAGGCGCCATTCATCGCGTCCGCGCTCGAGAGTGTCTTCGCTCAGACCCGTCCGGCCGACGAGGTGATAGTCGTCGACGACGGGTCCACGGACGAGACCCCGCAGAGGATCGCCCTCTATCGGGATAGGATCGTGTCGCTTCGGCAGCCAAACCAGGGCGTCGCGCGCTCCCGGAACGTCGGCATTCAGAAGGCCCGCGGTGAGCTCTTGGCCTTCCTGGACGGAGACGACCTTTGGCAACCCGAAAAGCTTGCGCGCCAGATCGTGGCCGCGGGCGCGTACCCTGACGCAGGCCTGATTGCAGTGGATGGGGTCCAGTTCACCGATGCCGGGATCATGAGGCAGTCTCTGTTCCCCGCGCAGATCGCCCGTCTCTTCGCTGATGGTGCGGAGAGCGTGTCAGTGGATGTGTCCCGACATCTCCTGCAGGAAAACGTGATCTGGACGACCTCGCAGGTGATGATCCCGGCTCGAGTCTTGAAAACCGTCGGGCTCTCAGACCCAGAATTCCCACTCGTCAATGACTGGGATCTCTACCTGCGGATCGCGGAGCATTATCCCGCGACGTTTCTTCGTCACCGGCTCACGCGCTGGCGCTACCACGAGACGAGCGCCTCCGGGCCGGCTCGCCTGCGTGAGCTCCGATGGGGGGAAGACAGCATCCGAATGCTGGCCAAGCACGTCCGGCGGGCTGGCGGAGATCGGCGCCGTGCCGTGCGCGCAGCTCTCAGATCTCAGGTGTTCATGACCGCGGAGGCAGCCTACGATCACACCAAGCCCGGGCAGCGCGAACTAGGACTCGGTTGTCTCTGGCGTCTTCTGCGCTGGAGCCTGGTGTCTGTCGCACCCGCCATGTTTCTGCTCGCCGCCTACTCTCCCGCGTCTCTCGAGGCACCGGAGCATGTGCGCCGCGCCTTTCCTTTTGCATCACGGCCCTGGGCGACGAGACCGCCGAAGCCGACGCATGACCGATGAGACGAGCGGCTCCGGAACCAGGGTAGCCAGAAGCCAGAAGAGAGTCATCGGCTCCTCCGGAACGGCCCGGAAGAGCTTGAGGAGGTAGGCGCGAGCGAAGGCGGCGTCATGCGCCCGGGCATAGTTGTACGCCTCCCGCGCCTGCTCGCGCACCCGTTGGCGGAGACTGCGACGGATCAGTCGGCGATCTTCGGCCGCGCCCAGTCTCGAGTGCCGTCTGAGCACGGGGATTCCCGACAGGGTATAGGTGAAGCTGCGTCGTAGGCTCGGGCCGGACAGGCTAGTCTGAAGACGGCGGTAGCGGACGAGCGCGTGACGATGGAGTGCTATAGGCCCGTCACGGGAGACTCTGAGGTGGTACTCCCAGTCCTCGCAGGGCTGTATACCCTCCATCACAAGCCCCACGCGGTCGACGACCGCGCGGGAGACTAGCGTCTGGGCGGGACACGAGATCGCGTTCCGCTGGATGAGATCACGGTAGAAGTTCCCGATCAGCTCCCCGGCCGGCTCCCGGTCGAGCCTGGCCGCAAGCGGGCCCTTGAGGAGCCGCTCGGTCGCTACACGAACGTCACCGAAGACGACGCCATCGCAGACGATCATGCGGCTCTCTGGGTGGCGGGTCGCGACCTGCAGCTGGATTTGGAGCTTCTCAGGGAGCCAGAGGTCGTCGGCATCCAGGAACGCGATGTAGTCGCCTCTGGCGGCGTGCAACCCCGTGTTGCGGGCGCGGGCCACTCCGGCGTTTTCCTGGCGGATGTAGCGGATCCGTCCCAGGTAGGGCTTTATCCGCTTCTCGGTGTCGTCGGTCGAGCCATCGTCGACGACGATGATCTCCCGGTGCCCGTAGGTCTGACCCAACGCGCTCTCGAGGGTCTCGGCGATGAAAATCCCCGCATTGTAAGCGGGAATGATGACGCTGACCAAGGGGTGGTCGATCAAGGCGGTACTATATTATGCTCGGAAACGACAGGCCTGGGAAGCTAAGATTGATCAGATGGGAGTGCCTGCCGTGACAGTTATCGTTGTCCCGCGAAGAAGCGCTCAACCGTCTTTTCATCCCGAAGAGGTTCGCTCAGCGCGGTTGAGGAACGCATCGTCGTGCACCCCTTGAGATCATCCGCCAGGCTGCCGATGCGGATCGTGCACGTGGCTCCCGGGTACTGGCCCGGGGTGGGTGGAACCGAAACGCACGTGCAGAAGGTGTCGGAAGGATTGGCTGCCCGCGGGCACCATGTGACCGTGTTGACGGTGCGGGGACATGGGGCCACTGAAGCATTGGCGCCGCTCGGGTCGGAGCTGGTCAACTCGGTCCACGTCATCCGATTTGCCGAGAATGTCGTCTTGGAGCGGCTCGTGAGGCTGCGGGGTGCCTATCGCTTGCTCGGGGCGTTCACACGGCAGCACCAAGTCAGAATGATCGTCCGCGGACCACTGAGCCTGCACCTATTCCTGGCGCTTCTTCGATGCAATGCGGATATCGTCAGCGCCTTCGGATGGGGCAGGTATCTCTTGCCTTGGAAGGTGTGCCTGGCAAGGAAGATTCGGCGCTGGCGGGTGGTGGGCATTCCACTCTTTCACACAGAGGAGGTGTGGAGCAGGCGGGTCGTCTACCCACGGCTGTTGAGCCTGTGTGACGCGATTGTCACGAATACTGACCACGAGAAGCAGTTTGTCGAGGAACGCGTGTCTCGACAGGCGCGGGTTCTCGTGGGGGGCGTAGGGATCGATCCCGATGCGTTCTCGGGCCGCGACCCTGAGCAGCAGATACGAAGGCGCTATCACATGGGCACCGGCCCTGTCGTCGGCTACGTGGGTCGCATGGTCGCCTCGAAGGGTGTCGCGGAGCTCATCAAGGCGATGCGCGTCGTCTGGCAGTGGCATCCCGACGCCCGTTTGGTGCTCGCCGGGCCGCCACCGCTGGGGGAAGGACAGGCCGACCGGAAAGTGGTTCAGGCCCTCACCGGGCTGTCGGAGGCTGAACGGACACGCGTGCTTCTGTTGGGCGAGTTCCACGAGCGAGACAAGGCGAGTCTCTTCGAGAGCTTCGATGTCTTCGCTATGCCGTCTACCGGGGAATCTTTTGGCATTGTTTATCTCGAGGCGTGGATGTGTCGCAAGCCGGTGATTGGCGCCAACGTGGGATCGACCCCGAGCGTCATCCGGGATGGAGTAGACGGGTTCTTGGTGGATCCGCGCGATCCGCAGCAGATCGGGGATGCCATCGTGCGACTCCTCAACGATCCCGACCAATGTGCGCGGCTTGGACAGGCCGGGTATATCCGGACGATGTCCGAGTTTACGTGGGAGCGGGTAGTTGATAGGATTGAGGACCTCTACGAGGAATTGCGATGCTCCGCCCCATCGCCGAGATCGGCAACAGCCTCAAAGTCGGCCTGACCTCGACAATCGACAAACTGCGTACTGGAGCGGGACCGCGTGCGCAGAGGAGGGATCATGAGGATAGCCTTCGCTGTGCTGGGACTGGTGGGCATCGTCCTGGCTCAGCCGCCGTTGGCAGATGCTCAGCGCGCTATCGTCCTCCTTCGCCATGCCGACCGGCTGGACTCTTCTCCTGATTCCCCGCTTTCCAAGGCGGGGGAGGCCCGCGCGTTGCGCCTGGCCAGTCTTCTCCTGGACGCGGGCATCACCGCGATCTATACGAGTGAGTTTAAGCGCACCATCAAGACGGCCGAACCCCTTGCCCTGGCGCTCAAGATCACGCCGGTGAGACTGCCGGCTGCCGATGCCGGCGCTGATGAAGGCATATGGGCACCAGGAGATTGTCGCGATCGATCCGGACGACTACTCGAACCTGTTCGTGGTGGTGCCCAGGGAAAGCGGTCCGCCGGTTGTCCTTCGGCTGAAGTACTGAGAGGGGGACGATGACGGAACAGTCCAGCGCTCGCGAGGGCACCGTGAAACTGACAAAGGTCCTGCGGATCCTTGGGGGAGTGGGAATCCTGCTCCTCCTGGTGACCGGCTTCACCCCGCTCCCGAATGTCTTGAGTTACTGGCTGGCGCCGGCACGTCCCCTGGAGCGCGCCGGTGCCATCGTCGTCCTCGGGGCAGGCGGCCTCCGGGGAGGGGCCGTGTTGACCGAGACCTCACTGCGGGGCGTCATCGACGGGATCGACCTCTATCGCAGGGGCTTGGCGCCGGTGCTCGTCCTCTCCGGGACAAAGTCAAAAGCGCCAAGAGGGGAAGCCGAGGTTCGGGCCGACTTCGCGCGTGACTGCGGAGTCCCGCCTGCCGCCATGCTCACCGTGTCTTCGGGCCGCACGACCCGCGAGGAAGCGCTCGAGATTCAGACCCTCCTCCAGGCACGAGGGGTCCGCAAGATTGTTCTCGTCACCGACTCCGACGGAATGGCCCGGGCCATGGGTGCATTCGAGAAAGTGGGATTCGATGTCATCCCGTCCTACGGGGTGCCGGTGCTCAACTGGGGAGGGAGCCCGGAGGCCCGGCTGGGGTTGATGCGTTTGGTGGTGATGGAAATCGTCGCGAGGCTGTACTACCACGTCGCCAGGTACCTCTAGGAGGGCGGGAGAAGAAATGGACCAGGCGGTCGTGCTTCTCTTGGTTGGATTGACATCAATGGGGGCGTATGTGGCCGGAGTTCGAGGACTGGGCCTCTCGCGGCGGCGCCTGCGGGCCGCGGCGCTCTGCCTACTCGAGTGCGCCGGGATGTCGATGGTGTTCTTCGGGGCGAACCTCGCAATCGGGCTGACCGTGATCTTCGCGGTCAGGAGCCTCACACATGTGTTCGTGTCAATGTATGTCCTCAACGAGGTGTTTTTCGTCCTGCTATCCGTGCTGCAGGGGATCCTCTTTGTGGCTTGGCTGGAGTCGGGTCCGACGGGTGGCAGGTCTCGATAGGTCTTCCACCCGACGTGTTTCTTGACGGGGCGGCCGTACCACCGTATACCAAACATATGATCGATTTCGTTCTTCGGGCATGGACTGCGCTCGCGGTGAGCGCGCTGGCGGTCACGCTGATGCCCTTGCCGGCATCAGGCGAGACGATCGGAGTGGGCCCGGACGCGGAGCTGTGTGCCACGATCAGCCTGCTCCAGGCGGGAGACGAGCTGGTGCTTCAGCCCGGCAACTACTACGGGCCGTGCGTCATACGGAGCAGCGGTGTGCCGGGAAAGCCGATCGTGATCCGGGCCGGCAACCCGGAGGACCGTCCCCATATCGTGTACGGCGGCACGTCGAGCAACGTCTTCGAGATTCGCGCGACCGACCTTGTCATCCGGGGTCTGCAGTTCGGGCCGACCAAGGAGGGCGTGGACGCGGTGCGAATCTTCACGGGTGGCCGCATCACCGTCGAGGAATGCCGGTTCTCCGAGCTGGGAGGGATCGCGGTCGTCGCCAACCATGCCAGCATCCGCGGGCTGACGGTGAGGCGCAATGTGATCCTGGACTCGAAGGCGACGGGCATGTACTTCGGGTGCCACGACGGCGGCCGGTGCACGGTTTCGGATCTCGTGGTGGAGGGCAACTTCATCCAGCAGGTCACGGCTCCGGATCCCCAGATCGGGTACGGGCTGGAGGTGAAGCTGAACTCTTCCGGGATCATCCGGGACAACGTGATCGCTCAGACGAAGGGTCCGGGAATCATGGTGTACGGATCCCAGGATCTCATCGCGGTCAGCGTGGTGGAGCGGAACGTGATCATGGGCTCGCGCCGATCCTCCGGCATCGTGATCGGCGGAGGGCCGGCCATCGTGCGCAACAACGTGTCGGCGGGAAACGGCGAGTCCGGCATCAGGCTGCAGAACTACGCGAAGCGCGGGCTCCTGCGAGGCATAGTGGTCGCCAACAACACCGTCTACAAAAACGACGATGCCGGCATCTCCGTGTCGGAGAGCGGCGTGCAGGACGCGGCGATCGTGAACAATGCGGCGTTCGGGAAAACCGGCGCGCCGGCGTTGCCGCCGCCCCGGGCCGGCTTGCGGCTGGCCGGCAACGTGGATTGCACACTGGCGCAATGCTTCACGAACCCCGACGCTCTGAACTTCTCCCCCTTCCTGGGTTCCATCCTGCTCGGTGCCGGCGTGATCGGGGTCGCCAACGGGATACCGCGCGAGGATCTCTTCGGCGTTCCTCGGCGTTCTCCGCTGACTGTCGGCGCCATCGACCGGCCCTCGAGTCCCATTCTGCTGGCGCCGAAGCCCTGATCGGACGCTTGTGTTCCATACGCGCGTCCCGTACTGCGTACCCTACTGGAACGGCCAGACCTACCGAGCCCTGGCGCGCTGTTTGGTCTCCCGGCATGTCGTGCGGGGTCCGGACGTGGCCAGGCTTGGCACGGAGCTCGCCGCTCTGTTCGGGGTGCCCGCGGTGCTCCCCTGCGCCACCGGCAAGACGGCCCTCGAGCTTGCCCTCCGCGCCGTTGGCGTCGGGCCGGGTGATGAAGTCCTCGTCCCCACGCTCTGCTGCCCTGACGTTATCGCTCCGGTTCTGGCGGTGGGCGCCGTTCCGGTGCTCACCGACGTGGGTCCGGACCTCAACATCTCCCCACCGATCGTCGAGGCCAACCTGGGGCCGAGGACGCGTGCCGTGATCGTCCCCCACATGTTCGGCAACCCGGCCGACGTCGCGACCATCGCCGCCCTGGGCAGCAGGCGCGGTGTATCCGTGATCGACGACGTCGCGCAGGCCCTCGGGGGGACCCTGGGTGACCAGCGCCTCGGGACCTTCGGTTCCGCCGGCATCGGCAGCTTCGGCAACGGCAAGGTGTGCTTCGGCACGGGAGGCGGATTCGTGCTGGCCCGGGATCCGGCGGTCGTGGAGCGTGCCGGCCGCGTCTCCCTGACCATCAGCTCCGCCGGCGCCACCCTCCTGCGTGCCGCCGTCATCGTGGTCTCCCGTCGCTGGCGTCGCTGGTCGCTTTTCCTCAAGCGCTTTTTCGGCCGGGGCCACCGAACTGTCTGGGACGCCTCGTTGACCTACCGTCGCGAGCGCATGCGCAACCTCGACGCAGCGGTGGCGCGAAGCCTGCTGGGCACGCTCGGCGACAATCTACGGGCTCGGCACGAGCGCGTGGCCTGGTATCGCGGGCTCCTGGACGGCGTCCCGGGTGTTGCGCTGGTGCCGCATCACCCGGGCTCGGCCTGCACAAAGCAGGTCGTCCTGTTGGGCACCCCCGATGAATCGACACCGATCGAGCGTGTCATATCCGCCTTGGACGCCGCCGGGTACGAGGTCGCGCCAGGCTACCATCCACTTCACCTGCGCGATCCCTATCGGTCGTTCGCCCGCGACCGCCTGCCGTGGGCAGAGGAGATCGCCGGCCGACTGCTCGAATTGCCGACGGAGCCTTCGGTGGCCCGCACCGACATCGAGCGGATCTGTGCGCTCCTCCGCGCGATGGCGCCCGCCCGCCGGGCCCTCGCGTGAACCAGTTCCTCGTCGACCGCGTGGTCTTCCCGCTCCACGAGTGGCTCAAGCGCTCGAGCAACCGGCAGCAGCTCCGCGAGCTCGAGCGCACGCAGTGGCTCGCTCCTGAGGCGCTTCGCGAGCTGCAATTCGCCCGTCTCCGCCGCCACCTCGAGCATGCCTACGACCACACCGTCTACTACCGGCGCCTGCTCGACGAGCACGAGTGCCCGCCCCGCCGCATCCAATCCTTCGCGGACTTCGCACGAATTCCTCCGCTCACTCGAGATACACTGCGCACCCAATTCGATGAGCTTCGAGTCGTTGGGGTGCGGGAAGGCGGGCCAATCCAGCGCGTGGCGAGCGGCGGCTCCACCGGCGAGCCCGTAGTCATTCTCCAGGACATACGAATCGGCTCGGGCGCGTCAATCCGGTGGCGGGCTCACGGCTGGTTCGGCCTCACCCCCTTCGCGCGTGAGGTGGTGTTGTGGGCGTCACCCCTCGAGCTGTCACAGCAGGATCGCCTACGCGGTGGCCGGGACTGGCTCATCAATTCGAAGCTCCTGTCGGCTTTCGACCTCGGGGAGGCCGGGCTGGCACGCTGCGCCGAGGTGATGACCAGTTTCCGCCCCGAGCGAATCTTTGGCTATGCGAGCGCGATCTACATTCTCGCCCGCTACCTGGACGCCGTCGGCTGGCGGCCTGCGAGACGCATCAGGGCTGTGTTCACCACGGCCGAGCCGCTCTTCGGCTTCCAGCGCGAGACAATCACGAGGGTCTTTGACTGTCCGGCGGCCATCGAGTACGGCGCCCGCGACGCCGGCGCGGTGGCCAACGAGTGCCCGGACGGCGGGCTCCATATCCCGGCCGAGATGGTACATGTCGAGGTGGAAGACACCGGAACCGACGGCCTCGGTGAGATCCTCGTCACCGACCTGATGGCGCAACCCATGCCCCTCATCCGCTACCGTACCGGTGACTTGGGCGAGCTCGATGCGCGACTCTGTGTCTGTGGCCGATCCCTACCCTTGCTCAAGCGCGTCGAGGGCCGGCGGACCGACTTCCTCGTTTCACCTGGCGGACGCGTCCAGCACGCGCTGTCCGTCATTTACATTCTCCGAGAGGTCGAACGGGTCAAGGAGTTCCAGGTGGTGCAGGAGACGGTCCACCGCGTGCGCGTCCTGGTTGTGCCCAGGCCGGGCTGGACAGAGGTCGAGACCGCAGCCGTGACGACAAAGATGCACAAGCTGCTCGGCCACGATGTCGACGTGAGCCTCGAGCTCGTCGATGTGATCCCCCGTACGGCTTCCGGCAAGTTTCGATACGTGATCTCCCAGATCGCCGAGGCTTACCTTGACCGCCTGTTGGGCCAAGCTGGCGGACCACGCGGATGAGCCCACGGTCATTGCGGCGACAAGCCCCGTGCACCTGAGCGAGCGGGTGCCCGCTGGGTGGGCCCACCGCATCGACCTTCCCTGCCAGAGCGAGGGTTTCGCCGAGGCGATGCGGACCATGGGCTATGAGCCGCGATATCTCTGGAGCGACGCGCGCGGCGCCTTGGCGCTGGTGCGCGGAGTGTTCCCCGTCGTAGGCCGCTTCACGGCGAGGGCGAACCTTTTCGCGCCCTCCCAGGACGCCGGATTCGTCGTTGACGCGCTCGAGGTGCTTGGCCGTCAACGGATCCCATCCGTGAAGGTCGGTGACACGATGTGGGGTCTGGCGTGGTCGGAGCTGCCTACTGGGTGGCCGTTCCCGCGTACGCGGGTCACCCCGCGCCACACCTTCACGCTCGACTTGACCCTCGACGTCGATGCCTTGCTCAAACGCCAGGAGCCCGCCACACGGACCAGGGTGCGCAAGGCCGATCGCGATGGGGTACAGGTGCGTGAGGTCACTTCCGACGCCCACCTCGGAGTCTACTGCGCGCTGGCCGGAGAGACGACGAGCCGGGTGCGCAAAGTCACCGCCTACACGGACTTCCCGGCTGCCTTCTTCGAGGCGATCTACGAGCACATGGTTCCGGCCGGGACGGCCCGGATGTATCTGGCCTGGCACGGCGAGACTCCGCTGGCCGGCTGCATCGTCCTGTGCGGCTCCGGCGTCGGGCTCTACTTCGCGGGCGCCTCGACACGGGATCCCGCACTGATTGCCCTCCAGGGTCCAACCGCGATGCTGTGGCATGCCATGCTGGATCTCAAGCAACGCGGCCTCACGCGCTTTGACTTCGGCGGCTGTACGCCCACCGACGACCCCAAGGATCCGCGTCACGGCGTCTACAGCTTCAAGAAGCGCTGGGGGGGACAGCTCGAAACCTTCTCGACGCTCGAGGTGATCCTGGGACCGTGGCGACACGCGATGCAGGAGCGGGTCATGGCCCCCGTGTGGGACCGCATGCATCCGCTCTACTTCCGTCTCGGCGAGCGGCTGCGCCGCCTCAGCTCGAGCAGGTCGGGATAGCCGACCGAGGACCGCTCACTTCTTGCGAAGGGTCACGAAGATCCAGCCGCGCAGGAACCGGAGCGCGTCGAACTTGCTCAGCACCTTCTCGTAGGCGGTGGCGAGGAGGAACAGGAACGCATTGAACGTGAAGTAGCTCGGATCCTGCCCCAGATAGCGGAACGACACGATCTCGAAGTCGGCCTGAGACGCCCACTTCTTCACCGCCCGGAACGTGTTGGTCTGGTATTGGATGGGGAACACGTCCTGTTCCTTGCGGCCTTCGGTCTTGGATACGATCCAGGGATGGAACCGGTTGGGCACGAGCTTGGCGATCAGCGCGGCGTAGTCCCAGAGGTTCGCGGTGAGGAAGATGAAGTATCCGCCGTGCCTCAGCACCCGGTTGATTTCACGGTACACCGCGGCCGGATCGTCGATGTGCTCCATGACGCTTCTCGACATGACGATGTCGACCGAGCCGTCCTCGAGCGGGAGCCGGCTGAGATCGTTGTTGAGCAGCTCGACACCCTCGACCGCGGTCTCGAAGTCGACGAGGTCCACGCCGATCAATCGGCGCGCGCGGCCTCGATGCTTCAGGAGCAGGCGCGCGGTGCGCCCACACCCCGCGTCGAGGAGGGTGTGCTCGGGCTGCAGATGCCGATCCACCTCCCGTTCGAGTAACCGATAGGGGTGCTCCTCGGATCTGAAGTAGCGCTCCTTCAGTCGCTCGGCGAGCTCTGTCATCTGGAGCCCGTCGGGACCGTTTACCGGAACTCCTTCGCGTTCAGCCGGTGCTTGTTGAGGAGATCGTGGAACGTCGGCCGGCTGATCGCGAGCTCGCGGGCGGCCCGGCTGATATTGCCCCGATTGCGCGTGAGGACGTCGACGATGGCCTTGCGCTCTGCCCGTCCCCGTGTCTGCTGCAGCGATTCCGCGAGCGTCTCGATCGGCTCGAAGAGTTCCAGGTCCCCGGGCTGGATGACAGGCCCGCGGGTCAAGATGACGGCGCGGCTCACCTTGTTCTCCAGCTCGCGGATGTTGCCGGGCCAGGGATAGGTCAGCATCGCCTGCAGGGCCGGCGCGCTGAAGCGGATGCGCCGGCCGTGGCTCTTGGCCGCTCGACGGAGGAAGGTGTTGGCGAGCAGGACGATGTCCTCGCCCCGCTGGCTGAGCGGCGGAACCTGGACCGCCACTACCGAGAGGCGGTAGTAGAGGTCCTCCCGGAACTGCCCGTTCTGGAGCTGGGTCTTGAGGTCGCGATTGGTGGCGGCGATCACGCGGACGTCGAGCGGGATGGGCTGGCGACCGCCGATCCGCTCGACGGTCCGCTCCTGGAGGAAGCGCAGGATCGTAACCTGGAGCATCAGCGGCAGCTCGCCGATCTCGTCGAGGAAGAGCGTGCCCCGGTCGGCCAGCTCGAACTTTCCCTTGCGCTGCATGTGGGCCCCGGTGTAGGCGCCGCGCTCGTGGCCGAAGAGCTCGGCTTCGAGCAGGGTCTCCGGGATGGCGCCGCAATTGATGGGAATGAAGGGTCCGTCGCGGCGACTGCTGCGATTGTGCACGGCCCGCGCGATCAGCTCCTTGCCGGTACCACTCGCCCCCTCGATGAGGACGGTGGCATCGGTCTTGGCCACGCGCTGGATGATACTGAAGATGTCGCGCATGGCGGGATGGCTCCCGAGGATATCCTCGAAGGTGATCGAGCTTTCCTCGGCCTGCAGGGCGGCGTCGCCTTCCTGCGCGACTCCTTGGAGGAAGGCGGCTCGCCGGAGGATCACCTTGTATTCGTCGAGGTTGATGGGCTTGAGCTGGTAGTCGAACGCCCCGAGCTGCACCGCCCGCACCGCGTTCTGACGATCGGCGTTGCCGGTCATGACGATGACTCGCGTCGACGGGGCGAGGTGAAGCATCTCGTCGAGCGTCTTGAGGCCCTCATCGGCCGTCTCCGGGCTCGGGGGTAACCCCAGGTCCAGGCTCACCACCGCCGGTTGGAGCTCGTTGAAGACGCCCATGGCCTGGGCCCGGTCCTCGGCGAACGCGAGCTCGTAGTCGTCTCGGAGCGCATACTTGATCTGCGTCCGAATTTCCTCGTTGTCATCGACCACCAATAGGGTGGGCTTGCTCATAGTCATTCTCCTCGTGGGTAGTGTGGCTTATCGCGGCAAATGCCGCAAGAGCTCCGGATAGAAGGCCTGGACGAATTCGCTCTGTCGAGCGACGGTGGCTCGAGGGTCCGTCCCCTCGGGGACGAGCGATGCGATGCGGACGAGGGCGCCGTCGGTCCGACGCCGGAAGAGGCGGTTGTAGAGCAGAACGGCACGGTAGGAATGGTCGCTCGAGATGCTTTGGCTCTGGAGCTGGTACCAGTAGAGAATCGCGAGACGACGAGAGGGGGTCTGCATGAGGACGAGGTTCGCCGGGATGGAATGGGATGAGGTCCCGTCGATGGGCAAGCTGAGCCGTTGTTCTTCGAGGGTGCTCCAGCCCCGGCCCGGAAAGAGGACCCCGCGGGCCGCGGGCCGATGGTTTTCCGTCTGAGATGGGTAGTAGTCCAGGGATACCCAGACGACATCGCCGTCTCGTTCGTAGGCCCGCACGAAGCGTTCGGGCGGGTTGAGATCGGCGCCTAGGATTTCCGCATCGCTGCTGTTCGACGCATGCCAGCCGCCCAGGCTCGCCGGCAGAATGTTGGCCGGCTCGGCGAGGGGATAGTCCGTGACCGGCGCGGGGACGAGCGCCAGCGCGCCCGCCGCTGCCAGCAGGAGGAGCGCCACCGCGCCGAACATCGTCTCGCGCCTCAAGGCCTGAGCCTCCAGACCCAGCGGCTCAGGGCGGCGTCGAGGAGCAGGACGAGGAAGAACGTGAGGATGAAGTTCGCGGTGCCGTTGAACATGTGGTAGATGGTGCCGAGCGTCCACGGCCCGATGTAGTAGGCGGCGGCGGCCGTGCTTGTGATGCGAATGATGTTCGCCATGATCGCGAGCGGTACCGTCGCCACGATCAGCGTGGCGCGGAGACCGGCGGGCCTGGTGGTCAGCGAGGCGTATGCCGCGCCCAAGGCGAGCAGCGCGGCGATCGCGGGAATACTGCTGCAGTCATCTGCCACCTCGAGCGTGAGGTTCGGCAGGTGGAGAAAGACCCCATCCTGGTTGACGGGCACGCCCATCCAGCCGAGAGCGACCGTGGACACGGCGGCGTCGACGAGGCGCGAGCGATAGGTGACGAGCGCCAGGGTCGAGAAAGGCAGGGGAATCATGAAGACCAGGTAAGCGATTCCCGGCCAGACGACCTTCGTCAGGGGCCAGCCGCCCAGGTAGAGGGCGAGGCCGAACAGGGTCACCGGCATGGAGATCCGTGCGACGAAAGGCTCCGCGCCCTGTATTCCCAGCACGAGGCCACCGAGGCCCGCGACGAGCACCGGAAGGCCCCACCAGGAAGGGGCGGGGGCGGTGGACAGGAGTCGCTCTCGACGTGCCCAGACCAGGTAACCGGCGATGAATGGGATTATGAAACCGTGGGACAAGCTCGGGAACTTGGCCCAGTCTCGGGCGAGCGAGGGCAGCAACGGAGCGTGACGAAGAACGTCGTGCCGGCCCCCTCTTTGCTCGACGCGTCGATGTTGCCGTCATGGGCCTCGACGATGCCCTTGGCCTGGTAGAGGCCTATACCCCAGCCGCCCTTCTTGGTCGTGCGGAAAGGCGTGAACAGTGATTTCTGGAGAAACTCCTGGGACATGCCGCAGCCCGTATCGCTGATGGCGCAGACCACCCACCCGCCGTCTTCGTACGTCTTGACCGTGATCGATCCTTCGCCCCCCATCGCTTCGATGGCGTTCGCGACCAGATTCTGGAAGACCTTGAGGAGGGCCTCGGGATCGCCCGGAACCGTCCGGACCCGAGCGAGCTCCTTGATGAGGCCGACGCGGGAGCCGCCGAGCAGCCGGGTGGCCTCGAGGGCGAGATCCGCGATGTCAACCGGTTCGAGGTTGAGCGGGGTGCCCGTCGGAGCGGCGGAGAGCTTGACGAGGAGGGCCTTCATGCGCTCGACGGTTCGCGACAGGGTTCGGAGGGCATCGCGCTGGAACTCCGGGTCATCGAAGTGTTCCAGGGCGTTCTGGCTCAACATGGAGAGAGCCGAGATGGAATTCTTCAGGTCGTGGATCACGAAGGACGTGAGCCGGTGGAATGTCTCGAAGGCCCGGGTCTGGGCGAGAGCCTCGGAGAGCCGGGCAGTGACGATGGCGCCCGCGGCCTGCTCACTGACGGTGCTCAGGAATTCCAGGTCCTCGAGGGTATACGCGGATCCGGTTCGTTCCGGGCCCACCACAATGACACCGATCAGCCCCCCCTGCCAGCCGATGGGAACGGCCACCGCCCCGTCACCCAGAAGCGAGGCGAGAGGGCCCAGGAGAGGCGTCGAGCCTGCGGCACGGCCGTTCTCGATGACGACAGGGCGCCGCTCAGCCCGCAGCGCCGCAATCAGGGGCGCGTCCGCCTCGAGGAGTTGCGGGGCCCGTTCCATCTCCACCGCGCCCAGGAGCTGATAGCGGCCGTCCCTCTCATTGGCCAGATAGAGGACACCCCGAGCGGCGCCGATCGCGTCGGTCACGGCGCCGACGAGCTGGGGGCCGAGCTCCTGGAGAGAGATCAGCGAGCCCAGACGCTTCGTGAACGCGATCCACTGCTCGCGGTAGTCGTACTTGCTCCGGTAAAAATTCAGCGCCACGAACCGCTTGATCCTCCACCGGACGTTCTCCGACAGGAGAACCGATGCCAGGGCAATGGCCGAGACGAAGATCAGGATCGAGCCCCAGAAGATGTCCTCGGGAATGCCCAGGGTGTTGAGGAGCCAGCCTAGGCCACCGACGGCGAAGAGATAGAGGCCTAGCGTCAAGATCAGCGCCGACCGGTAGAGCACGTGACGCGAGAGGGGCAGGTCGCCGCCGAAGAGGCGATCGCGGACCAGCGATGCCGCCACCACGAGGTTGCCCGCGAGCAACGTGGCGGCGCCGGCCGTGAGATAGCTTGCCAGCAGAACCTGGAAGAGCAGGGCCTGACTCAGGAAGAAGAAACGGGCGAGGAAGATGGCCCCGAGCCCAAGCACGAGGTACTTGATGCGCCAGCGAAGTGTTCCCGTCGAGGCCCTGAGGCAGTTCTCGAGCCCCGCCAGGAGGCCGGCGGTCATCAGGGCCTGGAGGACGACAGAGTAGTGGCTCGGCCAGTTCAGCTGTATGGCGTAGAACGGCCCCGAGATGTCCGAGACGCGGAACGCGTCGGGACTGACGATCCCGATAGCGCCGGCCACGGCGACAGCGCATGCTCCGGCGAGGGCCAGGCGCAGAGCGTTTGGCCACCGCGCACCGGCCGGACGCCCGAGACCGGCGACGAAGAATCCCCACGGGATGGGTACGGTGAGTCCGGCGATGGCCCACACCCTCACCCAGAGGAGACGCTCCTCGGGCGTCGACGTTGCAGTCACGAGGATGTATGTCGCGGCGCCCTCGGCCGCGAACGCGAGCATTCCCAGAGCGAAGCTCCACTGGTTGCGCCCGCGCGGACGGCGAGCCACCACGGCGGCGCCAAGGAGCAGGCTGCTCAGGATGGCCGCAATGAGGACCGTCGAGAGCACGGATGCCATGGGGCCTACCAGCAGCGGATCCATGGAACCTTTCCCTCGACGACCGCTTCCTCGAGGAGCAGGGCGTCCATGAAGAACTTGACCGCCCAGTTCGGATAGGTGCCGAAGAGGTACCCTCCCCAGATGGGATGAGACCCTTTGATCGCCCCGCGCACGTTCGAGTTGCCTGTGCGGCAGTCCTGCAGGGACTTGAGGAAGCGGTTCGCCCTGAGCGCCGCCTCGAGGAACGACCGCTCCTCGCCGCTCGCGTAGAGCCGGAGCCACTGGGCAGCGATCTGGGCATTTCCGGTCAGGCAGCTATACCTGCCGACCGGCCGCCAGTCACGGTCGAACGCTCCGGGGATCCAGCCGTCAGCCCTTACATGCCCCATGACGATCCGGCACGAGCGCTCAGCCGCGGCGAGATATCGCGGCTCGTCCAGCCGGAGGCCGGCCTCGAGCAGGCCCTGGGACGTGTAGGCGATCGTGTGAAGGAAGGCCGGGGTCTCGGGCCGGAACCCCGAGTGCTCGAACCAGCCATTGCCCTGTTGCTGGGCGCAGGCCCAGTCGAGGTTCCGCCGGGCGGCATCGAGCAGGCGGTGATCGCTCGTCGTGAGGCCCAGCTCGACCAGCGCCCACGCGGTCCGCGTGTTGTAGCTGTGGACGAGGCCGAGGTAATCGGAGCGCCTCCAGGCGCCATCGGAGTCCTGGATGCTCGAAAGCCAGAGGCCGGCCCGCCGCGCGGCGTCCAGGTAGGCGGAGTCTCGAGTGGCCTCGTGAGCCGCGAGTAGCCCGAAGATGACCTGTCCCGTGTTGAACACCACAGGTGGATGGCTCTGGTCGACGAAATGTCCGGGGAAACCGCCCGATTCAAGCTGCACGGACAGCTCCCATGTCGCCATGGCGAGGGCGCGCTCGCGATAGAGCGGCTTGTCGGCGTACGCGCTGTAGGCGAGCAGAGTCGGAATCACGTATCCCGTGGTTTCGGGATAGGCGGGAATCCAGCCGTCCTCGAAGGAATAGCCGCCGGACATGCCGTCCTCCGCCGTGGCACCCTGGGCGCGAAGGAGCCACTGCGCAGCTTCCTCCAGGTGTCTGCGGTTGTCCCCCACGGGCTCACGGCGATCGAGGACGTCCGTCAGGACCGACCGGATCGCCTCGGTGCG
>WNFC01003068.1_pt1 | contig 20119 bp, 27 predicted proteins | sample 5400541 | NCBI WGS metagenome assembly WNFC01 (sample SAMN13153342, study PRJNA577476) | soil metagenome | isolation source: 120 cm saprolite under Douglas fir tree site 2 hole 2 replicate 1 | place: USA:California | collected 2015-04-18
GGTCGCATTCTCCCAGTGACCATGGCACCACTTTATATTTTTTGATGCAAGTTGCTACGTCAGGGGCACGTATCTGTCTGCCGTCCGGCCACGGCGGCAGGGATGGCACATACTTCCACGTGTCCGAGTTTGTCGATCTTTTCGGGGGTCGGCTGCTTGGGGTTTTAACCCAGGAACCACATGGCCACCTCAGCTGTTGTTTCCCAAGGGGCTGTTCAGGGAACTTCCTGGTGTCAACGAAAGTGGTAAGGGCGAAAATACGTTTCAGGCTTGGGACTCGCCTCGTGCATCTGATGAGAAACTGATGAGAACCTGAGTGGACGGACTGGGATAGACGGTGGGGGTGGCAGGGCACATCCATTGTGAGCCATACCCGAATAGGAGCACACAGCTTCCCGCCAGCCGTAACGGAATGCCAAACCTGCGACCAAAGTCCAAAACTGAAAAGTGGTCCCACTCGGCGCATTTTTGCTGCCTGGACGAGAGGGCAGTCAGTTCTTCGACGACTTCGACTTCTCCCCCCACTTTTGATGATGCCTCTTAATAAGGTGTTTATCCTTCTACGTTAAAATAAAATAATCTACGGCCCGAATGCCGGCCGCGTCCTCTCCTCTGTGCCGAACAACGGGCGCTACTCGACTTGATGCAACAACGGGCCTCCTCGCTCGACGCGCCACGTCTTCAACGACACGACGAACGAACCATTTAGCATCCTTTATTTTGGGCACTAGTCCAAAAGTATTTGCGCAATTACAGATTCACCACACTCAAGTTTCTCACCGTCACCCTCACACACCAAACTGGCTGCTGGGCGCTCAGACGTCACCACGCCCAAGGGTCCTGCCGGCGGACGTGTGGGGCACCGTCCAGGTTCATTTAACGCGACTACGACGATGCACGCGTCACCGACGCTTGACTGGAGCACGAGCTATCAAGCGGGTTCCTCCAGGTGAGTCTCTCCCCCCTGTTCTCCCTCGTCACGTTACCTCGTATTTTGTTGTCGTGTGCGACCACATGACGACGGACTGTCGCAAGAAAAGCAGACACAAGGGGGGGGGGAGGAACCCTTCGCTGACGCACGTTTTGTTCTAGTTCTGCGTCGGGCGTGAGCACCGATGACGACGAGACGGACGACGACGCGCACACCGTTATCGGGAGACGCGGTTCCATAAACGTCGAGACGCGCAACAGCGGGGGAGAATCGAATCGAAAATCGCCACGTACGCCCAGTCCTCCTCCTCCAGCGCCCGCGTCGAGCTCGGACGGCTCCAAGGCAAACGGCCGCGCCGCCGGCACGCTCAGTCGACGCACGTTCACGCGTTCGCGTTCTCCCGCGCCGCAGTCTCTCTGCTTGAACGGGATCATGCCCCCGCCTCCTCTGCCTTCACCGCCCGCCTTCCTCCGCCCACGCGCCGCCGGTCCCGTCACTGTCGTCCTCCCCGGGACGCTCTCCATAACGCTCTCGTCCTGGCTGACGCCCTGGCAGTACAGCCTTCGCATAGACGCGAAACTCGCCGCGGAGGGCGCCATCCTGATCTTGGCTCTCGCTTGCGCGTCACAAAAATTGCGATCCTCGTCGAGCGCATTATTGCCATCCGATGATGGGCTGCCCATCTGTACGCTCGCTTCTTCGTGGAGTGCCGTCCCATGCCAATCATGTACACGTTAGAGCTCTATGCCGTCATCATCGCTTCCTTCACTTACATGGTTTGGAATCACTCTTCCTGCACAAGAACCTTCCCTTTGTCCCGTACGGCTGACCCTGCATCAGCCAACTCTCCCCCAACTCCTCGTCCGCAAGAGTTACGCTTACCTCGTCGTGGCATAACGACCATCAGCCCCCCGATCCCTGAAAATCGAGGATACGTGTGGATGACCGTTCCAAAAAACTATAGGTCAAATTCTCACAACGCTTTTATGACTCTTTTTGGTTGACGTTTTCGTTTCAGGACCTCTTCTGATGATGGACTTATCAGCGGCCTTATTCTCGGACCGCTGATCACGTCTGCCTTGTATTACGTGGCTCTCAAGGTTGACACACCGCTCGAAGGCACACCTCATCCACCGTTTTGGCATATCGAGGCCCCTTGGAGCCCCAGTAACGAATCTTCTTTCACTCCACTTCAGGCACTTGCACTCTCACGCCGCAATGCCGTGGACCTGAGCACGCTTTGTTCAACAACTCTGTTTATTCATGTGTATGCATCGCATTGGTTCGAATGGCGCCATCGCAGGTATCACAAGGTTTCCGAAGGCGAGCGTGGCTCGGTTCCCCGCAGCGAGGCGCGGAAAGGGAGGCTTTACATTGTCTTTACCTTTCTCGTATGCGCATTCCTTCTCGGGTTGCGTTTTGCGCTCGATCGCGCGCGGGTTAGTCTGTGGAGACGTGAGTCCCGAGCCCTCTTTCTCCCTTCCTAAGATCTGATGTATGACACACGAATGCCAGACATGTCGTACTGGGAGATCGCGTTGGGTTCTGTCTTTTTCCAGTTTTCGCTTTACATCGCCGTCCGCCTCGCTCATCGTGGTTTCACGCTCGGCGAGCTTGGCTTGGTGGTATTTGGCGCCACGGCGTTGTTCATAGAACTGATCAACTTGACCATTGCGAGGGTACGCATTGGCTCTGAATGCGTCTTCACGTACTGACATCTGACGTTGACGCTTCCTGTCGACTTCCTATGAAATAGATATGGCCCGTGACGACGCTTTTCATCAAAACCTATCGCCTGCCAACGCCGTTGCTTATCTATCAGTTAGCTCTTATTCCCGGGTCGCTGTTGACGGGGTTTCTGCTTTCGCCTTTACTTACACTCTCCCGGCATATCGCGCAGCGGCCCGTGCGCCGTCTGCGATTCCCGCAGCAGAAGCAGACACACATGCGCGCACTCGCAGTTGGGTTTTATCTCGGCGCGGCCCTCATTGTGGGTGGGCTGATCGGCACGTGGACACGATGGCTCTTGCGCGGGCGTGACCCATGGCTGTGGGTTGTTTTCTGGCTGCTTGAAGGCCCATTCCCGTGGACTCGGCCGGCGCTCATCGCATACTGGGCCGTGCTTGGCAGTATCAGCGTCTGGGGATGGAATCGGCAGCTGGCGCGCTCGCGTCGCTTCCGGCCACGGCTGCCTACGGCCAGCGAACCAGTGATGGACGGTGGCACGATCGTACAATCGGGCGGTGAGCCAACGTCGCCGGCGTCAGGGACGTTAGCTTTGGCGTCAGTGTCGCTTACTTCCTCAGCTGTCTCGTCCGCATCGTCAGCCGTTTCCGCGATGTTCCCTGTGGTGGGAATCCCACACCTCCCGGCCGATCTTGGACTCGGTGCGAGTGAGTGGCTCGACGCGGCCGATCGGCGCGTGCCGACACTTGGACTAAATGCGCGGCGTAAATTCTTTCACGCACTCGCGGTGGTCATGTTTGTTCCTGGCGTTGCTGCGGATCCGGCGTTCACGCACCTGGCGTTCAGCGCGGCGTTTGCGCTTTTCGTGTTTGCGGAGTACGTGCGGTACTTTGCGCTGTATCCGTTCGGGGCCGCCGTGCACGTGTTTTTGAACGAGTTTCTCGATGCGAAGGATAGCGGGACGGCCATCCTGAGCCACTTTTACCTGCTGACAGGGTGCGCAGGCGCGCTTTGGTTCGAGGCGTAAGCACCATTTCCTGTTAGGACGCGCGATCGCATTGGGTCATGTGCATTGATGATCGATGATATCTGCTTTAGACCTTCCCGTTTACTGCTGTACACTGGAATCTTGACAGTCGGAGTGGGAGACGCCGTGGTAAGTTTCGATTGACAAGAGAGATGCGGTTATTCATGGGGGGGTTAATTATGTGGACGCAGGCGTCTGTAGTGGGAAAAAGGGTGGGGCGATACAAGTGGTCACCCACGACACCCAAGACGTTAGAGGGAAGTGCCGGATTCACACTCTCAGTGGTGGTGTTTGCGTGGGCGCTGCGGGTTTGCGGGTTAGTGGAGGAGTTCTCGGTAAGTTTGTGATATATTAAATTGGTGGCGACACCTGCTGATCTCTGGGGTAAATTTTCTGTAAGGTCGTGCGATATGGGACGATTATTGGACTTGGGTCAGTGCTAGAGGCCATGTCCGGACAGAACGATAACATTATCTTACCTGTGTACGTGTGGAGTATGTTGGCGATAGGTCTATTTCAGTAGGTCTATTTCCTCGACAAGGGAAGAAAGGTGTGGAGTGTGACGTCATTACATGTGGAGTAACATTCGGGAAAGGGCGGGCCTTACCTCCATCTCGGCCAGGGCCAGGCTGGCCAGTTTTGCCACGCCACGGCCACGGCCAGCGAAGAACAGAACGAGTCCAACGCACGAATCCGACTTGGAATACCGGTACGGGCTCGTGTAATTAGCCACATTCCGATGCTCTCTTAGAACATAGAAAGTAAAAGAAACAACAAAACGGGCCGCATACATACATACACACGTTTCCCGCAGCATGCAGGACCAACGAGCTTCGGCCCCACAGATAGTGGATCTAGACCGAGACCGCCAGAGTGCAGCCTCAGCCTCCTCCGTACTCCTCACTCCTCAATCAGTGGCCAATCTCTCCCCCTCCTTTTTTTCCTCCCCCCTCCCTAATGCCCCTTTGGTTAGCCAGAAGCGCGCTTCTCGTCGCGCTCAACGTCCTTCAACTACTTCTAGTTTGAATCCAATCGCGCCTCCTTCTCCTCCATCTCCCAACCAAGTCGGCTCACCCATCGTGTCTTGTTCATCATTTTCGGATTCCCAACCCCACGCGTCCTCTCGTCACGATTCTGATTTAACCACGGATTCCCTACACAAAGGCCTGCGTCCCAAGTCCTCCTACCACCAGTCTCTCCTGAATCTGTGCGACGAGCTCCCCAAAACGTCCGATTCTGGTGTGTACCACTCCCGTGCAGCCCCAGTCGGGATTCGTGCCGTACGCTAATTTGCCATTGCTCTCCCGCGTGACAACGATTGCCAGCTAGTCTCCCTCGTGCGCTTGATATGGCGTCCCCCGCAATGATCGACCCTACGAGTACGAATATGACTGAGCCATCTGAATATGACTGGGCTAGTTTCATTGCCGCCTATGCCCTCGGTCGTTGGGAGCCCCACAAAGCACCACCCTCTCCACGCTCTTGTTTCGAGCGTCAACATCAATCCCTCTCCTTGTCCGGCTCGCCACCCGAGGTATCATCTGATCCTCATATATTCTCGATTTCCCCATCGGGGAGCGCTGGGATTGTTTCAAACGTGCTAGCAGCTGGCACTTCACGAGGCGCTTCTTTACCACATGCCTCATCGGATACCTCGGCCCCTTTGCTGCGAAAAGGGGACACTCCGCCTCAGACGACCAGCCCTCCCTCCACAGGATCGTCGACACCAACACATTCCTCATCCGGATCCTCCTCGTTGGTGTGGGGACCGTCAACGTCCCGCCGAAGCTCGGCTGTAAACATTCCATCGTCTATACCTCACCGTCTTCGCAATTCCTTTGCGGTTATCCGATCGTCCGCTGACGCCCGTCCGGTGCTTGAGCCACCCCCGACGTCAACTATGGCGCCAGTTGTGCCACACGCAGATGCTACGGCAGCGGCTGCTGCTATGCGTTGGGCTGCAGCCCGGATCAACATAGCGCCACTAGCTTTGCCATCCCCTGAACACGAGCTGACAGATCCGTTTCGGAATGCGCGTACGGCGATCCCGGGTTTGAATCCACCTGATGCCCCATCAGGGCCCCAATCTCCTCGTCATCGACAGCGGTTAGGAAGCTTCTGGGAGGGTACCGTTGATGTCGAAAGAACGACAGTGCTACCACCCACGCTTAGTTCGATTCAAGGCAGCCCACCTTCAACTCCTCCGACTGCAGACAGCTCTGATGCCGATTCTGAGTCGGCAACCGAATCAGCCATGGCTCCCTCCCCGCCATATGCCACGCCCGCATCAGTGCCCCTACGAGCTTTGACGGGGAATGATGATGACTACTTTGGTGCAGCGGCACTCTCAACGTCACCAGAGCCAATGGCGACGGTTTCAAGTTCAATGCGACAACATCTATCATCTGAACCTGAGGTCGCGCAAACGGTTCCTGTTGCCTCGCGACGTGTAAACGTCACGCGACGGGCATCTTCTCCCCTTCCCAACAAGACCACTGGGCTTTCGATTGAGCTTCCATCTCCGACGCGCGGGGTAGACGCGGGTTCTGGGCGGGCATTCAAGGAGGAAACTATGTTTCTTGAGCTTGGCTATCTTGCGCCGCCATACCCACCCGATGAGCTCGAGCGCCGCCGTGCCTTGTACCAATTCAATATTTGGAACACGGGGCCAGATATTAACTTTGAGAGGATAGAGCACCTCACAAAGTTGGTATTTAGTACAAAGACAGTTATTATTAGCCTGATTGACGGGAATGAACAGTATGTTCTCTGCCGCACAGGCATTGAAGGAATTACTAATCGCCCTCCCAGGTGGATGAAGTCAGCCTGTAAGTACCATTGCCGTGAAACCCGCCGCTGATGTAACGGAAGTCCGCAGCCGGCTGGGCGTACCCAACGTTTCCTCGGACGGGCTCCATGTGTGCACACGCAATTCTGCTACGGTATGTTCTGAGTGCCTGCTACATGCAGGTATATCCTCACACTGCGACAGCGGTGACGAACCCATGGTCGTTCCCGACACGCATGCCGATTGGCGCTTTGCGAAGAATGTGAGGCAAAGTCTACTTCGAAAGGTGATAAATTGAAGTTTTTTGGGGGGTGATTTAGCCCCTGGTCACTAGGTCGCCTCACGTTCGCTTCTACGCGGGTGCTCCATTACGCACTCAAGAGGGGTTTAACATTGGCACCCTCGCTATAATGGACGATGCCCCCCGAGTCGAGTTTAGTCCTCGACAGCGCCATACGCTAAAAGAGTTTGCTGTAAGTTGCGCTGTCCCGTTGTCCTGGACATGGCGCACGAGTTCCTAACTGATGTAGGCGATTGCGATGCGTGAAATGGAGCTATGGCGGGATAAAATTCAACTTCGAATACGTGATCGCATTCAAACCTCTGTAAGTGGGCTCCCGAGAGTTTCGGGCAGCTATATCGTGGCGATTGCGGTTTGGTTACAACTGGCGGTTGCAGATGGAACAGTTCACGCGCGAATGTCTCGAGATTGACTCTGAGACGAACCCCGAGGCAGAGGCAAGTCGACAAGTGAAGAATACACTCTCGATGGACCGAGTCTATCAGCGCGCAGCGAAGCTCGTGAAAAAGACGCTAGACGTAGAAGGTGCACTCGTCATGGACATGTCGCGTGGCGAGGTGCTCGAGACGGTTGGGGCAGAGGCTGTCATGTCGGTCATCGTGTATAGCGCAGAAGACACGACAACACACCAAGTACAAGGAGATGCATGCGGACGCATCTGGGATATGTTCTTGAAATACCCCGACGGCCGTGTATTCGAGGCACTGGTGCCTGCCCCTCTCCGCCCGTTCGTGCCGAACGGGACGCAGTACGCGCTTTGTAAGTTTGATTTCTCCGAGGTGAGGTGATCGGCGGGGAATAACAACTCGATAGGTGTACCTATTTTTAACATCGACAAGCGACCGTTTGCTATGCTTTGCGCGTACAACTCGTCAGAACAAGGCAGACGATACGTGAGTGACCGCGTTGAATGAGGAGCGCAACCTGACGATGACATTACAGCTCGAAGGACACGAGTTGTCTTACTTACGTGCCATCGGTGTGTCACTCTTTAGCCCCAAATGGCATCCCGTACGATTTACATATGGCTGGCTCCTTCAGGTGTGATCATACTATCCGCTGTGCTGAAACGACGGATGACACTTGCCGACAAAGCCAAGAGCTTGTTCATATCCAAGTAAGCTGCGAATTTCATCTCCCGGGACCCTGGCACCGTTTGACAGCTTCATGTTTAGCATCTCTCATGAGTTACGCACTCCTTTACATGGCATCTTGGCAGCGGCAGAGCTACTCTCTGACACACAACTAAATCACACCCAGTCGTCTTTTTTGCAGACGGTGCAAGCATGCGGCACGTCGCTGGTCGAGACTGTAAACCATGTGTTGGATTTCACTAAGCTCAGCGGGAACTCCAAGGCAGGAGGCGTGGAGCACGTCATCTTAACTACAAAGTGCGTCTTTCGCCATTGTCATTCGTCGTATCTTACAAACTTCATGAAAAATCTTCCTTCCGTTCTCCAGGATTGATGTCCTGCAATTGATAGAAGAGGCCGTGGAGGGATCTTGGATCGGGCATCGCGCGCGCTTGTTCACACGGCAGCAAGAATCAGAGATTGGTAGTCTGTATGCTCCACCAAAGCAGGACGGTAATGGAAAGAAGCTGGTCGAAGTTGTTATCGAGATTGGTGACAGGGATGTGAGTGACACGGCCAGAGCGCCGTTCTTCCTCACCATTGGCCAAACCATGGGCACTTACGGGCCAATCTAGGGGTGGCTCCTCAAGCTCGAGAAAGGAGGTATCCGGAGAGTGTTGATGAACGTTTTCGGAAATAGTCTCAAGTTCACAACGGTTTGTTTCTTGATTTGTTAGATGCCCCCTTTATAAAGCCTCTGACAAAACTTGGTAGGACGGTTACGTGCATGTAATCGTCCGTCAGTTGCCACGCACCCCCGACATACCCCCGAACAAGGTCAAGCTTGAATTAGTAGTACTTGACACCGGCAAGGTACGTACATATTGTCACTCAAAATAAAGCTATCTCGACAGGGGAACAACAGGGGATCAGTCAGGATTTTCTCAAGGTAAGAATTTAATTGATTATCGGGGAAAGTGGGTCATTAATAACTCCTCATAGAACCAACTCTTTCATCCTTTTTCCCAGGAGAACCCAATGCAAACAGGCACAGGGCTCGGATTGGCAATCGTAAACAGCATCGTACAGTCCAAAGGTGTTGACGGGAAGGTTGATGTTTGGAGCGCCGAGAACGTGGGAACGGAGATTAAGGTCACTTTCTCCGCCGAAACCGTGGAAGAAGACGAACCGTCGCCGAAAGTCTCCGATACTTTAAATCAAGGTCATACAACCAAAGTCAGCCTAGTGGGCTTTGATGACCCCCATCGCGGGGTGCAGCTTCTTCGAAGAGTCCTCATGCACTATCTGGTATCCTGGTGGGACTTGCAAATTGCACCTCCAGGCTCATTAGGAGACATTGTCCTCGCAAATGAGGATCTGTCTGTGCTACAGCTTGCGATTAAGCAGCGGGAAATTCGCCGGCCATTCATTCTCCTTACGGTTAGCCGCGGTGAGAGGCACCTGACGGCTACTGTCACCGAGTTCGAGCGGTTAGGCGGGTTCTGCCGTATCCTGTACAAGCCCGGTGGCCCGTCGCGACTTCGTCATGCGCTCAAACTCTGCATACATGCGCTCAAATTTAGCCATTGCTCCTCGCCTGCACCGGAAATTATGCCCCATCCGAGTAATTCTATCTTGTCTTCTCCATCCAACCTACCGGCCGGCGTTGCGAGGCGCAATTCGGAAGAGCCAGCGTCAGCGGTGAGCCATCTTGATGCGCGGCGCCCCTCGCTTGGTCGTCGGTCTATCACGATACATCCTATTACCTCGTGGAGCGGAATGCCAGCGCCTGAGGAGGAGGATGATGATTGTCAAGATGGAGGACAGCCTGGCCGTACGCGCTCATTCAGCCCGGGCCCCTCGCAGAGCTCGACTAGCCCAACCATCCCTGTGGGCGACACAGGGGGCTCGCTGTTGAAGTCATCGATTGGTGCCCTGGGCTCAAGAAATAATGTTCGGGTTCTTGTTGTTGAAGACAACAACATATTGCGCAATCTTCTGTAAGCATTTCATTCATTTCTTACTGCAGGCTTCGTTTACGCATCCGCGGAGGCCAGGACTCGATGGCTGTCTAGCAAGGTTCGTCTACAATTTCATAAATGTACGTTCATCCTAGCCGCCCTGATCTCCAGGGGTACGAATACCGTGAGGCAGTAGATGGACATGAAGGGGTCTGTTTGTTTGAGACCGACGGTCAATTCGAGCGCGTTTCTTTCCCCAGCTTTGGTCGTCTGGCCATCCATTCACTCTACCAGTGTTATTCTCCTCGATTTATCAATGCCAGTAATGGACGGTAGGCTGATTTTCACCTTTCGTTCACGAGAGCCTCCCAAACCCTGTCTCTAGGATATGGCGCCACCGTACAAATTAGGCAGATTGAGGCATCCAGGTTAGGACAGAAATCTCACATCCTCGCCCTTACCGGAATGTCGTCTTTGGATGATAAGCGGAGAGCCTTCGAGGCGGGCGTTGACGGCTAGTGTGTATCCACGAAACGTTGTCCTCACCGTTGTGTTGATGATCGCATAAATAGTCTCGTGAAACCAGTCGCATTCAAGACACTGTCGGACATGTTTGGTAGACTTGGCATTACATGACATTGTCTGCGGGGTTTGTCTCCCTTTCGCCTTCTCACGCGTAAGACGACCTGGGACCGAGACTGTGCCATGGACTGCGGCTCGGCACCTTCTCCATTTTCCCAAATATCCCCCTTCTTTGCTTAATTTATACCTATTCCCCTCTTCTGCACGTCATCCTTTCCCCGATGTAGCAATTCTAACCCATTCCCTTGTCGCCGCCGGTGTTGTAACATCTGTATTGCTAATAAGCTGGATGATGTCGTTGTACCTTGCCAAGCGTTGTGCGTCACCTGCCACCTCCTATAAAAGGCCTAGATCACACGTTCCTTCCAGTTGCTATAGCTAGGATGTGCTGCCTCTGCTGCCAGTGGTTGATTTGAGCCATCATTCGATTCATAGACCTCTGTGTACCAGCCCTCCAAATCAATCAGTTGGATTACACCCATATCACCCCGGTATAAATTGTTCTATTTAGAGGCTTTTGGCAGTAAATCTGAAGTGTCCTTTGATCTGGTACCTCGCGGGCCTGTGCGGTGCTCACCCTCGCTCCTCGACTGTCCAGCGAGTTCGACGTAACGCACCTCCTGAGTCCGTAGGGCTTGCATCTATCAATATAGCAAAATCAAACCTAGGTTGCCACTCTGGCAGTCATCACGCGAATCTACACTCTCGGTGGCGCGCCATCGTCTCCTAGTCTAGGGCCTAGTCCGAGTCGTCGTTCTCAGATTGAACTAAGACTGAGATGGGCCAGAAGACCTGCCATGTGGCAGAGCTTGGAATCTGCTGACCACCAAAACGCCGTTGCGCATGACACGAATAGGGTCGTGGGAAGCGACCATTTCAGTCGTCGAGATGACTTGCAGACAACTGGCGTAGCGCCCAGCGTAGAAGAAGAAAGATCACCGGTCACCTTTCGATCAGAAGTGGGAAGAGTCGAGGGAGAACATCCAAGCTTTCAGACGCAAAGTATTTCCTATCTTATACATCTGTGGGTGTGCCCCCGTATATAAGGACGGTCCCAATGTAGACTCCGACTAGCTGAGCCTCCACGCAAAATCGAGGGATGTGCCCACCCGGTGAAAGTAGTACTTGTCCTCGTCCGTCTTGTCGTAGCAGTATTGGCTGACCCAGTCACTTATTAAGAAACTACCGTCAACCTGCGCATCGAGGGGAGGTATGGGGCACTCTTTGAAGGTAACGTTTCGACTTGCGGCCATAGGGTAACTCTGGCTTCTGGAAAAAAGTACCATTGTAATGGGACCAACAACGACAGTAACCCCTGTCCAGGGCCGACATGTACCACAGCACTAGACGACTCTCGTATCGGCTTCGACGGGTAAGTGGGTGTCGAGAGGGAAAGAGAACAAGAGGGAGATGACGAACTAACAAGAAACTGCACAGGAATTACTGGGAAAAATTCGATGATATCTTCATTACGTCCATCGGCGGCGAGGCGGCAGGAAAAAACGAACATTGGGTCATACTTCTCAACTTCCAGCCCATTCCCGTAGGAGGGTGCCAACAACAAGTAAAAGGGGGAGACGATGTCCTCTTCGCACTCGCCAACGCAAGCACTTGGAGACGATGGCGTTTTCTGAAACTCTCTGGACCCATAACGGCACGCGTTCATCAACCAGTCATCCTGACGGTGACAGATGGAAGAACGGGGAACCCTGTTGAGGGCGCAGTCGTACCTTTTAACGGCCAAGATCGTCTGACCGATGTATTTGGGCGGGTTTCCATCACATTTACCGAAGCGCGCTGCTTTGATCTCAAGGCCCAAATCCCAGGGTCATTTGATTGGGTTCGATCAAATCGTCTCATCGTCGACGTCACCTAGGAGTGAGGGCCAATGGAGAGAATAGACATTAGGATATGTTATTTTCCTCTACAACCTTAGACAGCGCATTCTCGTTTGTCTCTTGAGCTATCGCGGATGCGTTCTTAAGATCTCAGTTTCGTCCTTCTACCCCTTACCATCAATACCGCATATATCACCAACAAGATAGATGATCCTCGAAGTTGGAGGGTGTCACCTTCTATGTCATAGCCAGCTGAAGGAGATCCGTTGAAGCGAACCTCGACATGGCAGCCGGCGAAGGACTCCTACTAGACACATAGGTTGGCCCAGCATTCAATACCTCTAAACGTTATTGTGCATGAGCGTCGACAGTGGAAGAGGTGTCTTGGTTATGAGTCTACGTCTCATTGTGGGATCAAAGCCGAGTATAGCAATTGCCCCGCAGGATTTGAGCCGTCTGGCCCAAGAGACGCGGCGCGACCCAGATCGAACTTGCAGAAGTAAGTCATTTTGGGCCGCCACATTGCTCCAAGCCAGGTTAGTTGTCGACTTCCCTTGTTAGCGCCGCCTTGACCTTCGCCGAATTTCGTTGGAATGTCAGCAAACTTGACTACATTGAGATGTGGAAGCAATCCCAGTTCTCAACACCGGCTACCCCGGGCTATGAGGAACGGCCTGGGGCGCAGTTGATCTGAGTGAGTTGAGATCACAGATTATGGAAGTAGGCATCAGACGGGCGAGACAAAGTCCGATGGGAAGTGTCCGGTGTGGTCAGTGTCGTTATAGAGGCTCACGTCAATGAAGGCAAGGAATCCAAGGTTGACGTGCGAGTCTGCGCAAGTAGGAGACGACCCCTTGGCAGTTAGTGGCGCGGAAAAAGAAGCTGATTTACGTATGCGCGAAACCAGGGAACTGAACAACGTCCAGTCCCGTAGAGGCTACGCTGTCCAGAAAACTATTTCCTCGATGAGACAAAAGATAGTATACCGTTGCGGCTAGCAGGACAGGGGTTGAGAGGGGGTAGCCACAGAAGTCGTGGAAGTGATTCACGGATAACTGGAGGGGCCCCCATAGAAGACCAACGATCACCTGGTGATGGTTAGAAGGATGTCACGTATAACAGATAGGAAAGGTCTCACTGTGGACTTGAAATCTTAATCGTAAGATCAAAGGGTGTGCACACCCGAAAGCGAATACTTGTCCACCCTTCCCGAAGCGTGGCAGTGTTGGTTGGCTGACCCAGTCGTCTACGAAGGGACCGCTGTCAAGCTGCGCGTTGAGGGAAATGACGACACGCTTTTCGAGAGTAATGTCTTCACCTGTGGTCACAGAGTAACTATGGATGTCACGACATTCCGACATTGTAATTGGGATCAATAAATGACGATAGCAACCCCTGTACGAGCCGACGTGCACCACGGCACTAGACGACAGTTAGATTGGCTTCCATGGGTAAGTAATTGAGATCTGAGGGACGCGCCAACACAAAGCCGACAGAATAAGAAAACTGTACAGAACCTATTCCGCTATTCCGCGCAGATTGATGGTGTCTCCATTGCGTTCATCGGTGGCGATGCAGCAGTGCTACCTCAATCTTGGCGATTGCTCCTCCACTTTCAGACGACCGTGGGGGGACTTGGATGCCAACAACAGGTGAAAAGGGGCGACGATGTTCTCTGCGAATTCGTCAACTCGGTGGAAGAGGTGTCTCCTTTGAAACACTCTGGGCCGATGCCTGTCCAGGCAGTAACGGATGGGCGAACGGGAAAGCCGGTTGATGGCGCTGAAGTGAATGGACAGAATAGCAATTCATGTGGGCAGGCGACCATTACATTGAGCAGCACGGGAGGCTTTGCCAGTGCTTTGCCGTCACGGTCAAGACCCAAAAGGATGGTACTATTCGATCGAATCGACATTTCATCGACGTCGTTCCGTAGGAGTCCGAAGGGCCCAGAAGTGGCCCAGAGAGGTGTCATGAATTGTACATCTTCCATTATTATGCTGTCCTCTTTGTCTTTCTCTTGAACTACGACGGACGCCTTCACTCCTTTTGTCCTGGGGCACCGTCCCTTTCCTTCGTTACGGGACCAGTTTGCGTCAGGTTTGTGTCATAGCGTCCTGTAGAGAGAGGTGCTGGTGATCCCTGCCAATGTGGGTTGTGGTTGACCTGCAACCGGAAAGTGTGATCTCACTTTCGGTAAACTGGACCGCGTCCGAGTCTGGTTTTGGATCCGACACATCACCGATACTCAGCACTCTGCCCCGATGCACCACGGTTAACTCGCAACAGAGCTTGCCTCACTCCACTCGAACAAACATGCTAGATTGTTCAAAGACTACAGAAGGATTGGCATTTATGGTACAAGTGGTAAGCTGCCCGGCGGTTCACCCGCCTAAGTTATACATAAACGATCATCTGCACAAGGACTCTGTGGACACAGATGCTGGCTGAACGTCAGCTTTTCATCGCTGGGTCGAAGCCGAGGGCATTCATTCACGCCGCGGCAAGTTGCGCCGCACGATGTTCCTGCAGCAGGCGGTCAAGGGCTTCTTTCTGTCCAACCTCGAGAGCGCCGGATTGGATGCCTGAATGGTATACACGCAGCAGCGAGTCGACGTCGTCCATGGACTGAGTGCGCACGTCGGCGAGTTCCTTGATCTTGGCCGTGGCATCCTTGATCTCCTCATCGGTGAGTTCGAGCCCAAGCTGCTCGACACGTGACTTGACGGCGTTCCAACCGGTCAAGCGATGTCCGATTGACACATAGCGCGTGAGGCCAAAGTCCTCGGGCTTGAGAATCTCGTAGGTAGATGGGTTATTAAGGATCGCTTTGGCATGGATTCCAGCTTTGTGCGTGAATGCGACGTAGCCACTGACACAGATCGTTAACCATCTGCAGCCTGAGTCTGAGAGGGGTGGACATACGTGATAGGGTTTGAGAAGGGCACGTTGACTTCGACGGCCTCTGCGACAAGGTTCTCAATCTCACGCAGCATCCCGAGGTTGTACTTGGACTTGACGTAGTCCGGATTCGCCGCGTACAGGCACGCGACAAGGCCTCCAAGAGGCGTGATGCCGACGCGCTCGCCAATGCCGAGGACGGCTGCAGGGGGTAAGTTTTTTTTCGGTGGGCATTTCAAAGAGAGGCAAGCATGACATACACGTGTCAATGTGCGTTGCGCCCGCCTCGAGCGCTGTGTAAGCGTTGGCGATGGCCATGCCGGTGTCGTTGTGCAGGTGAATTTCGATATCGCAGCCGACAACGCCGCGGAGGGTGCGAACGAGTTCGTAAACCTGGCGCGGGTTTGCGCAACCGACGGTGTCGGCGATGCCGACCCGGTTGACGCCGATCTTGTCCACGGTCTGGTAGATGGAAAGGAGGTCCACGAGATCGGAGCGGAAGGAGTCCTCCGTCGAGAAGCGGACTTCGATGCCCTTCGACTTGACAAAGTTGATCACCTCGATCGCGGTCTTGGTGATATAGGTCATGTCCTTGCCATGCGAAAATTCACGGAGGAAGGAGGATGTGCCGATGACGACGTCGACGCCATCTACGCCCGTCTCGACGGCGATGCGCGCGTCGTCCATGTGGCATCGAATGTGAGTCAGGATTTTGGCATTCAGGCCAAGATTGCAGATGGCCTGACAGTCCCGTCGCGACTGATCGGAGGCTGCTGGCGACGTGAGCTCGATATACTCGACGCCAAACTTGTCAAGGGCTTTGGCGATGGCGATCTTGGTCTCAGTGTCGAAGAAGGCATTGGCAAACTGCTCCCCCTCTATGGAAAGACATGTCAGCAGTGTAAGAGGAGTGGTGGGAACGATAAAGGCAGAAACCTCGGAGAGTGCTCTCAATGATTTTAAAGTTGGAAACGTTGTTCAAGAAGTCGGACGCCCTCGGAGCATACGGGTTGCGGCGTTGGCTCGAGGATGAGTGTCCATTGACTCCATTGGAATGAGTAGTACCGCTGGGGCAATGAGAGCCATTGAGGGTGTTCTGCTTGCCTTCGACGGCAACCATATCCTGCACACCATCTGGGGGGGTATCGCCGGTTTCGTGGGGGCACATCTGTGAGACGGGGAGAGCTGTCGAACAAATTTGAAGCTTGGCTTGAGCTTGGGACTTTTCTTTTTTAACCTCGCGAGTCATTTGATCAGACCGGCCCGTTGTTTCCAGACCAGGACTTGCCTGTTCTTTCCTCTCCCTTGCTCAGGGTCTATCATACCGTCCTCGATAGAATACATCGGTTCTCTTTAGCATGACTAACGAGGACTACATCTTTGCATGACTGGAAGGGTGCTAACAGTGACCCTAACATCGGACCCCCCTCGTTCGTGTTGTCACGCAGTGTCACAGGGCTTTTTTGAAACCCCGCTCGGCTAGTCCCAGCATACATACGCACACGTGATGAAAGCAGCGCACGATTAGCGACAAACTCCGACTCGGGATTCGTCGGCAGGCGTGACAAACCACTTTTACGACAGCACCATTCTTATTCAAAAAATATACAGAATATGTTAACAGACACTACTAAATGATGTGTATAAAATTTGGTGATAATTGGATGAGAGGTGAACAGGCAAATTGAAAAACACGAACGAGGGGGGGGTCCAATGTTAGGGTCACCGAGTATGTGGGGAATGTCTCTACAACCACTTTACCGCGCCTCGGTGCATTTTCGGCCGAGAAATCACCAATCACGGCCGAAGCTCGAATGACGACACGATCGATCACGACAACCACTCGGAGGTCACGGGAGCCACGACATTTAATATTGGCGCCATATAATTCGCGCGCCGCCACTTTAGCCATTTTGGAGGGCACAGCTCGAATAATAAACACATTGCCTGATCCGTGCGTTTGACGCCCGAGACAAAGTATCAGGGCTGCGCCGGGCATCCGCAAAAGCATCGCTGGGGGAAGGAAGCCCGCGGCTTTTCGCAGCCGAGTCAGCTCACTTACCATACTTCAGACACTGCTGAAATCGGCTCCAATTGCTGGGTGAATGATGTTGCGGTCGTGCACTCCATGCAGCACGACGACTTTTCCTTACTGTGGACGAGGAAGTCACGATGGTAATCCTAACTAGATGCGCTTTACGCCGTAGTCCTTAGGGTCATCTAGGGCCAATAAACTTGCGAAACCGTCTGGTCGTGGTGAGACATCTAATTGCCTCGTGTGCGCCCGGGTTTAGGCTCTGTCACGTTGCCAATGTTCGCTTGCTCGCGTTCACCAGGAATAGCGTCTTCGAGAGCCAGCACCCTCCAGAACAAGATTCACTGCAAGGTCTATGCGCGATTGCAGATCGAAAGATTTCACGTACCAGGAGATTAGAAACAGCTGTAATAAACAAACTTCCAGACCACTAGGCAGGCAAAACCAAGGTTTGAGCAAGAGCACGAGCGAGGTCAAAGGATAGCGCCTCCCGTCCCTAGTGATTGAGATGGGAACCATGCCAGCGTTCGGATGTACATGGGACTCTGGGATAGATCGATACACGAAATGTACCACACGTGATTGTTCTCCTAGCTTGCCTTTCTCTATGATCATTGGCAAACACACATAAAAACATGGGGGTCGAGCTGATTCCGGGTTCTGTGCAGAGACAAACAACCGAGTAATCAATGGTGCGGGGAAAGTATCATAAGTATAAGCAAGCACAAAAGAAAAGCGAAAAGATGAGGATTAGAGACATTGTGCGATGCAGTAGGAATACAAACCGCCGGTTTTTTTTCGTTCCAGCGAGAAGAGGGGTGTCGGCGTACGATGCATTGATGAAAATGAGGGATATTGGGGGTGCGCACAGATGCAGAGTGTAGACATCATATCTGTTTGTGGTATTATTTCCTATGGCGCATTCAATTGTTAACGACGACCACACGAAGGTCACACAGCAAGACAAACCTGAAGACTTCGCGTCGCACGGACATCCTTCCTACTTTGCTTAGTCGTCTTGGGTGATGGCCAGTTAAGTTTGGGTCCTTCTTTGAAGAACTCAGGCTTATGGTTTACCGCCTCCCGCGCGACATTCTCAGGCATCTTTCCCATAACCATCTCCATCATGGCCAAATGCTCAAGGTTATCGTGCGTCTGGAAAAGCGCCATTCCAGTGTAGAACTCCACTAGAATGCATCCAAGGGAGTACGCGTCACATGGGTATGACCAGCCAAGGCCTATATAAGCAATTTATCGGTAAAGGAAGTCATTCAGGGTGGGTGAGTCAACTCACCTAGTATGATCTCAGGGGCACGATAGTGGCGTGTAGCAACAACAGCGGAGTGGTATTCATCCTGGAATGTAGCCGATCCGAAATCGATCAGTCGTATATCTGTTGAGTCTAGTATACGCTTGGTCCGATGGCCATGGCGCTGTGAGCATCGGTCAGCGTTGGGTTTGGCCCTTGAGACTGATAAAGATAGCACCTTTCCAGAAGTGGGAATTGTCACCGTCCGGGAATCATTACGCACTAACAGGATATTCTCGGGTTTGAGATCTGTGTGGATGATGTGTAAGTCGTGCAAGACTAAGTGAAGTAGAAGACGTCAGGAGTCGAACATGTGGACGCGGGTGAAACACGTACAGGCTACACTGCCCAGAAGTTGTTGCGCAAAAGATTGGATGTGATCGCGAGGAAAGGGGGAAAAATCGTTCTCCTTGAGAAAGTCATAAACACACATGCCGAGCAACTCTGACACCAGGCATATATGATTCCGATAGTCGAACCAATTCAAGAGGTGAATGCATTTACTACAAAAGGAAAGGATCAATCGGGGGTACTGACAACACGTGATAGGGAAGGAACACGAACTGCCGATTGGTGGGGTCACGTTCCTTGAGCTTTTGCAAGACCCGAACTTCGATGCGGCTCGCCTCGCGATACTTTTGAATGGCCCGGATGATCTTGATAGCAACGCGCTTATTGGTCTCAATGTCTACCGCTTCGACAACTTTACCAAACGTTCCTTGACCAAGCAAGCGAACAGTACGATCTGGTTATGCAGATGAGTTCGTGGATACGGACAGAAAATATAAGAAGCCTACAGCGCTTATAGATTATGTCATCTGGGGTGACAATGTAATGACCCTCTTTATCATCGCAGGAGACCTGCTGCTTTGGTGTCTGTCCAAATTCATGAGATCAGAATAGAGAACATCCGAGAAGTGATTAGCCCACAGTTGCAGAAGTAGCGGCACTGCCGTTCGTCCACGTCGCATGATTGGCCGTACTAGATGAAGCTTGTGCGGGTGGGAACCCCTTCTTGGCTGACGACGGGAGCCCATCAAGTTCACGCTTCCTCTTTTTGGGTGCGGGAATGGGAAGTGCCACGGAGGAGGAACCGGAGGATTCGGCTTGAGCTTCCATGGCGGCGCGAGCTCTCGTCCTTATCGGAGCAGAATAGGCCGGAGGCTGATATGATGCAGAATAGCCATTCGTGCGGGATGATGTTGCAGGCGAAGCTGTGGGGGGAGGTGGGGTGTCCTCGATGACAATGATTTCTCTGAGTCTACCATCTGTGTCAACTTCTTGGACCTCCGAGTATGACACGGTGTATTGATGGGCACGTTTGCGCTTTCGGGTCGCAACGGGGGGCGTAGGCAGTATGGTGGAGTTCCTGTTGACGACATTCGAGATTGAGGGCCGTTGATATGACGGCATCAGGTGAGTTGGAAGAGTTTGCACTGCGGTCTGCATCGTCGAGTACGACGAGAAGATAACTGTCCGACGGGACAGAGAACGGTGACGAATTGGGGGGCAAGATTGGGCGATGCGGCGAAACAGGCGAGCAATGTGAAAAGCCCTTGGAAAGCACCGAGAGCAAGCCCACTGCGCCCTATTTGATCATATTTGGTCACGCTGCCACCCCACTTTACGTTGGCAAACCCTCCTCACTTCCGGTCAGCCTGACAAAAGATAGACAGACCCGGGCAGA
>WNFC01010551.1_pt1 | contig 20118 bp, 18 predicted proteins | sample 5400541 | NCBI WGS metagenome assembly WNFC01 (sample SAMN13153342, study PRJNA577476) | soil metagenome | isolation source: 120 cm saprolite under Douglas fir tree site 2 hole 2 replicate 1 | place: USA:California | collected 2015-04-18
GCAGCACGCGCCCGTGAAAGACGTAGCCGGGCTGATACACCTGCAGGATGGTGCCGTCCTCGGCCGCGTTGGTCTCCGTGCGATCCATCGCCTGGTGCGCGTGCGGATCGAAACGCTGGCCGAGCGGCTCGATGCGCTCGACGCCGAGCTTGGCGAGATTGTCGAGGAGCTGCTTGTAGATCAGCTCGAAACCCTTGCGGTAGTTCTCGTACTCGGCCTCGCGGTGCGCGGCGAGCGCGTGCTCGAAACCGTCCACGATCGGAATGAGCGCTTCGACTACCCGAGCGGTATAGCGCTTGGAATCTTCGGCGCGCTCTCTTTCGATGCGCTTGCGGTAATTGTCAAAGTCCGCTTGGCGCCGCAACAACGTCTGCTGCAAATCATGCAGATCGGCAACCAGCTTAGCGACTTCGGCATCGGCCATCGCCGAATCAGCGGCAACGGAAATTTTGCTCAACGCTTCGCTAAAGAGCTGGGCCACGTACGCGACCGCGGTCATGGCGCGTTCGTAATGCATGCGCGTGGGGCCGAGAACGCCCAGCGAACCTTGCACCAGATCATTCCTCGTGTAGGGCGCGCTGATGAGCGCGAGATTTTCCCCGCGCTCGGAAATTTCCTTCACGCCGATCTGCACGTGCACCGGCTCGGGAGTTTCGATGCACGCGTTCAGCACGGTCACGAGGCGGTGCTTCTCCTCGATGGCTTCCAGCAGGTCGCGCAACTCCGCCTGGCTGGCGAAATCGACGGCGCCGACCATTTGGGCGGTGCCTTCGACGTGCACCTGGCGCGCCAGGTCGTCGCCGAAAACGGCCGGGTCGCAGAGCGTCAGCGCGCTTTGCACCAGGCCTTCGTAACGCTCCCGCTCATTGGCCAGCTTCTGCAACAAATCCTCGCGAATCGTCTCCAGCGTCCAGCCGGAATAGTGGCGATTCAGGAAGTCCGCGGTGGCGTCGAGCTCCGCCTGGGAAAAGCGGCGGGTCGGGCGCAGCACCTTGTCGCGCGTGTTGCCGCCCGACGAGATCAGCACCACGACGACGCGGCCGTCGGGCAAGAGCCACATGCGCGCATGCTCGAGCACGGTCTTGCCCATCGGTGGAGATACGATGATTCCCAGGCCGTTGGAGACTTCTGCTAAAACGTGTCCGGCGCGCTCGGTGATTTCGGCGGCGCTGGTCGGGGTGCCCATTTCGCGGCGGATCCATTCCTTGTCCACCGCCGTGATGGTGGCCTGGGAAGCGATCTCCTGGGCGAAAAAACGGTACGCCGCCGCCGTCGGAACGCGCCCGGCGGAGGTATGCGGCTGGTAGAGAAAGCCGCCATCTTCTAAGTCCGCCATTATGTTGCGGATAGTGGCGGTGCTGAGCGTTTCTTCAAAACGCGCAGAGATCGCCCGCGACGAAACCGGTTCGCCGCTTTCGATGTAGGTGCGCACGATATCCGCCAGAATCTGGCGGTTACGGCGCTCCTGGAGCGCAGCAGACCTCATAGGGACGGACAACTCCAATGTCCTACCTATCATTGTAGGAACGCTGTCAAGCAGCGTCAACGCGTCGACGGATGTCTGTGCCCCGAGGTTCGCAGACGCCTAGAACCTACTACAAAAAATAACTATTCCGCGTTGTCGATTTGGGCGCGCTGGAGCTTGTCGGAGTAGTCGATGTACAGCGTCTTCCACTCGGTATAGAAATCGATGGCGGCGATGGCGGCTTCGCGGTGGCCGTTGCCAGTTTTCTTGGCGCCGCCGAAGGGCAAATGCGTTTCGGCGCCGATGGTGGGCGCGTTGACGTAGACGATGCCGGTGAACAAATCGCGGATGGCTTGAAACGCGCGATTCACGTTGCGCGTGTAGATGGAGGCCGACAGGCCGTAAGGCACGCCGTTGGCGACTTCGATGGCTTCTTCCAGGCTCCCGATGGGGATCACCGAAACCACCGGGCCGAAAATTTCTTCCTGCGCGACACGCATTTTCGGATTGCAGTCGCCGAACACGGTCGGCTCATGAAACCAGCCCTTGGCGTAAGGGCCTTCGGTCAGACGATGGCCGCCGGTGAGCAGCTTCGCGCCTTCCGTTTGTCCGACTTGCACGTAGTCCATCACGGTTTTGAGTTGCTGTTCGTTGATGCACGGACCCATGTCAATCCCTGGGTCGAGACCGTTCCCGGCTTTCAGTTTTTTGGCGCGGGCGACAAAGCGCGAAGTGAAGTCGTGATACACGGCTTTGTGCACCGCGATGCGGCTGGCGGCGGTGCAGCGCTGCCCGGTGGTACCGAATCCGCCCCAAATCGCGCCGTCGACCGCGAGATCGAGGTTGGCGTCTTCCATCACGATGATGATGTTCTTGCCGCCCATTTCCAGGCTGCAGTGCTTGAATTCGGGCGCGCACGCTTCGGCGATGAGCCGCCCGACGGCAGTCGAGCCTGTAAAGCTGATCACCGGAACATCGAGATGCTCAGCCAACGGCGCTCCTGCGTTAGGTCCGTTGCCGCTGACCAGGTTCACCACGCCTTCCGGAACTCCGGCCTCGGTGAGGATCTGCACCAGGTTGTACGAGGACAGCGGCGTGTCTTCCGCCGGCTTCAGCACCACGGTGTTGCCGCTAATCAGCGCGGGCATGATCTTCCACGACGGAATGGCCATGGGGAAGTTCCACGGCGTGATCAACCCACAGGGACCGATGGACTGTCGCACGCTCATGGCAAACTTGTCGGGCAGCTCGGACGGCGTGGTTTGCCCGAACAAGCGGCGCCCTTCCCCGGCCATGTAGTAGGTCATGTCGATGGCTTCCTGCACGTCGCCGCGCGTTTCGGTGAGGACTTTGCCCATTTCGCGGGTCATGTCGTTGGAGAACTTTTCCTTGTGCTGGAGCAGTAGTTCCGCAGCGCGGAAGAGAATTTCGGCCCGCTTCGGCGCCGGTACCAGGCGCCACTTTTGATAAGCGAGCTTGGCGGCATCCACGGCCAAATCGACGTCCTCGGCGTTGGAGGAGACGAACATGCCGATCAGTTCGTCGCTGTTGGCGGGGTTGCGGTTCTCGTAGGCGTTGCCGCTACGCGAATCCATCCATTCGCCGTTGATAAAATTCTTGTAAACACGTGGTGCCGCTGCCGTGGCCATACTTCCTCCTGGAACGCTGCGCTTGAACTGTGATCCTTTGCGGGCTTGTACGCGGGCACTACCGCGTGGAAAGAAAATTGTACAGTTGCTCCTCTAAGTCGTCAAATTGAGCGTAAAACGCATAGTCGCGTCGAAGTGCCCTGGCCCTCTGGGTTGTAGTCGCCCTGGTGTATGATCTAGATCGGCCGGGACACGGGAATAGTCTTGGCAGGGGAAAGGTGCAAACGTGAGGAGAATTTTTGCAATCGGGTTAGCATTCCTATTTGGCGCGACTGCTCTGGTCGCGCAAGACGTGGTAAGCGCCGTGGCGGGAACAGTCAAGAAAGTTGACTCCGGGACGAAGACGGTCGTCGTCAAAACGGCAGACGGAACCGAACATACTTTTCACTTCGTTGAACGGACCTCAGTGCAGGGCGCGGATGCGAGCGCCACAGGCGCAAAGGACGCCTTCCACGGAGTGAAGGAAGGCTCCGAAGTGGTAGTGCACTACTCCAAGAAAGGCACCGAGGAAACGGCGGAGGAAATAGATCACGTTGGGAAAGATGGCCTCAAGGTTACAGAGGGGACGGTCTCGAAGATCGACCGCGGAGGCAAAACTCTGGTGGTCAAGGCGGCCGATGGCGCCGAGGAAACCTACCACCTGACAGATCGTGCGGCTAAAGATGCCGGGAAGGGTATCGCCAAGGGCTCCGAAAAATCCGCCAAGGTAGCCGTTTATTACACCGAGGAGGCGGGTCGCAAAGTCGCTCATTTCTTCAAGGCGCTCTAATATTGAAGCGCCACGGGAATTGCTGTTTTCCACAGCGGAGCTGGAATAAATCGACTGGTCGGGCAGTCTTAGCCGACAACGTGATTCTCCTTGGGCACACGGGCCGGACGGATGCACCCTGCGTCTTCCGGCCCACTTTTTTCCTCAATATCGAGTCTATCGAGGGGGCGGGGTGTGCTCGAAGGGCTGCTTGGAGTACTTGGCTTTGGCTATCTCGATTACCAAGACGATCGGGGATTTTTCGTCGCGGTAAGGCCACGGCTTGCCGATGTATTTCTGCGAGAACAGATCGTAATACTTTAGCTGCGGGTCGGGACGGCGTTCGACGACGCGCCCGCGCAACTGCGCTTCCGTGTATGGGTCGTGGAAGTCGACAATCGAGAGCGAAACGCGCGAATCGCGCTCCGTGTTTTTGCCCTTGAGCGAGCTCGCCTCCGTACCTACGAGAACGAGGTCGCCTTCGCGCGCAATCCACACTGGCGCGCTGTGCGGCGAGCCGTCGGGCATGAGCGTCGCGAGATGGCCAAAATTGGGGCGGTCGATGAGATTTTTTATTTCCGCAGACAATGCGATGGCCATAAGACAGTTCTCCTCGGCACAGTGCCGGAAGATTATCTAGCAGGGGCGCTCCGGCGGTCCACGACAACGGCGCCGTCCTTCATCACCCATTTTACGTTGTTCAGCGCCACGTTAATGTCGGCGAGGGGATCGCCCTCCACCGCGACCAGGTCCGCGAGATAGCCGGGAGCGACCGCACCCAGCTCCTTCTCTTTGCCCAATAGCTCCGCGGCATTGGTGGTTGCGGTGCGCAGGGCTTGCTCCGGCGTCATGCCGGCCTTCACGAACCAGCCGAGCTCGCGCGTGTTCTCGCCAAACATGGTGTAAATCGCGTCCGAGCCCATAGCGAGCTTCACGCCGGCCTTGAACGCCTTGCGCGCGGTTTCGAGGTTGCGCGGGATGAACGCTTGCAACCGCTCTTTGTATCCCGGCGCGTAGCCGATCCTGTCTCCGTTTTCGATGTAGTAGCGATTGTGGTCGATCGTCGGCACGTAGAAGGTGCCGCGCCTGGCCATCTCCTGAATCGTGGCGTCGTCCATGTCCGTGGCATGTTCGACGGAATCGGCGCCGGCACGCACGGCGTCGCGCGCGCCATCCGGGCCGTAGGAGTGGATGGCGATTTTCTTGCCGAACTGGTGGGCCATTTCGACCGCGGCCTTCATCTCCTCGAAGGTGTACGTCTCGAAGCCGGTGACATCATCGTCGGTACCCGTCGAGCCGTACATCTTGATCACGTCGGCGCCCGCGGCAATCTGCTGACGCACGGCACGCAGCACTTCGGGCACGCCATCAGCGATGCCTCCAGCGGGCGGCGTGCCCTCTTTGCGAAATGGCGTCGCGGTGATGTAGAGGCCGTAGCCGCAGACAAACATGCGCGGCCCGACCATTTCGCCGCGATTGATGAGATCGCGCATGGCGATGTCCATGTACTGGTCGGAGCCGAGGTCGCGCACTGTGGTTACGCCCGCTTCCAGCGTGCGCATCGCTCCTTTGCGCGCCAAAAAAACTGCGATAGCGGGAACGGGATTGGCCATCTGCTTCAGCAGCGGAACGCCGGGAGTCGCGTCGGTGTAAAACGTCATGTGCGTGTGCACATCGATCAGGCCCGGCAGACCCGTGTACTTGGAGAGATCAATCGTCTCAGCGCCGGCCGGAATGGCGGAAGCGTCCGTGGTGACCGCGCGAATCTTCCCGCTTTCTACCACCACGATCGCATTCGTCCACAGTCTTCCTTTGGCATCCCACAATTTGCCGAAGCGCACGGCCTTGACGCTTTTCGCGCCCGGCTTCTCCTGGGCCACTACGTGTGTAGACACCAGCGCCAGGAGCACGCTCACTGCAACCCAAGACCTTGCGATCGGAGACAGTCGCATGAGAACCGCCCTCGCGCGTGGCCGGTACAACACACGCGCGCAGGTGAGCGTTCTAATTCAGTTTTGGATGGAATGCAAACGAGATTCGCCGCGCGGAGTTGTCAGGTGCGGCTGAGGGACTCCACTGGCGCGAGTGACAAATTCACAAATCCTGAAGTGACGCTGTGCGATAGACGTGCTTGGACACTGGGCGCCGAAGCTCATATCAATTATTGTGAAATGGAAGTCCTACTGGCGTTGCGGTGTCTGTGCGGGCTTGGTAGCCAACAAGGAAGTTGCGACAGGCGGCACGGGCGCCGCTACGCCGGCCGTTTGCGAACCGAGCCCCAGCTTCTGCAGGGTCGCCGCGTCGAGCTTGCCGCTGGGATTCAGCCCGTGGCCGGCCTGGAACTTCCTCATCGCTTCGACCGTGGAGTCGTCCCATTTGCCGCTGGGCTTGCCGCTAAACGAGCCGTCTTTGGCCAGCGCCTGCTGAATTTCGGAGATGCGTTCGGGTGCCGGGACCTTTTGCCCCCGCTCCCGCCGGCTGGAATGCCTGGACCTCTTCCCGCGAGACTTGCTGGCCCCGGAAGCCGCCGGCTTGGCCGAGCTACGGGTGGCCGCGGGCGTCGAGGTGGCGGACCACGCCGTCCCTGCTGTCAGTAGCAGCGCCAGGCCCGCGGTAATGGATGTCCGAAGTCTCATGCAGCCTCGACTATCTATATATCGGAAGCTCGCGATTCGGCAATAGAACTATTGTTGGTTTTCCGCTGGTACCACGCCGGGCAGGAACACCGTCATGGTGCGGTCGCCATCTCCGCGCCGCAGGACCTTGAACACTACATTCGTTCCGGGCTTGAGTTTGGCCACGGCGCGCTTGTAGTCGTCCACGGAACTGATCGGCTCGCGGTTGATTTCGGTGACAACGTCGCCGCGGCCGAAACCGAGGTCGTCGGCAAAGCTCGCGGGATCGACGTCGGTGACCAGCACACCGCGCTGGCCTTCCATGCCGACGCGCGCGGCGCGCTCCGGGGTGAGGCTATCGACGCGCAGACCGAACTCGGCTGGCGCGGAGTCCCCTTGCTGGCCGCTCAGGCGGCCGGCTTGCGTCGGGAAGACCCGCGTGCGGTCCTCAACAACCGCGGTAGTTTCCTTCTGCGAACGGTCCCGCACATAGCTCAGCTTGACCTTGCTGCCAATCGGCGCTTGCGCAATCGGATTCACCAGGTCGTTGCCGGTTTTCACCGCAGCGCCGTTCACGCTGGTGATGACGTCGCCGCCCTTGAGTCCGGCCTTTTCCGCCGGGCTGCCGGGTTCGACGTTCATAATCACCACGCCGTACGGCGCACCCAACTCCTTCAACGTAATGGTATTGGTGCCCAGCTCTTCCTGGAAACTGACGCCAATGGAGCCGCGCGTCACGCGCCCCTGCGAAATAATCTGGTTATAGACGCTGATGGCCGTGGTGGAGGGCAGTGCGAAGCCGACGCCTTCATATCCGCGGCTGCCGGTGATGATAGCGGTGTTGATGCCGACCACTTCTCCGGCCAGGTCGACGAGCGGACCGCCAGAGTTGCCGGGGTTAATCGCCGCGTCGGTCTGCAAGAATCTCTGGAACTGGTGCCCGACGCCACCGATACCCGCGCGATCTTTCGCGCTGATGATTCCCGCAGTGACAGTAGCTTGCAATCCGAAAGGACTGCCAATGGCCAGCACCCAGTCGCCAACTTGCACGCCGTCGGAGTTGCCGAGCTTCGCGGTGGGAAGATCCTTGTTGGCTTCAATCTTGATGACTGCGAGGTCGGTATCTTCATCAACGCCGACAACTTTCGCGGTGTACTTCGTCTGGTTGCTGCCGCTCAACTGCACCTGGATCTTGGTGGCCTGCTCGACGACGTGATTGTTGGTGAGAATGTAGCCGCGCTTGTCGACAATCACGCCGGAGCCGAGGCTGCGCTCCGCTTGCGGCGGCCCGTCCTGGCGGCCGTCGAAGAAGCGGTCGAAAAAGTCCTGCATCGGATCGTCTTGATCGAATTGCTGCTGCGGGCGGCGCTTCTTGGCGCTCTTGCGCTCCAGCACCTGCGTGGTGGCGATGTTGACCACCGCAGGCTCCACGCGATTTACGATGGAGGCAAACGAAGCTCCGGAAGGAATCGGATCCGGCACGGCCAGCGGAGCGGCGTTGGTCCCGGCGAAGGAGAAGGTCTTCATCGCCGAAACGCGGCCCGACACCACCGAGCCAATCAGAATGCCCACGGTCAGCGTCAGCGCCACGAATGCGGAAGCCAAAATCTTGCGCCGACGCGCCCAGTCGAATAATTCTTTTACTTGCTGCCCCATGTCTAGTGCTCCTCTATCCCCCAATAAGCTTCCCGGCGCGACCTACAGTATACCCAGTATACCATCGCGATTCCCGCTCCAAAGGTTTGACGCCGCGAATGCGCTATGTGCATCACTGGCCGGAGGGCCGGGTGTCGGCGGCGTTTTTGGATTTCGCCAGCCGTGTGAAACTTTGCTGTCCCATGTCATTTGACGCGCCAAAGTCCCAAAATGTTGGCTTAAATTTTACGCCAGGGCTTAGTTCTTGACATCTCCTTACTTTTCAAGCATAAAGAAAGCAGCCGCGGTTGCGGCGACACGTGGCGATTTAGGGCAACTTGCTCCACGTAAAAAACTGCTAAAGAGCGAGAAGAGTTTCCAGAAAGTTTCTGAGACCCTCCAAGCACTTTAGCAAGGAGGGTTTTTCGTTTCCTCCCTGCTGCCCTAAACCACATGATTACAGCACCAGCGCACGCCGTCTGCGCTGGCGTGCCATCTGGAAGGCAGCATATGTCCGATCTCTACGAACTGCGATGTAAGGAATGTGGCAAGGCTTGGGGCAATTCCCCGCGGTCCTTCTGCGAAGACTGCTTCTCTCCCCTGGAAGTTTCCTTTGACTACGATTCCCTGAAGAAAACCGTGCGGCGGGAGGATCTCGTGGGCCGCGCGTTCAACATGTGGCGTTATGCGGAGTTCCTGCCGCTGCCGCAGGGCTATGTCGCACAATCGGCCGTCGGCGGCACACCGCTGGTGGCCGCGCGCAAGCTTGCGGACCATTGGGGCGTGAAGAATCTTTTCCTTAAGAATGACGCGGTGTGTTTCCCTTCGCTTTCGTTCAAGGATCGCGTGGTGGCTACCGCGCTCGTGGCCGCGCGGCGCTTTGGATTCCAGACCGTAGGCTGCAGCTCGACAGGGAATTTGGCGAATGCCGTGGCCGCGCAGGCGGCACAGCAAGGCCTCTATGCTTGCGTGTTCATCCCCGCGGACCTGGAGCCGGCGAAGGTGCTGAACACGGCGGTGTACGGCGCGCGCATCGTGCGCATCAACGGCAATTACGACCACGTCAACCGCTTGTGCGCGCAGGTCGCCGATCGCTTTCAGTGGGGCCTGGTCAACGTCAACTTGCGGGCGTATTACTCGGAGGGCTCGAAGACGCATGGTTTCGAGATTGCCGAGCAGCTTGGCTGGAAGCTGCCGGACAACGTCGTGGTGCCCATGGCGGGAGGTTCGCTGATCGGAAAAATCGGCAAAGCATTTCGCGAACTGGTCACGCTTGGCTGGGTCGAAGAGAAGCCGGTGAAATTCTTCGGCGCGCAAGCGACCGGCTGCTCGCCCATCTCCAGCGCGGTGAAGCGCGGCCTGGCGCGTTTTGAGCCGCAGAAACCCAACACCATCGCGCGCTCGCTGGCCATTGGCAATCCCGCGGACGGGCCGTATGCGATTGAATTAATACGCGAAAGCGGCGGCTGGGCCGAAGATGTTTCCGATCCCGAAATCATCGCGGCTATCAAGCTTCTCGCGGAGACCGAAGGCGTTTTCACGGAAACCGCCGGAGGAGTGACCGCGGGCGTAGCGCAAAAACTGATTCGCGAAGGCCGCATTCATCCTGACGAGACGACGGTGGTCTGCATCACCGGCAATGGCCTGAAAACAACCGACGCTATCGCCGCGGAATTTCCGGTAACCGAAGCCATCGCGCCGCGCCTCGACGCGTTCGAGGCCTACTTGGAATCGCAACTACGTGTGACCGCCGCAGCAAGGGCGTGAGAGCATGCTGGAAATTACGAAGGAGAACACGAAGATGCCAGTGACCATCGAAATCCCCACGGCGTTCCGCCGCTTCACCGACGGCGCGCCGAAGGTGGACTGTAGTGCCAACACCATTGCCGAAGCTCTCGCGGAACTGACCGCGCGCTTCCCCGACCTCTCGCGCCACGTGCGCGACGACAGCGGGCAAATCCGCCAATTCCTCAACGTCTACCTCAATGAAGAAGACATCCGCTTCCTCGGCGGCGAATCCTGCTGCGTCAAGGAAGGTGATCGCGTGCTACTCGTTCCGTCGATCGCCGGCGGCTCTTTATAGGTACAGCCGCAAGAATGGCTGCAGTGGAGGAATCGCGGAGCGCACAATGCCCTACTATGCCTTGTTCTACGACGTCGTTGACGATTTCATTGCGCGGCGCGGTGCGTATCGTGACGAGCACCTGCGCCTGGCGCGCGAAGCGCGCGAGCGCGGCGAATTGCTGCTGGCGGGCGCTCTCGCCGAGCCTGCGGATGGCGCGTTGCTAATTTTTCAAGGCGAGAGCCCGGCCGCTGCCGAGGCGTTTGCCCGCCAAGACCCCTATGTCAAGAACGGCCTGGTCGAAAGGGCCGCGCAGTCCTCCTGACATGATCGCCCGTTTCTGGTCGGCGCGGACAACCCCGGCACTCTCCGACGCCTACCTGCACCATTTCGAGCAAGCGGTGCAACCGCAGTTGCAGCGCCTAGGCGGGTTCGTTGGCGTAACGGTTTGCACGCGTCCGCTCCCTGGCGCGGTGGAAATTGTCGTCACCACGTACTGGAAGTCCTTCGCCGCCATCGACGCCTTCGCGGGAGCGGACCGCGAGGCCGCCGTGGTTGCTGCCGAAGCCGCCGCGCTGCTCACCGATTTTGACAAGCGCGCACGTCACTACGAAGTGGCGCTCGCCGAATTCCCTAAGCTTACCACTGGGTAACGTCACCCCTTCAGACTTGCGCCGTATCGCGCACTTCCCTTGTCGGTGAGCGCGTTCTAGCTGCTATAATTCAGCATTATTCATACGCTCCGAGCGGCCATTGGTGCATGGTCATGATCTGCTCGCATTGCCATACGCCCAACCCCACCAATGCGGAGATTTGTTCGCAGTGTGGAAGCGGCTTGGACATCGGCGCCGACGTCGGCCTTGGCGCGACGCTGGAGGTTTCGCAGTCCGCCTCCATCAACACCGGCACGGATTTTGGCCCGCGCTACCAAGTGGAGTCGTTGCTCGGCTCCGGCGGCATGGGCAAAGTCTACAAGGCCCGTGACCGCGAACTGGATCGCACGGTAGCCATCAAGGTCCTGCGCCCCGACCTGATGACCGATCCCATGGCTCTGCAGCGCTTCAAACACGAGCTGCTACTGGCCAGCAGCATCTCCCATCCCAACATTCTGCGCATCCACGACCTCGGCGAGTACAACGCCGTCAAGTTCATTTCCATGGCGTATGTCGACGGCGGCGACCTCACGCAGGTCTTGCGCAAAGAGGGCCGGCTGCCGCTCGAGCGCGTGCTCAACATCATGAGACAGCTCGCAGCGGCGCTCGCTGCGGCGCATGGAGTCAACGTTGTCCACCGCGACCTGAAGCCGCAGAACATCCTGCTCGACCGCAACGATCACGTCTACGTTTCCGATTTCGGCATCGCCAAGACCCTCGAATCCGAGCGCACCAGCGTGACGCGCACCGGCGCGGTCCTTGGTACGCCGATGTACATGTCGCCGGAACAGGTCGAAGGCAAGCCCGTCGATCACCGCAGCGATATCTACACTCTCGGTCTGATCTTCTATGAGATGCTGACCGGGATTCTGCCCTTCTCCGGCGATTCCACGTTCCAACTGATGTACCAACGCGTTCACCAACTTCCCAAGCGCCCCGAGCTGGTGATCCCGGATTTGCCGCTGTATCTCTCGCGCATCTGCCTCAAATGCCTTGAAAAGGAGCCCGCGCGGCGCTACCAGAGCGCCAATGAGATCCTGGTTGACTTGGAGTTCAAGCACGCGCCGACGCACACGCGTACGGTCCAGATCACAGTGCCTTTGATCTCCAAAAAGATCTCGCTGATCTCTGCCTCGGCCGTTGTCCTGCTGCTCGCCGGCCTGCTCGCCATCCCACAGGTGCGCAATTTCATCTTCCGCTATAAACCCGCGGAGCCAACCTCCGCCATCCCCTCGCTGAAACATGGGAAGTTCGTGGCGGTTTTGCCTATGCGCGTCCTGGGTGACCAGGGTTCGCTTGGGTATGTGGCCGACGGGTTGGTGGAAGCCCTGTCTGCAAAGCTGTTCCAGCTCCACGACATGCACACTGCATCCGCTTCCGAAGTGCAAAAGGCCAAACCGAGCAACACCTTGAATGAAGTCGCCCGCCAATTGGGTGTGAACCTCGTAGTCTCGGGCACCATCCAGGGCAGCGGAGACAAGCTGCGCATCGTCGTCTCGCTAGATGACGTTGCTAATGGCCGGCGAGTGTGGACTCAGGAATTCTCCGGGGTACAGCAGGATTTGCTTACCCTCGAAGACCAGATCTATGGCGGAGTTGTCGAAGCTTTGGCTCTCAAGCCCACCAGCGAAGAGTCCGCTCGCGCCACGCCGCATCCTACAGAGAATATTGAGGCCTACGACCTGTACCTGAAGGGACGCGGCGCGATGCGCGGCCAGCAGGATGTGAAGAACATCCAATCTGCCATCGACTATTACGAACAAGCCGTAAAAAAGGACCCAGCCTTCGCGCTCGCTTATGCCGGGGTCGCAGACGCTAGCCTCGTCATGTACAACGAGAAAAAAGACAGTTTCTGGTCCCAAAAAGCCTTAGCGGCCGCGCAGCAGGCGGAACGCTTGAACAACAATTTGCCTGAAATTCATTTCTCATTGGGCAGCGTTTACACTGCCTCAGGCAAGAGCGCAGAGGCGGTCGCCGAACTAAAGCGCGCTTTGGAGCTCGCCCCGAACTCCGACGAGGGCTATCGCGGCCTGGGCAAAGCTTACCTTTCGCTGGGACAAAAAGCCCGTGCGCTCCAGGCTTATCAAAAGGCCATCGACCTCAATCCCTACTACTGGGTGAACTATAACTTTGCGGGTCAGGCTTATTACCGGTTAGGAGAATACGAGAAGGCGCTGACGGTTTTTCGCCGCATGATCGAGCTCGAACCTAATAATCCGTTCGGCTATTCGAACGCGGGCGCTGTTTACTTTCAGCAAGGACAGTACAACGAGTGCATTCCGTTCTTTCAAAAGGCGCTACAGATTCAGCCACATTACATGACCTATTCCAACCTCGGCACTGCTTTGTTTTACTTACAGCGTTATGGCGAGTCCGTGCCGATGTTCGAGAAAGCCGTACAGATGAATGCAAACGACGGAATGGTTATGGGCAATCTTGCCGATTCGTATCGTTGGTCCGGACACAAAGAACAAGCGATGGAGACCTACGACAAGGCTATCGCTCTAGCTTACAAGGAATTAGAGGTGAATCCACGCGCAGCCGGCACGATGGGGAGCCTCGCCGTATACTATGCGAAAAAAGGTGACACAGCACACGCGACGCAATTCATTCAGCACGCGCTTTCTATAGAGCCGGAACGCATCTCCCTGGTATACAAGCAAGCGGTCATCTACTGTTTGGCAGATCGAAAGACAGAATCTTTGCGTGTGTTACGTGAAGCCCTCCAGAAGGGATATTCGGTGGAGGAAGCAAAAACCGACCCCGAGCTGGCTAGCATTCAGTCCAGCCCCGAGTTCGTTCAGCTCGCCGCAGAATTCAGTAAACCAAAAAAATCAAAGTAAGCCGAGCACCCGGCGACTTTTCAGCACTTTTCTGCCCGCAGCCAAGACCGCGAGCCCGGTTCCTAGCAATACTAAACTCCCTGGCTCAGGAGTAGCAACGATGCCGGGACGCGAAGCAATCTTGAAAGTAAGACTCGTCAGAGGCGTACTGCTGCTCGGAGGGCTGAACGTAAAAAAGAAGAAATGAATCCCGTAAGTAACGCCTCCTTGTATACCACGGGTAAGGCTCTCAGTAGACCACATGCAAGAGTTGCCATCACCCCCACCGGTCGGCGGGCCGTAACCAAAAGGATTAGCTGCTAGGCAGTTCAGAGGGGGGTCAAAAATGTTGAACACGGTTATCGTATTAGAGGCGATGTTGAAACCACTGTCGTTGAAAATATCAGCTATACCACTACCTGTGCCGTCTAAATCAACTATACAACCGAAAAAGCAGCTGTTCTGCGTGCAGGCCCCACCCTCAGAGCCTCTACACAAGTTGCTGCCGGACCCTTCCAATCCCATGTCGGGGTCGATCGGGATGCCGTCGGCCCTTGTAGCGCTTCCGCAACACAAAAGAAGCAGCGCAACCGCGAGAAAACCCGGGATATGGCTAAACCGTCTCATTTTCGACCCCCCAGAGCAGAAACTACCTACGGAAATCGGGGCATGTTAGGCGCCAAAGTCAAAGAAATCAGGCACTTGCGAACCGTTTCATTTGATTGAACTTACCTGACTGTATTCTAGCGGCCGGCGGTCGGACGGTGGAACTTTGCACACTTTCGTCCGCCGCATGCCCAAACTGTGCAATGCTCCGTTCTGGCTGCTGCGCCGTGAAACAATTCAGCCTCGCCCATCGTTTCTTCCTATGCGACAGTCGGGAGGTGTGTAATGCGGCGTTCCGTCCTTGGCCTGTTTACGTCACTAGCCTTGCTGGTACCGGCGGGTTTGCCGGACTCGGAGCTTACGGTCAAAGATCTTCAGAACCATCCCTTCGCGGTCGACTTCCCTTCCGGCAGCAATCTGCGCGTGCACTTGCGCTCCGGTGAATTCCGGATCGTCGGGCGCGACAGCAATAAGATCGCGGTCCACTTTAACGGACGAAATGCGGACAACGCCCGCGACCTCACCGTCCGTTTCCGGCGCTCGGGCAATGATGGGGACCTCCGCGTCTTTGGCGGTCCCAAGAACAATCTTGAAGTCACCATCGAAATCCCCAGCGCCGCTATTCTCTTCGTTCGCATGCCGGCTGGCGACCTTTCCGTGGAGGGCGCTTCCGGCGACAAAGACGTCGAACTCCACTTCGGCGACTTGACCATCGCCGTCGGCAATGCGGCGGACTACAGCAATGTCGACGCCTCCGTCATGTCCGGCGGCCTTGAGGCCGCGCCCTTCGGCGAATCCCACGGCGGCTTGTTCCGTTCCTTCGAGAAGAGCGGCAGCGGCAAGTACAAGCTGCACGCCCACGTCGGCGCCGGCGACCTCACGCTGCGCTGACTCTCCGCCTCCGACCCGGTGGTTTGCCGCATTCATTTGCGTTGGCGCTGCCCACCGCGTATAAACTCTCCGGCATGCTGCTCGCGCCTCTGTTGCTTGTGGTTCCTTCCCTGACCCTCTCGATCCCTGACCTGCGGACGCAAATCGCGAAACTGGCCTTCGGCTTCCTCATTCTCGCCATCGGTCTCGCGGCGCTGGCCCTCTACTTCTTTCGTCGCAAAACGCGGGATCTAACTCTGCTCTCACTCGGAATCGTCGCTATTCTCTACGGGCTCCGGCTGCTCCCGCGCGAGTCGATCATCCGATCCATCTTCCACATCTCGAAGCCGCTTAAGAATCACATCGACTTGTGGATCACCTGCCTCATCCTCACCCCCTTCTTGATTTTCTTCCTACAGGTCGCTGCCGAGCCTGGCAAAACTCTCGTCCGTTGGGCGCTTTACCTCCAGCCGGTTTCCCTGCTTCTCGCAATTACACGAGACATCCTTGGCCGCAGCCAGAATCTCGCGCAAGGCATCAACAGGATTTTTGTATTCACTTTGATCGCCAGTCTGGTCACCAATCTTCCATGGTTTCGTCCAAAAGCGTCTCGCAAACCCTTGAGTCGTGAATATCGCATCCTGATTTCCGGCCTCCTCATCTTTGGGGCCTTTGTGGTGTACGGAAATCTCGCAGATATGAAACTGGTTCCCGGCGCCAACATCGAACCCATCGGATTTCTCATTTTTATCGCTTTCCTGGGTTACCTCTCTCATTTTTATCGCTTTCCTGGGTTACCTCGCCGCTCATCGCACCTTTGCCAACGAAGAGCACCTTCTAGCCATCAACAAAGAGCTGCAGATCGCCAATCAAATTCAATCTTCGATATTGCCGCGCGAAGTTCCGCGCCTCGCCGGGCTTGAAATCGTTGCGCGCTATGTGCCGATGAGCGCCGTCGCCGGGGACTTTTACGATTTTCTCGTTGTGGACGACCGGCGGATCGGTGTCCTGGTAGCCGACGTCACCGGCCACGGCGTGCCAGCGGCGTTGATCGCCTCCATGCTGAAGGTGGCCTTCGCCGGACAAACCGCGCACGCTGAAGATCCTGCGCGCGTACTTGCCGGACTGAATCGTGCGCTCTGCGGGAAATTCGAAGAGCACTTCGTCACCGCCGCCTACGTTTTCGTAGACCTGGACAAATTTGCCTTGTGCTGCGCCGGAGCGGGACACCCGCCGGTGCTTCTCGCCCCGCGCAGCAATGCGCATGGGCGCGAATCCGAGAGCCGGGAAGTCGAAGCCAACGGCTTGATGCTCGGCCTCTTTCCGGAGGCCACGTATTCTTCCGTGGAAATCGCGCTCGACGCCGGCGACCGCGTCCTTCTATATACCGACGGAATCCTGGAGGCCATGAACTCCGCGCGCGAAGAGTTCGGCAAGCCCCGCCTGAAGAAATTTCTGGCCGCTTCATCCTCTTCCGCGTCGCACCTCGCGGATGCCCTGTTGCTCGAACTGCGTCGCTGGTCCGGCGCGGAGGAAAAACGTAGCCACGACGACGATATCACCCTGCTGGTGCTCGACTTCCCAGTATCCCCATGAGCAAGTCCCCAATCGCCTTCGCCTTGCCCGCGTGGGTCCGTCTCGCAGAGCAAGCTCAGGAAACGGCCTCGCTATGACTCCGTCTTCAGAGATTTTGACCTCCGCCGGGCCTTCATCCCGGCTCTCCCCAGAACTCGCGCGCGTCGCCATGCTTCTCGCGCTCTCTGCATTTCTAAACTACGTCGATCGAGGCAATCTTGCTCTTGCGGCGCCACTCATTCAGCAGGACCTCGGACTCTCCGTCTATCAGCTCGGCGTTCTGTTTTCTTCGTTCTTCTGGACCTATGCGCTGTTCCAAATCGTCTCCGGCTGGCTGGTCGACCGCATTGACGTAAACTGGGTGCTCGCGCTCGGCGTCCTCCTCTGGTCTGCCGCCACGTTTGCAACGGGATTTGTTCACGGGTTCACGCTGCTGCTCTTGATGCGACTGATCCTTGGCGTCGGCGAGTCCGTCTCTTATCCTTCGTACAGCAAAATCATCGCGCGTCATTTCTCTGAGTTTCGGCGTGGCCGCGCCAATTCGCTGATTTCCGCGGGACAAGCTTGTGGACCAGCGTTCGGGACGCTCCTGGGCGGACTGCTCATGGCGCGCATCGGGTGGAGATTATTTTTTGTCACGCTCGGGGTCGCCAGTTCGTTATGGCTAATTCCGTGGTTCAGGTCCATGCCTCGAGCGGCGAACTCCGCGGAATCGAAGGTCGTGCACACCCCGGGCCTTCTCGAAATACTAGAGCATCGCTCCGCGTGGGGCACCTTCGCGGGCCTTTTCGCCTACAACTACCTCTCCTATTTCCTGATTACTTGGTTGCCGTTCTATCTCGTTCATGAGCGCCACTTCTCGATCTCCACGATGTCGTTGGTCAGCGGTGTGGCCTTCCTGGGGACAGCCGCTTCGGCGGCCGTTTCCGGCTGGGCCTCCGATCGCTGGATCGCCGCAGGTGGCGCGGTCACGCGTGTGCGCAAGACGTTTACCGGCGCGGGACCGCTGTTCGCCTCGTCGATCGTTTTTGTTTCCGTCATTCACGATCCGCGAATCGCCATGGCTCTGTTGATCCTCGTGTGCGTCTCCATGGGAATTTGCTCGTCGAATCTTTGGGCGGTGACGCAAACTCTTGCCGGTGCGCGCGTGGCCGGCAAGTGGACCGGCCTTCAGAATTTCGTTGGCAATCTCGCGGGAGTCGTGGCGCCGGCGCTCACCGGTTTAGTGGTGGGACGTACCGGCCATTTCTTTTGGGCTTTCGCGATTACCGGAGCAGTGAGTGTGCTGGGCGCCGGCGCCTGGATTTTTGTGGTCGGCCCGCTCAAACAGGTCAGTTGGAGAACGCAGCAACCGACGTAGGGCGCGGCCTGCGCCCTATCTTGCAGGCCTCTGGCTTGCGTTTCGACAGCGAGGAGCACTTCGACTAGGACGCGGCTCTGTCTTGCGTCGCATACGGGCTCTGCGCTCGATATCTCTTCTCAAATTCCTCGCGTGTGCACATCGTGCGCATATCGCTGATGCGGTCGATGGCCAGAATCCCGTCCAGGTGATCGATTTCGTGCTGCAACAGTTCAGACAGGTCGCGCTCTTCTCCCGCGCGAACTTCCTTCCACTCGCCGCGCAAATCCTGATAGCGCACCACGATCTCGCGATGCCGCTCCACTTGCATGAAGATCGAAAGAAAACTCAGGCACGCATCCCACACCACGATTTTCTCTGCGCTATGCCAGGTAATCTCCGGATTCACCAGCGGCCACGGCTCGGCGCCTGGCAATTGCAAAAAAATCACGCGTCTCGCAGCGCCGATTTGTGGCGCCGCAATTCCGCGGCCGTAGCCTGTGCTCGCGCGCCAATGCGCTAGCGTATCCGCCAAGTCTTGTACCAGCGCGCGAAGTTCGGATGAAGACGGATCAGCAACGCGAGCGGCAATCTCGCGCAGTCCCGGATCGCCCAACTGCAGAACAGTGCGAACCGCCACACTTCCTCCTCGCCGCGTCTTCCGTGCTCTTAGCTCTGTGACCTTCTATGTTATACAGCCCATCCATAAAATATAGGGCTGTCTTTAATGCGATCAAGTGGAGGCGGCGAAGGAGCGGCGTCTAACAGCTATATGGCGGGATCGCTGTTCGTGGCCACCGCAGCGGGGTTCACACGGATTAGATTCGTTTCGTCGGTGAAAAAATGGCGCTGGCCGGAGGTCCCGGAAGTAGTCGGGTTGGAGTTGACGCCATAGCTGGTGACAATCGCGCCTACGGTGACGGGAGTGTACAGAAGGGTGTAGCCGCTCTTGGTGCCGCTGGCCAGCGCAGCATCGATCAGGCAGGCAGCGGTCGCGGTAGGCGTGTTCGGAGGCGCACAGTTGGCGGCAGTGCCACCGTCACTGAGGTCCGCAAGCTTTGTGGCGAAGCTGGGGCCGTAAGTGGATTGATAGACGATTTGCGAAGTATTGATGGAACGCAGGGAGGCAACCGCCGAGGCTTCATTGGCAGCCATGCGCGAGCGCAGCTCGATCAGGGAAAACCCTTTTTGTTTACGCCCCATTTTATGAAGCTCCTGGCTTCGACTGACACGGACATGCACCCGCCAAGGATACGAGCACGTGCTTGCCCACTGCCCTCCCATGACGTAAGTTGTGTATAATCAGCTTATTACGCGACGAGGAGATCCTACGATACGGACACTAAGTGTCGCTGATAGTGACACTAATTGTCGCAGCCTCCGCCTCTCTCTCAACTGCTGACGCCTTGCTGCGCATGATTTGAGGTACTTAAATCCTCTCCGGCCTCTCCCATTTGCCCGAATCCGCGGCATTGAATATCGCCTCGATCACCGCCATGTTCTTGATGGCATCTTCGAGCGGCACCGGAACCTCACGCTGGCCGCGCACCGCGCGCGAGAACTCATCGCCTTGAATCGTATATTGATCGACGACCGGAAACTCTTCAACCTTCGGCGCTCCACCCAGCACGTCGCCGATGAAGATTCGGCACGGCCGGTCATTTGGCGCGTTCCACGGAATTTCGATTTCGACGCGCCCGGATGTGCCAAGAAAATGCATTCGTTGGAAGAAGGCGGTCTGTGTGCCGCAAGTAAAGCTCGATTGCCCCGAAGGAAATTCCAGAATTGCGGAAGCGAGCCGATCGGTCTTGAAATCCGGGTCACGCTCCAGCGCGCCTATGACTCGCACGGGCTCTTCCGCAAAGATAAATCGCGACATGGTGATCGGGTAACAGCCGATGTCCAGCAAACCGCCCCCGCCCCATTCCGCTTTGTGCCGCACGTTGCTGGGGTCGCGGTTGAAATAGCTGAAGAGGCCGGCGATAGCCCGCAATTCGCCAATGCCGCCGCCGCGGATAATTTCTTGCGTGCGCAGCCACTGCGGATGCGTCTTCACCATAAACGCTTCACCGATCTTCA
>WNFC01002417.1_pt1 | contig 20114 bp, 32 predicted proteins | sample 5400541 | NCBI WGS metagenome assembly WNFC01 (sample SAMN13153342, study PRJNA577476) | soil metagenome | isolation source: 120 cm saprolite under Douglas fir tree site 2 hole 2 replicate 1 | place: USA:California | collected 2015-04-18
GCTTAAGGGCGCGGGTTTGCACAGAAGGGGCACCGTCCGGCTGGGCGGCGGGCCCCTCATCGATACAACAAGACCCCGGCCAGCGCAGCGCCCGCAATCAGCAGTGGCTCAGGGACTTTCCATCGTAGGGTTATAATCAACGCAACCGCCGCGATCACGACAGTCGCCCAATCGTGGATTGCCCGTCGGCCCAGGATGTAAACTGCGCCAGCGATTGCTCCGGTCGCCGCCGCAGTGACTCCTTGCAGCGCCGCGCGCGCCTGCGGATTCTTAGCAATCTTCCCGAAGAAGGGGCTGACAAACAACACCACGAGATAGACGGGAATAAAAACGCCAGCGGCGGCGGCCATCGCGCCCCACGGCCCCGCGACCAGATATCCAATGAAGCCCGCGGTGATTACTACTGGCCCTGGGGTGATCATAGCGACTGCGACCGCGTCGAGGAACTGGCGATCAGTGAGCCAGTGGTGTTGTTCGACAACGCCCCCGTAGAGAAACGGAACAATTGCCAGCCCGCTGCCGAACACGAAAGCTCCAGCTTTGGTGAAGAACAGCAGCAACTCGAGCACTTTACCGCGCACCGCGGTTCCTGCGGCCAGCAGCGGTACCAGCAACCCCACATGAGGCTGCATAATTCGTGGTCCCGCCTTGGCGAGGAACGCAACCACACCGCCCAGCAGGAACAGCCACACGATTTCGCGTCCGGTGACCGCAGTTGAAACCCCGAGCACGACGAAGATAGCCCATAGCACGCGGTCCCGGCCAAGGACCAGCCGCGTCAGTTTCCATGCCGACCGGGCAAGGATCGCTACCACTGCAGCGCCGATCCCGTAGAAAGCCGGTTGCATCCATGGCAGTCCGCCATAGCGGACGTAAGCCGACGCGATCGCCAGCACCATGAGAAACGAGGGGCCAATGAATGCCAGCCCGACCACCGACGCTCCCAAAATTCCGGCGCGCAGGTAGCCCAGATAGATCGCCAATTGCGCCGCTAGTGGCCCCGGCGCTAGCTGTGCCAGCGCGAGGCCTTCAAGATAGTCCTCGCGGCTCACCCAGCGGCGGCGCTCTACCAGGTCGCGTTGCACGTATCCCGCCAGGGCAATCGGCCCCCCGAACCCGGTCGTTCCCAGCCACAAAAAATATCCGCAAAACTTGGCGAACGACACAGGCACAAGTTCCTGCGCGTCAATCACCGGGGTGGTTTGCGCATCTGCTGGCATGGCGGTAAAGCCTGCACCTATTTCTTGGAGTTTGTCTTATCCAGCACCATGCGCAGACCATGCGCCAGTTTCACCGCGTCGTCGTTCGCCCAGAAGTGCATAAAGAAAAGGCGTGGATCTTCCGTCAGCATGTGGCTATGGAGGGCGGTAACCTGAATTCCATTCTCGCGTAGCGCCGCAATCACAGGATTGACCTCGCTTCCCAGCAGGACGAAATCACCGGTGATGGCAGCGCGCCCATTGCCAGTCGGCTGAAAATTGATGGCCGTCGAGATCCCCATCGACGCAGGGATCTCGATCCCGTGATCGCGGATGGTCTCCGCCCGCGGCACGCCGAACTGGTAAATCCCACCGTTATCTTTGCCCTTGCGCCCCAACGCTTCGTCAATCTTGTCTGTGTCGAGGTCAACCTTCTGCGGTGCGGCGGCGGGGGTTTCAGCGGGAGTTCCGGTTACCGCAAGCGCAGCGTGAATTGCCTGCGACAGCTTCGCCGCGTTCCCATGCCCGGCAATGTGCATGTACATCACGCGAGGCGATTCATGCAGCACGTGATTGTGCAGGGCCGTGACCTCAATCCCTCCCTGCTGCAGCTTCGCCATCACGGGAGCTACTTCGTCTTCCGTAAGCACCAGGTCGCCCATGACCATGGCGTTGTCGCCGCTGGCGGAAAATGCCGACCACGATCCCAGCGCCAGGCCGGCTTTGATAGAAGTGCCGTCAACCGTGACTCTCAGATCTTTGCGCGGCATGGAAAACTTCAATGGCCCGTCAGATTGGACTTTGCCCGTGCGCCCGAGCGCATCTTCGACCGGCTTCCATTCGGCTGGGGTTTGCGCTAGGGTGAGCCATGAAAAAAGAAGAACAAGAATAGAGATGCCAAAACCGCGTCGGATAAGCATGGGAAGTCTCCTTGGTACCGGATGTTTCAACCCTCCGCGGTGGTGGAGGGGAGCCCTCTGGCAGAAACCTTACCGGGAGATCATACAACGGCGCGTGATCGATCCTTGTCAAACCGGCCACAAAAACAAAAAGCGCGGGCAAAGAGCCCGCGCCGATTGCAACTTTGTGAGAACTACTCTTTCTCTTCTTTTTCCTCTTTCGACTCAGCTTCCACGGCCGCTTCTCTGCTCTGCGCCGCTTCGGCTTCTTCCATCTGCTTCTTGGTTTCTTCGGCCTTCTTGGCACGGGCGTCGGCACGCTTCTGGCGCTTTTCATCCAGCACTTGCTCGCTGCCGAGCAATTCGATGAAAGCCTTGTCAGCCCCATCGCCCTTTTGCCATCCGGCGCGGATAATGCGCGTATACCCACCGGCTCGATCCCCGAAGCGCGGCCCAACGGTGTCGAACAGCTTGTTCACGGCTTCATCGGTCATGAGATACGCAATCGCCTGGCGGCGGGCAGCAAGATCTCCGCGCTTGCCCAGCGTGATCATCTTCTCAACAATCGGCTTCAGCGCCTTGGCCTTGGGAATCGTGGTTTCAATCCGCTCTTCGACGATGAGCGAAGTGGCCAGGTTCCGCAGCAGCGAGCGCCGGTGCGATGTAGTCCGTCCGAGTTTGAATCCAAATACTTTGTGACGCATTTTGAACCCCAGTTTTGATCAGGTTGTGGAGCGACGGGCGTCCCCGCCCGTCAAGCACGGGCGAGACGCCCGTGCCTCCACAATCCAGTTTAGTAGTTATCGTCCGGCCCGTACGCCGACGCCGGCAGCACCTGGTTTGAAGTTGGTCCGGGGACAGCGTTCCCGTGCTCATCAATCTTCATGCCCAGACTCAAGCCCATCGTGCCCAAAATTTCTTTGATCTCATTCAACGACTTGCGTCCGAAGTTTTTCGTCTTCAGCATTTCGGCTTCGGTCTTTTGCACCAGTTCGCCAATGGACTGAATGTTGGCATTCTTCAGGCAGTTGTAGCTCCGCACCGAAAGCTCGAGTTCTTCGACCGAGCGGTTCAAATTCTCGTTCTTGATCTCGGGCTTGCGCTCTTCTGTGCCGCTGCCAGTTTCAATATCCTCCTCGAAGTTGATGAAGATATTCATGTGGTCTTTCAGTAGCTTCGCCGCCAGGCCAATCGAGTCGGCCGGAATGATGGAGCCGTTGGTCCAGACTTCGAGCGTGAGCTTGTCATAGTCGGTGATCTGGCCTAGACGCGCCGCTTCGACGGTGTAGTTGCACTTGCGCACCGGCGAGTGGACGGAATCAATCGGAATGAATCCGATGCCCAGGTCTTCGTCGAAGTTCTTGTCGGCGGAAACGTACCCGCGTCCGCGCTTCAACCGCATTTCCATGTCGAGCCGGCCGCCTTCGCTCACCGTGGCGATGTAAACGTCTTTGTCGAGGACTTCGACGTCGCCATCGGCTTCGATCATGCCCGAGGTAACCACGCCAGGCTGATCCGAGCGCAGATAGATGGCCTTGGGCGCATCGCCGCTTAGCTTGAACGGCACCTGCTTCAGGTTAAGGATGATGTCGGTCGCGTCCTCGACCACTCCGGGGATGGACTGGAATTCGTGCAGCACGCCTTCAATCTTCACCGCGGTAACTGCGGCGCCTTCGATCGAAGAGAGCAGCACGCGGCGGAGCGCGTTGCCGATGGTGGTCCCGAACCCGCGCTCAAACGGCTGCGCCCAGAAAATGCCGTACTTGTCAGTTAGGGTTGAAGTGTCAACTGCGAGACGTTTCGGTTTTTGAAAACCCTTCCAAAGCATTTGTTTCTCCTTCGGCCGTTTGGCTCGATCCTGGCTCCCTGAAGCGGTCCGGGCTTCAGGTCAATCACTAGGAAAGGCTGATCTGGCACGAAATAATGGACCAGAGAGATCGGGTGATTTGTGATCGGATGATCGGGTGATCTTGAGATCGCCCGATGACCAGATCGCCCGATGTCTTACTTACTATAGAGTTCCACAATCAACTGCTCGTTCACTGGCAAGTGAATATCTTCACGCTTGGGCAGGGCCAGAACGCGGCCCTTGAAATTGTCGCGATCAATTTCCAGCCAGCCTGGAGCGTTCTGATGCGCTGCGAATTCTTTCGCCTGTTCAAGCAAAGCCAGCTTGCGGCTATTTTCGCGAATCGAAATCTCTTCCCCCACGCTTACCTGATAGGAAGGAATGTTGACCTTGCGGCCATTGACCGCGACGTGTCCGTGGCGGACCAGTTGCCGCGCCTGACGCCGGGACATTCCCAGGCCAATCCGGTACACTACCGCATCCAGACGGCGTTCCAGTTGTTGCAACAGGAGTTCGCCAGTCACGCCCTTGGAGCGCGCGGCCTTCTCGAAATAGTTGCGGAACTGGCCTTCCTGCGTGAAGTACATGCGCTTGGCTTTCTGCTTCTCGCGCAATTGCAGGCCGTAACCTACGATTTTGGCTTTGCGGTCCTTGCCATGCTGGCCGGGAGCAAAGTTACGTTTCTCCACCGGACATTTGTCGGTGAAACATTTCGAGCCTTTGAGGAACAGCTTCATGCCCTCGCGGCGGCATAGACGGCAGACGGGATCGGTATAACGTGCCAAGTTTTCTTCTCCTTCTTAGAACCGGTTTACAGGATTGGCGTCCCTTCTTCCCGGTTGAAAATCAGCGATCAGGCTCAGTGCTCAGTGATTTTTCTGACCACTAACAACTGCCCACTGACAACTTTCCTTACACTCTTCTCCGCTTCGGCGGACGGCAACCGTTGTGCGGAATTGGAGTGACATCTTTAATGTTGCGGACTTCAATGCCCGCCGCAGCCAGCGCCCGGATCGCCGATTCGCGCCCCGAACCCGGCCCGCTGACGCGCACTTCCACCGTACGCACGCCGTGATCGCGAGCCATGCTGGCGGCGTTACTAGCGGCCTGCTGCGCCGCGAAGGGCGTACCCTTGCGTGATCCGCGGAAACCAAGCGACCCAGAACTCTTCCAGGAAAGCACGTTCCCCGCCTGGTCAGTGATGGTCACGATGGTGTTGTTGAACGACGCCTGAATATGCACCACGCCAAATGAGACGTGCTTGCGCTCCTTCTTCTTGAAGGTTTTCTTCTTGCCCTTTTTCTCCGGCGCCGCGGTGGTGCCGCCTGCTGCTGCTGGTTTCGCCATAAGTTTCCAGTGGCCAGTGGCCGATTCTCAGTTTCTTCTTGCCGGCACCGTCGGTCAGTTCTTACCGGCAACTGACCACTGGCCGCTGGCAACTAGGTTTTTGTCGCTGCCTTCTTCTTTTGCGCGATTGTTCCCTTGCGTGGTCCCTTGCGGGTGCGAGCGTTAGTGTGCGTCCGCTGTCCGCGCACCGGCAGATTGCGGCGGTGACGGAAACCGCGATAGGAACCGATCTCGATGAGCCGCTTGATGCTCATGGAAATCTCTTTGCGCAGATCGCCTTCCACCAGCCCTTCGCCTTCGATGACCTGGCGGATGCGGTTCACCTCGTCCTCGCCCAAGTCCTGGACCTTTTTCATGGCGTCCACCTTGGCTTCGTCGAGAATGCGGGTGGCCCGCGATTGCCCGATGCCATAAATGTACGTCAGCGCGATGAATGCCCGCTTGTTGCGCGGAAGATCGACGCCTGCAATTCGTGCCATAGTGCTCCTATTATCCTTGCCGTTGCTTGTGTTTCGAATTCTCGCAGATCACCCGTACCACACCCTTGCGGTGGATGACCTTGCACTTGTCGCAAATTTTCTTGACCGATGCCCGTACTTTCATAACCAGCCTTCAGCCGTCAACTCTCAGCCGTCAGGAAACCGGCTCGCGCGGCGTTATTTATAGCGATACACAATTCGCCCGCGATTCAAATCGTAAGGCGAAAGCTCGACTGCAACTTTATCTCCCGGCAGAATGCGAATGAAATTCTTGCGCATTTTGCCGGAAACGTGCGCCAGAACCTGGTGCTTGTTTTCCAGTTCCACCTTGAACATGGCATTGGGCAGCGGCTCTACCACCGTTGCCATCACCTCAATCGCGTCTTCTTTGCTCATGCACCTCTCAAAATCAGCTCTTAGCTGTTAGCTCTTAGCGTTTAGCTAAGAGCAAAGAGCTAAAGGCTAAAAGCTTCTACTGCGTCAAAATCAGCGGCCCATCCCTGGTCACTGCTACGCAGTGCTCAAAATGCGCGCTGGAACTGCCGTCCGCGGTTACCGCTGTCCACTTATCGTCCAAAACTTTCGCTTCCGGACGCCCGGAATTCACCATCGGCTCAATCGCCAGCACCATGCCTTCGCGCAACCGTGTGTCCGCGCCGCGCGAACGGAAATTCGGTACTTGCGGCTCTTCGTGCAGCTTGGTCCCAATTCCGTGGCCGACGAACTCGCGCACTACGCTGAATCCGTTAGCTTCCACGTATTCCTGCACCGCCGCCCCGATGTCACTGACTTTGTTGCCGATCTTCACCTGCTCAATCGCTTTATAGAGAGACTGCTCGGTGACTTCCAGCAACTTTTGCCTCTCCGGCGAAACCGAATCCCCAACCGCAACCGTGATCGCAGCATCTCCGTAGTAGCCGTCCAGCACCACGCCGCAATCAATCGAAACGATGTCGCCCGCTTTCAGCACCCGTTTTTCCGACGGGATCCCGTGCACAATCTCTTCATTCACCGAGGTGCACAGCACACAGGGATAGTCGTAATACCCCTTGAACGCCGGCTTAGCGCCCGATTCCAAAATCTTGCGCTCGGCCGCCTTCTCCAAGTCCATCGTGGTCACGCCCGGCGCGACCATGGCGCGAAGGTCGTCGAGGATTTCGCGTACGATGCGGCCACTCCGCCGCATCTTGTCAATTTCCGACTGTGACTTGCATACAATCGCCACGCCTTACTTACCCTCCGACGCGGCCGCCGCCCTGCCGTCAATTTCCTGCACAATCCGGGCCGTTACTTCGTCCACCGGCTGGTCGCCATCAATCGTCACTACTCTGCCAAGCCGCTCATAGTAGTCGGCCACTGGCTTAGTCTGGCGTTCGTAAGTTGCCAGACGCTCACGTATGACTTCCTCGCGGTCATCATCGCGGATGAACAGCTTGGAACCGTCAACATCACAGATTTCATTAACCAGCGGCGGCTGGGAATGGACGTTGTAGATCCGCCCACAGGTAGGACAAGTCCTGCGTCCAGCGATTCGGAGCAACAACTTATTATAATCTACCTGCAGACGTACCACAATCGGCAGCCACGCCGGCCACTTCCCAGTTTCAAAGAACTCAAACTTCAAAAACGCGTCCAGCCAAACCGCTTGTTTCTGCGCCCGCGGAAACCCGTCGAGCACAAACCCGCGCTGCGCATCCGGCTCCCGCAAGCGCCAGGCTACGATATCGCAGACCAGGTGATCGGGGACCAACTCACCCCTGGCCATCAATTCCTTCACTTCCACGCCCAGTGGTGTTGCCTGCCTTACGTGCTCGCGCAGCAAATCGCCGGTTGAAACCTGCGGAATGCGGTAGTGCTGGGTAATATTCTTCGATTGGGTGCCCTTCCCCGCTCCCGGCGGCCCAAGCAGCACAATGGGTCCGATGTTTCGCAAAAGTTGCTCTGCCATCGAACTGGCCCCAACCCGCTCCTGTTCTAGAATCCCCGCCAAGACAAATCCATCTGCCTCTTCAGAACCGCTTTGCCGTCAACCGCTCTTACCCCACCTGCTCTTACCTCACCAGGTACGGCGTCCGCGAATCCTTCCGCTCTTGGGCGTAAACCCGTCGTAGTGACGCATGATCAACTGCGATTCAATTTGATTGACGGTGTCCATTGCCACACCCACGACAATCAGCAGTGAAGTCCCGCCAAAGTAAAAGTTCACTCCCAGGCCATTCAGGACCCAGTTCGGCATACGCTCAAAGAACGTCCCCAGCGGCCGGAACAGGTGGTTCAAGTGAATGCCGGCAATCATCCATTCGGGAATGATCGAGATGATGATCAGGTAGAGCGCGCCCACCAGCGTCATCCGGGTCAGGATTTCGTTGATGTGGTCCGCCGTACGCTTTCCCGGACGGATGCCCGGAATGAACCCCCCGTACTTGCGCATGTTGTCGGCAACTTCGTTAGGGTTGAAGACAATCGAAATGTAAAAGTACGCAAAAAAGATGATGCCCAGGGCGTACACCACGGTGTACAGCGGCTCGCCCCATTTCAGGGCCTCCAGCACTGGCCCGAAATATCGGTTGTCACGCAACCCGTAAAGCACGGTCTGCGGAATGGTGACAATGGACGAAGCGAAAATCACCGGCATGACGCCGCCCGCGTTGACTTTCAGAGGCAGATGCGTGGTCTGCCCACCCATCATCTTTCGACCAACAATGCGCTTGGCGTACTGCACCGGAATACGGCGCTCACTGCGCTCCACATAAACGATAAAAGCGACTACAGCGACCATCACCACAATCAACATCACCATCAGGACCGGAGTCAGCGGCCCCCAGGTCATGTTTGCGGCCTTTTCCCACAAATCCCTGATTGCCCGCGGCAGCCCAACCACGATGCCGGTAAAAATCAGCAGCGACATGCCATTGCCGATTCCGCGCTCCGTGATCTGCTCGCCCAGCCACATGATGAACGCGCTGCCCGTGGTCAGGGTCAGCACCGTCGTCAGCCTGAATCCCCATCCCGGGTGAGGCACGAAACTGCCCAGTTTCTCGAGACCTACGGCCATTGTCATCGACTGCACCACGCTCAAAATGATGGTGAGGTAGCGCGTCCACTGCGTGATCTTCTTGCGCCCCATCTCGCCTTCCTTCTGTAGCTTCGCCAGCGGCTCATATACCACGGTGAGCAGCTGCAGAATGATGGAAGACGTAATGTAAGGCATGATGCCCAAAGCGAAGATGGTCGCCCGCCTCAGGTTGCCGCCGGAGAACAGATCTACAAAACCCAACAGTGAGCCCTGGCCCTGATCGAAAGCCTTTTCTAGAGCAATAAAATCCACACCCGGCGTGGGCACGTGTCCACCGATGCGATACACCGCCAGCATGGCTAGCGTGAAGAGCACGCGCTTGCGCAGGTCGGGAATTCGGAAAATATTGGCGAACTTATCGAACATTACTGCAGGACCTCAAACTTGCCGCCGGCCTTGGTGATCTTTTCCTGCGCCGACTTGGAAAACTTATGTGCCTGCACCGTGACGGCAGACTTTAGTTCGCCATCGCCCAGAATCTTTACCGGCCGCTTGGTGCTGATGACGCCCGCCTTGCGCAGCACGTCGGGATTGATCGTGTCGCCCAGCCCCTCCAGTTTTTCCAGGTTCACGATGTTGAATTCCTGCCGGAAAATATTGGTGAACCCGCGCTTGGGAACACGGCGGTGCAGCGGCATCTGGCCGCCTTCAAATCCGCGCATCATACGGGAACCGCTGCGGGAACGCTGCCCCTTATGTCCGCGGGTCGAAGTCTTGCCCATGCCCGAGCCCATGCCGCGGCCCACGCGCTTCTTATTTTCGTTTGCCTTCTTCGGCGCTCGAATACTGGAAAGATTCATAAATAAGCTCTCAGCTACTAGCTGTTAGCGCTTAGCTTGAAGCTTTCAGCCTATAGGATCCGGTCTGGCTAAAAGCTAAAGGCTTAAGAGCTAAAAGCTGCTCTACTTCACAATCTCCACTAAATGCGGCACCTTCGCCACCATGCCGCGAATGGCGGCGTTGTCGGGGCGCTCGATCACCTGGTTCAGCCGAGTAAAACCCAGACCCCGGACGACTCTTTTGTGTTTCACCGGAGTACAAATCGCCGACCGCACCCACTTCAGTTGAATCTTGCCCCCGCTCTGAGCTGATTTTTTCGCCGTCATCAGAGTTCCTCCACTGCTTTGCCGCGCATAGTCGCGACCGCTTCCCGGTTCTTCAGTTTCTTCAGCGCGTCGAAAGTGGCCTTGATCACGTTGTGCGGATTGGTAGTGCCAATGGATTTGGTCAGGACGTTTTGCACTCCTACCGAGGTCATCACCGCGCGCACCGCGCCTCCAGCAATCACTCCCGTGCCTTCCGGCGCCGGCTTCAGCAGCACCATGCCCGACCCGTAACGACCCAGCACCGTATGCGGAATGCTGGTCTGGGTCAAGTTGGCCCGCATCAGGTTTTTCTTGGCCGACTCGATAGCTTTGCGAATCGCCTGCGGCACTTCTTTCGCTTTGCCCGATCCGTAGCCCACCACCGCCGACGACGGATCTCCCACCACTACCAGTGCCGCGAATGACAGGTTCTTGCCGCCCTTCACCACTTTGGTGACGCGATTGATGGCGACCACCTGGTCTTTCAACTGGTAGGCGCCGGCATCAAGTTTCTTAATTACTGTTGGCATTCCGCTAGATCCATTCCGTATTTGCTCTTAGCCATTAGCTGTTAGCCTTTCGCTGAACCGGTTGATTCTGGCTAACAGCTAAGAGCTAAAAGCTAATAGCTGTTTTTCTAGAACTGTAATCCCGCTTCTTTCGCCGCATCGGCCAGGGCTTTCACCCGCCCGTGATAAATGTACCCGCCGCGATCAAAAACAACTTTGGTGATGCCCTTGGCTTTCGCACGCTCCGCGATTGCTTTGCCGACTGACGTCGCGGACGCTAGGTTTCCGCCCGTGGTGCGAGCTTCCTTTTTTCCCTCAGCGCTATTGGCAGAAACCAGGGTCGTGCCCTGCAAATCGTCAATCACCTGCACGTAGATATGGTTCAGCGAACGGTACACGTTCAGCCGCGGCCTCTCCGCTGTGCCCATCACCTTCTTGCGAATTCGTTCATGCACCCGGCGCCGGTTGGCGTTTTTCGATGTCTGTGTCAGCATAAAATTCAGCTCTTGGTTGTTGGCTCTCGGCTCTTGTCTATAAGCCGCCGACCTCAAACCGCCGCAACCCTTCCTTAACAGCAAATGGTCTTGGCCAAGAACCAACAGCCAAGAGCCAAGAGCCGCTATTTCGCTCCCGTCTTTCCAACTTTCTTTTTCAAGCGCTCGCCCGCGTAGCGCACACCCTTGTTCTTGTACGGATCGGGCGGACGCAATCCGCGCATTTCCGCAGCTACTTGCCCAACCTGCTGGCGGTCGATTCCCGTGACCGAAAGCTTGGTCTGTTTGGGATCAACCGCAACTTCAATCCCGGAGGGCAGCGGATATTCAATCGGGTGCGAATATCCCAGGCTGAAAACCACCGTGCCCTTGCCCTTCAATTCCGCCCGGTAGCCGATACCCACAATTTCCAGTTCGCGGGTCCAACCCTTGGTCACGCCCTCGACGGCATTGTTGACCAGAGCGCGAGCCAGTCCATGCAGCGCCGCCTGCGAATCGTTGTCGCGCAACGCAACCAAGTGCCCGTCCTGCTGCTCCACGCGAATTCCTGCGGGAACCTGTGTGTCCAGTTTGCCTTTTGGCCCCTGCACCGCGACCGTGTTGCCTTCGATTTTGACTGTCACTCCCTTAGGAAGCGCAATCGGCTTTTTTCCAATTCGTGACATAGAAGCAGCTCTCAAGCCTTTAGCTATTAGCTCCTAGCTCTTCGGTTTTAGCTAATGGCTAAAAGCTTAAGAGCTAAAAGCTGGTTTTTCACCAAACTTCGCACAACAACTCGCCGCCCAGGCCCTGCTTGCGCGCCTGGCGTCCGGTCATGACTCCGCGAGGCGTGGTCAAAATGTTGATCCCCATGCCGCCCAGCACGCGCGGAATCTCTGTGCGCCCCACATACACCCGGCAGCCGGGACGCGATACTCGCGCCACATTTGAAATCACGGCGTCGTTATTGTTGTCGTACTTCAGGTAGATGCGAATGACTTTGTGGCCTTCCTCTTCGGTGGCCTTGAAGTTGGAGACGTAGCCCTCTTCCTTGAGAATACGGGCAATCTCCAGCTTCAACTTGGAAGCCGGCACATCCACCTTCTGGTGCCGCGCGCGAATCGCGTTGCGAATTCGCGTCAGCATATCTGCGACCGGATCGGTCAACTTCATCGGTTTGCTTCTCCTCAGCCGTCCGTTCTCTCCGTTTTAGCGGAGAACCAGCAACGGCCCGTGTTACCCAAACTCTTCGGTGTAGCGAAGCCCGGGTCTTACTCGAACCCGGGTGCCCCGTCCTTCTCGCGTTTTTTGCGAGAGGGCGGGGACTTTTTTCACCAGGACGATTTCGCAACCCCAGGAATTTCTCCGCGCAATGCCAGCCCGCGGAAGCACAACCGGCACATACCAAACTTGCGCAAGAATGCCCGCGGCCGCCCGCAAATCTGGCAGCGGTTGTGCCGGCGCGTGGAAAACTTCGGCCGCTTCTCTTTTTTGTCGCGCGCCTGCTTAAACGTTTCCTGGATCTTCGCGTCCTTTACTCGCTTTGCTGTAGTCATGCAATCCTTAAAGAATCGTTGTCGAACTTTGAAACCTTGAAACCTTTATTGCGCCCTGAACGGCATCCCCAAATGCTTCAACAGCGCCCGCGCTTGATTGTCATTCGCCGCCGTGGTCACAATAGTGACGTTCATGCCCTTTTGCTTGTCCACCTTGGCGTAATCAATCTCCGGAAAAATTAACTGATCATGCAATCCCAGCGTGTAATTCCCCCGCCCGTCGAACGACTTGGTCGAAACCCCGCGAAAATCGCGTACCCGCGGCAGGACCACATTCACCAAGCGGTCGAAAAACTCATACATACGGTCGCCGCGTAACGTGACCATGGCCCCAATCGGCATGCCCTCGCGGACTTTGAACGCCGCAATGGATTTCTTAGCGCGCGTGACCACCGGCTTCTGCCCCGTGATCTGACCCAGTTCGTTCACCGCCGGATCAAGGATTTTCGCGTTCTGCGTAGCCTCGCCCACACCCATGTTCACCACGATCTTGTGCAGATGCGGCACCGCCATCGGGTTGGTGAACTCGAATTCCTTCATCAGCACCGGAGCCACTTCCTTGCGAAAGCGATCTTTCAACCGTGGCGTCTCTTTGGCGCTATGGCGGGCAACTTCCGGTGCCCGCTGCTCTTCCTGCGCTCCACCCTTTTTGTCCTTTTTGTCTTTTGCCATAAAATTCAGCCTTAAGCTCTTAGCCGCAAAGCTAACGGCTAAGAGCTAAGAGCTACTTATCCAGCGTTGTTCCGCACTTCTTGCAAACTCTTACCTTGCGATCGCCGCGAACTTCGTGCCCAATCCGAACCGGGCCGCAGGTAGTGCACACCAATTGCACTTTCGAAATCGAAACCGGGCTCTCCTGTTCGGCGATGCCGCCTTTCGACTTGTTGCTGGGACGCAGGTGCTTCTTCACCATCATCACGTGCTCGACCAGGACTTTGCCCTTGTCCGGCATCACCCGCAGCACGCGCCCCTGTTTTCCCTTGTCGCGCCCGCTCAACACCTTCACCGTGTCATTGCGGCGGATGTCCACCCGCTTGTGCTCTGTTGCTATTGCTTGCATTTACTTTTTCCTTTGTCATTCCGGGCCGCGCCAGCGGCGAGGAACCTGCTTTTTCAAAGTACTTCCGGCGCCAGTGAAACAATCTTCAAAAACTTTTTCTCGCGCAATTCCCTCGCCACCGGTCCAAACACGCGCGTCCCCACGGGCTCTCCGGTTTCATTGATCAGTACCGCGGCGTTCGAATCAAAGCGAATGTACGTCCCATCGCGACGGCCGTACTCCTTGCGGGTGCGCACGATCACCGCTTTGACCACCGTTCCCTTCTTCACCTGCCCGTCCGGAGCAGCTTCTTTCACGCTGGCCGTGATCACGTCACCCAACCCGGCATGCAATCCGGTTGACCCGCCCAGCGGCATAATCATCTGCAGCTTGCGCGCGCCGCTGTTGTCGGCGACTTCGAGCATGGACCGCATCATCAAACTCATAAACGTTTCCTCTTGCGGAGCAGTTGGCTTCTAGCTTTTACTTCTCCACATCCACCACTACTTCCGGCACCAACGCCGCCTTGCGAACCACTTCCTTCAGCCGCCAGCGCTTCAACTTCGACAGTGGACGCGTCTCTTCCAGTCGCACCACGTCGCCCACATGCGCCTGGTTCTTCTCATCATGCGCGTAGAATTTTTTCGCTTTCGAAACCACCCGGATATACAGTGGGTGGGCCTTGCGGCGTATGACTTCGACCACAATCGTCTTCTGCATGCGGTTCGAAACCACTTCTCCGACCACTTCCTTGCGTCTTCCAACAACTTGCGTTTCCGCCATTACTTCTTCTCCGAGGTCGCGGCCGCGCGCTCGCGAACAATGGTCTTCACCCGGGCAATGTCCTTGCGCAGCCCGCGGATTTTCTTCAGGCTCTCTGTCTGCCCCATGTTGAGCTGAAACTTCAGCTTGAAAAGCTGATCGCTCATATCGCGTTCCTGATGACCCAACTCTTCGTCGGTCAGGTTCCTGATTTTTTCTGCGTCCATAAAACCCTCAGCTCTTAGCTTCTAGCATGTAGCACTTAGCCAATCGCGTCGCTGCTTTTCCTGATGGCTGCCAGCCGCTTCACTGCGTCGCGTGACGCTGCACAAACGACGTACGCAACGGCAACTTGTGCGACGCCAGCCGCATTGCTTCTTTCGCATCCTGCGGAGTCACGCCTTCCATCTCAAACAAAATCTTCCCCGGCTTTACCACCGCGACCCAGTGATCAGGCGCACCTTTGCCTTTTCCCATGCGGGTTTCAGCCGGCTTCTTGGTCACCGGCTTGTCAGGAAACAGCCGGATCCAAATTTTTCCGCCGCGCTTGATGAAACGAGTCATCGCCACCCGGCTGGCCTCAATCTGCCGGTCAGTGATCCACCCCGGCTCCAGCACCTTCAGCCCGAAATCTCCGAAAGACAACGTGCTTCCCCGCCAGGCTTTCCCGCACATGCGTCCGCGCTGCTGCTTGCGGTACTTAACTTTTTTAGGCATCAACATAAAATCGGCTCTTAGCTGTCAGCTCTTGGCTCTTAGCTCAAATCTGTCTCGAAATCTGCAATCTCAAATCTGAAATCTCTTGATCGTCGATCACCCGATGACCCGATCATCAGATCACTCGATCAAAAAGCCCCCACCGCCTGGGTCTCGCGCTTCTTCGCCGGCAGGATCTCTCCCTTGTAAATCCAGCACTTCACGCCGATCACGCCATAGGTGGTGCGGGCTTCGGTGAAGCCATATTCAATGTCGGCACGCAGCGTGTGCAGCGGCAGACGGCCCTGCAGATACCATTCCGACCGCGCGATTTCATTCCCGTTCAGCCGCCCGCTTACCCGGACCTTGATCCCCTTGCATCCGAAACGCAGCGCCGAATCCACCGCCTTGCGCATCGCCCGGCGGAAGCCCACACGTTTCTCCAGTTGCAGCGCGATCGCCTCAGAGACCAGTTGCGCATCCAGTTCCGGCTTGTGCACTTCCTGGATATCGAGGTACACCTCGCGGTTGGTGCGCTTCTGCACTTCCTGCTTCAGCTTGTCGATCTCGGCGCCCTTGCGTCCAATAATGATCCCCGGACGCGCGGTCTTAATAATGACCCGCAGCTTGTTGCCGGGCCGCTCGATTTCGATGGTACTCACGCCTGCCGACTTGAGCTTCTCTTTCAGCTCGTTCTTCAGCTTGATGTCTTCGAGTAGCAGCTTGTCGTAGTCGCGTTCCACAAACCAGCGCGACTTCCACGGCTTGGTGTATCCAAGCCGGAATCCATAAGGATGTACCTTCTGTCCCATAAAGCTCCTGAACTACCTTTTCCCTGCCGTCTTCTTGCCGGCAAATTTCTTTGCCACCGCTTTTTTCTTCGCCTTTGTCCGGGTCTTACCTGCCGCCGCTCTTACTTCAGGCCGGTCTTCTCCGACCACCGTCGCCAGCCCCGCGCCATTCTTTCCGCGCTCGGCCAGCGCGATCTCAATATGCGCAATCCGCCTCACATAACGAAACGCTCTCCCCATCGGAGCCGGACGGATCCGCTTCATGCGCGGGCCATCATTGGCTACGGCATGCTTCACGTAAAGTTTGTCAATGTCCACATCAATGTTTTTTTCCGCGCTCAGATAATTCGCATTCTGCACCGCCGAGCGGAGGAGCTTTTCCACCTTCGCCGCCACGCGCTTCTTGGTGAACATCAGCGTGTTCAACGCATCTTCCACACGCTTGCCTTTGATCAACTCCAGCACCAGCCGCGCCTTTTGCGGCGAGACGCGCACGAAACGGGTTTGAGCTCTAAATTCCATTGTTCTCGTCTCTCGCTTAGCTCTTCGGCGGAGCCGGAGCCGCCGCTCCCGCCGCCGGAGTAATCGCTCCGGGGCCGCCGGGCGGGCCCGCCGGACGCGCCGAAACTTCCGTGGCCGCCTTCATCGAGTGTCCCTTGAACTGGCGGGTGAAACTGAACTCGCCCAGCTTGTGGCCCACCATGTTTTCGGTGACATACACCGGAATGAATTTCCTTCCGTTATGCACCGCGATGGTGTGTCCCACCATCTCCGGGATGATGGTCGAGCGCCGCGACCAGGTGCGCAACACTTTTTTCTCGTTGCGCGAGTTCATTGCCTCGATGCGCGACGCCAGGTATCCGTCAATGAAAGCACCTTTTTTACTTGAACGCATAAAATCAGCTCTCAGCTTTCAGCCGTCAGCTACTTACTTCTCCGGCTCACAATAAACTTGTCCGTGCGCTTGTTATTGCGCGTCTTGTATCCCCGAGTCGGCTGGCCCCATGGCGTCACCGGATGCCGTCCGCCTGAAGTCTTGCCTTCACCGCCGCCATGCGGATGGTCCACCGGATTCATGGAAACGCCGCGGTTATGCGGCTTTTTTCCCAGCCAGCGCGAGCGTCCCGCCTTGCCGATGGTGATGTTTTCGTGATCGATATTCCCCACCTGCCCGATGGTCGCCATGCAGTCGTGCGAAACTTTGCGCGTCTCGCCCGAAGGCAGCTTCACCAGCGCGTAGTCGCCTTCTTTCGCGACCAGTTGCGCCGCGCCGCCCGCCGAGCGCACCATCTGCGCGCCCTTGCCCGGACGCAACTCCAGATTGTGAATGGTCGTGCCCGGTGGAATGTTCTTCAGCGGCAGCGCATTGCCCACCAGAATGTCGGCATCCGGTCCGCTGACAATCTTCTGTCCCATCTTCAATCCATCCGGCTGCAGGATGTACCGCTTCTCGCCATCGGCATACGCCAAGAGCGCAATGCGGGCCGAACGGTTTGGATCGTATTCAATGGAGGCCACCGTCGCCGGAATCCCCGTCTTGTCACGCTTGAAATCAATGATGCGCAGTTTGCGCTTGTGCCCGCCGCCACGAAAGCGCATCGTCATATCGCCAGAATTGCGGCGTCCGCCTTGCCGGTTCTTGGTCTCGGTCAGCGGCTTGTGCGGCCGGTCAGTAGTCAAGTCCGCGCTCGACAGCGTGGTCCGATAGCGCAACGTCTGGGTTGTCGGTCTGTAAGTCTTGATTGCCATAAAAATCAGCTCTTAGCTGCTAGCTTTTAGCTCTTAGCGTTCCCCGCCGCTGCACTTCCGCCTTGGCCGTCCTCCGCCTGCCCCGAGCGAAGCCGAGGGGCCCAATGACGTACCACGAACGACGGGCAGTTCTTACAAATTCTGCGCGTACTCCGGCATCTTCTCCCCGGACCGCAACCTTACGTACGCTTTCTTCCAGTCCGGACGATAGCCGGCAAACTTTCCCCGCCGCCGCTCTTTTCCCGGATAATTCGCCGTGCGCACCGACCTGACTTTCACTTTAAAGATCGATTGCACCGCTTCTTTGATCTCAGTCTTCGTCGCCTTCGGCGCAACCTGGAACACCAAAGTGTTCTGGTTTTCCTTGATCCCGACACCTTTCTCGGTAATCACCGGCTTGCGAATGATCTGATATGCGGTCTTCATTATTTTTTACGCTACCTCCGCCGCTTTCTTGCTGCGGGTGCGCGGGGCCCGTGCAGCCTTCTTCTGGGCTTTTTTCTCGCCTTCGCCTTCACCCGCATCGTGCGCGCGTTTCGACGCCGCATTCTTCAGCGAGAGCTGCAGTTTCTCAATTGCCGGCTGCGAAAAAATCGTGCAGTCGTAACGCAGCAGTTGATAAGGATGCACATCGCTGCTGGTGACCAGTTCCACGCCCTTAAGGTTCCGCGAACTGAGTACCAGATTGCGGTTCCCGTGATTCGCAACTTCCACCAGAAGCGCACCTTTGTTCACTTTCAGCGCATCCAGGGACTCGCGAAACGCCCCGGTCTTCGGTTCTTTCACGTCAAACGCATTCACTACTATCAGCTTGCCGTCGGCCAGCTTCGCCGCCAGCGCCGAACGCAATGCGCCCATCAGCTTCTTGCGCGGGAAGCGATATGCGTGCGAATGCGGTTGCGGGCCATGCACCGTTCCGCCATGCCGCCACAGTGGCGAGCGGATCGAGCCTACACGCGCGCGCCCTGTGCCCTTCTGCTTCCAAAGTTTCTTGCCCGCTCCTGAAACCAGTTTCTTGTTTTTGGTGGCGTGGGTCCCCGCGCGTTGCCCGGCGCGGTAATGCTTCACTGCCTCCCAAAGCAAGTCTTCGTTGATCGCGCCAAAAACTTCGTCCGCGAGCTCCAGCGCGCCAACCTTCTTGCCGCTCAAATCGTGAATGTCAATCGTCGCCATATTTCTTTCCGTGTGCCACGGGCGCCCGCATTTTCGCGGACGGAATCTGCCCGCCTTACCCCTTCTTCGCCGCTCTCTTCGCCGCCTTCAACGGATCCACCGTTGCCGAACCCGCAAATCCGCGACGCTCTCGTGGCGGCTTCTTCGATTTCGTGATGATCAGGTACCCGCCATTCGGTCCCGGCACGCTGCCTTCAACCACCAACAGATTGTCATCTTTCTCGACGCCCAGCACTCGCAGGTTGCGAACCGTCACCCGCGCATTGCCCATATGCCCCGACATTCGCATGCCCTTGAACACGCGCGACGGAAACGCCGATGAACCAATCGAGCCGGTAATCTGAAACATCGACCCGTGTGACTTCGCGCCACCAGCAAAGTGATGGCGTTTCACCACGCCCTGAAATCCCTTCCCCTTGCTCACGCCGACTACATCCACAAACTTCTCGCCCTCAAAGAGGTCGATCAGCACGCGGTCGCCGGCCTTGACCGCAGCGTCTCCGTCGGCTTCAATCGGCACTTCGCGGATGAACTTCACCGGCGGCACATTATTCTTCGCCAGATGTCCGCGCTCGGGCTGGCTCAGCTTCGATTCCTTCATGAACTCAACCAGGCCAATCTGCGCGCAGTCGTATCCGTCTTTGGTCTGCGTCTTATGCTGCGTGACCACGCACGGGCCCGCCTGCAGTACCGTCGCCGGATGCACATCGCCCTTCGAATCGAAGAGCTGCGTCATCCCGACTTTTTTCCCCAGAATTCCTGTTACCTTCGCCATTTCCTTCTCCGTCCCCAGTTTGGCCCGCCGTTCATCCAGACGACGCTATTGGCTGGGGAGCTTCGAGCTACTTATGCTCTTTGCCGAACGCCTTGATCTCCACATCCACTCCCGCCGGCAGATCGAGCTTCATCAGCGCGTCCACCGTCTGCGGCGTCGGATCGAGAATATCCAGCAGACGCTTATGGGTGCGGATCTCGAACTGCTCCCGCGATTTCTTGTCCACGTGCGGCGAACGCAGTACGCAAAACTTGTTCTTCATCGTAGGCAGCGGAATCGGCCCTGCTATCTGCGCCCCAGTGCGTTTCGCCGTGGCCACAATTTCCGTGGTGGACTGGTCCAGCACGCGGTAATCGTATGCCTTCAGGCGTATCCGAATTTTTTCGTTTCCTATCACGTTTCGTTTCCTGACCCCTTCCGGATTCTCCGGAAGGAAAGAACTGGCGGCATGAGGCAAGCCGCAAATTTTTACTGCACAATCTCGCTGATGGTTCCCGCGCCCACCGTGTGTCCGCCTTCGCGGATGGCGAAACGCAAACCCTTTTCCATCGCCACCGGCGTGATCAGCTCAATCACCAACTGCACATTGTCTCCCGGCATCACCATCTCGGTGCCGGATGGAAGTTCCGCCACTCCGGTCACATCGGTCGTACGCAA
>WNFC01002419.1_pt1 | contig 20110 bp, 15 predicted proteins | sample 5400541 | NCBI WGS metagenome assembly WNFC01 (sample SAMN13153342, study PRJNA577476) | soil metagenome | isolation source: 120 cm saprolite under Douglas fir tree site 2 hole 2 replicate 1 | place: USA:California | collected 2015-04-18
TTCCGCGTCGTCGATTCGCCCGAGGTGAACGCCTTCGCGCTCCCCGGCGGCCCGATCTACATCAACTCGGCGCTCATCGAGCTGTGCGACACCGAGGACCAGCTCGCCTCGGTCATCGGGCACGAGATGGGGCACGTCGCCGCTCGGCACGCGACCGAGATGCTGACCACGCAGAACCTGACCCAGCTCGCGCTGATCGCCGCCGTCTCGGTCATTCCGGTGCCGGTTCCGCCCATCGCGTGGGAGGGCACGAAGCTCGGCTACGTGCTCGGGCTCCTCCGCTACAGCCGCGGCAAGGAGGCCGAAGCCGACCACCTCGGGCTCGAGCTCATGAACGCCGCCGGCTACGACCCGAACGAGATGGCGGTCGTGTTCGGCAGGCTCGCCGAGCAGCAGCACAGCCTGCCGAGCGTGGTCGAGCGCTTCTTCTCGAGCCACCCGCTCTCCGAGAACCGCATGCGCGACGCCGAGCGGCGCGCCGCCGCGCTCCCGCGGCCGCCGAACGCGCCGGTCGCCACCGCCCGCTCCTCGACCTTCTCCGAGGTGAACCTGATGTTCGCCAAGGATTGAAGCGCTATGCGGCGTGTACTCGCCCTCGCCCTGGCCGTCGCGCTCGGCTGCGGCGGGTGGCGTCCGGAGCTCGACCCGAAGGAGCACCTGCGCGGCGAGCACACGCGGCTCGTGCAGGAGCCCTTCGAGCGCCTGTGGCCGGCGGTGCTGCACGGCCTCGAGGAGGAGGGCCTGGGCGTCGCCGCGGCCGACCGGGCGCGCGGCACGATCGCGACGCGCCCCGTCCGCTACGCCGGCGCGGACCTCCAGAAGAAGCTCGCCGAGATCGCCGACCTCTCCCGCGCACGGGGCGAGGGCATGGGGCGCGTCTCCGAGCTGGCGGTCACCTATTTTCTCCTCCTCGCGCCCGCGGGCGAGGCGGGCACCAGCCTCAAGATCCGCAGCGCCATCGACGCCATCGACCGGAGCGAGGCGATCTTCCTCGGGCCCGGCGTCTTCCAGGTGGTGCCGCGCCACATCGACGTGCCCTCGCGCGGGGTCGTCGAGCACGACCTGATGCGGCGCCTGGCCGCCAACCTGTTCACGGCCGAGGAGATGCTCTTCATGCTGGGCGAGCTCGGGGTTGACTAGAGTCTGTGAACGAATCCCCGGACCGAGCCGGGCGGCCGAGGCGCCCGCCGCGCAAGGCGCGACGACGAGTCATAGCCGGAGGCTATGGCGAGGAGGAGCAACGCCGCGCGGCGGGATGCATCGGCCGCCCGGCGACGGGAGGGGATTCGTTCACAGACTCTGAGGATCCCCTCGTCCTCGACGTCGAGCGCCTGACCTTCGGCTTCGACGCGCTCGCGCACCACGGCCGGCAGGTGGTGTTCGTGCCGTACGCCGCGCCGGCGGACCGGGTGCAGGCGGAGGTGGTCGAGCGGCGCGGCGGCTACCTCCGCGCGCGCATCGCCGCGGTCCTCGTCCCCGGGCCCGCGCGCGTGCTGCCGGGCTGCCGCTACTTCCCGACCTGCGGCGGCTGCCAGTGGCAGCACGTGGCGCCGCCCGCGCAGCGCGACGCAAAGGCGGCGATCGTCGCCGAGCAGCTCGCGCGCGTGGCCGGCGTGCGCGACGCGGAGGTGCTTCCCACCGTGCCCTCGCCGGCCGACTGGCACTACCGGGCGCGCATCACGCTCGCCGTCGAGGGGCGGCGGGCCGGCTACCGGCGCGCGCGCTCGCACGAGCTGGTCGAGATCGCCGACTGCCCGCTCGCCGACCCGGTCGTGTCGGCCCACCTCGAGGCGGCGCGCGAATGGGTGGCGGCGCTCCGCGTCCCGCTCCGCCGCGTCACGCTGAGCGCCGCGCCGGGAGGCGTGGTGCTCGCCGCCTCGGCGACGGCGCGGCCGGGCCCGGCGGACCTGGACGCGAGCGAGGCGCTGCTCGCGCGCACGGCCGGCGTGCGCGGCACGGTCGTCACCGGCGCCGGCGCGCGCCTCGTCGCCGGCGACCCGACCGTGCGCGTAGCGCTCGAGCCCGGGCTCGCTCTCGAGGTGCCGGCCGACGTGTTCACGCAGGTGAACCCGGGCGCGAACCGCCGCCTGGTCGAGACGGTGGTCGCGCTCGGCGCCTTCGCGCCGGGCGCGCGCGTGCTCGACCTCTACTGCGGCGCGGGGAACCTGAGCCTGCCGCTCGCCCGGCGCGGCGTGACGGTGCTCGGCATCGAGCGGAGCCGGGTCGCGGTGGAGGCGGCGCGCGCGAACGCCGCGCGGCTCCGCCTCGCGGGGGCGACCTTCCGCACGGGCGACGTGGCGCGCGCGCTGGGTGCCCTGCCCGCCGGCTCGGTCGACGCGCTCGTCCTGGACCCGCCGCGCAGCGGGGCGGCCGCCGCCGTGCCCGCGCTCGCCGCGCTCCGACCGCCGCGCATCCTCTACGTGTCCTGCGATGCGGCCACCCTGGCGCGCGACGTGCGCGGGCTGGTCGCCGCCGGCTATCGCCTCGAGCGCGTGCAGCCAATCGACGTGTTTCCGCAGACATATCACGTCGAAAGCGTGGCGAAATTACGCTTGACTTGAAAAGGGTGGGTCCCTATCCTCCGCCCGCGGTGTGCGGCGCGCGAGCGGGCCGTGCTCCGGGAGGTCCGCCAATCCATGCCGAAGCAAAGCGAGAAGGTTGCACGCCCCAAGGTCACGATCATCCCGGGCCGGGGCGTGAGCCAGACCATCAACTATCTCCTCGAGGACCGCGACGACCTCGAGTGGCTGGTGGCAGTCGGGCGCAACAAGAGCGGCGAGATCTTCTTCTACGACACCGGGGGCGACATCGTCGAAGACCTCGGCACGCTCGAATACCTGAAGGAGCGCATCACGCGCGCGCACTTCGGCGACGAGCCGGAGTAGTCGCTCGTCGGGCAGGCCGACGGGGCACTCGGCGATGATCGCGTCGCCCTCGATCCGCAGCGGGATGCGGTAGAGCGTCCGCCCGCAGGGCGGCCCCGCCACGCACTCACCGCTCTCGGGCTCGTAGTAGGCGCCGTGCGTCGCGCACTGCACGAAGCGCCCGTCCTCGGTGAAGAACTGGTTCTCGACCCAGTCGAGGCCCATGGGCACGTGCCGGCAGCGGTTCACGTAGGCGTGGTGCGCGCCGCCGTAGTTCAGGAGGAAGCCCTCGATCTCGCGCCCGTCGCACTGGAGGAGGAACTTCTTCGTCTCCCCGGGCTTGAGCTCGCCCACGCGCGCGACGGCGACGCTCACGCGCGCACCACCCGGCGGTAGACCTTGGGCAGCTCGCGCGGCAGCGCGGCGATGTCCTCGATCACCAGGTAGCGCGAGGCATCGCACATCTCGCGCAGGTAGTCGTGCCCGGCGCGGTCGACGGTGACGCAGAAGGGCATGATGCCCGCCGCGTCCGCCTCGCGCAGCGCCGCCGCCGTGTCGCGGATGCCGTACACGTGGCTCCGCCGGTCCTCGCCGTAGTCGTCGTCCTGGGGGAAGCCGTCGCTGAGCAGCATCAGGTGCCTCGCGCGCGCACCCACGGCGGTGAGCTTGCGCGTCGCGTGCCGGAGCGCAGCGCCCATGCGGGTGCTGCGCTTGGGCGCGATACCGCCGATGCGCGCCTTCACCGTCGGCCCCAGGCGCTCGCCGAAGCCCTTCACCAGGTAGAACTCGACGTTGGCGCGCCCTTGCCCCGAGAAGCCGTAAATGGCGTACGCGTCGCCCAGCTCGTCGAGCGCCTCGGTCATGATGACGAGCGCCTCGCGCAGGGCGTCGATGATGCGCCGGCCCGCGCGGCCGTCCGTTCCCGCCGGCGCGAGCGGCTCGTCGGTGGACGCGCTCATGTCGAGGAGGAAGAGGGTCGCCACGTCGCGCGCCTCGCGCACGCGCGAGCGGTAGAGCCGGGTGGAGGGCGCGCGCCGGGCGCGCACGTCGATGCGCGCGTCGATGGTCGCGTTGAGATCGAAGTCCTCGCCGTCCTCGAGGCCGCGGATGCTGCGGTACATCTCGGGGCGGATGCGTTGGAACTGGCGGCGCACCTCGGGCAGCAGGCGCGCGTAGTCGGCGAGCGTCCGGCCGAAGAACTCGCCCGCGTCGCCCGCGAGACCCACCTCCGTGAGCCGGCACCAGCGGCTCCGGTAGTCGGCGATCAGATGGTCCCACTCGTCGTAGAAGAAGGCGTGGTCGTTCTGCGCGGGGACCGGCGCCCGGCGCGCGGCCGCCGGCTCGGCGTCGCCGAGGGCTCGCCGGAGCGCCGCGAGCTGCGCGGCGGGAATCTTCCCGACGAGCGCCGTGATCGGGAGCCCGCCGCCCGCGCCGGCGCTGCTTCCCTGCCCGATCTTCGCGCCCGCCTCGAGGAGCCGGCGCAGCTCGTCGGCAGAGAGGGGATGGCCGCTCGCTGCCTCGTCGTCGCGCGTGGCGGCGAGCTCGAGTGCCGCGGGATCGAGCGGCGGCGCCTCGCCGCCCTCGGGCGCCGGCGCGCCCGCGTCGGTTCCCCGCGGGTCGAGCGGCTCCCCGCCGGTCAGGTCGTCGAGCAGGAGGACGGCCTCCGGCTCGGCCGCCGGCAGCCTGAGCGCGGGCGCATCCAGGGCGGCGGCCAGCGCGCGGGCGACGGCGAGCGCGTCCTCGACGCTCGCCCCGGGTGCCGCGAGCGGCGCGACCAGCCGCGTCACGAGCGCGACGGCGTCCGCCGCGAGCCACGCCGGCCGCGGCCGCGCGCCGAGCGCCAGCAGGAGGAGCGCGTCGAGCACCAGCGTGCGCGAGGGCGCGGGCTCCTGGCCCCAGCCCTCGAGGAGTCGCGTGCCGAGCGCGCGCGCCTCGCCGGCGAGCCCGGGGTAGCTCGCGGCGAGCCGGTGGTGCACGCGCACGCCCTCGGCGAGCAGGAAAAGGTCCTCGAGCAGCTCCGGGGCGCAAACCCGGGCGCGCAGGTCCGGGTGCGCGTAGGTGCCGAACTCGCGCCGCCCGGCGAGCACGGCGGCGAGGAGGCGGTAGACGCGGCAGTTGTCCTCGTGCGTCGGCAGCCAGTCGATGCGGAGCGGGAGCGCGACCTCGTGCTCGGCGGGGAGGTCCTCGAGCGGCGGGCGGAGGGTCGCCACCTCCACGCCGCGCACCACCACGGGCTCGCCCGAGAGCATCTGGACGAGCTTTCGCCACACGCCCTGCGTGTCCTCGAGCGCGGCCGCGGTCGAGGCCGCGCGCAGAACCGCGAGGCTCGTGCGCGACTCGAGCGCGAAGTAGGCGCGGCCCGCGGCCGCGTTCTCCGCCGCGACCGCCGTGCCGGCCGCGAACCAGCGGCGGATCTCGGGCGGCCCCGCCTCCTCGTAGAGTTGCGGCAGGACGCGGAGGGCGGCGACGGCGGCTTCGGGGTGCGCGGCCGCGAGCTCCTCCACCAGGCCGAGGGCCGCGAGCCGCTCGGCGGGTGGCACCTCGGCGAGCACGGCGCCCGCGACCGGCGCGAGCTCGGCGAGCGAGGCGGCGAGGCGCGGGTCGATGCGCGCGAGGGCGCGGAGGAGCGCGGCGCGGGCGTCCGCGGGCAGCTTCGCGGTCGCCGGCGGCAGCGCGCGGTAGACGATGCGGGCGTGCCGCGGCGAGGCGGCCGCGAGCGCGCGCACCGCCGGGAGGAAGAGGGCGCGCTCCTCGGCCCTCCACGCGCCGAGCCCGTCCGGCAGCGTCGCGAAGAACGCGCGCTCCTCAGTGTCGGCGGAGAGCGCCGCGCCCGTCTCGGCCCAGGCGCGATAGTCGGCGGGCCCGAGCGCCGCGAGCGCGCCGGGCGCGGCGTCGAAGTAGGCCTGCGCGAGAAAGGCCCCGCGCCAGCCGCGCGTGTCGTGGAGCCCGAGCCCGGCCTCGACCCACGCGTGCAGGCGCTCGATCCCGTCCGGACGCCCGAGCACGGGCGCCGTGCGCTCGAAGAAGGTCGCCGCCAGCCGGCGCGAGACGCGCGCGACCGCGCGGCCGAGGTCGCACCAGGCGGCCGCGCCGTCGGGACCGCCGAGCGCGGCGGGCGGGACGGCGAAATAGGCGAGCGCGCCCTCGCGGCACGCGGGCTCCCCGGTCGCGACCGCCTCGCCGAGCGCGAGCCAGCGCGCCGTGCCCTCGGGGCCGAAACGGCGCCACGCCTCGGCCGCGTGCCGGTAGGCGCGGAGCGCGAGCAGCGTCGAGCTCTCGCCAAGACGGTCGCAGGCCGCCAGCAGGGTCGCGTGGGCGCTCGGTCCGAGCGCGGCGGCGCGGCGGTCGGCCTCGGCGAGGTCCGCGTCGGCCAGCAGATGATGCGAGAGCCAGCTCCGGCGCACGCGCGTCAGCTCACCCGAAGATCGCCTGCGCCAGCTCGCCGATGGCGCGCTGGCTCTCGGCGTCGTCGGTGAGCGAGCGGCTGACGGCCACCTCGCAGGCGCGCCGCGGCGGCACGCCCTGGCGCATGAGCAGACCTGCGTAGATGAGAAGCCGCGTGCTGACCCCCTCCTCGAGCCCGCTCGCCTTCAGGTGGCGCACCTTCTCGCCCAGCTTGGCCAGCTCGAGCGCCGTCTCCATCGTGACTCCGCTCTCGTGCGCGATCACCTGCGCCTCCTTGTCGCGCGGCGCGTAGTCGAAGTCGATGGTGACGAAGCGCTGGCGGGTCGAGTGCTTCAGGTCCTTCAGCACGCTCTGGTAGCCCGGGTTGTAGGAGATGACGAGCAGAAAGTCGGGGTGCGCCTCGAGGATCTCGCCCTTCTTGTCGATGGGGAGGATGCGGCGGTGGTCGGTCAGTGGGTGGATCAGGACGGTCGTGTCCTTGCGCGCCTCGACGATCTCGTCGAGGTAGCAGATGGCGCCCGTCTTGACCGCCTGCGTGAGCGGCCCGTCGACCCACACCGTCTCGTCGCCCTTGATGAGGTAGCGGCCGACGAGGTCGCTGCCGGTCAGGTCCTCGTGGCAGGCGACGGTGATCAGGTTGCCGTCCGGGCCGCCGTTCCGGGCGGCGCCGCGCAGCCGCGCCATGTACTCGACGAAGCGCGTCTTGCCGCAGCCGGTCGGACCCTTCAGGAGGACCGGCAAGCGGCACTCGTAGGCGGCCGTGAAGAGGGCGAGCTCGTCGCCGATGGGGAGGTAGAAGGGCTCTGCGCTCACGAGGAGGATAGTAGGGGCGGCGGAGGGGCAAGGCAACTCAGAGCGCCTGTCGCACCGCCCGCACCAGCGCACCCAGGTCCACACACTCCACCACCGCCTCGCACGCCGGCGCGTAGAGCCGGAGCACGCTGTCGCCCGTGTCCCAGCGCGCGCGCGGCTCCGGCACGAGCCACACGATGCGCTGGACGCGGTCCGCGATCGCGCGCAGCAGGTCGGCGCGCGGCGGAAGGCGGTTGTTGCGCGCGTCGCCGAGGACGAGGAGCAGCGCCGAGCGAGTGAGGCGCGCGCGCTGCCGTTCCCACAGCTCCACCAGCACGCGCCCGAAGTCGGAGCGCGCGTGCAAATCGAGCGGCCCGCCGGGCGCGACGTGCCCGTGCTCGATCGAGACCGGGCAGAGGCGGTCGACGTAGACGAAGAGGTGCACGCGGCGGAAGTGGTCCGCGGCGGGCGCGATGAGCCCCAGCAGCAGCTCGCTCGCCGCCGCGACCGAGCCGGAGAGATCGCAGAGCGCGACCAGGTCCGGCCGCCCCGGGCGCCGTGCCCGGAAGCGGGGACGGACCGGCACGCCGCCGCTCGACATCGAGTGACGGATCGTGCGGCGGAAGTCCACGCGCCCGCGACGCGCCTGGCGCTCGCGCCGCGCCAGCCGGCCGCGGAGACGCGCGCCCAGCTCGCGCACCAGCTCCCGGGCCTCCTCCACGTCGCGCGAGGTGAATTCGCGGAAGGGGAGGGCGAGGAGCCGGCGGGCGCGCGCGGCGCGGCCCTCGCGGCCGGGGACCTCTCCGGCGTGCCGCGCCTCGGCGCCCGGGGACGTCTCGCGGCCATGGCCGTGCGTCGCCCGCTCGCCGGGCTCCTCCCGCTCGTCGCGGAGCCGCGACCGCCCGCCGTCCCCGGCCCCGCGTCCCGCTCCCGTCGGCACCGCACCGCCGCCGGCGCCGCGCGCGCGTCGCCGCCGGCGCCCCTCCTCGGCGCCGCCGACGAGCGGGAACCCCTCGTCGAAGAGGCGGTCGAAGGCGGGCCGATCCGCCTCGTGCTTCACCAGCGCCGCGGCAAGCGCCTCGCGCATCGGCTCGCGCTCCACGCCGACCGCGGCGACGGCTACGAGCGCATCGAGCGATTCGGCGACCGACACCTCGACGCCGCCCCGCGCGCGGAGCGTCTGCACGAAGTCGAGGATGCGCGCGCGCATTCCCCGGATGCTAGCCCAACTTCCCCAGTTGGGCATCCGAAAATAACTTCTTCGGGAACAGCGCGCAGGTAATGCGAGGGGTATTCGCCTGGCAGAGGCGGAATCGGTGTGTAGTGCCAACCTTGTGGCCTTGCGAGGCGCGAGCGTTGTAGCGATAGCTACGAGTGCGAGGTGGGGTGGGGTGTACCTGCGGCACACGGTGGTGCGGAAGGGCGGACGGGCGCACCGGTACTGGCGGTTGGTGCGCTCGGTGCGGCACGGCCGGAAGGTGGTTCAGGAAACGGCCGCGCACCTCGGCGAACTCGACGGCGAGGGGCGCGCGCGGGCGAGGCGGCTCGCGCAGCAGATCACCGGCGGGAGCGAGCAGCACGAGCTGTTCGAAGAGACGGCGACGGGAGACCAGACCGTCGCGGTCCGACTCAAGGGGCTGCGCGTGGAGCGCACGCGTTCGTTCGGCGACGTCTGGCTGGGATGGACGCTGTGGCGGGCGCTGCGACTGGAAGAGCTGTGCGCGGCGCTCTTGCCGGCAGGCCGAGAGGCCGTGCCGTGGGCACAGATGGCGGCGGTGTTGGTGATCGCGAGACTGTGTGAGCCGTCGAGCGAGCTGCACATCGCCGAGGACTGGTATCGCAAGACCGCGCTCGAGGATCTTCTGGGGCTGCCCGCCGCGCGGATCGACGACAATCGGCTCTACCGCGCGCTGGATCGGCTCTTGCCGCACAAAGCGGCGATCGAGCAGCATCTGAGAACGCGCCTCGGAGAGCTCTTCGCCCTGGAGTACGACCTGCTGCTCTACGACGTGACCAGCACGTACTTCGAGGGGCTGGCCGCGAGGAATACGCTCGCGGCGCGTGGCTACAGCCGCGATCACCGCCCCGACTGCAAGCAGGTCTGTCTCGCGCTGGTGGTCACGCGCGAGGGGATGCCGCTGGGCTACGAGCTCTTCGCCGGGAATCGGACCGACGTCACCACCGTCGAGGAGATCGTCGACGCGATGGAAGCGCGCTACGGGCTGGCCAACCGGGTCTGGGTCATGGACCGCGGGATGATGAGCGCGGAGAACGTCGCGTGGCTGCAGGAGACCGGGCGCCGATACCTCATCGGCACGCCGAAGAGCGATCTGCGCAAGTGGGCCCGGGAGATTGCCGACGCCACGGACTGGAAGCGTGTCCGCGACGGGGTGGAGGCGAAGCTGTGCCCCGGGCCCGATGGGGCGGAGACCTTCGTGCTGTGCCGCTCGGTAGAGCGGCGCGAGAAGGAAAAGGCGATGCACGCGCGCTTCGCGCAGCGGATAGAAACAGCCCTGGGCAAGCTCGGGGCGCGCATCGCGCGCGCGCGAAAACCTCTGGAGCACGCGCGGCTCGAACGACAGATCGGGCGGCTTCTTGGGCGCAACAGCCGCGCGGCCGCACGCTACGCCATCCGCATCCTCGGGGACGCCACGCGTCCCGCGGGGCTGCGCCTGGAGTGGTCGGTCTGCCCCGAGTGGGACGAGTGGGCCAGGCACAGCGAGGGGTGCTACGTGCTGCGCACCAACGTCAGCGACTGGGACGCCGAGACGCTGTGGCGCACCTACGTCCAACTCAGCCAGGCCGAGGCCGCCTTCCGGATCCACAAGAGCGAGCTGTCGATCCGCCCGATCTGGCACCAGAAGACCGACCGTGTCCGGGCCCACATCCTGGTGTGCTTCCTCGCCTACGCGCTGTGGAAAACTCTCGAGCAGTGGCAGACCCGTGCAGGACTCGGCAACAGCCCGCGCACGATTCTCGACGAGCTCCGCAGTATCCAGAGCACCGACGTCGTCTTGCCCCTGGCGGAGGACCCCCAACGCACGCTGCGGATCCGCTGCGTGGTGCGACCCGACAAGGCCCAGGCCATCCTCCTCGACCGCCTGGGCCTCAGGCTCCCGGAGCGCCTCAGAACGCTGCCGTCGATCCCCGAAATGTAGTGCCAACTTCGCAACCCAAGTATGCGTATTACCGAGACTCGACCCCTTGAAGTGGGGAAGTTAGGCTAGCTCGCCTGCGGGTGGGACGGGCGCCCGCCTTCGCACCCCTGCGCGCGTGGCGGAATGCCATCTACCGCCAGCAGCACGACGGACGTGCTTTTTCTCCCCCGGTCGAAAATACCCGTGAGTGTTTTTGACCTTAGGTGAAAAAACCAGTACCCTCCAGGCATGCCGGTTCGCCGCCGGTACCTCGTGCCGCAGGTCCTGCGCGACCTCCGCCGCAAGATGGTCTTCGTCTCGGGGCCGCGACAGGTCGGGAAGACGACGCTGGCCCGGTCGCTTCCGGGCGCGGGCGTGGGCTACCTCAACTGGGACGTGGCCCGCGATCGCGAGCGCATCCTCCGGGGCGAGCTGCCGGTGGCCCGCCGGCTCATCTTCGACGAGCTCCACAAGTACCGCGGCTGGCGAGGGTTTCTCAAAGGCGTTTTCGACGGCCGGACAGCGGGCCAGCAGATCCTCGTCACGGGAAGCGCGCGGCTCGACTTCTACCGCCACGGCGGGGAGTCTCTGCAGGGGCGCTACCACCTGCTGCGGCTCCACCCGCTCTCGGTGGCCGAGCTGGGCATCAAGACCGAGCGGGAGCTTCACGACCTGCTCACGCTGGGCGGCTTCCCGGAGCCGTTCTTCAGCGGCTCCGAGGTCGAGGCGCGTCGCTGGTCACGCGAGTACCGCAATCTCCTCGTGCGCGAGGAGATCACCAGCCTCGAGCGCGTGCAGGATCTCGGCCGGCTGGAGCTGATGATGCTCCGCCTGCCGGAGCTGGTCGGGTCGCCTCTCTCGGTCAACCACCTGCGCGAAGACCTCCAGGTGAGCCACAAGACCGCCGCGGGGTGGCTCGCGATCCTGGAGCGGCTGTACGCCGTCTTCCGCCTTCCGCCGTTCGGCAGCGCCCGAATCCGTGCCGTCAAGAAGGAACAGAAGCACTATCACTTCGACTGGACGCTGGTCGGCGAGCCAGGTCCACGGTTCGAGAACCTGGTCGCCGCGCATCTGCTCAAGTGGGTCCACTTCCAGCAGGACGCCCGCGGGCGCGACGTCGAGCTCCGCTACTTCCGCGACACGGACCGCCGCGAGGTGGACTTCGTGGTGGTGGAGAAGCGGGGCCCGATCCTCCTCGTGGAATGCAAGTGGGGCGACGCCGAGGTCGACCGAAGCCTCCGCTATCTGAAGGAGCGGTTCCCGAAGGCGGAGGCGTGGCAGGTCAGCGCGGCGGGCAGGAAGGACTACCGGACGCCGGGGGGGATCCGTGTGGCGCCCGCCGGCGCGCTCCTGCGAACGCTCGCGTGAGCGCACCGTGCATCCTCGTGCGGCCGGGACGCCCTTCAGCGCTGCTTCATCGCGTCTACAACGTCGTCGGTGCAGAGGACGGCGTGTGCCAGAAACCTGAAATTGATGAGCGCCGCCGTGTAGCCGTAACCCCATTCGGGATGTCGCGGGCCAGCCGCTAGTTCTGTGTCACGTGTTTTCCAAGGAACTCTCGCATCAGCTTTTCGATGGTATCGCCGTCCGTTTCCAGGGCGAAGTGGCCAGCGTCGATCAAGTGGTATCTACGCCGCCGCCTTCGCCCCGAACAGATGCCCGTGCATCTCCGCCAGACTCGCCAAATCATGCACGTCCCGCGCGAAGTTCGGCACCTGCACCACCGGCACGGCGCGTGGGAGCCCCGCGCGGAACATCTCCAGGCGCAACGACTCGCCGCGCGCCAGCACCTGGTAGGCAACGAAGTTCGCCGCCAGCTCGCCCGCCTCACCGGTCGCGCCCCCGAGCCCCTTCGCGACGGCGCGCGCCACCTGCTCCGCGTCCTCGGGACCGAGCTCGCCGCGGCGCGGGCCGCGGCCGGCCGGTCGGTACTCGTGGTGGACGCGGTTGAAGACGACGCCCTTGAGCGGCATGTGCAGCTCGGCCATCTTGGTCGACAGGTACTCGGCGTCGCCCAGGACCTGCTCCTCGGGGCCCGTCACCAGCACGAAGGCCGTCTTCGCGCCGCGCAGCACCTGGTAGGCGCGCTCGACGCGCGGCTGGAAGTTCTCGAAGAGGCCGCTCATGCTGGTGAAGAAGTCGGAGATCTCCGCCAGCGCCGAGATGCCGGTCGCCTGCTCGAGGCGGCGGAGGAGGAAGCCCGCCGTCCGGTTCATGGCGCGCAGCGCCGACCAGCCGGCCGAGAAGTACGGGCGCACGAACCACTTGACGACCTTGCGGTCGAGGAAGTCGCCGATCCGCCTCGGCGCCTCCAGGAAGTCGAGGGCGTGGCGGGTGGGCGGCGTGTCGACCACGATGAGATCGTAGGCACCGCTCTCGGCCAGCAGGCAGAGCTGCTCGATCGCCATGTACTCCTGCGAACCGGCGAAGGTCTGCGAGAGGTGCTGGTAGAAGGGGTTCTGGAGGATGCGGGCGCGCGTCTCGGCCGGCGCGTGACGCTCGACCAGCGCGTCCCACGCGCCCTTCTGGTCGAGCATCATGGCGGCGAGGCTCCCGCGCGGCGCCGCGAGACCCTGCGCGGCGAAGTACGTGGCCGAGATCTCGCGCGCCTCGCTGCCGAGCGTCTCGAGCCCGAGCGAGGTGGCGAGGCGCCGCGCCGGGTCGATGGTGATCACGACCGCCCGGCGTCCCGCGAGCGCGCCCCAGAGCGCGATCGAGGCGGCGACGGTGGTCTTCCCGACGCCGCCGCTCCCGGCCGAGATGACGATCCGGTGCCGCTCGACCAGCTCGCGCAGCGTCACGACGACCTCGAGCGCGGGCGCGCCGCGGCCTCGGCGCGCCCCGCCATCCCGGCCTCCAGCAGGCGCGCGAGCTGCTCCAGCTCCGTGCGCGCGAACTCCTCCACGAAGAGGAACGGGAGCTCGACCAGCGGCGCGTCGCCGATGCCGGCGCGCAGGCGCGCCAGGCTGGCGGCGTTGATGTCCGACCACCCGCTTTCCTCGGCGGCCCGCTCGGCGACGCAGTGAAGCAGCGCGCGCTCGGGGGCGGGCGCCGCCTTCGCCGCCACGCGCAGGCGCTCGACCGCCGCCGGATCGAAGTGCCGGCGGTGGAGCCGGTTCGCGATCACGTAGCCGAGCGGAAGCTGGAGCGCGCCCGTCAGCTGGGCACGCATCTCGAGCGTCTCGATGACCGGCATCTCCTCGGCGAGCGTCACCAGGTGCACCGCGGTCGCGCGCCCGTCGCGCAGCAGCTCGGTGATCTTCGTCGCCTCGCGCTGCACCAGGCCGGCGCCGAAGGTCTCGCGCGCCGCCTGCGGCATGCGGAGATACTGGAGGCTGTGGCCGGTCGCCGGCGCGTCCACCACGAGCGCGTCCCACGCCGGCTGCCCGCCCTCCCGGCGTGTCGCCTCGTACCAGATCTTCCCGACCGTCATCAGCTCCTTCAGCCCGGGCGCGGCGGCGACGAAGTACTGGTAGACCTTGCTCTGGAAGACGGTCGCGAGCAGGCGCTTCACCGGGATGACGAGGCTCAGGTACTCCTCGAGCGCGGTGCGCCCGTCGACGTGGAGCACGTAGAGGCGCGGGTCCGCCTCCCGACCGAGCAGGGCGGCGAGCCGCCCTCCGGGCTCCATCTCGACCGCCAGCGTGCGCCGCCCGCGGCGCGCGAGCGTGAGGGCGAGCGCCGCCGCGACGGTCGTCTTCCCCACCCCGCCCTTGCCGACGACGAAGTGCAGCCGCCGCTCGAGGAGCGAGGCCGACATGGCGCTAGCTCTCGGCGCGCCGGAAGACGAGCACCGCGTTCGTGCCGCCGAAGCCGAAGGAGTTGGAGAGCGCCGCCTCGACCCGCGCGGGGCGCGCCGTGCGCGGCACGTAGTCGAGGTCGCACGCCCGGTCGGGCTCCTCGAGGTTGATGGTCGGCGGCAGGACGCCGCGCGCCAGCGCGAGCACGGTGTAGGCGGCCTCGATGGTGCCCGCCGCGCCGAGCAGGTGCCCGGTCATCGACTTGGTCGAGCTGATCGGGAGCCGCGCCGCGTGCTCACCGAAGACGCGCTTCACGGCGAGCGTCTCCGCCTCGTCGTTGAACGGCGTGCCGGTGCCGTGCGCGTTGATGTAGCCGATCGCGCCGGGCTCGATGCCGGCGTCGTCGAGGGCGCAGCGCATGCACTCGGCCGCGCCCGCACCCTCGGGCGCGGGCTGCGTCATGTGGTAGGCGTCGCAGGTGGCGCCGTAGCCGGCGAGCTCGGCGTAGATGCGCGCGCCGCGCCGGTGCGCGTGCTCCAGCTCCTCGAGGACGAGGACGCCGGCGCCCTCGGCGATCACGAAGCCGTCGCGTCTGGCGTCGAAGGGGCGGCTCGCGCGCGCGGGCTCGTCGTTGAAGTTGGTGGCGAGCGCGCGCATGGCGCTGAAGCCGCCCACGCCGAGGAGGCAGATGGGCGCCTCGGCGCCGCCCGCCAGCATGACGTCCTGGCGGCCGTCGCGGATCAGCACCAGCGCCTCGCCGATCGCGTGCGCGCCCGAGGCGCACGCGCTGGTGGTGGCGTAGTTCGGGCCGCGCGCGCCGTAGCGGATCGCGATCTGTCCCGAGGCCATGTTCGGGATGATGCGGGGGATCAGGAATGGGGAGACGCGGCGCACGCTCTGCGCGGCCAGGTTCAAGTACATCTCCTCGACGCTCGAGATACCGCCCATCCCGACGCCGACGATGACGCCCGTCCGCTCGGGCGCGGCGAGCGGCAGCGGCAGGCCCGCGTCCTCGACGGCCAGCTCGGCGGCACCGACGGTGTACTGGATGAAGATGTCCATCTTCTTCAAGTCCTTGCGCTCGATGAAGCGCTCGGGCTCGAAGTCGCGCACCTCGCCGGCGATACGCGCCGGCAGCGCCGAGGCGTCGAAGCGGGTGATCGGGCCGATGCCGGAGCGGCCGGCGACCAGGCTCTCCCAGTTCGCCTCGATGCCGATGCCGAGCGGGGTGACCAGGCCGAGGCCGGTCACCACCACGCGGCGGCGTGTCCCGTTCCGTACGCTCAAGGCGCGCAATGCTAGCGCCGCGCGCGTGGGAGTCAAGGTCGCTTCGCACGTGCGACCCGTGATAGCCGGGAGTCGCGATGAGAGACCTGCTGCGGTTCGCCACCCTCGCCTGCGGCGCGTTGCTGCTCGTGGCCGGCTGCCCCTCGCGGCCCGCGACGGCCGTCTCCGCCCTCGAGCTGCACCGGCGCGCCATCGTCATCGATACGCACTCCGACTGCACCCAGCGAATCGCCTACGACGGGGTCGACTTCGCCCGGGCCCAGCCGGACATGCACGTCGATCTCCCGAAGATGCGCGCCGGGGGCCTCGACGCGCAGTTCTTCTCCATCTTCGTGGGTCCCTGGCAGGCGAAGCCCGAGGGCTACTACGCCGAGGCGATGAAGCAGTTCGACGCCGTCCACGCGATGATCCAGGCGCATCCCGAGACGATCGCCTGGGCCAGGACCGCCGCCGACATCCGGGCCAACGCCGAGCGCAAGCGCATCTCGGCCCTCTTCGGCGTGGAGGGCGGGCACGCGCTGCTGCCGGGGGACGAGACGGAGATGCTCGAGCACCTGCGCACGTTCTACGCGCGCGGAGCCCGCTACCTGACCCTCACCTGGTCCATCGCGAGCCCGCTCGGCGGCTCCTCGGGCGACGACAGCGACGGCCAGGGACTGACCGACGTCGGCCGCCGGATCATCGACGAGATGGAGCGTCTCGGCATGATGATCGACGTCTCGCACGTCTCCGATCCGCTCTTCTGGGACGTCGTCCGCTACGCCCGGAAGCCCGTCATCGCCTCCCACTCCTCCGCCCGGGAGCTCGCCAACGTGCCGCGCAACCTGAGCGACCCCATGCTGCGGGCGGTGGCGCGGAACGGCGGCGCGGTGTGCGTGAACTTCGGGCCCGCCTTCCTCGACCGGGACTTCTACGCGCGCGAGCAGGCCGTCTTTGCGCGCGTGCGCGGGCTCGGCCTCCCGCCGAAGGAGTCCTGGCGCACCGTGCGCGAGGAGGTGGCTCGGCTGCCGGGGGTGCCGCTCGCGCGGCTCGTCGATCACATCGACCACATCGCCAAGGTGGCCGGGATCGATCACGTCTGTCTCGGCAGCGACTTCGACGGCATCCCGGCGACGCCGGTGGGACTCGAGGACGCCTCCAAGCTGCCGGCCCTCACTGCCGAGCTCGTCCGGCGTGGCTATGCGCCGGGGGACATCGAGAAGATCCTGGGCGGCAACGTGCTGCGCGTGCTGGCGGCCAACGAGCCGGCGGCCGGGAGCCGACGATGAGCGGTCGCAAGCGCCTGGTCGTCATCGAGGGGGAGGACGCCGCGCCCGAGGCGATGCGACCCACGGTCGCGCTGGTGGACCGCCTTGGCCTCCCCATCGACTGGGTGCGTCCGGCGGTGGAGGACCACGACGCCACCCGCCGCGCCATCGACGCCTCGGACGCGACGCTCTTCGGCGCCACCAGCGGCCGGAGCGCCGCGGCGCTCTTCCATCTCCGCTGGGGCAAGGCGACGTACGCCAACGTGCGCCCGGCGCGCTGGCTCCCCGGTTACCGGAGCCCGCTCGCGCGTCCGGAGGGCATCGACCTGGTCATCGTGCGCGAGAACCTGGAAGATCTCTACGTCGGCGTGGAGGGCGATCTCGCCGCGCTCCGGCCGCTCGCGCTCTCGAGCCCGATGGCGCGCCGCCCGGTCGCCGACTTGGGCCCCGGGCGCTTCGCCCTCAAGGTCATCACCGAAGAGGGCTCGGCGCGCGTCGTCCGCTTCGCCTTCGAGCTGGCGCGCCGCCGCAAGGCCGCCGGGCGGCCCGGCAAGCTCACCTGCGCCACCAAGCACAACATGCTGCCGGCCACCGACGGCCTCTTCCGCGAGGTCGCGACCCGCCTGGCGGCCTCGTACCCCGACGTCCGCTTCGAGGCCTTCATCGTCGACGACTTCGCGCGCCGGCTGGTGGCGGAGCCGCAGGCGCTCGACGTCGTCGTCCTCCCGAACCTCTACGGCGACATCCTCTCCGACGCGGCCGCGGGCGTGATCGGCGGCCTCGGGCTCGCGCCGAGCGGCTGCTACGGCGACGGCTACGCCTACTTCGAGCCGGCGCACGGCTCGGCCCCCGACATCGCGGGCAAGGGGATCATCAACCCGACCGCGACCATCCTCTCGGCGGCCATGATGCTCGACCACCTGGGCTTCGCGCCGGCGGCCCGGCGTCTGGAGGCCGCCGTCGAGCACGTCTACGCCGACGGCCGTCCGCTCACGCCCGATCAGGGCGGGACGGCGACCACCCTGGAATTCGCGGCGGCGGTTGAAGGATACTTGCGCTAACCGGAGGTGGCCCATGCGCGACGGCCGCAGGATCCTCGACGCCGACACCCATCAGATGGAGCCCGCGGACGTGTGGGAGCGCTACATCGCTCCCGAGTTCCGCCCGCGCGCCCCGCGGCTCCAGCCCGGCGGGCGCGAGAACCTGGTCGAGGGCGAGCCACTGACCGCCGAGGGGAAGTACCCCTTCCACACGCCCGACTTCATCGCCGCCCTCATGAAGGGCATGCAGCGCTTCGTCGCGGCGCGCGAGGCGGGCTTCAGCCCCCAGAGCCGCCTCGCCGACATGGACCGCGAGGGGGTCGACGTGCAGATCCTCTACCCGACCGTCGGCGGGCAGCTCCTCGGGCGCGAGTTCAAGGACCCGGCGCTGCTCGCCGCCTGCTGCCGCGCCTACAACGACTGGAGCGCGGAGTACTGCAGCGCCGCCCCCGAGCGCCTGCGCTGGGCGGCCATGCTGCCCTTCCAGGACGTCGAGCTGGCGCGCGCCGAGGCGCGGCGCACGGCCGCGCTGGGCGCGGTCAGCTTCTACCTCCGCCCGAACCCGATCGGGGGCCGCAACCTCTACCACCGCGACCACTTCCCGCTCTGGGCCGAGATCGAGCGGCTGGGGAAGCCCGTCTGCCTCCACGACTCGGGCTCGCCCCACCTCCCCTCCTACGGCGACCGCATGGACACGCACACCACGGGGCACATCCTGGCGCATCCCTTCGAGGCGATGGGCGCCATGATGAGCCTCATCTGGTACGGGGTCTTCGAGCACTTCCCGCGCCTCACCGTGGTGCACGTCGAGGCCGACGCCGGCTGGGTCCCGTATCTCCTCCAGCGCATGGAGCAGCACTGGGAGTTCTCGGGCAACGCCGAGCACCCGGACCTGAAGCTGCGCCCCACCGAGTACTTCCGGCGGAACGTCTTCGTCGCCTGCCGCGGCGACGAGATGACGCTTCCCTCCGTGATCGCGCTGGCGGGCGACGACAACCTCGTCTTCAACACCGACTACCCGCACCCCGACGGCACCTTCCCGTGGGGGATCGAGCGCCTCGCCGCGCAGTCGATCCCGGAGGCGAGCAAGCGGAAGATCCTGTGGGACAACGCGGCGCGCGCGTTTCACCTGGAGGCGTGACGACGTCGGGCGAGCGGTCCCTGCTCGCCGCAACCGTCGGCACGGTCGTGTTCGTCGCCTTCGTTCCGGGAACGGTGGTCGTGGTGGTGCCCCGCCTGCTCTCGGGATGGAGGATCCAGCCACCGCCCTTCGGGTGGGCGCCCGTGCGCTGGATCGGGCTCGTTTTGGTCCTGCTCGCGCTTCCCGTCTTTCTGAATTTCCTCGTCGGTTTCGTCCGCAGGGGTCACGGCACCCCGGCACCCATCGCGCCGCCCGAGCGGCTGGTCGTGAGCGGCGGGTTCCGCTACGTGCGCAATCCCGGCTACATCGCCGTCGTCTCGATGGTCGTCGGGCAGGGGCTCTTCCTCGGTAGCAAGGCGGTCCTGGCCTACGCTGCCTGCCTGGCGCTCGGCTTCCACCTCTTCGTCGTGCTCTACGAGGAGCCGGCGCTCCGCGGGCAGTTCGGGGAACAGTACGCCGCCTACTGCCGCCGCGTTCCCCGGTGGTTCCCGCGCGTGCGCGGGGACGGCTCCGGGCACTGACGTTGACCAGCCGTTTGTCCGCGGCGCAGCGTAGGTTTACTTCCTCAGAAACGTTGACGGTGTGTGGCGACTCGACGCAATGTAGAAGTCGGGAAAAGCATGGTGGGCAAGCGACTGCGGTGGCCTGTCGGCGTGCTGATGGCCGCCATCCTCTTGGAATGGACATGGCACCTTCTCGGCTTCTGGGCGTGGGGCCTGCCCGACCCATGGCCCCCCGCCTACTGGGCTCAGGGCATCGTCGCACAAGTGGTGGACGAAGGCGGCCAACCTCTCAAAGACGCTGTCGTGACCGCAAACTGGGAGATCCAACGCCCGGCGGAGGGTCACTCGTTGCGCCAGATCGCCGTCATGGAAACCGTGACCGACGAGGCAGGACGATTCGCATTCCCGTCTTGGGGTCCTCGCCTGCATTGGCCGATTACCGGTGTGCTCGCTCCATCTGGCCCTCAACTCCTCCTCTTCAAGAAGGGCTACGCTCCAGTTCGCCTGGTGAACGACCCGTTCCATCCTGCCTACGGCCCGTCGAGAGAGTCTGACTGGAATGGAGGGATGATTAAACTCGCGGCATTCCGCGGGGACCTTCGGGATTATGCCAAGCTACTGGAATTGCTGGACAGTGATCTGGAGTTCGCCTTTCTCCCTGGCTCGTGCGACTGGAAGGACATTCCCCGCATGCTTGTTGCCGTGAGCACCGAGACCCAACAGCTCCGCGAGCGGCAAGTGCCGACGCATCTGTACAACCTCCACTCGCTGGAGGATAGGGCACGCCAGGTCGACACGACTAGATGTGGCTCGATGAATGAGATGCTGGGGAGGTACGCGCCATGAAGCGCCCAGAGCCGCCGCGCTCTCGGCCGCGGGGCGTGCCCGGATCGTGTCGTAGTTGGGCGCGGTCTCGATCTCGCGGGGCAGCGGCGCCGTGAAGCTCGTTGGGCG
>WNFC01004175.1_pt1 | contig 20105 bp, 17 predicted proteins | sample 5400541 | NCBI WGS metagenome assembly WNFC01 (sample SAMN13153342, study PRJNA577476) | soil metagenome | isolation source: 120 cm saprolite under Douglas fir tree site 2 hole 2 replicate 1 | place: USA:California | collected 2015-04-18
TTACCTTACGAGAATTACATTTATTTCGGCGACACCGCACATTGTCCATACGGCACGCGCAGCGACGCCGAAATTACCGAACTATCCGTTCAAGCCTGTTGTTTCCTGGTCGAGCAGGGGGCGAAGCTGATTGTTGTGGCCTGTAATACCGCCTCGCAAGCAGCACTGAATACCTTGCGCGCCACTTTTTCATCGGTGCCCTTTGTAGGTGTTGTACCCGCGGTGAAACCGGCTGCACGCGCAACGAAAAAAGGACGTATTGGTATTGCCGCAACTAACCAGGCCGCCAGGGCCATTTACCTGCGGCAACTCATTGACGAGTTTGCTGAGGGTATCCAGGCATACGCCGTCGGTTGCCCCGAACTTGTAACGCTGGTTGAACGCGGCGAACTTGATGGCCCGGTTGTAGAGGAAACCGTAAAGCAGGCATTAGAGCCGGTATTGCGGGAAGATGTAGATGTGATTGTGCTGGGCTGCACGCATTTTCCTGCGTTGCGACCCGTGATTGAACGCATTACCGCGAACCAGGTACAAATTATTGACAGCGGCATGGCAATCGCGCGCCGCACCCACACTGTACTGGACGCGGGGGGATTGATGCATTCAACCGGCTCCAACCACATGCATGAGGGGGAGTTACAGGTATGGTGCAGCGGCAACGCAGGAGCTTTTAGCGATGTTTCCAGTAAACTACTGGGTCAGATGGTTGTCGCCCATCAAGCTACATTTTAATCACATAAGGAGTTATATGCAGGATCATCTTGCTGCCGATACAGACGAACAGGCCCTCATTGAGGTGCCGGAACCGAAAGCGTGGCACGTCCGTTTTGCCCGTTATGTTTCGCATGTCCTGGCGCCTGCGCCACTTTCTTTACCATTTGTATTACTGGTGGCTTTTTACCACACGCGTGATCAGTTAGCGGCATTAGTCTACGCCTTTATTACCCTCTTCTTTCTCAGCATTGGGCCGCTCATTTATATCATCATCGGCGTTCGCCTGGGTAGACTCTCGGACGTGGATGTGAGCCGCCGCACTGAACGGGCAGGCCCGTTTCTCTTTGGCATTACCTCGGTCATGATAGGCTGGCTCGTCCTGCTGCTCATTAACGGACCCAAAGACCTGGTAACTGCGCTGATCATCACGGCAGTGAGCGGGGTGGTGATGATGGTAACGACGCTGTGGTGGAAGATCAGCATTCACGCTTCCTCATTAGGGGGCGCAGCAACGGTGCTCACGGTGCTCTACGGGGCAGTGATGTTACCCGCATTCTTATTGCTCGCGCTGGTGAGCTGGTCGCGAGTGGTGCTGCGCCGCCACACGGTCACACAGGTAATCGCAGGGTCGCTCGTGAGCATCGCTTTATCGCTGGCGATTTTAAAGCTCAGGGGAGTATAAAAATAAGTTTCAAAAAGTATAGCGGTACAACCAAGTATTTCGTCTACCGGCATACAAGAAATCCTCTGGGTGGCTATCTCTCAATGATAACCACCCAGAGGCATCATCTGCCCGCAGCTAGGAGCCGCAAGCGAAAGCGCTGCTCATCTACTCAGGCAGGGCAGGTGCCGCCGTCACACCACCACAACCAGATGTTTTCGCTTGAGCCGATACCGACTGCCGAGGGAAGGTAGTTGTGGGTGCCTTTATGGTAGACCGCTAAATCGGGTGAGCTAAACTCGACGATGAACGGGACGTCCGTCACCTCAAGCTGGTTGATGCCCTCAAAGGCTGTCTTGCGCGCAGTCGAGTCACCAGTTGACAACTGCTGCTTCTGCATGGCCTCCATCTGCGGGCTGCAGTAGAAAGCCAGGTTCCCTGTCCCTTTTTCAGCGCAGGTTAAAATGATGGAATTGTCAGGGTCATAGGCACCGGATTCTGCAAACTCCGCAATGTCATACTTACCCGGCACCCCTCCGGGCAGGAACGACCCGAAGAACGTGCTGGCAGGGTAGTTCATGATGTCGAGCTTGATGCCGATCTTCAAAAAGTTTGGTCGTCAGCACGCCACAGGTTGCCGGCCGTCGTCGAGTACTGGAACTCCAGGCGCTGCCCGTTCTTGCTTCGTATCCCGGTAGTCGGGTCTTTGACCCAGCCGTGCTGATCCAGCAGCGCATTAGCGGCAGCGAGATCAAACTTCGGGCAGGCAAGACTTGCGGTGTAGCCTGGCACCTGCACGGACGGATGATCCTGGCAGCGTGTTCCGGCAAACCCGCGACGGGCGACCTGGATCAGCGACTGCTGGTCCACCGCCATCGACATCGCTTGCCGCACTTCAGGGTTGCCACCCAGGATCTTGTTGTTGAAGTTGATCCAGATCGCCTCCCAGCTATACGAGTTCGTCCCCGTGCCACCGCCATCGCCGATCGTTGAGTAGTCGCTCAGTTGCTCATACGCCAGCGCCTTGCTCACATCCAGGAACCAGGCCGAATCGATGCTGCCAGATTGCACATCCTTCAAGATGGTGTTCTGGTCGGTCACAATGCGCCACACGACCTTGTCCAGGTAGGGCAGGCCCTGGGAGGCGAGGTAGTACTTCGGGTTGCGCACGATGGTGTAGTGGTCGCCGGGCTTGCTCTCACTCATCATGAACGGGCCACTCGTGACCGATGGATTCAGGTTATCCGGAGACTTGATGATGGCATCCGGGGCCATACTCGAATAGTGGTGTGCCGGCAGCGGGGCGGTGCCTCCATCGGCCCACTGCGAGACGAACGACACAAACGGAGTCTTCAGGTGGAAGGTGATCGACAGGTTGTCGCTGGACACATCCGCGGACGCGATATCCATGACGAAAGCGGTGTTATAGGCGGCAGCCTTGGGATTGGCCCACAGCTTCCAGCTGTAATCCACGTCCCTGGCGTCCAGCGGCTGGCCGTCGGACCACACCAGGCCCGAGCGCAGGTGGAAGGTCACGGTCTTGAGATCGGCGCTTACGAGGCCATTTGCGACGGTTGGGACCGGTGTGGCGATGCCAGGCATCAACTGGCCTTGAGGGGTGCCATAGATGAGCGGCGCGTACAGCCCATACATGACCATGTTCGCAAAGGTCGAGCTAGGGAAATTGGGGATGAGCGAAGGCGGCTCTTCATAGAGATCTTCAATCCAGGTGCCGCCCTTCACCGGAGTGCCGGTAGCGGACGTCGACGACGAGCTTGGCCCCGCCCCACCGCAGGCGCTCAGCATGAGCACGAGCAGCACAACAAAAGAGAAGGACATCGTTAGAAAACGCGGTCTGGGTTTTGTGCGCATCATTTCCTCCAATATATAGACTTTTTTGACATAGACTTGTTTGGCCTTCTAGGGGAAGTCTACCATGCTGCATTCACAGTCTGGCTGTGAATTTTTACCGTTCACCGTCGTATATCCAGTAAGTGACCGGCAACACCTTCATTCAGGTAACGATAGCATTGTAGGTCAATGAAAGAGAGCGGGAACAGGTCGCGTAGCGTTCCACCCCCCGTTCTTCATCGGCCTACCTCGCAAGAGAAGGATGGGCGGAATAGTCCCGCTTTTCCCAGCAATGATTATCTTTCGGAGAGAGCGGGAGGATCTATGGAAGACCAGCAGACATTTCCCTCCAGTTTTGGAGAGCTGCTGAAAACCCATCGGAAGCGCAAACGGCTGACGCAAAAGCAGTTGGCGCAGCAGCTCGGGGTGCATGCGAATACCATCTCGTCATGGGAACTGGGCACCTATTTGCCCGACACCCGCGGGCTGGTTCTGGAACTGGCCAGGCACCTGGCTCTGGACGAGCAGGAGACACGCCAATTGCTGGAGGCCAGTTTGACCGCGCTCTCTCCCCACTGGTTGGTCCCTCTCCCGCGCAATCCATTCTTCACCGGGCGCGAGGAGATTCTGGAGGCACTGTACACGCAACTGCATGTGGAGCAGGTGGTCGCTCTCACCCAGTCGTATGCCTTACGTGGGCTGGGAGGGATCGGCAAAACGCAGATCGCGCTGGAGTATGCCTACCGGCACGCCCTGGAGTATAGCGCCATCTTCTGGATCGAAGCAGAAACCATCGAACATGTCATGTCGAGTCTGCTGCGCATCGCCGAGCTGTTACAGTTGCCCGAGCGACAGGAAACGGATCAGCAGCGCATTGTGGCGGCGGTGCAGCGCTGGCTGAGCACCCATAGCCGGTGGCTGCTGACCTGGGATAACGTGGAAGACCTGGAGTTGCTGCAACGTCTGCTGCCGCCAACCCGGCAGGGCGCGACCCTGATCACTACACGCCACCAGGCGCTCGGAACGCTGGCGCGGGGAATGGACCTTGCGCCAATGGAGCGAGAGGAAGGGATGTTGTTTGTGTTGCGACGGGCCAAAGTGCTCGAGCCAGAAGCCACGAGCGAGCGGATGCACCGGATTGCCGTGAGCATGCCCGCTGAGTATGCCGCGGCAGAAAAACTGGTGGCAGCCATGGAGGGGATTCCCCTGGCCCTCGACCAGGCGGGAGCCTATATTGAGGAAACGGGGTGTAGTGTGTCTGCTTATCTCGAACGCTATGAGCAGCAGCGCGCCCGCTTGCTGGATCGCCGTGGTGTCCTGGGAGGAGATCATCCGCACTCCGTGACGGCCACGTTCTTGCTGGCGAGTAAGCGGATAGAGCGAGAGCAGAGCGCGGCAGCGGACCTGCTGCACGTGTGCGCCTTGCTGCACGCGGAAGCCATTCCCGAGGAGCTGTTTGTAGCGGGTGCTGCATACCTGGGACCGGAGCTTGCGTCCCTGGCTACCGATCCCAGCCAACTCGACCAGGCCTGCCGCATGTGTTGACTGTTGCGGCCGCCATCCCGGATTGCGCAGGAGACCGGGAACTGGCTGAGGCGCTGCAAAAAGCGGCAGATTACCTCTGTTGCCGTGCCCGGTATGAGCAAGCGGAACCGTTGTATCAGCGGGCTCTACGCATCGGGAAACAGGTATGGGGACCAGCGCATCCCCAGGTGGCCTATCCGCTCTGCGGTCTCGCGCACCTCTTCTATGAGCAAGGGAAGTACCAACAGGCGGAACCATTGTATCAGCGGGCGTTGCAGATCCGAGAACAGGTGCTGGGGCTGACACACCCTGATGTAGCTTCCACGCTCCAACGCCTGGGGCTTCTCTATTGGAAGGAGGGGAAATACGAGCAGGCAGAGCTGTTGTATCAGCGAGCATTATACATCCAAGAACAGGCGAAAGGCGCGGAGCATACTGAGATCGCGCATCTTCTCAATGACCTGGCGATTCTTTCCGTAGAGCAGGGGAAGCATGAGCAGGGCGAGCTGTTGTATCAGTGGGCGCTGTCCATTTGGGAACGAGCGCTGGGAGCGAACCATCCTGATGTAGCCATGCCGCTTAACAACCTGGCAAGTCTCTACATAGAGCAAGGGAAGTATGAGCAAGCTGAGCCGTTGTGTGAGCGAGCCATTGCCATATGGGAGAAGGCGCTAGGGGCAGAGCACCCCGAAGTGGCCTATCCGCTCAGGCATCTGGCAGATCTCTACATGGAGCAAGGGAAGTATGAGCAAGCCGAGCCGTTGTACCGGCAGGCGTTGCGCATCTGGGAACAGGCATTGGGACCGGAGCATCCGAATCTGGCCTATCCATTCCTCGGCCTGGCAATCCTTTTTACGAGACAAGGGAAGTATGAGCAAGCCGAGCCGTTGTACCGGCAGGCGTTGCACATCTGGGAACAGCGCTTCGGTCAGCACCATCCTGCGATAGCTCAAACGCTGCATGATCTGGCCATCTTCTATCAGAAGCAGGGCAACCTGAGCGAGGCGATAGCTCTCACCGAACGCGCCTTGGAGATCCGCTCCCAGTCCCTGGGAGACGCTCATCCCAAAACGGTCGCCACCCGAGCGCTTTACACTCAGCTTGTATAAGGCTGAGAGCGGAACTTTTGACAGCTCGACCATAAAGAACGTTTGTTCTTGACAGGAGCAAGGGTGGCACGTTATACTCGACAGAGAAGCGTGTCGAAAAGAGCAAAGAAAGGACCAATGGATGTCAGTCACACTCATCAACCCGTTCGAGGTTCCATCAGGTAAAGAAGAACAATTCCTCAGGGAATGGACCGCAGCAGCCGAACTGATGCGACACGAGCCCGGCTTTCTCTCCTCCCGGCTCCACCAGAGCCTCAACCCACAGGCGAAATTCCGCTTCGTCAATGTCGCCCAATGGGAATCCGCACAGCACTTCCAGACCGCCATGAGCAAAGAAGCTTTCCAGAAAGCCATTGGGCAAATGAACTACGTTGCATACCCTGCTCTCTACGAGATCATCGCTGAATAAACGTCTAAGAGAAGGCGTGAAGAGATGCGTGGGAAATTTGGCCCGCACACCTCTTCTGTAGATGCCAGAATAAAATGCCTCATAGTCACCTTTGATGAAACGAGAATGGGTTCATGCGCTGACAGGTGAAACGATTTAATAAGTTCATCTTTCACCAAATTTGACCATGAGCCGAGTTATGGTCTTTTTGACATGGTATCTTAGAAGAAGAAACCAAGACCTTTTTCCATCGAGGAGGAAACAAAAGTGACAACATTACAAAACCAAAGCCCAACGCTTACCTATGACGTGTTCGCGTTAAAGCGCCCCGGCCTCACCCGTGACTTACCACCAGGCACTGAGTCGTTGCAGTGGGTCGCAAATACAGCCACGCTGATCGCAGGCTCACAGGATGCCGTTCTTGGAGATACCTTTGCGACCATTGACCAGAACCGACAATTGGTGGATTGGGTGAAGAAAAGTGGGAAAAACCTGACCACGATCTATATTACCCATGCGCATGGCGACCATGCATTTGGTATCAAGATATTACTGGATCATTTTCCGCATGCAAGAGCCGTTGCAGCGCCTGCTGTTGCCAAAGCGATGCACGCGCAAATCGATCCAGATTACCTGAAAAACTTCTGGGAGACACGTTTCCCAGGGCAAATTCCTGAACCACTCGTTGTTCCCGAAGCACTTGACAGCAATGAGTTTGCATTAGAAGGGCAGAAACTGGTCGTCATAGACGATGGGTTCACCGATACCGACAATTCAACGTCTCTTTACGTCCCATCAATCGGTTTGGTTGTTGCTGGAGATGCTGTTTACAATGGCATTCATCCTTACATGGCTGAAACAAGCGAACAAAGTCGCCTCAATTGGATCGCGGCCCTTGAGAGAATTGAGGCCCTGAAACCACGTGCAGTTGTTGCGGGCCATAAGAATCCCGAAAATTCCGATAGTCCTCAACATATTGCAGCGACACAACAATACATTCGGGATTTCAACCGTTTGAACCATGAAACGACAACCACACGTGAACTCTATGACAAGATGCTCTCCCTCTACCCAGATCGCGTCAATCCAGGTTCCCTTTGGGGTTCTGCAAAGGCTGCCAAAGCAGAATAAGGAGAGAGACACTGACTAAAACTCACGCTGAAAACGCTCCATCGGACGGACTCACAGCATGGCGGAAGGCCTTTTTCACCAAGGATGCCAAAGCGTTCGCCGAGGGATTTGTCGAGAACGTCGTCTTGGAAGCATCCATCCTGCGCAAGCCGGTCGAGGGCCGTGACCGGGTCAGGCAGATGTTGTGGACATCAGCTGTATCTCTTAGCATACCTCGCCGTATGAGTGTCCACGAGCGTCAGTCCTCATAAACGAGGTGTCCCTCTTGGTAGTGGTGCGCTCTCAGCGGTAGCGCCGCTCAGACTCCTGAATAGGATAATCATTCGCGCTCATATCGCGTCGCCGCATGAGTCCCTCTGCATCAAATTCCCAATGTTCATTCCCATGTGTCCGCATCCACTGCCCCGTGTCCGCATCACGCCATTCGTACTCAAAACGCACCGAGATGCGATTGCCGGTGTAACACCACAGTTCTTTCATCAGGCGATAGTCCAATTCTTTGGCCCATTTGCGGCGGAGAAAGGCTTTGATCGCCTCGCGACCCGTAAAGAACTCCGTCCGGTTGCGCCAGTGGGAATCAGGGGTGTAGGCCAGCGCGACCCGCTCCGGATCACGGCTGTTCCAGGCATCCTCGGCGGCTTTGACTTTCAGAAGAGCGGTTTCTCTTGTGAAGGGCGGTTTCAGAGGTGTTTGCATGATCATGTCCTTCATCTCTCCCGGCTGCTGACCGCACCGGTTCGTTCCGGTAGCTGGCCCGCTATGGCCGCTGCGCGGCGAGCACGAATGGCCGGGGCCTGCGCATGGCGTGTCGTAGCAACCGTGGCGCGACTGACCAGCCAGATGAAGCCAACGAGCAGAAACCAGTTCAACACTCCCAGTACGATCAGGAAGACCAGGTTAGACAGGCCCAGGTTACTAAGGACCAGGTACACCAGCGCGGTAAACAGGACATTCCCCAATGTGACCGGTATGAGTATCAACCAGGCGAACTGCATAAGCTGGTCGGCACGCAGGCGCGGCAGCGTGGAGCGCACCCAGATGAAGATGAAACACAGGAAGTAGACCTTGCCTATGAAGTAGAGGACGCCCAGGATGTTGCCGAGTATCTGCCAGCCAAGGGCCATGCCGGAAGCAGTCAAAAACGCGACACCGGGACCAGACCAGCCGCCCAGGAAGAGTGTAGCGGCAATCGACGAAACGATGATCATATTGCCGTATTCGCCGAGGTAGAACATGGCCCAGCGCATGCCGCTATACTCGGTGAGATAGCCCGCAACAAGTTCCGATTCCGCCTCTGGCAGGTCAAACGGTGCACGATTCGTTTCGGCCAGACCGCAGACGTAGTAGATAACGATCATCAAGGGCTGCACCAGGAAGAACCAGGCCCAGGGCGTAAATCCCTGGAAGACGAAATCCCAGAAAGGAGTACCCTTGCCGGGCCACAGGCTGCTGCTCTGAAGATTAATAATCGCTTTAATCGAAATGCTGCCGATCCCTGAGCTTACCAGAACGCTTGTCAGCATGATCACACCAACCAGGGACAGCACCAGCGGCAGTTCATAAGAAATCATCTGCGCAGCCGAGCGCAAACCGCCTATGAGCGAATACTTGTTATTTGAACCCCAACCCGCCATGACAACGCCAACTACATCGATCGAACTCATGGCCACGTAGTAGATAATGGCAGTGGCGAGCGCTGTTCCTGGTAACTCTAAATAGGGCGAGAAAGGTATCACGGCGAAGGCAGCAATGACCGGGGCCAGAAACACCGACGGCGCGAGCAGGAAAACCGATTTATCGACCTGGGCGGCATGAATATCCTCTTTCATGAGCAGTTTGCCGACATCGGCAACCGTCTGCAAGAGGCCCCAGGGCCCGGTATGGATCGGTCCGACGCGGTCCTGCATCCAGCCCATGATCTTGCGCTCTGCCAGGATCAAGATCACCGCGCTCGTCAGGACAAAGCCAAAGTAGGAGAGGAAGGCGATGAGGAATTGGAGAAATTGCAACGAGAAAATGCCGTTGAACAACTGGTTTCCCAGGTTATCTCCTAAGACGATTAGCATATGCATACGATAACTCCAGAATGTATTTGACCTTGCCTAGGGCGACCCAAGGGTCCCCACCCCACACAACCCCACCCCCGCCCCTACGATGATTGATTGCCTGCCTTCAAATGTACAAGTATTTGACCACCTTGCCAAGGGCGACCGCAAGGGTCCCCACCCCACACAACCCTACCCCCGCCCCTACGATGATTGCCTGCCCGCCTTCAAATGTACAAGTATTTGGCCTTGCCTAGGGCGACCCAAGGGTCCCCACCCCACACAACCCCACCCCCGCCCCTACGATGATTGATTGCTCTCATATGTACAAGTTGTTTAGCGATCAACTTCCCCCAGCACGAGGTCGAAACTGCCAATGATAGCGACCACATCGCTCATTTTATGACCACGCAGGATCTCGGGTAATATCTGTAAATTCACAAAGGATGGGCCACGAATCTTGGCACGCCACGGATATTCGCTGCCATCGCTGATGAAGTAGATACCCAGCTCACCCTTACTTCCTTCGATGGCAAAGTAAGTCTCGCCACGAGGCGGACGCAGTGCAATGGGCGTGCGTGTGCCAATCGGCCCGCCGGGCATTTTATCGAGAGCGACGCGGCAGAGACGAATGCTTTCCCATATTTCCTGCATGCGTACCCTATAACGCGCGAAGCAGTCGCCCTCCTGGCGCACCTGTACATTCACAGGCACCTCGCGGTAGGCCATGTTGGGGCGATTGACGCGCAAGTCCCAGTTGATGCCGCTGGCACGCGCCATCGGGCCGGTGAGACCATAGGCAATAGCCTGCTGCTGGTCAATGAAGCCGACACCCTGGGTACGAGCGTCAAAGATCTCGTTACCGGTGAGCAGCGTCTCCAGCTCAGCAAAATTCTTCTCGAACTGGTCGAGAAAGGCTTCGCATTCCTTCAGCCAGTGCTTAGGGAAATCATGCAATACACCGCCAACACGCAGGTAGTTTACGTTAAAGCGACTACCGCACAGGGCTTCAAACAGCGACATGATACCCTCGCGGTCACGGAAGCACCACAGGACGGGCGTAAACGCGCCGAGGTCAAGCCCGTACGTGCCAACGGCTACGAGGTGACTGGCAATGCGCTGCAGCTCGCCGACAAGTAGACGGATATACTGCGCTCTTCGTGGCGGCTCCATGCCCATCAATTGCTCCACCGCACCAACATAGGCAATTTCGTTGAGCATGGGAGCAAGGTAATCCGCGTTATCCATGTAGCGGATGCCGCCCATGACCGGGCGATTCTCCAGTATCTTCTCGATGCCGCGATGCAGGTAACCAATGACCGGGGTGCAATTCACCACGGTTTCTCCCTCAAGCGTCATGACCAGGCGCATCACACCATGCGTACTGGGGTGCTGGGGACCCATATTGAGCAGCATTTCTTGAGTTTTGATCCCCTCTGCCCCTGTTTCAACCTCAGGCATTGTGCCTCTATCTTGATTTGTAACCATGGGTTTCCTCTTTGATATATTTCAATCCTCAGCAGCTTACGCACGTGATTTTTGTTGAAGGAGCAATTTGCGCACACGCACGCCGAAACTGAACGACCAGAGCAAAGCAATCAGCACCGCTAACCCGCCAAATATGAAGCGGTTGGGATCGGTGGTGAGAAACATTAACGTGTATGCCATGAGCCAGCAGCCTAACGCCACCATGCCGGGCAATATGAGGCTCTGTGGGCCGGATACCGCCGGCGAGATAAAGCGACGATTGATGCTCGCCGGCTCCGTCGCGCCCACTGTTGAAGCCGCGCGGCCATTTGAAGTGCCCTGTTTGGCATTGGCAATGCGCGATTGCGAAGTACTGCCTCTTGCAGGCGCTCTCCTGCGTTTTTGGGCTTTCGGCATGGCAAAGACTCACCTTCCAGGCTCTGATTTGCCGGGCGCAGACTCGCCCTCTTCAGTCGCACTCTGCTGGTTTGCTTCCTCGTGGTAATCCTCAAAAGCGTGACCAAAGGTCGGCGTGCCGGGGTGCAGGCGCTCCTCCATACCCTGTCCCAGTTTCTTCTGTACCACGTGTTCCACGCCCTTTTGCTGGTATCTCTCATCAACGGCCATATTTGGATCAACCTGGGTTGTCGCAGGTTGTTTGACAGTGAAAGGGACCTGGTGGAAACTCTTGAGAAGAGGATAGCCTTCAAAGTCATCATCCAGGAGCATCCTGCGCAGGTCGGGATGTCCTGTGTACTTGATGCCGAAGAGGTCATAGGTTTCGCGTTCCAACCAGTTCGCGGTTGGCCAGACAGAAACCACGCTGTCCACCTCCGGTTTCTCGTTGTCCAGGCGCACTTTGATTTGCATTAACTGGCCTCGTGTGATTGAGCGCACGTGATACACAGATTCCAGGTGATCGAGCATATCCACGCCAGAGATAGAGCTCAACAGATCAAAGCCGAGCTGGTCGCGCAGGAAACGGCAGACCGCAACAAGATTGGTGCGATCAACTTCCAGCGCGAGATAATCTCCTTTGAGCGTTTTCAGCGCAAGCTCCTTGCCGGTTATCAGGGCGATAGGGGCCAGGTCGCGGGCGAGCGCGGCATTCTGATCACGATAGCCAGAGGTTGAAGTTGGAACATTCGTTGAACGCGGTACTAGATCCATCGAATAACTCCCTTGCGCCACGCATAGGCCAGGCCGAGCGCGAGAACGGCGATAAAGAAGAGAATTTCAAAGAATCCAAAAAAGCTCAACTGCTTGAATATGACGGCCCATGAGATGATAAATACAATATCTACATCGAAGGCAACAAAGAGCAGGGCAAAGATATAGAAGCCCAGCGGATATTGCACCCAGGCAGAGCCAATGGGAGCCTCGCCGGATTCGTAGGTCTGTAGCTTCTCTTTTGTTCTTTTATGAGGTGCAATCAGGTTTGCCACGACCATTGTAAGCATGACGAAACCAAACCCTGCAAGAAACAAAATGCCTGCATATAAATAAGCAACATTGGCAGGTGTTGACACGAACCTTCCCTCCAAATCATGCCCCTGTTATGGTACACAAAGGCTTATAATGCTGCTTTGATTATAGCACAGGAACGAGGGTGCGACAATTTCAGTTGCTATGCCAGCGGCATATCGGGGACGGTTACTGTTTCTGGCTTGGCCAACAATTGAATACCGGTTATGCCATTCTGGCTGGTCGCCTCGGTAATAGATACGACGATCACGCTGACGTTGTCTTCGCCTCCACTCTCCAGCGCGGCCTGGATCAGGTCCTTACCCGTCTGCGCTGGATCAGGCGCGGGCAGGCTCAGCAGGCGCTGGATCTCGGGGTCGCGAACCATGTCCCACAGGCCATCGGAGCACAGCAGCAGTTTATCACCCGACTGCAGCGGTACTCTGAACGCGTCAACGTCCACGGTGGCTTTCTCGCCAAGGCTGCGATAAATCTGGTTACGCTTGGGGTGAGTATAGATATCATCGGGCTTGATGATGCCGGCCTCTACCAGGCTGGCAACGACGGAGTGGTCATGGGTGATCTTCCTAAGCCCGTCGGGCGGGCGATAGAGATAGGTGCGGCTATCACCGACATTGGCTACGTAGGCAGTAGCGCCGACGACCAGGGCAGCAGTCATGGTCGTGCCCATATCGGCGCGCTCTTCCAGGTTGCGCTGGTGCACGGCCCGATTTGCACATTGCACGCCCTCGAGCAGCAGATTCGAGAATGCCTCGTCGTCCAACTGGTTACCGGTCGAGATCCTGGGGAGCATGAAATCGATAATCGTCTGGATCGCCAAACGACTGGCATGCTGCCCGTTAGCGTGGCCGCCCATGCCATCGGCTACGACAAACAGGCCGAATTGCTGGGGCTGTGCATTATAGGTTCTTGCCCCCTGCATGGCAAAGAGGCTATCTTCGTTCGGCTTGTGCTTGCGTTTGATACCTGGATCAGAGAGATGACCTACAGCCAGGCTCAGGTTGTGACCCTGAAGCCGCTGAATGCTATAGGGTATAGTTTTCTCAAATTCCGCTGAGCCGTCAGCGGGTGAATACTCCATGGTGGGCATATCACTTATAGAAGGCACTGAAGCCCCCAGAGATTGCACATAGGTCCCCTGTGGCGGCGCGGCACGCAAATGCAGGCCCGAATCAGAGGGCGATAGCAGGAAGTGGCACTTTGGGCAAGAGGCATCGGTGGTGTAGACAGTAGAGCCACAATTTGGGCAGGATAATTCAGTAACGGGCTGCTGGAGATTGACGGTCGCTTTGGGCCGCTGCAACTTCTGCACGCCCAGTTCAGCATCGTGCTGTGCTGCTGTGCGCTCAGCCTCGAAACGCGCCAGTTCTTGCCGGCGCCGCGCCCACATACTGACCAGTACCAGCAGCAGCACCAGCAGCAGCAGTCCTGCCACGATGCCAACAATGATCAGGATCCCCAGGAGGCCTAGAGCTTGCACGGCTCCCTGGGTAGTGCCTCCAGCGTGGCCAGCAGTGGAAGTGCCTGGAATCTGTGCTGCGGCCTTCCCCTCGTAGGTGAGCGGCGCCTGGAACTGTGGGTTAGCGCTGGCGATCTGTTTGAGCGTGGCCTCGGCATCCACGTAGTTCCCCGCTTCGTACTGCGTGATGCCGCGCTCCCAGGTACTGTTCAGGGGATTGAGATGCGGCGCCTGGATAGCCGGCTGCTGGTTCACCAGGTTCAGCAAGGTCTGCCCGCTCAGCACGGCACCGCCGCTCACACTCATCCCAACCACGTTGCCAGCACTATCGACCAGCGGCATCCCCGGTTCACCGGTGGTCGCAGCAGTGGCGGAGCCAGCACTACGGGTTGCGGTAGCCGAGGTGTTGCTGCCCGCCCTGTTAAAGAGCTTGGGACTCAGATAGGCCAACGGGTTGTCGGTCGCGAGCAGGGTTGCTTTAGAGGGCCAGCTACCGGTCGAAGTAGTGCTGTTGGCCAGTTCGATGCCCAGCGGTGTGCCCGTCGCTTGGGCAGCCACACTCAGGAATGGCTGTAGGTGGGCAGCACCGGTGTGGAACGAGAACAGGAGGGCGCCCTCCGGTATTGACAAGAGCGTCTCTGGGGTCGTATCACTACAGGTAGCTTTTTGCCCTGTTTGCTGGCGACACTGCAGCTCAGCAATCAGCGCCAGGTTGAGCATGCTGTTGGTATAGAGGGTATTCGCGTACAGCTTGATATCGGTCAGCGACCCTTTCGTCGTGGAAACGCAGGTTTGCCCGTTGACATTGACCAGCGTGCCGTCAGTGAGCACCCAGTTGTTCTGCTCAGCAGGAGTGGTAGGGGACCAGCTTGCGACCAGGGTTCCCAGGCCGGTACAGCGCGCTATGAGATGGGTTGTCGTGCCGGTATACTCCACCACCAGGCGCACGACGGACACCCCAGCCAGGTCCAGCACCCCTTGTGGCGTTAAAGGTGGAACGGCAGGGCGTTCAGGGGAGGCAAAGGCAACCGGGGACAGGACGAACTGGAGGGCAAGCAGGAGCCCGCTGAGAATCGAGAGCGCAGTCAGACCGATGCCCTGTCGCAACTTACGTGTGTTACTTTGCGTACTCATATGCTCTTTCTCCCTTACACCGGGTCTGCATCCTGTTATCGTCCCAGCTGGCCGCTTAACCGCTGCAGCATCGCCAGGGCAGCTTGATTGCCCGGTACCGCTCCTACTACATATCTGCACTCGCGCAGGGCATCTTCCAATTTGCCCTCGCGCTCGTATACCTGGCTCAACAGAAAACGTGTTGTATGGTCCGCAGGATTGATTACGAGCACCTGTACAAAGGCTCGTTCGGCGACCAGCAACTGGTTGAGTCTCCAGGCAAGCTGACCAATCGCATAATACAGGTCAGGTCGTTTCGCGCCTGGCGGAACTAAACGCAGTACCTCCTGGTATTCACGTAAAGCAGGCTCAAGCTGGTTCGTCTCTTCATAACACTTCGCTAAACGCTGATGGGTTTCAAAATCACCCGGATTTAAGCGCAGCGATTGCGTATAAGGAGGAATGGCCTGCGCCGGTAGCTGCTGTAGATAGAGATAGACATCGCCAACGAGTTTATGCGTTTCAGGATCGTTCTGATTGAATATCAACGCGCGATTATAGGCCTGTATTGCCATGTCTGGCTGCCGCCGGCGTGCGAAAATTTGCCCGTAGATTTTATGTACCAGTGGATTGTTTGGCTCAAGCACATATGCTGACTGAATCGACGCGTAGGCCTCGTCAACACGCCCGGTACTGAGCAGGTCTTGCGCGGTTCTGATATAGGCACTGCCAGGGCCGGTCAGCCCGCTGCTAATGGGGCCTGAGCCGACTGCTACTGATACAGGCGGCCGGTCGGGTGTAAGCCGATCACCCGCCGGCTGCGAAGGTAACGCCGTCCCCACAACTTGTGCAGACGCGGTAACCGGTGGGAGATTGATAATGGCTCGCTCCATTTCGGCAGCGCTGCTCCAGCGTTGCTCGGGCGCAGGCGCCAGCGCTTTCATGACGACCTGCTCAAAGGCAGGGGAAATGTCGGGCCGCAGCGCCCGCACAGGCGGGAAGGAGAAGATGGTCGGCTTATTGTTGGCAGCGTCATGAAATGTCAGCACACGGTGCAACGTCGCCCCGAGGGCGTAAATGTCGCTGCGCGGCTCCGGCATGCCAAGAAGCTGCTCCTGGGGCGCGTAGCCAAGGGTCATGATGATCGTTGACTGGTGCTGCGACTGGAAGGTGCGCGCGATACCAAAGTCAATCAGTTTGATCTCGTCGCGGTCGGTGACCATCACGTTCGACGGCTTGAGATCACGAAAGATAATCGGTGGGTCTTGCCGGTGCAGATAGGCCAGCACGTTGCAGACCTGTTGCGCCCAGCTACGTGCGCGAGCCTCTGATACGCCACGCGCATCCCCGATTCCCGGTACATTGCCCTCCCTGGCAAATACCTCGGCCAGCGTACGCCCATCAATGAAATCCATGACGAGGTAATGCCTGCCACCCTCAACGAAGTAGTCACGCACGTGCGGGATATAGGGATGGTTCAGCTTGAGCAGGAGTTTCGCCTCGCGCTTAAACCAATCGACGGCCTGGCTGTGCTCGATATCGCTCTGGTAACCATCCAGCATTTCCTTCACCGCGCACGGCGCATCATCAAAGCGCGTATCTACGGCGCGATATACCGCTCCCATGCCGCCGGCTGCTACGGACCTTGCGATCCTGTAGCGCCCTCCTGAAAGCTGCGTGCCGGCAGGCAAGCGGCGAGGGCCTTCTCCCGAAAGTGAGGCCTCCTGGGCAGAAGACGGCGTGGAAATTACCTGGGATGCAGCGGGCGGCAAAGGATATTCCGGTGCCGCACTGCTGGGACCAGCACCGCTTTGCGGCGTGACCGGATTCCCAACCGAGGCCGCGTTCTTCGGATCTGGTGGATACTTACTCGCCATATTTTCTACACCACTTATACGAATTTGCAGTCAAACCTACACGCATTTCCCGGCAAGGGGCGATGCAAGCATCCCCTCCCCTCGTCCTCTCCTCCCCCGCCCCTACGCGGTTTTTGAGAGATCGGTTCGCACATCGGTATTATTACAGGGCGCAACGAATCTGACCCCCCGTTATGATGATAGCATAGACACTGATTCTGCTAATGGTAACAGAGAAAAACTACTCATAATAAATCTATTTATTCTCTTGTTGGGCGCATTATAACACATTCTTCACGCCTTGGGCAGTGGGCAAGAACGCAGTTATCATGCGGCCCAAGTCACATTTCGGGCCGCTCTGTCACTGCATTGGCATGGGCAGGAAAGCCCTCATATTCCGCCAGGCGGCGCGTTGTCTCGCTCAACGAAGCGTATCCTTCGGGTGCGAGGTAGGCAATGCCGGTGCGCTTCAGAAAATCGTAGACTGTGGTGCAGGAGAATGTATGGGCAAAGCCACCCGTGGGCAAGACAGCATTTGTGCCCACGCTGTAGTTGGCCGTACTGAACGGCGTGCGCGAACCCAGTAGAATCTCACCGGCATTCTTTAGTTCGGGCAAGAGAGCGAAAGGCTCGCGCACCTGTACCTCGAGATGCTCGGGCGCGTATGTATTGACAAAGTCGATGGCTTCGCGCATGCTTCCTGCCAGCACTACGCCGCCGGTGCCCTCCGGAGCTTCAAAGACGGTACGCACAAAGGCCTGCCGCCATTCCGGCAGCGCTGCCATCTTGGAGGGCAGTAAAGCCATGACACGTTCAGCCAGGGAACGGCTGTCCGTGACTAAGAGGCTGGATGAATCTGGCCCGTGCTCTGCCTCGATAAGCAGGTCCCGCGCTAGCAGTTCAGGACTCGCGCTTTCGTCGGCTAAGGTGATAGCCTCGCTGGGACCCGCCGGCAGGCCTACATCTACCGTTCCGTAGAGCAGCCTTTTAGCAGCAGCGACATAGCCGCTGCCCGGCCCGGTAATTTTATGCACGCGTGCGATACTGTGTGTGCCATAGGCGAGCGCAGCAATAGCCTGGGCACCACCCACGCGATAGATTTCGTGCACGCCACACAGATCGGCGGCAACCAGCGACGCGGGATCGACTTCACCCTGCGGCCCCGGCGGGGTGCAAACGACGATACGGGGAACACCGGCAATGCTGGCGGGTGTTGCCAGCATATACATGACAGAGGGAAAAGCCCCTTTGCCGCGCGGGACGTAGAGTCCTACGCTGCTAATGGGCGTGATCTTCTCTCCGGCGATGACGCCAGGAGCAACCTGCGTAAACCACTGCTCGTGCGGCAATTGGCGCTGGTGGAAGGTGCGGATATTGTGTATAGCGTGTTCGAGAGCTGCGCGTACCGAAGAATCAAGCTGGCTATGAGCCTGCTCGATCTCCGCACGGCTTACGCGCAGTTGGTCAACACCGAGCTGCACGCGATCGAAGCGCCCGGTGAACTCGATGAGCGCGTCATCGCCACGGTCGCGCACAGCCTCTACTATCGGGCGCACGCGCTCAACCAGCTCGTCTATCTGTATTTCGGCACGGCGCAAGAGATGCGCACGCTGCGCAGTATCCATTGTCGAGAGTTCATAGAAGTGAATCATGACGCCCCCTTAGCCAATCTGTCAGCCTCCTGCGCCGCCGCCACATCAGCCTTCATCCAGCGCGCGCCGAAGATACCAACCAGGCCGGCAATAACCAGCGCCGGGGTACACGTTATTAAAAGCGCCTGGGCGAGATCGCGGCCGGCCACGGAGTTTGTGAAGTGCGTTCCATGCGTTGGGTCAAAGGCTTTAGCCAGCGTTCCTACGAGGGTAGGAGCAAAGGCGTCACCCAGCAGGTGAGCAATCAGCAGCGTGACTGCTACAGCCGAGGCACGCAGGATTGATGGAACGACATCCTGCGTCGCAGCCGTGCTGGGGCCGGTGTAGATGGTAAGTAACATCGCCGTCAGCACAAAGAAGATGATGAAGACGGTAAAACTGTGGGTGGTAATGGCGACGGCGAAGGAGGGCGTACCCACCAGGAAACCTATGCCACACACCAGCACACGCGCTCCTTGATGCCGGCGGTTAAGCCAATCTGCCATATAGCCGCCGAGCACGGTACCGGCCATACCCGCCAGCACAATCACACCGCCGGAGATCAGGCCCGCCTGCCCTGAAGTAAGGCCAAAGATATCTTTCTGCTGCAGGAACGTGGGCAGGTAGACCAGGTTTACACCCAGGACAAAGTATGCGAAAATCTGCATGATAATCAGGACGACCAGGGTCTTGATGCGCAGTAACGAGCCAAACTGCGATAGGACATTTGGTGTTATTTTCATTGCCTGGTGTGGCTCCTCGATTTCGGCCACGTTGCCCAGGGTGAACGGGTAGAGGGGTATTTCCTCTTCGTCCGCCTGGTTGCGGCGCGGCTCGCGCAATTTCCAGGCAAGAAATGCCAGGATGAGGCCTGGAATACCTGTGAAGACGAAGGCCAGCCGCCAGCTTCCTACAAAAATACCCGCAACCTCACCGCCAATTACAAAACCTATAAGTATGCCTACCAGTTGACCCACGCTCCACCAGCTCATGATACGTGAGCGCCTGGTGCGGCTGAAATAATCGCTCATCAGGGCAGTGCCGGCAGGAAAATAGCCCGCTTCTCCTATGCCCAGCACCATGCGCGATATGAAGAGTGTAATGAAGCTATTTGCCAGGGCGGTGAAGGCAGTCGCCAGGCTCCAGATAGCGACACTGATGGCTACTACGTCTTTGCGCTTCGCACGGTCCGCCCAGATGCCCAGCGGCACGGTAGCCAGCGTATACACCACCAGGAAGGCCGAGGCGATATAGCCGATGCCATCGATGCCAAAGCCCAGTTCACGGGCAACCACGTTGGCAGCCCCGTTCAATATGTAGCGGTCCAGGTAGTTCAGGAAGCTGATACTGAACATTATCCAGAAAACGAACATGGCATAGTTCTTTGTGGTTTGCTTGGAGATTTCCAGGTCGGACCCGGCGGGCGGGTTCAGGTCACTCATATGCACACCTCCAGGGGATTAAAATAAAGTATGATAACCATCTCAACTGTACCATAGAATGGGAGAAGAGAAAAGAGGGTAATCAGAACAGGAGTAGCACATATTGAACATACCTCACCAGCCGACAGGTGGAACCTTGAAGCTCTTAGTTTCCCTTGTCGAATACAAAATAGAGGAAAAATAGAGTGGCTTGTGTTATTATTGCTATCAGTAGATGGAAGAATTGCAG